>Ga0208315_1000028_pt1 | contig 306469 bp, 284 predicted proteins | sample MalvireepMed_215_FD_184239 | JGI IMG/M metagenome (GOLD analysis project Ga0208315, IMG submission 184239) | Marine viral communities from the Global Malaspina Expedition - Malaspina viral metaG DeepMed_215 (SPAdes) (version 2) | ecosystem: Environmental > Aquatic > Marine > Oceanic | place...
CCTTAAACCGGAGCAAGGACGCTCAGTGAAACGCCGGAAGGCAACTTGAAGTGGCTTGCAGCCATTTCGACAGCAGCACACTTGATCGGCAGGCTGCCGCTGAAGCTTACTTTTTCAACAGAATCGGCCACAAGCGGACAGTCAGCCCAATAAATAAATCTGTCCCTGTTTCGCTTGAGCCCGAAGTGGCTCTCGAATCGGCGTTGGTTGGCAGATCGCCAGGGTATCGGCGCGCGACAGTTGTCCGTCTGAATACCCCGAGGCCGGTGTGTTCTACGTCACCTTTGTGCCCCAGTTCGTTCCGCCCGGTGCGGATGTGGCGGCGTACTCGTTCCTCTCAGGCCTTCACGTATTACTGACCCTGGGCGGGTTCGCCATCCTGATCGCCGCAACCATTCCGCTCGGCAGACTGCTGCGCCGGCGTGGACTGACTAGGGCGCTGGATCGGCTGACAGGGTGGCGTGCTGGTGGCGTTCGGAGTGAGGCTGATGGCTTCGAATACGGTACCGACGTTGCAGCCGGGCGCGTGAAATGAGGCCCCTGGCGTGACGCCAGGGGATGAGGCAGGACGACTAGGCGATCAGAAGCGGTAGTTCACCCCCAGTGTCAGGGTACGGCCCGGTGCTGGCTGGCGTCCCTCGGGACTGGTGTCGATGCCGCGGAAGTAGTACTGGCGGTCGAACAGGTTGCTGATGCCGGCCGAGGCGGTCAGCACGCTGTCGTCCTGCAGCTTGAACTCGCGCTCGATGGCGGTGTTCCAGATCCAGTAGGCGGGCAGCTCGCCTACTGAGGCGCTGGCATTCTCCTCGGCGCTGTTGGCGTCGTCGGTATAGGCGCTGCTGACGTAGAGGCCATCCAGGCTGTAGGTCCAGAACTCGGCGAAGCGGTAACGACCATCGACGGTGAACTGGTGCTTGGAGCTGTACGGCACCTCGTTGCCCTTGAAGTCGCCGGTGCGCAGCTCGGCATCGAGGTAGGCGTAGCCGGCGTGCAGGTCGAGGGTTGGCAGCGCGGCCGGCGTCCAGAACACCTCGGTCTCGATCCCCTGGTGGCGGGTGCTGCCGAGATTCTGGAAGCGGCTGTTGGCGAACACGATCTGGTCGTCGAAGTCGATGCGGTACAGGCCGAAGTCGATGCGCAGGTTGTCCTGTGGGGTGAAGCGCACGCCGGTCTCGTAGTTGCGCGAGATTTCCGCCTGCACCACGCCATCCCTGACGATCTGGAACACCTGAGGCACCCGCAGCGAGCGCTGCGCGTTGGCGTAGACGAACCAGTCGTCGCTGGCCTGGTAGCCGATGCTCAGACCGGGCAGCCACTCTTCGGCCACGGTCTTGCGCTCGATGCCGCTGACGCCGTCGGCGTACTCCATCTTGGCGTGCTCATAGCGCACGCCGGGGGTGAGGGTCAGGCGGTCGTCGAGCAGCTTGATTTCGTTGCTCACATAGGCGGCCTGGCCCTTGGTATCGAATACCCAGTCGCGCACCACGCTTGTGGCGCCGGTATTCAGGTTCAGACGGTCGACATCGAAGTCGACGTTTTCCTTGACCAGGCGGGCGCCAAGCAGCCAGGTCTGGCTGACGCCATCACCGTCGATGCCGAGGCTCAGGCGCGGCTCGCTGCCCCAGACACGGAAGTCGCGGGGAGCATCCTGCAGGGTGGTCGGCGTGGCATCCGGCGCGAAGGGCAGCCCGACAACAAAGTTGCGATAGCTGTGCTGGGCGAAGTTGGTCCAGCTGAATTCCACGTCGTCGAACGGGCCCATGGCGCCGAGGTATTGAGTATAGGTGCCCCAGACGCGGTCGCTGTCGCCTTCGAAACGATCGAGCTTGCGGGTCGACTGCCGCGGGTCGTCCTTGTAGTCGGCCACGCTGAGGGCGCCGGCCAGGTCCATGTCGGCGATGTAGCGCTGCACGCCGAAACTCAGGCTGCGGCTGTCATCGATATCCCACTGGCCGCGCAGGCGGTAGTTCTGCACATCGGTCTCAGAATGCTCGCGACCGTACTCGCCACTGATGGTGTTGACGTCCAGCTGCAGGCCGAAGTTGTCGGTCAGGCGCCCACCGGTGCCCAGGTAGCTGTCGTACAGCTGGCGCCCGCCGGGCGCGAAGGTGACACGCTCCTGCAGGGTGGTTTCCCACTTATCCGGAATTGGCCGGCTGATGAAGTTGATCACGCCGCCGACGTTGTTCGGTCCGTACTGCACGGACGCGCCGCCACGCACGATGTCGATGCGATCGACCGTCGCCAGGGTCTGCGGAAACAGCGACAGGCTGGTCTGGCCATAGGGCGCCAGGGCCAGCGGGATGCCATCGGCGAGCGCTTGGACGCGGCCGCTGCGACTTTCCGAAAGCCCGCGCACGGACAGTTGCGGCAGTACCCCGGCACCGGTCTCGTCGAGGATCTTCACCCCTGGGACCCGCGCCAGCGCGTCATCCAGGCCACGCACGCTGGCCTTCTTCAGTTCGTGAGCCTGGACCACGCTGCGGCTGCCGGCATAGGTGCGTACCTCTTCGTCACTGGCACTACCAAGCACATCCCCCTGGATGACGAGCGGGGCAAGGGATACCGGGCCGTCCTGCTTCTGCTGACGGTTGTCCTCGGTCTCGTTGGCCTGCGCGGCCTGGGCAATGGCGATGGCCAGCAGACTGGCAGTGACGCCGATACGGCGGGTCGTCCTGATCATGCGGAGGTGAGCTCCTGATTGAGAGCCTCAGGCGCAGCAGGGCAGCAGCGACGGAGCGCTGCCCGTCACCTTTGGCTGAGTTGTGGGCAGAGAAGTGCCGCTCTGTCTAAGTATTTCTGATAATTAAATGCGCTAGCGGCTGAGAATTATTATCGTTATTTAAAGTGTATGTAAAGGGGGTTGTAAGCCGGAAACCCAGAAATTTCCGTCAGCCGATCAACATGGCTTGTCTCGCGCTTGGTCGATGAGTTCCTGCATCGCCCGCATGACTTCTTCGTGGGTGTACGACTTGGCGTTGGGGTCGTCGGCCTCTCGGAGAGCTTCCTCGACCTCGCGGGTCATCCGCGCATATTCTTCCGGCCACAGCGCTTGCTCCATGCGCAGCGACGCCTGCCCAAGCAGGTGCAGCAGGCCGAACAGCCGCATGTCATTGGTGGCGACGACGTGCTCTCGAATCCGCTCCTGGATCACCTCGCAGGCCCGATGCGCCTCTGGCGTCGCCGTGCCCTCGTAGCCGGCTGGGAGTTCTGCTTCTTCAGCGATTCGCGCCCAAGCGATAGCCAGCGCCTCGATGGTGGACAGGTTCATTTGCTCATCCACTTGCGCAGCAGACGCTTTTTCAGGGAGGCGCGCTCTTGCGGATTGCGTCCCTTGTGGTTGGCAATGCGATCCGCCGTGGCGGCCTGGCGCTTGATGGGCCAGTAGGAGCGGCCATCCTTACCCATCGACCAGACGTTGCTGACCTGGTTTTCCAGTAGAGGCAGATGGGCGCATAGAGCTTCCGGCGACGCGCTGGCCAGCGCGGTGCGCTCGTGAGTTCGCCAGCAGCCGCAGCAGTTCATCGCCGCGAAAGCCACGCCAGAATCCGAGCAGCACCAGCGCTCGGTCCCGTTGGTGGCGAAGCGCTGCCGCTCCATCGCCCCGGGCATGCGCCGCAGCGATCGCTGCAGCCAACCAGTCATCGAGCTCGACCAGCCGCCGAATCTGGAGCGGCGCGGCTTGCTTGACCTGGCGGGTATCCGGATTTTTTGGTTGATTGGCTCATATCATGATGACGGAACCAACCATCAGCTCAGCGGATTACCTGGTTGATGACGACTCTTCTTCACGGCCCCTGCAAGTTTGCAGCAACGCCCAGGTTCGCATGCCGAGATACGCAGTGAGGCTTCGCGATCAACACACCATGCATTCACAATGTCACTGCAAGGTCCGGCATGTCTCTGCTCAGTCCTTACGGCCTGAGCTAGCCCTATACAGCTGTTGTTTGCTCTCCTCGCTGATCCCCGTCAGGATGCCGCAGGCATTGATCTCCCGACCCTCGTTGCAACTCGCCCTCAGTGAAACGAGTTGTTGCTCAAGCGCTTGCAGAGCAGTTATCTGCGACCGCACATGAGAGATGTGGTCATCGAGCATGGCGTTGACGGCGGTACAGGGCTGGCGAGGGTCGTCCTGATAGCTCTGTAGCTCGCGAATCTCTGTCAGTGACAGGTCCAGAATTCGGCAGCGGCGGATAAAGGCAAGCCACTCGCCATGCTTCTCGGTATAGACACGGTAACCATTCTCCTGCCGTTCTGGCGGCGGCAACAGGCCCTGCTGCTCATAGAAGCGGATCGTCTGCGTGTCGATACCCGCTATCTGGGCTAACTGACCAATGCGCATCAGGCTTACTCCTCAACGGATCATCTGTCCCATTGACCTTATAGTAGCTATATAGTTTTTAATACTAGCAATCTATGTTGGTTAACTGGAGCCGTATCGTGAGTAAAGCCTGTGGTGGCCCATGTAGCTGCGATGCAACGCCTGCAGCGGATACCGATATGCCGGTCTCCTCCGAAGCGTCAGGGGAATGGGTCAGCGTGTATGCTGTGCCGAAGATGGATTGTCCCTCAGAAGAACGGATGATCCGCTTGGCGCTGAACGGCTTTGATGAGATTCGAACGCTGTCCTTCGACTTGTCGAACCGCCGATTGGAGGTCGTGCATGACGGCGAGGCTGAGCCCATTACCGCGAAACTGGCGACCTTGGGGCTAGGCGCCTCTCTTCAGGAAACCGTCATTGCCGACCCAGAGACGATCAAGGCCGCTGAGAGCTCGGCAGTCTCTGCTACGCAGGAGTCAGGCACTCTGCGCGTGTTGCTCGGTATCAATGCGATCATGTTCGTGGTGGAAATGACTGCTGGCCTGATCGCCCAGTCTACCGGCCTGATCGCTGATTCCCTGGATATGTTTGCCGATGCAGCCGTCTATGGCCTGGCTCTCTATGCCGTAGGGCGCAGTGCGAAAATGCAGGTACGTGCCGCGCATCTGGCAGGGGTACTGCAACTGATTTTGGCTATCGGCGTACTCGTCGAGGTGGTGCGACGCTTTGTTTTCGGTAGTGAGCCTGAATCGCTGATGATGATGGCGATCGCCTTCGTCGCGTTGATCGCCAATACCGGTTGCCTGCTGTTGATATCCAAGCACCGCGAAGGCGGCGCGCATATGAAGGCAAGCTGGATATTCTCGGCCAATGATGTGGTGATCAACATGGGCGTCATCGCCGCCGGTGCCTTGGTCGCCTGGACGGGGTCCAGCTACCCTGACCTGATTATCGGTACCATCGTGGGCCTGATCGTCCTCAACGGCGCTCGGCGCATCCTGGCGCTCAAGGGGTGAGGCTGCACGGTACGCAGCTATCGATGCCTGGGACACTTGATCGAAGTGGCTGTACAAGCGCGCTAGGCCTGAACGACAGCATATAGCGCGAAGGCTCGGAGCCAGCAAGGTAGCGTATCTAGGAATCAACCAAGGAAGGAAGATGATGGATAGTATCTGGCTGGTACTCGGCCTGGCGCTGTTGCCCGCCTTAGGCAATTTTAGTGGTGGGCTCGCTGCGGAGGCCTCCCGAACTACCGGGCGCCGTCTCAATTACGCCCTTCACGGCGCTGCCGGCCTCGTCATTGCGGTGGTGGCGGTTGAAATCATGCCGCGCGTGCTAGAGAACCTCTCAGCCTGGGTAATCGCCCTCGCTTTCGCGCTGGGCGGCATTGCTTACGTAGGTATCGAGAAGCTCGTTGAGAGTCTCCAGAAGCGACAAGGCCAGCAGGGAGAAGGCGGTCAGACGAGTGTCTGGATGATCTATATCGCCGTATCCATCGACCTGTTCAGCGATGGCCTCCTGATCGGGGCGGGGTCGGCGGTCTCACCGTCGGTCGCGATAATCCTGGCGGCGGGTCAGGTTCTCGCCGATGTTCCTGAGGGCTTTGCGACGATCGCCACCATGAAAGATAAAGGAATCCCTCGTAGCAAGCGGATACTGCTCTCTGCTTCCTTCGCGATTCCTGTGCTCTCGGCAGCCGTCTTTGCTTACTTCGTACTCAGGAACCAGCCGGAGGCATTTAAGCTAGCGGCACTGACGTTCACGGCAGGCCTTCTCACGGTCGCTGCCATCGAAGATATGGTCTCCGAGGCTCACGAGAGCGGTGACGATACGCACATCTCACCGCTGGCTTTCATAGGCGGCTTCGTCCTGTTCGTTCTGGTATCAGCGGGCTTGGAAGGGGTGGTATCGCAAAGCTAACGTACTGCTCCCCAACACAGCCACTGTCGTGCTGGCCGAATACGAAGCAGCTCCCAGCTTACGGCGCACCTAGTCGAGTCCAGAAACATTCACTTTGCCACCCTGGCCAGCCGGCCGAATGAATTGACGCAGCTTGATTAAGCGGAGCAAGAAAGCATGAGCCACAGGGTTGATCCTGGATTCGGAGGCGAGAGAGCATTGGGTGATAAGTGCGCGCTACCCTCTAGCCTATACACGGGCGTGCGCTATAAGCCGCTTCTGACAGGGGGGATGGCTCTACTTGCTGGAGGCGCCATGCCGCTTGCCTTTGCCCCTGTGGGCTGGGCATGGCTTGCGGTGATCGCTCTGGCAACATTTTTTGTCCTGACCGCGCAGTCTTCAAGGCGTCAGGCGCTGTGGTCGGCCTACCTCTTTGGCCTTGGCTACTTCGGCGTGGGTGTCTCCTGGGTCTTTATCAGCATTAGCCAGTACGGCAATGGCCCCGTGGTGGCGGTGTTAGTCACGGCGGCCTTTGTCTCGCTGCTCGCCCTCTTTCCATGGGGCGTCGCGTACCTCGTGCGCTGCCTGCGCCCTGAGATGGATGCAATGGCACTCTGGCTAGGGCTACCTGCGGCATGGGTGCTGAGTGAATGGATGCGCACCTGGTTCTTGACCGGCTTTCCCTGGCTCTTCATTGGCTACAGCCAGACCGACACCACACTTGCCACTATCGCTCCCGTCTTTGGCGTGCTTGGCGTGAGTTTACTGGTGGCACTTCTCGCTGGCGGGCTTGCCTGGGTTGTCCAGGGGCCAAGCCTGCGCCGTGCTGCGGTAGTCGGTGCCGTGTTAGTCGCTACCCTCGCCGGCTTGCAACTGCTGGATCGTGAATGGACGCAGCCAGCCGCTGACCCGATCGATGTCGTCCTCTTGCAAGGAAACATCGCGCAAGACAAGAAATGGGACCCGGGATACCGGGACATCACACTTGAGCGCTATCAGGCGCTTACCGCGCAGCATCTCGGAGCCGATATCGTGATCTGGCCAGAAGCGGCAATCCCGATGTGGCATGACCAGGCCAAAGCATATCTTGCTGAGCTTGAGGCGTTAGCCGATCAGGCAGGCACATCGTTAATGATTGGCGTCCCGGTACGCGAGGCGGAGGGCCGTACCTACAACGCCGTGGTAAGCCTCTCCGATCCCTCAGGCTTCTACTACAAACGCCACCTGGTGCCCTTCGGTGAATATGTTCCGCTCCGGAACTTCTTGGGTTCGGCCCTCGACGTGCTCGGGGCGCCTATGTCCGATTTCACACCAGGACGGGAAGCGCACGTCCTTAACGCAGCGGGTGTGCCCGTCGGAGCACTCATCTGCTACGAGGCGGTCTTTGGTGCTGAAGTCACGGAACTTCTGCCCGAAGCGCAGTTACTGGTGAATGTCAGCAACGATGCTTGGTTCGGCAGCTCAATCGGCCCTCTCCAGCACTTCCAGATGGTCCGCATGCGTGCCATCGAAACCGGACGTGACCTACTGCGAGCCACGAACACGGGCATCACAGCAACTGTCAGCTATGAGGGAAAGGTCCTTACACGCGCTCCTCAATTCCGCGTAGCCACCCTCAGCGCCGAAGTGACCCCCCGAACTGGCGCGACCCCTTATGTGCGCTGGCGGGATTGGCCTATCCTTGGCGTGATCGCACTCGGACTCGGTTTGCTCCTGCTTCGTCGAATTCGGCAGTATCATCGGTTGGATACATAACGCTTGCCATTCTCACAGCGAGCAGACTCTGTATCGGGTGAGAAGGAAGGGATTTGTCTACATATGGCATTGGCTCGCAGGAAAAAGCTCCAAAGCCGGGCTGGAGAAACATGAGCTGGCTGCCGGCATCCTGGCTGTGATCAACGGCCACCTGGGTGACCACGGCCTGTCGCTGCGCCAAGGCACTATCGTCGATGCCACACTGATCAACGCGCCGAGTTCAACCAAGAACAAGGACGGCAAGCGCGACCCGGAGATGCACCAGACCAAGAAAGGCCAGCAATACTACTTCGGCATGAAGGCGCACATCGGCGTGGATGACGAATCGGGCTTGGTGCACAGCGTGGTGGGCACGGCGGCCAACGTGGCGGATGTCACCCAGGTCGATAAGCTGCTGCACGGCGACGAGAATGTGGTTTGCGCCGACGCTGGTTACACCGGCGTTGAGAAGCGTCCCGAGCATGAGGGGCGTCAGGTGATCTGGCAGGTTGCGGCACGCCGCATCACCTACAAGAAGCTCGATAAGCGCAGCGCGCTATACAAAGCCAAGCGCAAGATCGAGAAGGCCAAAGCCCCAAGTACGCGCCAAGGTCGAGCACCCGTTCCGCGTGATCAAGCGGCAGTTTGGCTATACCAAGGTGCGGTTCCGCGGGCTGGTGAAGAACACCGCTCAGTTGGTCACGCTGTTCGCGCTGTCGAATCTGTGGAAGGCGCGCCGACGGTTACTGACCAACGCGGGAGAGGTGCGCCTGTAATGCGGGGAATGGCCGCCGCGAGGTGCTCGCGGCGGCTAAAAACACAGAAATGAGCGGTGATCTGATCATTTTTGGTCGATTTTCCGCTTTCAAAATCGGCGGAAGCTGAAGTCAGCCAGAAATACATGGCTACTTCAGACCATCCCTAGGGGATTGTTTATAGGCCATTACTTATTCTTGAGAGGACCAGTAGGCTCGGTGCGTGCAGCTGCTCATTGAGCGATTGTGGGCCTCAGCGTGAACAGACTTATATTTAGTTGTTGGCTAGTCGTATGAAAATGGTAAGCCGCTAGGTTTTTAGCATACCCAGAGTGGCACTAACCAAGCATCTGCCTCGCCTGTGTAAAATTCTTTAAGGAGACACTGCATAAATAGCCAGCCGCCCCCACCCTTGGCACACTGAGCCCCCTCAACCAGCCCCCTCCATGAGCTTTGTTACGCGCGTGCAGAAGACCTTCTCCGAACTCGAATATACCGGCAAGAAAAAGCAGACTCGCCGAGATCGCTTCCTGGCTGACCTTGAACAGCTGGTGCCCTGGGCACAAGTGGAGGCGCAAGTGGCGCCGTTCTATAGCGACACCACAGGCAAGCGTGGACGCCCTGCGATTGGGTTGTCGCGCATGCTGCGCATGTATGTCGTGCAGCAGTGTTTCGGTCTCTCCGATGAAGGTACCGAAGATGCCGTCTACGACAGCCAGGCCATTCGTGGTTTCATCGGCATCGACCTGGGCCGTGAGTCGGCACCGGATGCCACTACCTTGTTGCGATTTCGCCGCTTGCTGGAAACCCATCAGCTAACGCGGGTGCTGTTTGAAACGATTAACCAGCATCTGGCCAGCCGGGGTCTGCTGCTCAAGGAAGGCACTATCGTCGACGCTACCCTGATCGCCGCGCCGCCCTCGGTCAAGAACCGAGAAGGTAAGCGTGATCCTGAGATGCATCAGGCCAAGAAAGGCAATCAATGGCACTTCGGGATGAAGGCCCACGTTGGTGTCGACGCCACATCGGGACTCGTGCACAGCGTGGTAGGGACTGCCGCCAACGTGGCGGATGTCACCCAGGTCGATCAGTTGCTGCACGGCGCCGAAACCTATGTTTCGGGTGACGCTGGATACACTGGTGCGGCCAAGCGACCGGAGCATGCTGAACGGGACGTTGTCTGGTCGATTGCAGCACGGCCAAGCAGTTACAAACATCACGGCAAAGACAGCGTGCTGTACCGAGTCAAGCGCAAAGTCGAATACGCCAAGGCGCAGCTGCGTGCCAAGGTCGAGCATCCCTTCCAGGTGATCAAGGTGCGCTTCAATCATCGTAAGGTTCGCTACCGTGGACTGGAAAAGAATACGGCGCAGTTGTTCAGTCTGTTTGGGTTGGCCAATCTGGTACTGGCCAAGCGGTATTTGCAACGGACGGCGGGATAAGTCCGTCCGAAAGGCGGGGCTGGCCCGCTAATCAGCAAAATCAGGGTAGAAATCGGCCCAAGAAACGCAGAATAAGGCCGGTAGGTTGAAAAAACCGGGTTGAAAAAGGGGGACGGTGAGAATTGGCTAATTGTTCAGCGTCTCCTTAATGTCATCTCAGCTCTTCGCGATGCCTGAAGCCGATGCGATAATCGTTACCGATAGCTGACGTTTGCCAATAACTCAAAGGACGGGGTCTATATGGAGAAGAGATATGAGCACTCAAAAAATCTGCTGTTTAAGTATGCAAGCAGCCAATGGCGGGGTCAGACCGGACGTTCCGGCCAGGAAGGGTGGGAAGGGGCTGGGAATAGCTGAGTGATGGATCAAATTCCCTCTTTACTCATCGCCGGCCAGCTCTTAATGGCGATAGTGGCAGGTTTGCTGCTCAACCTGACGCCCTGCGTTTTGCCTGCAATTCCCATTAAGGTCCGGACCATCTTACGAGAGGCGGGCAGCCAACGATCGCACCGCGTGCTGGCGGCATTGGCGTTCACCGCAGGAACGCTCGCGTTTTTCCTGACGTTGGGCGGACTGACCGCACTTCTGCAGTGGAGCTGGGGCACTTTGTTTCAGTCTGCGGTGTTCGTTGGTGTCCTTGTTGCCTTGATGGTCGGGTTTGCGGTGGTCACCTGGCTGGATTTGCCCATCCCGATCCCGGCGTTCGCCGCCTCGGTCCATGGCCGGCGCTACTTTGAAGCATTCGTATCTGGGTTATTGAGTGCGGTTTTGGCCGCACCCTGCGCCGGTCCTTTCCTTGGTGGAGTCCTAGCCTTTGCCGTTACCCAGCCGACGCCGGTAAGTATGGGGATATTCGGCAGTATCGGGCTGGGGTTGTCGCTGCCCTACGCAGCATTGATGCTCAAACCCGATTGGCTGAGCCGGTTGCCCAAGGCGGGGCCCTGGACCCTGGTCATTAGAGAAGTGCTCGCGTTGGTCTTGCTGGCCGCAGCCGTCTTTTTCAGCGCGAGCCTGGTGCCCAAAGCGGTTTATACCTGGCTATGGTGGTCTTGGCTGGCCCTGGTGCTGGCCTGGGGTGCCCGCCGTTTCGTCCAGGGTAATGGTACCGTGCGTGTGATCACCACAACGGCGGCAGGCCTTGCCCTTGCGATGACTGTGGAATTCGCATCCCCGCTGGGCAACAGCGAAGACGAACTCGTCTGGCAACCCTACTCCGCAAAACTACTGACGGAGACAAAAGCCCAGGGCACACCCTATTTGCTGGAGTTCACCGCCGACTGGTGCATCAACTGCAAGATACTTGAGCGCACGGTCTACCAGGAGGCCGCTGTGGCCGAAGCCGTGCGGCGCACCAAGATGGTGCCCATACAAGTTGACGTGACAGCGAGCAACCCAGAAAAAGATGCGCTATTAACTGCGACCGGCGGGCAGGCCTTACCCTTCGCAGTGGTTGTTGACCGTGACGACACCGTTATCGCCCGTTTCACGGGGCTTTTTGACACCGACAGCTTGGTCGAAGCTATCAATCGCACCGGAAACCCACAACCTTAGATACTGGAGACCCAATCATGGTGATTCGACAAAAAGGATTGCTAGCTGGAGTAGTGGTTTTTGCGATCGCGATCGCTGCGTTCATGTTGATCGACACCAACGGAAACAACCTCGACGCTGCCCAGACTGAACGTGCCGGTCTTGAAGTCCCGGTGCCGACCCGAGCAGGGTTGGCAAATTCCGCTGATAAGGTCCGCCTCACTGTTGCGGGAGGCGCCGCAGCAATGGCGGGAAAGACGGGTGATTTCGTTTTAACACTGAACATTCAACCGGGCTGGCATGTGAATGCAAATCCGGCCTCCATGGAATTCCTGATTCCCACCGTCGTCAGCTCTTCAGTCAACGGCCAGGCGCTTATAATCCCGACGCAGTACCCGCGCGGCCGGGTCAGTGACATTGTGCTGAGTGACACCGCCCTAGAGGTGTATGACGACGGTGCAAGTATTCGGCTGCGGCCCGACGAAAAACAGACCGCCGTGCTGGAAAAGGTAGGCAGGCTCGAAATGATTGTACGGGTGCAGGCCTGCAGTGACGAGGGCATTTGTCTGGCACCGACTGACCTGCCCGTTGCGCTGAATCTGGACGATACCAAGCGACAATAAGTCAGAACGGCCCTCGGAAATGACTCAATTGGGGAATGACTGTGAACAGCTTATTCTGAGTATTCCCCGATTGCCGTGGTTGCGCTGGGCAGCTCAACGCCATGCCCCACCGTTCATATCTTGAGATGGGCGAGACTCGCTTCGTTAAACACCAAACTTACATTGTGATTCGCGCATTCCGCATGACGAAGTGGCTTCGGGGCAGTGCCGGCAATCGGTCCCAGGTGATTGATAGATCCTGTTCGGGAACCTCATATTGGAGCGAGCGAGCCAGGAAGCGAACAGCAACGCTCATCAATGCGACGGCGACGCCTTCACCTGGACAGCGATGGTTAACATGCGGGTCGCCTGGTCCTTGTGGGATGAAGCAGTATGGCGACGGAGAGTTGGATCGAAAGCGCTCAGGCTTGAAACGATCTGCCTCCTCCCAGAGCTGGGAATCGTGATTGGTTCCGTATAAGTCCAGCAGGACTAAGGTGCCCCTGCCAAAGGCAAATCCTTCCCATAGAAAATCTTCTTTCACGCGAGCGCTGATCGCTGGGAAGAAGGGGTAGAAACGCCGCACTTCCTGCACAAAGCAACCTATATCTCTTTCATCTCCCGACTGCAGGTTTCTCAGACAGAACGGGTGCTTGTGCAGCGCTAGCGCTGCAAAGGTTATGAATACAGAGACGGCTACCGTCGGCCGCAGCAGATTTAGTAGTTCCACTGATGCGGTATGTAGATCCAACGGCTGTCCGTGCTGGTCCTTGTAATGGGCGATGCGTTCGAGAGGCGATTGCTCGGGTGTAGGGGGAGCGGCGCGAGTGGACTCGACGAGCTCTGCCGCCCATTGCTCCAATCGGCGACGTGCCTTCCGTGCCTGCCAGTGCTGCAGACCGATCGCGCCGGCGTGCTCATAGAGAGCTGCAAGATCTTGAGTCCATTGTTGAACATCTCTTTCAGCGATTGGAGCACCGGCCCAGTCGCATACGGTGCGGCATAGAATTTCGCGAGCAATCTCGTAGAGGACGATTGACTCACCGGGACGCCAAGTTCGCGCATACTCCCTCCAACGAACCTCGCTCAACTCTGCTAGTTCCTGCACGTTCGCGGGTGTGAGCACTCCCATGAAGAGGGCCTTTCGGTGACGATGCGCATCACCGTCCAAACCTTGGACACCGTCTTGTCCGAATAAGGTTTTTTGCAGTCGCTTGGGCGCAGCGTTCTGGCGAACGAATCGGTCAGGGTCGCAAATCAAGCGAGCAGCTTCGGCACCTGTTAGGCACAGAGTTTTCTGTAATATCAAGCGAGTTTGAAACACAGGCGATTGATGAAACTTACTGCGCGTGGAGATAAATCGGTAGGGATCTCGCAAAAAGGCCCAAGTACTGTCCAATCCGGTGTCACGCGGTATGTTTGGCATTGCTGACTCCACCCGTTCTAGCTACGTGTTGCGGATTTCATCCTGCTCTGAAGAATTGTGACCGGCCGGGTAAGCAGATGTTGGATGAACAGGATCAATAAATTGCCCGAAATAATTTCTGGGGTAGTCCTTTTCATGCAATCCAACCTCAGCCTCGCCCAGCTTCCCGGCGCTGTCGTAGAAGGTTCCAAACATCTGATCCCACACAGTTGAAAACTCACCGAAGTTGACCTGAGCGTCTTCGAAGTCGCGCTTATGGTGCCAACGATGGACCTCAGCAACCCCTAGCACATGCCGCAGCCAACCCACGCTGTAGTCCAGGTTCGAATGCTGAAAGGCCAGATGGACGGTTAGGATCCCAAACCACGTTGCGACTACGGCAGACGGAGCTCCAGATATGAGCAAAACCACCAGCCCCGGCCCGGCCATCAACGCCGCATGCAGAGGATGTCGACGTTCTCCGTTCATCCAGTAGAGCCGCTCAGCGCTGTGATGGATCATGTGAAAGCGCCACAGCCAATGCACCCGGTGGCTGATGCGGTGCATCACATACAGGCTCAAGTCGAGCACGGCGGCGACTAGTAGCAATTGCAGCCACAATGGGCTCTCGATCGGAAAGAGCCGAACCGAAGCCGGTACCGCATCGCCTAACTTAGCCAGAAATTCTGCAGTAAATTGAATGACAGACAGGTTCACCAGCATGTGCAGCAGATCCGTCAGGGTGTCCTGATGATCTTCCAGCCAGGCTCGCCGAAAAGGCTGGATGCGCTCCAAGCCAGCAATGAGTAGCAGCCCCGCCGCGGCGACTATGGGTGTGGTGGGCCAATACGGTATACCTGCATACAGCGCCCAAATCATGAAGGAGGCACAGCCGCCAAACACAAGTGGATAGCTCAGCCACCGTATGGCGAATCGCAAGGGAATAGACATCGCTCAGCTCCTGAGTAGGGAGCCATGACTGTATGTGGGAAGGTCCGCTTTCGGCTTGAACGAAAGAGCTACGACCCCTGAAGATCGACTTCAGCCAGGGCGGAGGAAGGATCGATGCCCAGCAGTGCCCGGAATGTCCGGGAGAAATGTGCCGAGTCAGAAAAGCCCGCCTCATGGGCCGCTTCAGTGAGTAGACCCCCTTTGGCTAGGTGCTGTAGGGCTTGTGTGAGACGTAACCATTTCGCATAGCTGCGCAGCGGCAAGCCTGTCTGTTCCACGAACCAATGGGAAAACCGTGTAGGGGATAAATGCACCAACGCGGCCATTTCTTCGCGCCTCATTTGGCCTCTATGCAGCGCTTCAATCACCTTTGTCAAGCGAGGATCTGGAATCGGTGGATCGGGTAGCCGCAGTGCCTGGCGCACCCCCGTCCTAACCTGGAGAGCGGTATGTCCTGTCTCGCGCAGCATATCGATAATCGCTACTACGTCCGCCGGGGCGATCACGACTACCCTTGCTTCTTCGGTACCCCGCATAGTTGGGGCTTCATCGGATAGTGCATCCAGATAGATCGACAGCACTCGACCAGCACTGATCCGGTGTTTCAGGCCCGCGGCGATGAAGATGGCAGCCCCTGTTTGAATGCCCAACGGGGTTTCAACCGATACAGGTGAATCGAGGCCCACTGAAATCTGATGCGCCTGATGGTGGTGCCACTCCTGGTGGCCGGCACGGCCATGAAAGATGCCGATGCCGGGCCCTATCCAGGCCTGGCCTGCCCAGCGTACGGTATCCGTTGAGAGCGAGCCTTTCATTCGTTGACTCGGCCGGCTTCCGCATTTGGGCTTAGCAAACTGCTCAGGATCAACATGGCGGCGCCACCGACGATAGCAATATCCGCCAGGTTAAACGCAGGCCAATGCCAGGACAGCCAGTAAAAATCCAGGTAGTCGATTACATGGCCTCGAAATGCGCGATCAATCAGATTCCCAACTGCCCCGCCCAAGATAAGGCTATAGCCTAGGGCTTCGCTTTTGGCTCTGCGTTTACGCAATATCAGAGCCAGCACGATCGAAACGACCAAAGCTATGACAATGAAGAAGTAACGCTGCCAACCACCCGCGTCAGCCAGGAAGCTGAACGCTGCACCGGTATTCCAGAAGTGAACCAGGTTGAAGAACGGGGTGAGAGGAATCACGGTGCCGACCGGGAGCGAACCCGTAATTGCGCTTTTCAACGCTAGGTCGGCCGAGGCAATGGCTAGCGATAGCATCCACCAGAACCCAGGAGCAACAAGAGGTGATCTAGGAGACGACCTCATTGCATTTCTCCTTGAAGAAGTCGCTGCAGCTCCGGTGAAATAGGCATCGGCGCAAAAGCACTGACCCTGGCGCGCCCGCTGTTTCCGAGCGGCACCCAGATCTTCGAGAACAGCAGGGCCGCCATGATTCGCGGTACTTGGCTGAGCACCTTTCGTAAGTCGCGCAACTGCCAGCCGGCCCTCAGCATCAGCCAATGGCTCTGAGCATGAAGAATAGGCATTCGCTGGCTCAATATGTGGGCTCGCTCCAGCCAGGAGAAAGCCTCGGTTGGCGCCTCTTCATTAAGTGCTTTCCTAGCCTGGAAGAAGGCCTCATCAATGGCAATGCTGAGAGCGGTATTCATCTGGATCTCACTTACGCAGTAGATGCCCGAGTGAACACCCTATAGCTGCTATAGGGTCAAGCGCTATGGGCGATTCAAGACGACGCAAAAATGACTTTATGCCGGATTACGAAAGAGGTTTGTGGGGTTTGGGGAGCAATGGAACCAAAAACCAACGTAAGCCCTACCACCTGCGCTCGGTGCCTTCTTCCCAGGCATCCGCCTCGATGAAGCAGTTGCGCATGTCGGCTTCCTGGCTGATCTCGGTCAGCAGGTCGTGCACGGTCTTGTCCAGCTCGTCGTCGCTTCGATACGAAATGGCCAACTCGTAGTGGCCCGACTCCAGCCGTTTCATGCCGTAGGGTTCCAGGCAGTAGCGCTCGATGTTCTCCTTGGCCCGTTTGTCACTTTCAGAAGGCGACAGCACGAAATATCAAAAGTCGACCGCACGGTCTTTTCTGACGTTGGAGTCGCCTCAGAAAACGGAAAATAAAGCACGCTAAGGCGTAGTTCCCTCGGGCTACACCGCGTCCGCACTGCGCGGTTCTTTCTTCCCTTGCAGTGACGCAATCAGCGGGCAGGAAACGTTCCCCTTCCGCGCATGGCAGGCGCACACCAAATCAGACAGCACGGCCTCCATGCGCGCCAGGTCAGCCATCCTCTCGCGCACGTCCTTGAGCTTGTGCTCGGCCAGGCTGCTGGCTTCCTCGCAATGGGTGCCATCCTCCAGCCGCAGCAGCTCGGCGATCTCATCCAGGCTGAAGCCCAACCGCTGGGCTGATTTCACGAAGCGCACCCGCGTTACATCCGTCTCGCCATAGCGGCGAATGCTGCCGTAAGGCTTGTCCGGTTCCGGGAGCAAGCCCTTGCGCTGATAGAACCGGATGGTCTCCACATTGACCCCGGCCGTCCTGGCGAAAACGCCAATGGTCAGGTTCTCCAAATTGTTTTCCATATCGCTTGACTCCGTACATAACTACGGAAGTAAGCTTAAGCTATCCAATTCAGATTCGAAAGGACAAACGTATGTCTGAACCTCAAAACGGGCGCGGCGCGCTCTTCACTGGCGGGCTGGCCGCCATCCTCGCCTCGGCTTGCTGCCTCGGGCCGCTGGTTCTGATCGCCTTGGGGTTCAGCGGCGCTTGGATCGGCAACTTGACGGTGTTGGAACCCTATCGCCCCATCTTTATCGGCGTGGCGCTGGTGGCGTTGTTCTTCGCCTGGCGGCGCATCTACCGGCCGTCAGCCGCCTGCAAACCGGGTGAGGTTTGCGCGATTCCCCAAGTGCGAGCTACTTACAAGCTCATTTTCTGGGGCGTGGCCGTGCTGGTTTTGGTCGCGCTCGGATTTCCCTACGTCGTGCCATTTTTCTATTGATCACAGGAGTTCACCATGAAAAAGCTGCTTTCCGCCCTTGCCCTCGCTGCCGTTGTTGCCCCCGTGTGGGCCGCCACCCAGACCGTTACGCTGTCCGTACCGGGCATGACCTGCTCGGCCTGTCCGATCACTGTCAAGAAGGCGATTTCCAAGGTCGATGGCGTCAGTAAAGTTGACGTGACCTTCGAGACGCGCGAAGCGGTGGTCACCTTCGATGATGCCAAGACCAGCGTGCAGAAACTGACCAAGGCTACCGAGGATGCGGGCTACCCATCATCAGTCAAGAACTGATCATGAAAGACCCGAAGACACTGCTGCGGGTCAGCATCATTGGCACAACCCTCGTGGCGCTGTGTTGCTTCACCCCTGTTCTGGTCATTTTGCTCGGTGTGGTCAGCTTGTCCGCGCTGACCGGCTATCTGGACTATGTGCTGCTGCCTGCGCTGGCGATTTTCATCGGCTTGACCATCTACGCCATCCAACGAAAACGCCAAGCCGATGCCTGCTGCACCCCGAAATTCAATGGAGTAAAAAAATGACCGAAATCACCGTGAATGGCATGACCTGCACATCCTGCGCCACCCATGTCAAAGATGCTTTGGAAAAGATTCCCGGCGTGAATGCCGCTGTGGTGTCCTATCCAGAAAGCCGCGCGCAAGTCATGGCAGACACCGCCGTGAGCCACAACCAACTGCTGGCCGCCATCGCCGCATTGGGTTATCAAGGCTCGATCCGGGTTGGTGATTTCAAAGATGAACCAAAAATCCGTGATGCACTTGAGGGCGCCGGTTTGCATATCGCCATCATTGGCAGCGGCGGGGCCGCGATGGCGGCGGCGCTGAAGGCCGTCGAGCAAGGCGCGACGGTCACGCTGATCGAACGCGGCACCATCGGCGGCACCTGCGTCAATATCGGCTGTGTGCCGTCCAAGATCATGATCCGCGCTGCCCATATTGCCCATCTGCGCCGGGAAAGTCCGTTCGACGGCGGTATTGCGGCAACTGTGCCTGCGATTGACCGCAGCAAACTGCTGGCCCAGCAGCAGGCCCGTGTCGATGAACTGCGGCACGCCAAATACGAAGGCATCCTGGACGGCAATCCAGCCATCACCGTTTTGCACGGTGAAGCGCGTTTCAAGGACGACCAGAGCCTGGTCGTCCGTTTGAACGAGGGTGGCGAGCGCGAGGTAACGTTCGACCGCTGCCTGGTCGCCACCGGTGCCAGTCCGGCCGTGCCGCCGATTCCGGGCCTGAAAGAGTCACCCTACTGGACTTCCACCGAAGCGCTTGTCAGCGACACCATTCCCGCACGCCTGGCCGTGATCGGTTCGTCGGTGGTGGCGTTGGAACTGGCGCAAGCCTTTGCCCGGCTCGGCAGCCAGGTCACGATCCTGGCACGCAGCACCTTGTTCTTCCGGGAAGACCCGGCCATCGGCGAGGCCGTGACAGCCGCTTTCCGCGCCGAGGGCATCGAGGTGCTGGAGCACACGCAAGCCAGCCAGGTCGCCCATGTGAACGGCGAATTCGTGCTGACCACCGGACACGGTGAATTGCGCGCTGACAAGTTGCTGGTTGCCACCGGTCGGGCACCGAATACGCGCAGCCTCGCGCTGGACGCGGCGGGGGTCACTGTCAATGCGCAAGGGGCCATCGTTATCGACCAAGGCATGCGCACGAGCAACCCGAACATCTACGCGGCCGGCGACTGCACCGACCAGCCGCAGTTCGTCTACGTGGCAGCGGCCGCCGGCACCCGTGCCGCGATCAACATGACCGGCGGCGACGCAGCCCTCAATCTGACCGCGATGCCGGCAGTGGTGTTCACCGACCCGCAAGTCGCCACCGTGGGCTACAGCGAGGCGGAAGCGCACCACGATGGCATCGAGACCGACAGTCGCACGCTGACACTCGACAACGTTCCGCGAGCGCTTGCCAACTTCGACACACGCGGCTTCATCAAGCTGGTCATCGAGGAAGGTAGCGGACGGCTCATCGGCGTGCAGGCGGTGGCCCCGGAAGCGGGCGAACTGATCCAGACGGCGGTGCTCGCCATCCGCAACCGCATGACGGTGCAGGAACTGGCCGACCAGTTGTTCCCCTACCTGACAATGGTCGAGGGGTTGAAGCTTGCGGCGCAGACCTTCAACAAGGACGTGAAGCAGCTTTCCTGCTGCGCTGGATAAAAAAAGGAGGTTTTCAATGAGCGCCTACACCGTGTCCCGGCTGGCCCTTGATGCCGGGGTGAGCGTGCATATCGTGCGCGACTACCTGCTGCGCGGATTGCTGCGTCCGGTGGCGTGCACCCCGGGCGGCTATGGCCTGTTCGATGATGCCGCCTTGCAACGGCTGTGCTTCGTGCGGGCGGCCTTCGAGGCGGGCATCGGCCTGGACGCGCTGGCGCGGCTGTGCCGGGCGCTGGATGCTGCGGACGGCGATGAAGCGGCCGCGCAGCTTGCCGTTCTGCGCCAGTTCGTCGAGCGTCGGCGCGAAGCGTTGGCCGATCTGGAGGTGCAGTTGGCCACCATGCCGACCGAGCCGGCACAGCACGCGGAGAGTCTGCCATGAACAGCCCCGAGCGCTTGCCGTCCGAGACGCACAAACCGATCACCGGCTACCTGTGGGGCGCGCTGGCCGTGCTCACCTGTCCCTGCCATTTGCCGATTCTCGCCATTGTGCTGGCCGGCACGACGGCCGGCGCGTTCATCGGAGAGTACTGGGGTATCGCAGCCCTCACGCTGACCGGTTTGTTCGTCCTGTCTGTGACACGACTGCTGCGGGCCTTCAAAGATCGATCATGAGCGCTTCCCATTGAGACAAACCACGCTGTCGCTACGTTGCCTCATGCCGGCATCAAATTCGGCTGAGTAGCTTCTCGCCATCTGGACGTAGCTCACCCTTGGGTGAAACATGCCGATACAGGGTCTGCCGCGTGACGCCAAGTTCCTGGCACAGGTCGCCGACCTTGGTCTCTGGCTGACCCATTGCCGCCATCGCCAGCCGCAGCTTGGCGGCGGTCATCTTGAACGGCCGGCCGCCTTTCCGCCCGCGCGCGCGGGCCGAGGCTAGGCCGGCAATCGTGCGCTCCGCGATCAACTCGCGCTCGAACTCGGCCAGGGCGGCGAAGATGCCAAAGACCAGCTTGCCGGCGGCGGTCGTGGTGTCGATGGCCGCGCCGTGCCCGGTTAATACCTTCAAGCCGATGCCGCGCCCAGTCAGGTCGTGCACGGTGTTGATGAGATGTCGCAGGTCGCGTCCGAGCCGATCCAGTTTCCACACGACCAGTGTAAACCGGCCGTTGTCGTCGGGCGGCCAGCCGAATCTGCAATCGAAGACACATCATGCTCAGTAAACCGGTCAGCGCTCAGTTAACGTTTGTCCTTGCCCTCGTCATGCTAATGGCATGGGCCGGGCATAGCGCCGCACTTGGCCCTGGGGTGAGCCAAGGTGGGTGGAACGGCGGGGACCATGCTCATGCTCATTCCCAAAGCACGGGTATTTCGGTCTGTGCCAGATGCGCGGATCACTACCACTCCACGCTTACCGCCGACCACGTGCACGAAACGCCATACCTGAGTACGCTTCTCACCGTCAGTACGCTGCCAGAGCGTCCGCAGCCGATAGAAGCCACGCGCTACGTCATCCCTCCCAGTCCGATCTTCCTGATCGAGCGGCCACCACGCCCAAGATTCGCACTCTGACAACGGCCGCTATGCGGCCAATACCACTGTCACGTAGGACTCAACTATGCATTCGCTATCCATGTGCGATATGGGCGCATTTTCCGCGCGCCCAAACCGCTCGCTAATACTGCTGCTCTTGTTCACCGCATTGCTATTTCTCGGCATGCCTGACGCGCTGGCCCACGCTGTTGCCGAGGGCGACAAGGGCTTTATCCAGGAAAGCTCCGGGGTGATGGTGCTGCCGTTCATCTACATGGGCGCCAAGCACATGATCACCGGCTACGACCATCTGTTGTTTCTCTTTGGGGTGATCTTCTTTCTCTACCGCCTGAAAGACGTGGGGCTCTACGTCACCCTGTTCGCCGTGGGCCACACCGTGACGCTGCTGCTCGGTGTATTGGCGGAAATCACCATCAGCTCCTATGTGATCGACGCCATCATCGGTTTCTCGGTGGTGTACAAGGCCCTGGATAACCTGGGCGCCTTCCAGCGCTGGTTCGGCCACCAGCCGAACACCAAAGCGGCCACGTTGATTTTCGGTTTGCTGCATGGCTTCGGCCTGGCAACCAAAATCCAGGAGTACGAGATCTCCGCGGATGGCCTGGTCGCCAACCTAATCGCCTTCAACGTCGGAGTCGAAATTGGCCAGCTACTGGCGCTGAGCGCCATTTTGATCGTCATGGGCTACTGGCGACGAACCGCCAGCTTCTGGCGCCATGCCTACACCGCTAACGTCGCCATGATGAGCGCCGGTTTCCTCTTGATGGGTTACCAGCTCACCGGCCTGATCGTCTCTCAGTAAGGAATTCTCAGCATGTTCAATACCAAGCTTCCAACCCAGTGTGAATTGCCAACCAGCCGCCAGCTGCTGCGCTCCACTGTGATCGCCGTGGGTGTTGCCGCAGCGTTACTGGTCACCGTAGTGATGCCTTCTGAATATGCCATCGACCCCACGGGCGTCGGCCGTGTACTTGGCCTGACTCAGATGGGTGAAATGAAAGAAATTCTCGCCGAAGAAGCGGCTGCGGATGCAGCTGTCCCGCCAGCAGCGGCCCCGGTCGTACAAGCCCCCGCGTCTAGTCAGGTGGCGCCTCAGGAGCAAGTTGCGGCAGCAACTGTGGCTGAGCCGGTTGCAGAGCCGCAGCCCGCCCTGAAGTCCGATGAAGTGACTGTCACGCTGAAGCCGGGCGAGGCCAGTGAAATTAAGCTGGAGATGCTGGACAAGGCCACGGTCAGCTATGAGTGGGCAACCGATGGCGTTCCGGTCAATCACGACACCCATGGCGAGCCCTATAACGGCCCGAAGGGCTATTACCACAGCTACAGCAAGGCCAAGCAGGTCAAAGGTGATAAAGGCGAATTCACTGCCATTTTCGACGGCACCCACGGCTGGTTCTGGCGAAACCGTAGCAACCGTGACGTGACGATTACGCTCAAGACCAAGGGTGAGTACCTGAGCGTCAAACGCGTTATCTAAGAGAAATAGCCCCAGCGTCATGGGCGCCGGGGCTTTTACATCCCTGATCGATATTGAAGGAATACATCATGACGAATTCAATTACGCTGAGCCGCTCCCTGCTGCTGGTTTGTTTACTAGGTCTGCTGTCGGCATGTGGCGGCAGCGAGCCGGAGACGCAAGCTGAAGTCGAAAGTCACGGTCATTCTCACGACTAAGAGGCGGAAAGTTGTCTTGTTACGTGCAATGACTCGCTAATCGCTTGCACGTAACAATTGGTAAGTTTTAGGCGCCGGCCACATCATATCTAAGATCTGTTAAGTGGCTGCTTTTGGCCGAAAGCGGTCGTCTAGTACTGTAACTCCTCGTACTGGCCGGTAGCGTATCAAGTGGCATCGTTCAGCTAACGAAGCGTTCCGAGTCGACCCCGAACCAGAAACGGCATGAGATTTACCGGGGTGACGCCAGCCGGGGCATGCCAGCGAATATCGCCGAAGGGGTCAAAAGGAGCTAAGACGATTTGGTCACTAAGTGCAGGATATATCGGATTGCTATCTTGAGTAGCTAATACATGTTTGTTTGGTCGCTTGTTCATATAAATGATTCATCTATATAGAGGCGACCAAGACTTAGTGGTAACGCTAACCGCCACACTGGTTATCGTCGAAATAGACAAAGGCCAACTTGTTGCCGTCAGGATCACGAACATAGGCTGCGTAGAATCCCGTTCCGTACTCAGGTCTGGGGCCAGGAGAGCCTTCGTCAGTACCTCCGTTCTCAAGCGCGAGTTCAAAGAGTCGCCCTATTAGCGCTGGGCTCTCCGTGAGTAACGCCGTCATGGTTCCATTGCCGGGGCATGCTTCCTCTTGGTTATAAGGAAGACAAGCGTGAAAGGTGGGGGTCCGGTTGCCCGGAACTCCCCAAGCAACCGATCGCTCGTCCCTCCACGAAATTTCCAACCCCATTGCTGAGAATATAGGTTCGTAGAAACGCGCTGAACGGTTCAGATCGGTCGTTCCGACCATTGTATATGCAATCATCCTTCCCTCCCAATCTCGCTGAAAAAAGGAGTAATAACCGAAGTGTAAAAAGCGCTGGTCATATGACATTTAGCCGAAGGCGTTCTCTTCAAGGCATCGAAGCAGATACCGCGCATGATCAGTCTACTGAGGAAACATCATTCAAGACTAGCGCGGCGTTGCTAGAAGAATAAGCGGCTTGCGCTAGCATTAAGCTGGGCGCGACAACAGACATCTAGTTGGGCGGCACCTGAAGGTTTCGACCAGCCACATAACGGCCTGGGTCAATCGACGGGCAAGAGTAGAATGTCTCCTATAGTCCGCTAGTGTGCGCTCTCTTGCTTGGATGGCATTACGTTCTGGCCCAACGTTACTGTAGCGAATCCGCAGCAGTATCAATCAAAGCCTCCTGTATCCCGCGTGAAGAAAGACGCTACGTTGCGCCCGTTCTTCCACGGCTTCGCTTGCCGCCCCGCTACGGCAGATTCGAAGCATTCATCGAAATGTCATCATTTAGAAGCAGTGCGTTAACAAGGAATTTCTACCCTTTGCATCGCGAACCGCAATTGTGCGGCCAGCAATATTGCGAAAGGTGATCAAATGACGCCCCATCCGATACAGGACGCCGTGCTGCGGGTCGACCGGTTGAGCGTCGTCTACCCAGGCGGCGTGACAGCCCTACGCGATACCTCGATTGCATTTCGGCGTGGTGAGTTCACCGTGCTGCTTGGTCTCTCGGGCGCAGGCAAGTCGACCTTGCTCCGTAGCCTCAATCGACTCGTCACGCCCACTCGCGGCAGTGTCACCAGCGAGCTCGGTGAGCTCGGCAGCGGCTCGGCCTTGCGTCAGCATCGTCGGCGTACCGCCATGATCTTTCAGCACCACCAGCTAATCGAACGTCAAAGCGCACTGGCTAATGTGCTTACCGGTCGGCTGGCCTTTCACAACACGCTCCGCTCGCTGTTTCCTCTGCCGCGTGCCGATCAGGAGATTGCGCTCAGTTGCCTCGCTCGGGTCGGTCTGGCAGACAAGGCGCTAAGCCGGGTGGACAAACTGTCCGGTGGCCAGCAGCAGCGGGTAGGCATCGCGCGTGCGCTAGCGCAACAGCCCGCGATCATTCTTGCCGATGAGCCGGTAGCCAGTCTCGACCCGGCCACTTCGGTCCGTGTTCTCGGACTGCTGCGCGACATCTGCAAGGAAGACGGCATCACCGCCATCGTTTCGCTGCATCAACTCGAATATGCCCGCCGCTTCGCCGATCGCGTCGTCGGGCTGGCCGATTCTCAGATCGTTTTCGATGCCGCGCCCTCGGAACTCACCGATGCGCAGCTTGAGCGCATCTATGCAGGCCGCTCTACGACTCAGCCAGCAACTGCTCCGGCTGAAACCCCTGTCATGCTCGCACCTTCACTGGAGATGTCCCGATGAAACGCTTATCCGCTCTCTTATTGACCTGTTTGCTGTCCGCTGTTTCAAGTCTGTCCGCCGTAGCGGCCGATGCCGATCCGGATGTGCTAAAGGTTGCGCTGCTGCCGGACGAAAACGCCTCGGAGTTGATCAAGCGAAACCAGCCGCTGAAGGATTATCTGGAAGAGCATCTGGACAAGAAGGTGCAGCTGATCGTAACCACCGACTATTCCTCGATGATTGAGGCGATGCGCTTTGGCCGTATCGACCTGGCGTATTTCGGTCCGCTGTCCTACGTCATGGCCAAAAGCAAAAGCGACATCGAGCCCTTCGCTGCCATGGTCATCGACGGCAAGCCGACCTATCGCTCGGTGATTATCGCCAATGTGGCGTCAGGCGCGAATGAGTATGCCGACCTTAAGGGCAAGAAGATGGCCTATGGTGACCGGGCATCGACGTCCAGCCATCTGATTCCCAAAACCGTGCTTCTTGAGACGGCCGAGCTGACGGGTGGGCAGGACTACGAACAACATTTTGTGGGCACGCATGACGCCGTTGCCGTCAACGTGGCGAACGGAAACGCCGATGCGGGTGGGCTGTCGGAGGTAATTTTCAATCAAGTAGCCGAACGTGGCCTAATCGATCCGAGCAAGGTGAAAGTACTTGGTTACAGCGGCGAATATCCCCAATACCCCTGGGCGATGCGCTCGAACCTGAGCCCCGAGCTGAAAACCAAGGTGCGGGATGTATTCGTCGGTATCGACGATCCCGAAGTGCTGCGCAACTTCAAAGCCGAGGCCTTCGCGCCAATCACCGACGCCGACTACGATGTGATTCGCAACATGGGATCGCTGCTCGGCCTCGACTTCGCCACGATGTGAGCACCGATATGTCTACTCATCATGACGTGCAGGCGCTGCCTGCAGAGCAACGCGAGCACATCCTTCGAGGCTTCGGCCTCGGTTGGTGGCGCCAGCTGGGGCAGGTGGCAATTGTACTCGGAGTGGTGCTGTTGGCCTGCTGGTACGTGGGGCTGCTCGATGCCACCACGCTGCTGAACGGGCTGCCCTCCATCGCGACCCTGGCAGGCGAGGCCATGCCGCCAGACTTTTCGGGCTATCGAAGCTGGATTCGCCCGTTGATCGACACGCTGGCGATGAGCATCGCCGGCACGGCCATCGCAGTGGTGTTCTCGCTGGTGGTGGCCTTCGTTGCAGCGCGCAATACGGCGCCGCACCCCCTTGTGTTCGGTGTTGCCCGGGTGCTGCTCAATGCCCTGCGGTCGGTGCCGGAGCTGATCATGGGCATCATCTTCGTTGCAGCCGTAGGGTTCGGCGCCTTGCCGGGCGTGCTTGCCCTGGGTCTGCATTCGATCGGCATGGTCGGCAAGTTCTTCGCCGAGGCCATCGAGCACGTCGACGAAGCGCCGGTGGAAGCCGCTCGGGCGGCGGGGGCTACGCCGATGCAAGTGCTGCTGCACGCGGTTTTGCCACAGGTGACTCCACAGTTCGCCGACGTGGCGATCTACCGCTGGGAATACAACTTTCGCGCCTCCACCGTGATGGGCATGGTTGGCGCCGGCGGTATCGGCTTCGAACTCATGGGCTCGCTGCGCATCATGCAGTACCAGGAGGTTGCAGCAATCCTGCTGGTCATCCTGGCCATGGTCACGCTAGTAGACGCCTTCAGTGGCGTGCTGCGCAAACGTTTCAAATAGGACAAACCATGCTGCCGAAACTCGTTATAACTCACCGAGTACACGATGAGATCCTGCAACTGCTGGCGCCACATTGCGAGCTGATGACCAACCAGAGCGACAGCACGCTGACGCGCGAGGAAATTCTGCGCCGCTGCCGCGATGCTCAGGCGATGATGGCGTTCATGCCCGATCGGGTCGATGCAGAATTTCTCCAAGCCTGCCCCGAGCTGCGTGTGGTCGGCTGCGCGCTCAAGGGCTTCGACAATTTCGATGTGGACGCCTGTACTGCCCGCGGGGTCTGGTTGACCTTCGTGCCTGATCTGTTGACGGTCCCGACTGCCGAGCTGGCGATCGGACTGGCGGTGGGGCTGGGGCGGCATCTGCGCGCAGCAGATGCGTTCGTCCGCTCTGGCGAGTTCCAGGGCTGGCAACCACAGTTCTACGGCACGGGGCTGGATAACGCGACGGTCGGCATCCTTGGCATGGGCGCCATCGGACAGGCCATGGCTGAGCGCTTGCAGGGATGGGGCGCGACCCTGCAGTACCACGAGGCGAAGGCTCTGGATACACAAACCGAGCAACGGCTCGGCCTGCGCCAGGTGGCGTGCAGCGAACTCTTCGCCAGCTCGGACTTCATCCTGCTGGCGCTTCCCTTGAATGCCGATACTGAGCATCTGGTCAACGCCGAGCTGCTTGCCCTCGTACGGCCGGGCGCTCTGCTTGTAAACCCCTGTCGTGGTTCGGTAGTGGATGAAGCCGCCGTGCTCGCGGCGCTTGAGCGAGGCCAGCTCGGCGGGTATGCGGCGGATGTATTCGAAATGGAAGACTGGGCTCGCGCGGACCGGCCGCGGCTGATCGATCCTGCGCTGCTCGCGCATCCGAATACGCTCTTCACTCCGCACATAGGGTCGGCAGTGCGCGCGGTGCGCCTGGAGATTGAACGTTGTGCAGCGCAGAGCATCATCCAGGCGTTGGCAGGTGCGCGCCCAATCAACGCTGCGAACCGTCTGCCCCAGGCCGAGCCTGCCGCATGTTGAATCCGGTCTGGCTGAAGAGCCTGGTAGCGATCGTTCAAACAGGCAGTTTTCAGAGCGCGGCGAGGGCGTTGGGGCTGGCCCAGCCGACGGTGTCGCAGCACTTGCAGAAGCTTGAAGAGCAGGTCGGCGTAACGCTGGTGCAGCGCAGTCGTAGCGGCTGCCAGCCTACCACACGTGCGCTGGCCTTCATGCCGCATGCGACCGCCTTGCTCGACATGCACGCCCGGGCGCTAGAAGCCCTGCATGGAAATAGTGAGCGCGTCGGGGCCAGCTCCAACATCGGCACCTACCTTCTCCAGCCATTCGTGCGCAGCTATCTGACGACCGCAAATGAGAGGGGCGAGGTGGATCTGCGCATCGCCGCCAACCCGGATGTGGCCGACCAGCTACTGGCGGGCCAGCTCGACGCCGCGATCATGGAATGGTGGCTACCTCACCCCGACTTCGAACACCGCCTCTGGCGGGTCGAGCCGCTGGTACTTATCGTCAGCCCCGACCATCCGCTGGCTGAAGCAGGGTGCATAGAACGCGATCGTCTGGTGGACCTGCCGATGCTGGGAGGTGAACCGGGTAGCGGTACCGGACGGCTTCTGACCGAATACTTTGGCGAGCTGGGCGTGCCTCGCAGCGGTATGCAGCTAGGCAGCACCGAGGCAGTCAAACAAGCAGTCAGGGCGGGACTCGGCGTGTCGTTGGTGATGGCTTCCGCAGTACAAGACGAAGTTCGCAGTGGCGCGCTGGTAGCTCTTCCCATCCCGGGGCTTGAAAAGCGTCTCCAACTGATCTGGCGCAAACCGCCCGGAAATCTGCACCCGCCGGGATTTGTGCGGCACTTATTGGCCGATTGTTGCCTGTCGTGACCGGCAGCTCCGGGTCGATTTCAGCCTGTTACGACTGGCCGCTTGTGGCGAATTCCTTGGAGCGGCCGGGCGGGGCCTCGTTGAACTGGCGGCTCAGCAGCGCCTTCAGTCTTCGCCTTAAGGCTAGTGCTCAACTAAAATGACGCCTCAGAAATGAGAGCAAGGCTGGAAAATAAGCCGCCGGCTCTTCATAAAATGGCATATGACTGCTATTGGGGAATACATGCACTTCCGCATGGGGCGCGGCCAGTTTCATGCGCAGGGCGCAGGCGGGGGTGAGTTCGTCGTGCTGGCCGGTAGTGATGAGGATAGGCATGCGGAACTCGCCCATTTCCTTTAGTCGGTTCCAGTCGCGCAGGTTGCCGATGTAAAGGAACTCGTTCGGTCCCTGCATGGTTTGGTAGGGGCCCATGTTCCAGTCGTCCAGCGAACGCTTCACCGGGGCCGGCCATTCCTCGAGGCGGCACACGTGACGGTAGTTCAGCAGGGTGACCGCGGCTTGGTACTCGGGGTGATCGGTGGTCCCCTTCGCTTCGTGGCGCTGCATCATCGCCACGGTTTCGCTGCCAAGTGCCGCGCGCAGCCGGCCGAGCTCTTGGGACAGGTGCGGAATGTCCGCAACGGTGTTCTCCAGAATCAGCGTCTTCACCGCCTGCGGGTAATGGATGCTGTATTCGATGGAGAGCCAGCCACCCCATGAATGCCCGAGCAGGTGCACCCGGCCGAGGCCGAGGGCCTTGCGTACGGTTTCCACTTCCTCTACGTAGCGGGCTATGGTCCACAGCGCTGGGTCTTCCGGGCGGTCCGCCTTGCCGGTGCCGAGCTGATCGAAGGCGACGATGCGCAGGCCTCGGTCCTTCAGCCAGGCGTGGGCGTCGCGCAGGTAGTCGCAGGGCAGGCCAGGCCCGCCGTTGAGGCACAGCAGGACCTCGTCGCCACTGCCGTAGCTGTAGGCCGCCACCTCGTGGCCATCCACCTGAACCCGCTGTACCAAGTCAGGTTGCAGTTCTGGTATCTCGAATTTTTCCAGCATGGTCGTCTCCGTACGGAGGCCGCGACTCATCGGGCACTTCCCCGGGCGGGGGCTCGAGCGGCCTGCGAAGGGAGCAAAGCAAGTTTCGCGCCCGCTTCCACGCCCTGGCGGCTACTCGCGTCGCACAATGACTTTGTGCTGGCTCAGGGCGCTGGCGAGCTTGCCGGTCGGCTGCTCGTCGGTGACCAGGTGATCCACCTGCTGCCAGCTGGCATAACGAGCCGGGAAGGTCGCGTCGAACTTCGAATGATCGGCCACCACCAGCGTGCTACCCGAGCGCTGCAGCATGGTGCTGTAGACCACCCCGCAGTCGATCAGCGCGTCGGTCGGACCTTCGGCGGACAGGCCGCTGGCGCCGAGGACGGCGAAATCGGCAGTCAGGCCGTTGAGAAAGGCCACCGTGTGGGCGCCGACCATGGCGCCTTCGGTTGCGTGATAGTCCCCCGGCACAACGATGACCCGAATGGTCGGGTTGATCGACAGTACCGTGGCAACCCCGAAGGAATGGGTGATCACGGTGATGTCCTTCATCGCCGTCGCGATGCGGCGAGCCACATGCAAGGTGGTTGAACCGGAGCCGATCATCAGAATGCGCGCGTCCTTCATCAGCTCCACCGCCACCCGGGCGATCCGTTCGCGCTCGGGGCCGAACAGTCGGTGACGTTCAGTGACCGAGGGCTCACTGGTGATGGCCCGCACCGCGCCGCCATAGGTACGGTTCAGGTGGCCGCTACGGGTTAGCTCGTCGAGGTCTCGGCGTATGGTTTCACTGGATACGCCATGCAGCCTAGCCAGGTCGGCGATGCGCAGGCTGGGGGTGTTGTTGAGCTCGGCGAGAATCTCAGCCTGGCGGGCGGTCTTGGCTCTGGACATTACGCGCTTGGTTCCTTGTCGACATCGGCCGGGATGTGGTGAATGCCACAAAATGGTGAAGCGGACATGGTAATGCAGTCTTTTGGCGCAGACCACGCTAACTCCTAAAAGGCTGGATTAATTGAAGGTAGTGCGACATTTTAATGTGGTAAACACTAAAATAAATTTGTGGTTATCTCTGCAAAATGTTGTACTTCTCGCATCACTCCAAGAGGGGCGACAATGCTTTATCAATCGGATTTTCTCGAAAGACTGGAGGCCGGGCTGCGCGTCCTGCTTCCTGAATGGGAGATGGCGCCGGACGCTGCGCTGAAGCTTCTGACCATTTCCGAGAATGCCACCTACCTTGCCGAGGATGTGGCCGGTCGGCGACTGGTACTGCGGGTGCAGCGCCCGGAGTACCACAGTCTCGCCGAAATCGAATCGGAATTGGCTTGGATCCGGGCGCTGCGGGAATCGGGGCTGGTCAGCACATCGGCGCCGGTAGCCACGGTTGATGGACGGGCCCTGAGCTGTTTCGTCGATGGCCAGACCCTTCGTCATGTAACGGCCTTCGAGTGGGTGCCGGGCAGTGAGCCGGAGCCAGGCTCGCAGCTGATCAGCTGGTACCGGGTCCTCGGCCAGACCAATGCGCGCCTGCACCAGCACAGCCTGTGCTGGCCTCAGCCCCAAGGCTTTACGCGCAAGGTCTGGAACTTCGACACCATCATTGGCGAACAGGCGTACTGGGGCGATTGGCGCAATGCGTTGGGACTGACCGCGGAAGGGCGCGAGGTACTCGAGCGCACCCAGGCGCTGTTGCGCGGGCAGACTGAAGCTTACGGCATGGCGCCGGAGCGGTTTGGGCTGGTGCACTGCGACATGCGCCTGGCCAACCTGCTGGTGGATGGTGAGCGGCTCACGGTGATCGATTTCGACGACTGTGGCTTTAGCTGGTTTGTTTACGACTTTGCCGCCTGCCTCAGCTTTCTCGAGGAAGACCCGCGGGTGGGCGAGTTTCTCGCTGCCTGGCTCGAAGGCTATCGCAGCGTGGCGCCGCTCTCCGAGGAGGACGAGCGAGCCATTCCGATGTTTCTCATGTTGCGCCGCATGCAGCTGACCGCCTGGGTCGCCAGCCATGCGGAAACGCCTACCGCGCAGTCCATGGGCGAGGACTACACCCGGGGCACGGTGGCCCTGGCTCAACGCTATCTTGACACCCACAGCGGGGACATCCCATGACCGAACCCAAACAAATCCTTGCCCTAAACCGCTTCGACGCTGGCCGCGCCAGCGCGCTGGGCGGCCGGCTGGGTACGCTGGTTGAGAAGCGCCGGCGCTGTTTTGGCGCCTCCTCGGTGCTGTTCTACGAGCAGCCTTTGGAGATCGCCCGAGCCGAGGGGGTGTTCATGTACGACACCGCGGGCAGGCCCTATCTGGATGTTTACAACAATGTCCCGGTGCTCGGGCATTGCCATCCGGCGGTGGTGGAGGCCATCAGCGAGCAGGCCGCCCGGCTGAATACCAACACGCGCTATCTCTACGAGAACCTGACGGACTACGCCGAAACCCTGCTCGGTACCTTTCCCCCGTCGCTATCGAACCTGCTGCTGACCTGCACCGGCAGCGAGGCCAACGACATCGCCATGCGCATCGCCCGCTCTGCGACAGGCGGCAGCGGTTTCGTGGTGACCGAGACGGCCTACCACGGCAACACTAGCGCGGTGATGGAAATTTCCCCCTCGTCTTACCGCAAGGGGCGCGAGCTGCCGCCACATATCCGCACTATTCCGGCACCAGACAGCTTCCGCCTGGCGCCGGGGGAGAAAGTTGGCGAGGTATTCGCTTCGCATCTGGAGCAGGCCATTGCCGACCTCCAGCGCAATGACATCCGCTTTGCCGGATTGGTGGTCGACACCATCTTTTCCAGCGATGGCGTGTTTGCCGATCCACCGGGCTTTCTGGTCAAGGCGGTGGAGGCGGTGCATCGCGCCGGCGGGCTGTTCATCGCCGACGAGGTGCAGCCGGGCTTCGGCCGGACCGGCCAGGGGCACTGGTGCTTCCAGCGCCACGGCGTCGATCCGGATGTGGTGACCCTCGGCAAGCCCATGGGAAACGGCTTTCCCATGGGCGGCGTGGTGACCCGGCCGGAGCTGCTCGACGGCTTTTGCGCCGAGACAGGCTACTTCAACACGTTCGCCGGCAACCCGGTGGCGGCGGCGGCCGGCCAGGCGGTGCTGGACACCCTGGAACGGGAGGGGCTTATCGCCAATGCCGACAGGGTCGGCCGCTACTTGCGCGACGGCCTGAAGCAGATGGGGCTGAGCGATGCGCGGATTGGCGACGTGCGTGGGGCCGGGCTGTTCATCGGCCTGGAGTTCGTCAGCAAAAACGCCACGCCGGATGCCGCCCTGGCGGGGTTCGTCATCAATGCGATGAAGGAGCGGGGCGTGTTGATCGGTGCCGCCGGCGCCTATGGCAACGTACTGAAGATCCGCCCGGCGCTATGCTTCAGCGAGGCCAATGCCGATCAGTTCCTGACCACCCTGCAGGAGGTGCTGCGCCAGGGGTGACCCGGGCCAGCGGGCTCCTGGGGGACGGTCTTGGCCGTGAACCGGAATCCGGCTCCGACTGTGGAGTCCAGGGCATGAAAAAGGCGGACCGGGTCCGCCGTTTTCAGTTTCAACTGCCTCGTTTCACCCCAGCGCCTCGGAGGATTCCGGCAGGACTTGGCCGCCGTCGACGACAATGGTCTGCCCGGTGATAAATCCGGCCTCGCGGCTGGCGAAAAAGAGCACGGCGTTGGCGATGTCCTCGACCTTGCCCAGCCGGCCGGAGGGGATCGAGGCGGCCATTTTTGCAGCGTATTCCTCGCCCATGCCTTCCAGCCCCTCGGTGGCGATGTTGCCCGGCATCACCGCGTTGACGGTGATGCCGGCGCGGGCCAGTTCGATCGCCGCGGTGCGCATGAAGCCCAGCTGGCCGGCCTTGCTGGCGCCGTAGTGGGACCAGCCTGGGAAGCCGGTGATCGGTCCGGTGATCGAGGAGGTGAGGATGATCCTGCCGAAGCCCTGCTTTTCCATCACCGGTGTGACCGCGCGGGTGCAGAGAAAGGCGCTGCGCAGGTTGGTGTGGATCACATGGTCGAAATCCTCTACCGTCATCTCGGCAATGCGGGCCGAGGGGAAGATCCCGGCGTTGGCGGCCAGCACGTCCACCGATCCGTAGCGCTCGACGGCCGTATCGACCATCGCCTGGCAGTCGGCCTGCTGGCTGACGTCAGCGGCGAAGCCCGAGGCCTGCGGGCCAATTTCCTCGGCCACCTTGCGGGCGTCGCCCAGCGAGCGTGACACCACCAGCACATTCAGCCCGGCCTCGCCGAAGCGACGGGCGATGCCGCGGCCGATGCCCCGGCTAGCGCCCGTGACGATTACCGTCTTTTTTTGTAGTGATTCAAACATTTCTATCTCCTGTTAAGGACGGCCTGCAACGCCTCCTGTGGTCCAATTTGCAATATGCGGACCAGGCATTCACCTTCTAAAAATGGGTTATACAGCCGAGGTTAGCCCAGCGGGAGGGCGCTGAGCCTCCCATTTTGGGGCGCCTCGCATCATGTTGGTGCTTGCCAAAAAAAATGTTGAACTCGCCTCGTATCTGGTTTTTACTCGCCCTCGTTTCTTTCACTTCAAGACAGGCGAGGACGAATCATGAAGGGCGTATCGAGAAGGGAACTGTTGAAGCTGATGGGGATGGGCGCCGGTGCGGCAGCCCTCGGTGGCGGCTCGTTGCTGATGAGCTCCAGCGCCTTTGCTGCGCGGGAGAAGGAGCTGAACATCCTTTGCTGGGAGGGTTACAACTCGGCACAGGTGCTCGATCCGTTCCGCCGTTCGACCGGTGCCAATGTGCGCGCCGAGTCCCTGACCAACGACCCGACCATGATCAACCGGCTGCGCGCCGGCGAGACCAACGTCTGGGACCTGATCAACGTGAACAACCCCTGGGCGCGCAAGGTGATGTTGCCCGAGGGCCTGATCAAGCCGCTGCCGCGGGCCGAGTTCGAGCCCTATTTCGAGGACATGCTGCCCCAGTTCAAGCCGCCGTATCAGTGGGCGATGAGCGCCGACGGCAACGAGCTGCTGGGTATGGCACAGCGTTTCGGTCCGTTCAACTACGTGGTCAATACCGACCGGATCAGCCGCGCGACGGCCGAGGACACCGGCTGGGACCTGTTCAACGATAAGGCCCTGAGCGGCAAGTACGGCATCCAGGAGTCGGATGACTGGAACGTCTTCGACATATTCCTGGTGGCCGGGATCAACCCCTTCATCGAGCACACGCCGGCGCAGATGGCGAAGTTCCAGGAAACCGCCAATGCGGTATTCAAGGGCGCGAAGATGATCGGCGACGCTTCCAGCCTCAATCAGGCAATGATCTCCGGCGAAATCGACTTGTACATGACCGGCGGCACCTACAGCTGCTCGCCGGCGCGGGCCGACGGCTTCCCGGAAATCCGCGGCATCACCCCTCTGCGCGGTCCGGTGGATGGCAAGGGGGGCGTGTCCTGGGTGGAGATCACCTCGCTGGTGAACAACCCCAACCTCTCTCCGCTGGCCAACGACTTCCTCAAGTACGTGCAGGAGCCGGAGATCGCCCATCGCGTGGCTTTCGCCGAGGGCACCTTCAACCCGGTCAGCCAGATGGGCAATCCAGAGTGCTTCAAGCTGTTCACCAAGGACGAGCTCGCCGCTATCCAGTGGGACAGCCTGGGGGAGGAAATGGAGCGCTGCGTGGCCTACGACATCGTGCCGGAGTTCGACCAGGCTCTGGAAATGATCTCCGCGGCAAAGCGGATGCGTTGATATGGTTCGGTCAGGGCAGGCATCAATGAACAGCTCGACAATCGACAACGTCGCGAAACAGCCACTACCGGTGCTGCAACTGGTGGATGTGCAGAAGAAGTTCGGTGATTTCACGGCGGTGAAGAACATCTCGCTGGATGTACTGGAAGGTGAGTTCCTGACGATCGTCGGGCCGTCCGGTTCCGGCAAGACCACGATGCTGCGTATGCTGGCGGGCATGGAGGCCCCCAGCAGCGGCAACATCACCCTGCGCGGGGAGGCGATCAACAACCTGCCCGCTCAGCGCCGGCCTACTTGTCTGGTGTTCCAGTCCCTTGCGCTGTTTCCCCACAAGACGGTGGGGGAAAACATCGAGTTTCCATTGAAGGTGAAGAAGGTGCCGAAGGCTGAGCGCAGGGCCCGGGCGCTGGGACTGCTGCGGATGCTGCGGCTGCCGGAGAACTACTACGACAAGAACGTCATGAAGTGCTCCGGCGGCGAGCGTCAGCGGGTGGCGCTGGCCCGCGCCTTCGCCTACGACCCGGACGTACTGCTGTTCGATGAGCCGCTCTCGGCGCTGGACTACAAGCTGAAGAAGGTGCTGGAGAAGGAGCTGAAGGATCTGCACCGGGAAAGCGGTAAGACCTTCATCTACATCACCCACTCGCTGGAAGAGGCGATGGTGATGTCCGATCGCATCGCCGTGATGCGATCGGGGCAGATCATTCAGGTAGGGTCGCCGGAGGAGATCTACGCGCACCCGGCCGACGAGTTCGTCGCCGAATTCTTTGGCGAGGTCAACAAATTCCCGGTCAGCCTGGTAGCCGGGCGGGGCTGGTACAGCGCCGGCCTCGACCGTCCGCTCCGCCTCGACCTGCCGGCCGAGCTGCAGGGCGCGACGGCCGCCACCGTGGTGGTGCGCCCGGAATACATGCAGTTCGCCGGTTCGGAGGACGAATTCGACAACGTCATCCGCGGCACGGTGTTCAACGAGTACTCGCTCGGCTCGCGCATGCAATACCAGATCCGCTGCGGCGACCGCAGCGTGCTGCTGGAAAATCCGCGCACCTTTACCCGCGACCGGGCCCGTGACGAGCAGGTGCTCATCGGCTGGAACGCGGCGAACGCCATCATTGCAGGAGCCTGACCATGGATGCTGTTTCGGGGCGCGGCCTATCCACCGGCGCCCGCTACGCCAGTCCGCTGGTGATCTTTCTGCTGCTGGGCTTTCTCGCCCCGCTGGTGACAGTGGTGGCCTTCGCCTTCGCCGAGCCGAAAAGCTTCGAGGTGTTCCGCACCTTCACCTTGGATAACTTCGCCGCCGTGCTGAATCCGTCCAACACGGTGTGGCGCTCGTTCGTCTGGTCGCTGGTGCTGGCCGCGCTCTGCGTGGCGATGCTAGCGGTCATCGCCTATCCCATCGCCTACGGGCTCAACCGGGTGTTTGGCCGCTTCGCCCCGCTGATCAGCGTGCTGTTCGTGTTCCCTCTGTTCGTCTCGGAGAACGTGCGGCTCTACGGCTGGGTGCAGTTCTTCATTAAGAACGGCGTGCTCGACGGCGTGCTTAAGGCGTTCGATCTGGGCCGCGCGCCCGATGTGCTCTACAGCCCGGGACTGACTTTGTTCGGCATGGTCTATGTGTACCTGCCCTTCATGCTGTTCCCCATCACCCTAGGGCTGGCCATGGTGCCGCGGGATCTGGTGGATGCGGCGAAGGATTTGGGCGCCGGCCGGCTGATGGTCTGGCGCGAGGTCGAGCTGCCGCTGGCGATGCCGGGCATCCTCATCGGTATGTTGCTGACCTTCGTGCTCGCCGTGGGCGCGGTGGCAGAGGCAAGGATTCTCGGCGGGCAGTCGGTGATCACTGTGGTTCACGACATCGAGGTGGCCTTCACCTACGCGCAGAACTGGCCGCTAGGCGCCGCGCTGGCGGTACTGCTGGTGCTGATTATCGGCAGTCTGACGCTCTTCGTGCTGACGCGCCTGGACCTTGATCGAGTGTTAGGGAAACGTTGAGATGAGAAATCAGGCACAAATCCGTTCCGACTTTCTGGTGTGCTGCTGGACGGGCTTCGTACTCGTGGCCATCTACTTGCCGATCATCTGCAGTGCGCTGGCCGGGCTGTCGATGAGTCGCTACTTCCTGTTCCCGGTACGGGAATACTCGCTGAGCTGGTGGCAGCGCACGGTCGATTCGTTTGAGGTGCAGATCCTCGTGCACAACTCGCTGAAGATCGCCCTGCTAGTGACGCTGATTTCGGTAGTGCTGGCCTTCTTCGGCGCGCTGGCCTTCGCCCGCTACGACTGGAAGGGCCGCAAGCTGTACCAGAAGCTGCTGCTGCTGCCGATCTTCTTTCCGCAGACTGTGCTGGGCCTGGCCCTGCTGCTGTGGATGAACGCGCTGGGCCTCAGTCCGAGCTGGAAGACCGCGGTGATCGCCCATCTAGTGTGGATCGTGCCGGTGGTGACCTTGGTCATCGCCATCCAGGTCTACAACTATGACCCGAGCCTGGAGGAGGCTGCCAGCGATCTGGGCGCCGGCAAGCTGTTCATATTCCGCGAAATCACCCTGCCGCTGCTGTGGCCGGGGATCTGGTCGGGGGCACTGTTCGCCTTCCTGCTGTCCTGGGGTAACTTCCCGCTGTCGCTGTACACCTCCGGGGCCGACTCGACCGTGCCCAAGTGGTTGTACTCGAAGATGGTCGCCGGTTATACCCCGATGGTGCCTGCGCTAGGCACTATGAGCACCCTGGCTGCGGCGGCGCTATTGCTGCTGGGCGGGGTAATCATCACGACGCTTCGCCGACGAAAGTAGAGATCGCCTTTGGCTTTATCGGCGCAAATGGGCTGCGGAAGCATTGGTGCAGTCTTGAACCTACCTCAAACTTGGCGCGCCGGCTTCACCGGGGCGCAGGCGCAGTATTCTGACTGATTCGGCACGTTTATCGGCGCATCATTGGCCGGTCTTGGCCGGTTAGCGACGGCCTGACTTCGACCGTCGCAATATATGGTCAGACTTCGGTCTGCTCCGCCATTTCCAGAGCGTCATCGACCTCAATCCCAAGATATCGAACGGTGCTCTCCAGCTTCGTATGGCCGAGCAGAAGTTGAACCGCCCGTAGGTTCTTCGTCCTGCGATAGATCAGCGATGCCTTCGTACGTCTCATTGTGTGAGTGCCATACATGGCTGGATCAAGGCCAATGGCTTTTACCCAGCCTTTGACGATACGAGCATATTGACGAGTGGATAGATGATCTGAGGTATGCAGCCTGCTCGGGAAAAGGCAGTCCTGGCTACGGAGTTGTGCTTGGTGTATCCAGGCTGCGAGAGCAGACCGTGTTTGCTCAGTAATCTCGAACTGCACTGGTCGCTTCGTTTTCTGCTGCATAACCATTGCTCGTGATGACACATGCTCGCCATGAGCAACGTCGCACACACGGAGCTTGGTTAAGTCGCAGGCTCGAAGCTTGCTGTCGATGGCCAGATCGAACAGAGCCAGATCCCGGGTTCGTTCTGCAATTTGAAGCCTTACTCGGATGGCCCAGATATCTCTCTGTCGGAGCGGGGTTTTCTGCCCGACCAATTTTCCTTTGTTCCAGGGCTGACGGCTGCAGGTAGCAATGATGTCCATGGCAAGTCCTCCACGTGTGGAAGGACAAGCATGGCTAGCCAGAGCAGTGGCCGCTAACCGGCCAAAGGCAGCCACAAGTTGACTACTTCGCAAGGCAAGGGCGTATGCTCATGTAGCCCCCGCCGCTACGAGGCCAAAGAATGTCCACACAACTAGGGGCGATTCATGGATCCGACGAAATTTACCCTCAGACGCAGCGCGTTCTCGCCCGGAAACGCCATTTTCATCATCGACTGTTTAAGCGAGCGGGATCTGCAAACCGGTCTCTCTCGACTGAGAGAACTGCACGATTTGCTTCTCGCGCGCGATCCTGAGCGATTTGAATACAACAAGAATTTCGCCCATCGATTCGAGGCGGGCTCTGCAACCAAATTTGCAGAATGCTTCGAGGAAATCACAGGCGCGTGTGAGCTTGGCATTCGACCAATCATATTCATTGATGCTCACGGCCACTCCGAGAAGGGTCTTGGAACGCCGTCCGGGGAGTTTATTGGCTGGGATGAGTTGTTGGACAGCTTGGATAGCGTCACTCAGCGGACAGGGGGTGAGCTGACAGTTATTGTCGCTGCCTGCCATTCGATGAAAGCCGTAGAAAATCTGAGCCTTCAGAAGCGCCTTCCTTTTGCCTTTTACTATGGATATTCATCAGAGGTAAAAGCCGGAGTAGTAGATAAAGAAACGGAGGTGATTTACGAGAGTCTCTTTAATGATGGGGGGCGAGCCGTGCTAAATGCGACGAGCCTCCAGCTTAAGTCTTTCTCTGAATACGACCACGTTACGGATGTGCTGGCAGTCACATTGCTTAGCGCCAAGGCCCCCGGCGTTTTAGCCAAAATGCTTCCACAGTTGTCGCGCGCCAAGCTGCGAGCGTCTGCTGATGAGACAGTCGTAAAAAAAGGGATTCCTTTGTCTGGGTCACGCGTGAAGGTGAACCATATGCTCAGTTCAGGACAGCTAGCCATCAAGATGGTCGAGCAATTGATGCACGATACCCCGCGTCGAGAAAGGGTTATCCAAGACATCCAGGCATACATACAGGGTGCTCCAACGCCTGCTCTCTGAGGATGCTTCGGCGAATGGAGATTCCGAATAGTGCCGGAATATTTTTGGCGCTATCGCGAAGCTGCTTCTGTAATGCCTTCTCGGACTCCAGAAGCCACGCTTCAGCTCCCTGTACAGTGTTGAGCTGCCTCCATAGTGTGACCGCTTCTGGCCGGTAGTTACCGTTGTGAAACACGGCTTTCGGCCAGTAGCAGCCGCTCAATTGTGTCTATAGAACCTTTAGCGATTCAGTTACCAAACCAAAACTTTCAGGCAAGGCCTGCAGAGATTGTCTTGGGGCTAAGAAAACAACATATACCTCAGACCAAACTTGACTTTCTGTTTATCTCACTCCACCCACCTTGGCAAATCATGAGATAATATCGCTCTTCCACCCTATAAAATCGATAAAAAACCCTGATGCGACGGGTTGCTTTTTCTATTTTCAAATTTTGATAGCCGGGCTTGTAAATGAAAATCCTCGAACCACAGATCGACAAGCTGTTTGATGACAACCCAATTCTTCGACAACCTTTTCTCCATGTTTACAATCATTTCTGCCAGGTTGCCACCTTCCAATTCATTCAAGAAAAGCAAGCACCTCATAGCTTCGCAATTCCGTATACATTTGTATTTGAGCGCATGAACGACTTTAGTCCTCAAAGCCCTGAATCATGCGATGATTTTTTGCGCAAGCTAAACCCTGATGACTTTAAAAATTTATTCGCTTGCGCAAACCTCAATATAGTCATCCCATTTATTCGTAGCAAAATATATAGATTCACTCGCGAAAGCAGCGAAAAGTCAACGATCGACTACGCTGATGAAATTACACTCAAACATGAAATCAATGACATCATTGTAACGCATTTATCTCTACCAGTTATTTCAAACCAAGCTCACGATTCTAGACCTTGGCTCAAGAGCGTTGTTAATCGGCTAAAAACCAACAAGCCCGTAAATCCCACATTTTATTTTGATTACATTTCCGAGCAGTACAAAGCATCTGAAAATGCATTCATTGAAGCAGATATTATTCCACCTGATTTCTATACGCAGATTGGATTTTCTTCTGCCGATGCCTTTAAAAAAATCAGGAATGCTTTTATCTGCATAGGGCAAATCTATAATGACATCACGTTCATAGTTTACAAATACCTGGAAGTCAATGAACTTAAAGACTCAGGGGATGGAGATCATCATTTACAAGGCCTTGGCATGGCCAGGCTGGGTGCCGCCGAGCTGAAATTTCTAGTTCAAAAGCTCACCGGGGTGGCTGAGTCAGACTACGATAAATTTTCTGAGTTTTTCTTCTGCGGCGAGGGAAAAAATGGCAGCCTAAGCTTAAAATTCATGCCGCCATTCTGGAGCATTTCGGATGACGTATACTTCTGCCCGGCCTTAGTTCCAACCCTACTGGGCACGAGAAATCTTTTGATCTCCATACTAATAGATGATGATAAAAATACTAAATACAACTATGACGGATTGATATCTCACTTTTTCGAACCTGAACTCTTGAGAAGGGCTCAAAGGCATTTCGAAAGCAATGGCTTTTATACTTATTTAGAATGTGACTTTACTGGGGGCGAGATTGATTTATTGGTTTTTTGCAATAAATTCAATACCGTGATGACCGTCCAGGCAAAAGCCACTTTATACCCTGAGTCAGCTCGCATGGTGCGACGTTTGGACGATAGAATTCGGGAAGCAGTTGAGCAGACCAAACGATTTGATAAACTCGAACCCAAAGAGAAAACTAGTTTATTCAAAAAATCTTTTCCCAGCTTGGATGATTCGGCGCAAATCAATCATATTCGCGCAGTTTTAACAAATTCCAGTTTCGGAAGCACTTTTAGCTGGCAATTACTAGAAAGCAACAAAATAACCCCAATAAACTGCAATCTTCTTAAAAACGTATTGCCTTGCTGCAATGTTTTAACTGAACTACCAGAACAAATTGAAGCATTTATTGCAAAGATAAAATCCGAGATTGAGATCACTGAGGAACAAAAAGTTTTCAGCCTCCCTGGCCATACGATTTATCAACGACACGTTGAAACACATCGCATGAAGAACCTTTACGACGCCAAGTATTGGGGCGAGTGAATAGCCCCCAGTTTCATAGATGCTTTCGAGCCTCAGCGAAACCGGCCCAGCCTTGGCGTGACCAGCAGTTTCTGGCCGGTTTCGGCCTGTCGCCACCGGCAGCTATGGATTAAATCCGGCCCGTCGTGACTGGCAACAGCCGAACCATCGTGGACCACTGAGACCTAGATGAGTGGAAGCTTCGAATCGTCACCGCAATCAGCTACTGCCGTTTTGTTGTAATCAAAGGGGAGACTTCTTCTTTCTATGCAGAGACTTTTCTGACTGAGTGGTGGTGGCCGTCCGCCACGCTCCGGGCGACTATCCAGCCGGCAAACAGGGCGATGTGTTCGCGGTCGAGTTCAGGGTAGCGCGCATGTCCTGCCTTGGCCTGAGCGACGGTCCGGTGTTCCAGTACAAAGAGCCTTTTCGTTCCAGGTCGCGACCGATGATCAGGCTGAGACGGACCACTTGTGAACACGATCATTAACAATGGGGCCAGGTGAGCGCGTATGGCTGGTACAGGGACGAGTGGGTGTTTCGTGGTAGATCTCCCTGCATATTCTGACGGCTGCAATACCCAGCCCTGATCGAGCGGCAACAACGCGTTCGTTCGAGGCCATTGATGGCATGACGAAGATCGACTTTGCCGCGATCGAGGCTGCGCTGAAGGCTTGATCTTCAACGTCTGAATCCAGCCCCAATGACTGAGCCTGCCTGACACCACATGCGATTCTGAGGCTGCTGCGGCCCCTCCGCGTGACTCGCAGAGTTCCGTGCTGTGATCCACCTCTGCTGCGACTCGGTCAAGCTAAATGCAATCGTTGGTCAGGAGCTTCTATAAAACGCAGGCATAATCTTGTTATGATATAGCTGGCGTCAAACTCGGCAGATGATACGGCCTTATAGATTTACTTAAGAGTGTATGTCGTATATTAAATACGTGGCCTAAATGCTGTGCTGTGCTTTGCTTCGGATTGTTCCTGTGTCCGATTTTGGTAGTGTCTAACTATCTCAATCCTTCGCAAGTGGTGCGGGATGTTGCAAGGTGGGCGATATTTTTATAGTAAATTGGGTTTGTAAATATTTTAATTGGAAGCTAGTGTTTATGATGATGGGCGAACAAGCATCTCAGATTAATAAAGCTGCGGAACTTCGTCGTAAAAAGCTGCGCGGCAATGTGGGCAAGGCTGTTGTAGATTATGCAATGATCGAAGATGGCGACAAAATTATGGCCTGCGTAAGTGGTGGCAAAGATTCATTCGTTATGCTTGACGCTTTGCTGCACTTGCAGAGAGTTGCGCAAATAAAATTCAGTGTTGTGGCGGTTAATCTTGATCAGAAGCAACCTGGCTTTCCGGAGCATATCTTGCCTGAGTTTTTCGAGGCTAAAGGGATTGATTACTATATAATTGACAAGGATACTTATTCCGTTGTCAAGAGTAAGATCCCGGAGGGTAAGACTACTTGTTCTCTTTGCTCTAGACTCAGAAGGGGCACGCTTTATAGTTTTGCTGAGGAAATTGGGGCTACTAAATTGGCACTCGGTCATCATATGGATGACATGGTTGAAACTTTGTTTCTGAACATGTTCTTCCAGGCGCAAATGAAAGGGATGCCTCCTAAGCTTCTTAGCGATGACAAGAGAAATATAGTTATCCGGCCGCTCGCCTACTGTCGCGAGAAAGATATAGCAAAGGTCGCTGCCGATAGCGCATATCCAATCATTCCGTGCAATCTCTGCGGCTCGCAAGAGAATTTGCAGAGGAAAAAAATCAAGTCGATGATTGCGGAGTGGGATTCGGTAAATCCTGGCTGCGTAGAAAACATCTTTCACAGCTTACAAAACGTAAGTCCATCCCAGTTAGCTGATCGTAGTCTCTTCAATTTTATAGATCTATCCATTGATAGGTCGGATGCCCGACCGCCCTACGAATTCGAAGCAGCCGAGGTTTCATCATCCAGCGTTGAAGGCCGGATTGATGTCGTTCGGATTTTGTAAAGGTTCAAGGTGATTTTTCGGGGGGGGGAGAGGGTGTTTAGAGGCCAAGAAGACGCAAAATTTACTTTTTCGCATTTTTCTGTAAAGCCAGCTTTCTATTTAATTCATTTAAAATCAACAAGTTGCGATTATTCTGATGCTGTCCAGTTATGTTTTCTTAAGCTATAAGGGAAAGACAGCTACACCATGCTCGACGTCTTGCTGTATCTGCAGAAAGTGGCTCCGGTCAAATTCGAGATTGTCGCCGTCAACATGGATCAAAAGCAGCCGGGCTTTCCGGAGCACGTGCTGCCCGAGTACCTGAAGTCCATTGGCGTCGACTACCACATCGTCGAGAAGGACACCTATTCGGTCGTCAAAGAGAAAATCCCGGAAGGCAAGACCACCTGCTCGCTGTGTTCGCGTCTGCGTCGCGGCACGCTCTACACCTTCGCCGATGAGATCGGTGCAACCAAGATGGCGCTCGGTCACCATCGCGACGACATCCTCGAGACGTTCTTCCTCAACATGTTTTACGGCGGCACGCTCAAAGCCATGCCGCCCAAGCTGCTGTCTGACGACGGCCGCAATGTGGTGATCCGGCCGCTGGCCTATTGCAGCGAGGCAGACATCGAAGCCTATTCGCAGATGAAGGGGTTTCCGATCATTCCCTGCAACCTCTGCGGTTCGCAGGAAAATCTGCAGCGCCAGGTGGTCAAGGAGATGCTGCAGGAATGGGAGCGCAAGTCGCCCGGTCGTACCGAGATCATGTTTCGCGCCTTGCAGAACGTAGTGCCCTCGCAGCTGGCCGACCGCAACCTGTTCGACTTCACCAGCCTGCGCATCGACAACGACGCCACGCCGCGCTTCCTCGATGTGATGAGTCTGTAGCGGCAGCCGTAGGCCTCAACCATAAATCCCAACCGAACTCTGTAGGGTGGGCTTCAGCCCACCACGCCAGCTGTAACTTGGTAACGGTCGGATAGCGCTCCGCTTCAGCTCCGTACTTCTGATACCAGCGATTTACGCTGTCGGTTGAACTGAGGTTCTGCCCCAGCTCGCCAACCGAGCCAGGGTGCAACCCATCTCAGGTGGTATCAGCTCGGCCGAACCTGCTTCAGCGTTTCAGCGATCATGAACGCCATTTCCAGCGACTGGTCGGCGTTGAGCCGAGGGTCGCAGTGGGTGTGGTAGCGGTCGGAAAGCCCGTCCTCGGTAATTGGGCGCGACCCGCCAATGCACTCGGTGACGTTCTGCCCAGTCATTTCAATATGAATGCCGCCGGGGTAGCTGTCTTCGGCGCGGTGCACGTCGAAGAACTGCCGCACCTCGGCCAGCACCTTGGCGAAATCGCGGGTCTTGTAACCGCTGGAAGCTTTCATGGTGTTGCCGTGCATCGGGTCGGAGCTCCACAGGACCTGACGACCTTCCTGTTGCACGGCTTGGATCAGACGCGGCAAGCCTTCCTCTACCTTGTCGGCGCCCATGCGCACGATGAGGTTCAAACGACCCGGATCGTTCTCAGGATTAAGGATGTCGATCAGGCGGATCAGCTCCTCGCTGGCCATACTCGGTCCAACTTTCACGCCGATCGGGTTGCCCACGCCGCGCAGGAATTCAACGTGTGCCCCGTCCAGCTGTCGCGTGCGGTCGCCAATCCACAGCATATGGGCAGAGCAGTCGTACCAGCCACCGCTGAGGCTGTCCTGGCGCACGAATGCCTGTTCGTAGTTCAGCAGCAGCGCCTCGTGGGCGGTGAAGAAGCTGGTTTCGCGCAACTGCGGCGCGTTGTCCATGCCGCATGCGCGCATGAACCGTAGCGCCTGGTCGATCCGTGCGCCTAGCTGGTGATATTTCTCAGCCATCTGCGAGTTGGCGATGAAATCCAGATTCCACTGATGCACCTGATGCAGATCGGCGAACCCGCCCTGGGCGAAAGCGCGCAATAGATTCAGGCTGGATGTGGATTGGTGATAAGCCTGCAGCAGCCGCTCCGGGTCCGGCACGCGGCTTTTTTCATCGAAGCCGATGCCGTTGACGATATCGCCGCGGTATGCCGGCAGGGTGACGCCATCGATAGTCTCGTCCCCGGAAGAGCGCGGTTTGGCGAACTGCCCGGCCATGCGGCCGACCTTCACTACAGGACATCCAGCAGCGAACGTCATCACGATCGCCATCTGCAACAGCACCTTGAAGGTGTCGCGGATCTTCGGTGCGGAAAACTCGGCGAAGCTTTCTGCGCAGTCACCGCCTTGCAGCAGGAACGCGCGGCCTTGCGTCACCTCGGCGAATTGCCGGCGCAGCTCCCGTGCCTCGCCAGCGAACACCAGCGGTGGAAGGCTCGCCAATGTGCCCTCGACCCGCTTCAGATGTTCGGCATCGGGGTATTCGGGCTGCTGCTGGATGGGTTTGGCTCTCCAGCTAGTGGGGCTCCAGGCGTGGCTCATGGAAATTGATTCCGTCCGCAAAAAAGTGCCCGGATTTTACCTGATGTGCTGGTTCTGCGCTGATAGCCCTTACCAATCGGGCTGTTAAGATGCACCGATAGGTTTGGGAGAAGCGCAGTGGACAAGCAGGAAGTGTTGCTGGCCGAGGTGCATGATGCGTTCGGTCTGATCCGTGTGCTGGAAGTGGGGGATTACCGGTTTCTCGAATTCGGCGCTGCGGTCGAGCAAAGCTGCACGTTCACCCGCGACCCGAGCTGGCTTGAGTATGACTACACGCGTGCCATGTTGATGGGCGGTCTGCTGCACGCGGCGCCGGAAACAGCCCTGTTCCTCGGGCTAGGCGCCGGCACCCTGACCCAGGCATGCCTTGAATTCCTGCCGCTGGAGGACGTCGAGGCCATCGAGTTGCGCCCGGACGTTCCAGAGCTGGCGATGCGTTATCTGGGCTTGGCGAACGATTCACGTCTATATATCCGCATTGGCGATGCGGTGGAACTGCTCGATTCGGCCGAGACCGCTGATCTCATCTTCGTCGACCTTTACACCGACGTGGGCCCGGCCGCCGCGCATCTGGCGTGGCGTTTTCTTGAACGTTGCCAACAGAAGCTGAATCCGGATGGTTGGCTGATCATCAACCAGTGGGGCACCGACGAGGACAAGCCGCTAGGTGCGGCGCTGCTTCGTGGCCTGTTTCATCGTCACTATTGGGAATGCCCGGTAAAGGAGGGCAACGTCGTCTTGTTCGTGCCTGCGGATCTGGATCAGCTACTCGACGAGGCGAGCCTGCGCGAGCGCGCCGCAGCGCTGGCCCCGCGATTGGGCTACACGCTGGACTCGTTGATCAATGCGCTAAGGCCGGCGAGCTGAGCAAGCAGTGAGCTGTCTATCAGCACCCCTTCAGTGCCTGGGGCATCCAAGGCAACGGCTAAGCACGACGCTCTTGTAGGAGCGATCTTGCTCGCGAAGACTGGCTCGACCCTTCGCCATTTGTGGCGCGCCCTGATGAGGCTACTCCAGGAATATTCGCTAGCGGCGAGATACCGATAAATCCGCTTTGTGGAACCTAACTCCGAAGACAAATTGCACGCACAGCGTCACAGAAATCCGGTATAGTACGCGCCGGCTGAAACACAGCCTGCGTTCAGGTACTGCAACACACGAAGCGCTGCTTCGGCTGCTGTCCGCTTCTCGCGGCTGTCCTTGACGATTCATCATTCATTACGTTTTCGCAAACCCCGCCGACCAGGCTGCCAGGGTGACCTTCGGGTTTTGCATGGCATGCGCAGCTTCGGAACATGGGTCTTTGCGGAGCATCAGGAAAAGACCCATGACCCAAGAAATCGGCGGCTTTGCCGCACTCGGTATTCATCCCTCCGTACTCGCTGCAGTCATCGCAGTGGGCTACGAAGAGCCTTCGGCAATCCAGAGCCAGGCTATCCCGGTAATTCTCGGTGGCCACGACATGATCGGCCAAGCCCAGACCGGTACCGGCAAGACCGCCGCCTTCGCGCTGCCCATTCTGTCGAAGATCGATCCCGCTCGTAAGGAAGTACAGGCGCTTATTCTCGCGCCAACCCGCGAACTGGCGCTGCAGGTTGCCACCGCGTTCGAAACCTATGCCAAGCAGATGCCTGGCTTGACCGTGGTCGCCGTCTACGGCGGCGCTCCGATGGGTCCGCAGCTTAAGGCCATCCGTCAGGGCGCGCAGGTCATCGTCGCTACACCTGGCCGCCTGGTCGACCATCTGAGCCGCAACAGCGCACTGCTCGGCACCATTCAGTACCTCGTACTCGACGAAGCTGACGAGATGCTCAAGCTGGGCTTCATGGACGACCTCGAAGTCATCTTCGAAGCCATGCCGGAAAGCCGTCAGACCGTGCTGTTCTCCGCGACCCTGCCGCACTCGATTCGCGCAATCGCCGAGAAGCACTTGCGCGAGCCGCAGCACATCAAGGTCGCTACCAAGACCCAGACAGTGACCGCCATCGAGCAGGCACACCTGATGGTCCATGCTGATCAGAAGATTGCTGCCGTGCTGCGCCTGCTCGAAGTTGAAGACTTCGACGCACTAATCGCTTTCGTGCGCACTAAGCAGGCAACTCTGGACCTTGCCGCCGCATTGGAAGCCAAGGGCTACAAGGCTGCGGCATTGAACGGCGACATCGCCCAGAACCAGCGTGAGCGCGTGATCGAGTCCCTCAAGGACGGTCGTCTGGACATCGTGGTCGCCACAGACGTTGCTGCTCGCGGCCTGGACGTATCGCGTATTACTCACGTATTCAACGTGGACATGCCCTACGATCCGGAGTCCTACGTACACCGTATCGGTCGTACTGGCCGTGCCGGTCGTGAAGGTCGCGCATTGCTGCTGGTCACCCCGCGTGAGCGCCGCATGCTGCAGGTCATCGAGCGTGTAACCAACCAGAAAGTAGCCGAAGCCCGCCTGCCGAACGGCCAGCAAGTGCTCGAGGCGCGGATCAAGAAGCTCACCAACAGTCTTTCACCGCTGGTAGCGGATGCCGAAGCCAGTCATGGCGAACTGCTCGACAAGCTGGTCGCGGATATCGGTTGCAGCCCGCGCGCACTCGCCGCTGCGCTGCTGCGCAAGGCCACTAACGGCCAGGCGTTGACCTTGGCTGAAGTGGAAAAAGAGCAGCCGCTGGTCCCGACCAGTAGCCCGCGTGAGCGCTCCGATCGTCCTGAGCGTAGCGGCGACCGCGAGCGTCGTGCTCCGATTCCCTTGGCCGAAGGCCGCGCCCGCTGCCGTACAGCATTGGGTGCCCGCGACGGCATCGCCGCGCGCAACCTGCTCGGCGCCATCCTCAACGAAGGCGGCCTGGCCCGCGAAGACATCGGCCGCATCCAGGTACGCGACAGCTTCAGCCTGGTCGAGCTGCCGGAAGAAGGTCTGGAGCGCCTGCTTGGCAAACTCAAGGACACCCGTGTCGGCGGTAAGCAACTCAAGCTGCGTCGCTATCGCGAAGATTGATGCTTGGATGTAGCGGCACGCGATGAGGCTGGGCCTCGTCAGAAATAGAAAGGGTGGACTTCGGTCCACCCTTTTTTTTGCGCTCAACTCGTTGAAGCGAGAACGGTAGGGTGGATCACGCTTCAACGATCCACCAAGCAAGTCGACGCCACCGCTGCGGCTTACGGTGAATTAAAAAAACGTCACCCACCCTACGGTAATTGCCCGGTTTTCGGCTGGCTTGTGCCACGCGAATGAACCCGTCGCCCCCGGAACGACTTGTACCGCTAGCGGAAGGGTAGGGTGAATCGCGCTTCACCCTACCGCGAGCCAAAAGCTAAACGTCCGAACCCTACACCGTATTCAAAAACCTGACCCAAACGTTCAGGCTGTTCAAACTCTGAACAACATGCTACAAACGAGCGCAACCTAATTGATCTAGCCGCTTGAAAACGAAGGGAAAACCATGACCAAGTCGGAGTTGATCGAACGCATCGTCACCCAACAAGGCCTTCTTTCGTCCAAGGATGTTGAGCTGGCCATCAAGACCATGCTCGAACAGATGGCCCAGGCACTGGCCACCGGCGACCGCATCGAAATCCGCGGCTTCGGCAGTTTTTCCCTCCACTATCGCGCCCCCCGCGTCGGCCGAAATCCCAAAACCGGCCAATCCGTCCCGCTTGACGGCAAGTTCGTCCCGCATTTCAAGCCGGGGAAGGAGTTGCGGGATAGGGTCAATGAAGAAGAATAGTTCTTGTTAAATGGAAGTGTTCATTCGCTAGCTTATATAAAAATGCCGCAGGTCAGCGTCTTAACAATAATTCGCTGTTTGGTTTGGCAATTTTTACTCTCCGTGGCAGTATGCGCCGTTTTTATTTAGCGCGTCCCTTGGAGGGGATTCATGCAGGAAACAGGAAGCTACGCCGCCCACACCCGAGATGACGAAATCGACCTAGTGGAGTTGGTCAAAGCGCTATGGTCTCAGAAACTCATCATTGTCTGCGCCACGATTGCAGGCGCAGCGATAGCCTTGGCATACGCGCTGTTTTCAACGCCTGTTTACGAGGCAAAGGCTACCGTCCTTCCCCCGTTGCTCTCTGACATCGCTTCCTACAACGCCGGCAGAACGGAGTCTTCAGAGAATCAATCCCAGCTCAAGCCGTTCACAGTCGATGAGGTTTATGCGGTATTCACTCGTAATTTAAGATCTCTTTCTCTTCGGCGAGACTTTTTCAAGGACGTTTACATTCCCTCGTTACCAGAAGGTGCTCGGACCGCCCCACGAGACCAGCTTTGGTCAAAGTTCAACGAGATCGTGTCGATCAGGACGCCCGATAAGCAGCGTACTGAACTAGTCGAGGTCGCCGTACAACAAAGTGAACCGGACCAAGCAGCTGCCTGGGCGAATGAGCTGATCAGCCGCGCCTCAGAGGCCTCTGAGCGTGACATGCAACTTAACGTGTCGAGCGAGCTGGACATTCGTATTCGCTCCGTCGAACGCCGAATTGCGTCTTTGCGGAGCACCGCTCAGCAGCGGCGTGAAGACCGTATCGCTATTTTGAAAGAGGCATTGGTCGTGGCTAGGGCAGTCGGTATGGATAGCCCACAGGTAACCGCTGGCCGAACATCTTCAAACGAGGAGCTTTCAGAGTTTATCGATGGCAGCTTGACCTATATGCGGGGCGCTAAAGCAATCGAAGCAGAAATGAAGGTGCTAGAGGCCCGCGAGTCTGACGACCCCTTTATCCCCGAGTTGCGTAGTTCCCAGGAGCAGCTCTCTTTTCTAAAGACAGTAGAGGTGCGACCAGAGAACGTATCAGTGTTCACCTTGGACAGCGTCGCGGAAGTACCTGAAACGCCCATCAAGCCAAAGAAGTCGTTAATCGTCGCGCTTGGAATCGTTCTCGGTGGGATGCTCGGGGTGTTCGTTGCGCTGATTAGGGTGTTAATCCGTCGCGGCAGGTGAAGTTCGCTTCATTCCTTCAAAGAATCGGGTTAGCAGTTCGCTCACAGCTAACGCAACGTTAATGGAATAACTATGTACTATCCTCAAATAGAACATCACGGCGCCAAGGAAGGCGTTACCGGCTCCTGTCATCAACTGCGCATGAATGCCGGCACCAGCCTGCTGATCGACTGTGGCCTGTTCCAGGGCAAAGACGCTTCGATTCCTGATGACCCTGGCGCGGATCGCCTCTCCATAGAGTTTTCGCTGGACACTATAAAAGCGCTGGTGGCCACCCATGTGCACATCGACCACGTCGGGCGCATCCTCTACCTGCTGGCGGCAGGCTTCGATGGCCCCATCCTATGTAGCGAGCCTTCCGCCAAACTCCTGCCGATCGTGCTGGAAGATGCCTTCAAGTTAGGCTTCAGCCGTGACCGGGCAAGGATCGAGAAATACATCCAGCTCGTAGAGCAGCGGATCATCGCGCTGCCTTATGAACAGTGGTTCACCCTGACGGATACGGACGAGCTGCTGGCTCGCATACGGCTGCAGCGTGCAGGGCATATTCTGGGCTCTGCCTACGTCGAGGTCGATCTGGCCTACCCGCTAACAGGAGAGAGCAAGCGCGTCGTTTTTTCTGGCGACCTCGGCGCGCCGCACGCACCGTTTCTGATGCCGCCCGAGCCACCGGAGCGCGCCGACATTCTGGTATTGGAAAGCACCTACGGCGACCGCCTCCACGAAGACCGCAGCAACCGCCGCCATCGGCTCGAAGCCGTCATCGAGAAAGCGCTGGAAAATCAAGGCACCGTCCTGATCCCTGCTTTCAGCATCGGACGAACTCAACAACTGCTATACGAACTCGAAGACATCATCCAGAGCAAGCAAAGCGCCAAGCCCGCCCCTGTAGGGGCGACCTCGCTCGCCAATCACGCCGCAACGCCGTCTGACGAACCCAACTGGCCCGAACTCCCCATCATCCTCGACTCGCCCCTCGCAAGCCGCTTCACCGAGGCCTACCGAAGTCTAAAATCCTTCTGGAACGAAGAGGCCCGCGAACGCATCCAATCCGGACGCCGCCCGTTGGCCTTCGAACAGCTCATTACAATAGACAGCCACGGTGATCATCAGCGCATCGTTAAACATCTGGCCCAGACTGCACGCCCAGCCATCGTCATTGCCGGTGGTGGCATGTGTAGCGGCGGTCGCATCCTCAATTACCTAAAGGCCATGCTGGGGGATAAGCGGCACAACGTATTGTTCGTTGGTTACCAAGCCCAAGGGACCCCCGGACATGCCATCCAGACCTACGGGCCGAAGGGCGGCTATGTAGACCTGGATGGCGAACGCATCGACATTCGCGCTGGCATTACCAGCATCGGCGGCTATTCGGCACATGCGGACCAGAAAGGATTGGTGGAGTTTGTGACCGGGATGCAGCAGTGGCCGACAGAGATAAGGGTGGTGCATGGGGAGCAAAATGCCAAGCAAGCGCTGGCCGACACGCTGAAGGCTCGCTATGCAGAGACCGAAAATCAGATGAAGCTACAGCTGTGAGCGTTTAAGGACAAGTCACTCGCTGAGTGGCTCTTTACCCAGCGTCGTTTGTGGATAGTCTTGTTAGTCGTCAAAGGAAATTTGAATAGTGAAGATTCTCGTAACCGGCGGAGCCGGTTTTATCGGCTCGGCTTTGATCCGATACATCATCGGCAGGACGAACGTCTCGGTAGTCAACCTTGACAAGTTGACCTACGCCGGCAACCTCGAGTCCTTAGACGATGTCTGCGATAACGAGCGCTACGCCTTCGAGCACGTCGATATTTGCGACCGTGCCGAACTCGACCGGGTTTTCCTCGAGCATCAGCCTGACGCAGTAATGCACCTTGCCGCTGAGTCTCATGTTGATCGCTCCATTGATGGTCCGGCAGCTTTTATCGAAACTAATATCATTGGTACGTATACCCTGCTGGAAGCCGCCCGCCTGTATTGGCAAGAGATGAACGACAGCCGAAAGGCAGCCTTCCGCTTCCACCACATCTCCACTGACGAAGTGTATGGAGATCTGGAAGGCCCGGAAGACCTTTTCACTGAGTCCACGCCATACGCGCCAAGCTCACCGTATTCAGCGAGCAAAGCAAGTTCCGATCATCTGGTCCGGGCCTGGCAGCGTACGTATGGCTTGCCGGTACTGATCACAAACTGCTCTAACAACTACGGACCGTACCACTTCCCTGAGAAGCTCATCCCGTTGATCATCCTCAATGCCTTAGAGGGCAGGCCGCTTCCGGTTTACGGCAAAGGAGATCAGATACGCGACTGGCTCTACGTCGAAGACCACGCTCGTGCTTTGTACAAAGTGATCACCGAAGGGCAGGTTGGCGAGACCTACAATATTGGCGGCCACAATGAGAAACAGAACATCGAAGTTGTCCAGATACTCTGCAGTCTACTTGATGAACTCCGCCCTGTAGCGGGGAATACATATGCCAGCCACCTAACCACCTACAAAGACCTCATCACCCACGTCCAGGACCGTCCCGGCCATGACCTGCGCTACGCCATTGACGCCAGCAAGATCCAGCGTGAACTCGGTTGGACGCCGGAAGAAAGCTTCGAGACTGGCATTCGCAAAACAGTTGAATGGTATCTGGCAAACACCGGCTGGATTGAGCACATCAAGACTGGTGCTTATCAGGGATGGCTTGAGAGAAATTACAGCCATAGGCCTGCAAACCCATGAAGATCCTCCTTCTCGGTAAAAATGGGCAGGTAGGCTGGGAGTTACAGCGCGCGCTCGCGCCGATAGGTAGAGTGGTGGCGCTTGACCGCGAGGGCGGAGATGGCCTCTGTGGTGATCTGGCGGACATTGAGGGGTTGCGCCTTACCATTAAAAGTGTGCAGCCAGACATCATTGTCAACGCAGCAGCCTATACCGCAGTCGATAAAGCCGAAAACGAGGAGGCTAAGGCGCTGCAGATAAACCATGAGGCGCCCAAATTTCTCGCCGAAGAAATGCTACAACTCAATGGTTGGCTTGTGCATTATTCGACCGATTATGTTTTTGATGGAAGTGGTGAAAAACCTTGGCGCGAAGACGACGCTACTGCCCCATTGAGTATTTATGGCAAGAGTAAGTTGCTCGGCGAGCAGGCTATAGAATCATCGGGCTGTAAGCACGTGATTTTTCGCACTAGCTGGGTGTACGGCGCACATGGAAACAACTTCGCTAAAACCATGCTGCGCTTGGCGGGTGAGCGGGATCATCTTCAAGTGATAGATGACCAGATTGGAGCACCAACAGGCGCTGATCTCCTAGCCGATGTAACAGCTCACGCGCTGCATCGCGCGGTGGCCATGCCCGAGTTGGCGGGGCTTTACCATCTTACCTCCGCTGGTGAAACCTCCTGGTATGACTATGCGCGCTTTATCGTGAGTAGCGCTCTAAGTCATGGAATAAAGCTCAAGATAGAAAATATTTCACCTATTAGCACCAGCGAATATCAAACCTGCGCCCAGCGGCCGCGAAACTCCCGTTTGGATACCCGAAAATTAGTATCTAATTTCGGATTGCATCTACCGATGTGGCAAGACGGCATAACGCGGCTCTTAAAAGAAGTGAGTGGGAACAGACAATGACCCAGCGTAAAGGCATTCTTCTCGCCGGTGGCTCCGGCACCCGACTGCATCCGATCACTCTCGGTGTCTCCAAGCAGCTATTACCAATCTATGATAAGCCAATGGTCTATTACCCTCTTTCTGTGCTGATGCTAGCAGGAATCCGTGAAATTCTGATTATCAGCACTCCGGATGACTTGCCGAGTTACCAGAAGCTGTTCGGTGATGGAAAGCAGTTTGGCATCAATCTCTCGTATGCGGTGCAGCCATCACCGGATGGATTAGCGCAGGCATTCCTTATTGGAGAAGAATTCATCGGTAATGACGCCTGCTGCCTGATTCTCGGAGATAATATCTTTTACGGGCAACACTTCTCTGAAAACCTGAAAGCTGCCAACTCTCGCATCGATGGCGCAACAGTATTCGGTTATCACGTATCTGACCCTGAGCGATTCGGTGTAGTCGAATTCGATCAGCAGGGGCGGGCGATCAGTATCGAAGAGAAGCCCACAAAGCCAAAGTCGAATTATGCTGTTACTGGCTTGTATTTTTACGATAACCGTGTGGTTGATATCGCCAAGTCAATTAAGCCCTCTGCTCGTGGTGAGTTAGAAGTAACCGATATCAACCGCTTTTATATGGAAAATCAAACTTTAAGGGTAGAAATGTTGGGGCGCGGCTTCGCGTGGCTGGATACCGGAACGCATGAGGCCTTGTTAGAGGCGGGACATTTCGTTCATACCATCGAGCAACGCCAGGGTTTAAAGGTCGCTTGCCTGGAGGAAATAGCCTTTCGCCAAGACTGGATAGGCTCAGACCAGCTGGCTGACCAGGCAAGACGTCTAGAGAAGACAGCTTACGGAAGATATCTTATGACATTATTGTGCGAGCCTTAATAAGTTAAAGCGATGGCGTATCTGACACAGCTAGATAGAGTGATTGGATATCGTTTTATATGTGGTCAAGAAGAATAACGGGCGTCAACGTATATAACACGGCCTGACATGTGTCGGTTTCTACAAACACTAGTCTGGCGTTAGGATTTAAAATCACCTATGATTAACACTAATGAATTCCTGGTGACGGTTGTTGTTCCTACCCATAACCGTTCTAAATACGCGATTTCATGCATAAAGAGCGTCCTTGAGATCGCTTCGGAACAGCTACAGATCGCAGTGCACGATACAAGCGATGATGAGGGTTTGTTAAGGCAGTGGGCTGAAAAGCAAACTGATCCGCGGTTGAAATATGTTCACTGGAAAGAACGGCTTTCAATGACGGATAATCATGAGCGGGCTCTGGATTTAGCTGATGGTTTATATGTCTGTTTAATTGGTGATGACGACACTGTGTCAAGTAAGATCATCGATGCTGCCATTTATGCTGAATCGAAAGGGTTGACGGTACTATCGCCAATAATTAAAGCCTCGTACTATTGGCCAGACTTTCGCTCACGATTTTATGGAGACGCACATGCTGGTCGTATCTATGTCGAGCCCTTTGATGCGCGTATACAAAGCTTCAGTGTAGCTAACCATCTGCATAGAGCTCTTTTATTAGCGTGCCAAGGTACCGAATTTTTGCCCAGACTATACCATGGGCTAGTCTTGAGGCAGACATTAAATGAGTTGCAGAGGAGCTACGGCAAAGTGTTTTTTGGCACGAGCCCGGATGTTTCCGCCGCACTGTTGTTATCTCTTAAAGGGGGCACTTATCACGTTGTTGACTACCCATTTACGATGCCGGGCGGCGCAGGCGGCAGCAATAGTGGACGCAGTGCAAGTGGCCAGCATAAGGGGAATCTGAATGAGGATGCTCATATAAAGCCATTTCGTAATCTTGTGTGGCCTGACGTCATCCCTAAATTCTTTAGTGTCGAAACGGTATGGGCTCAAGCAGCATGGGATACGCTATTAAATACACAAAATGACGCGCTGCTTGAAGAGTTTAATCTGGCAAGATTGTATGTGCTGTGCCTCTTTAGGCACCCCGCATATTGGCGTCTAACTACCTCCTCCTGGAAAAGAGCTAGGAAGTCTGAACACCCCAAGGCACAGGTGAACAATTTTATTAAAGAGTGCTTCAAATTTATATTGGAGCGTACTCGCGCGCTTGCTCTACGATTTAAGGACCCATCTCCGCGTAACGGCAAAAGGGTTCTGGCGGTTGTTGAAGATGTTCAACTTGCACGAAAAGAGCTTGACGATTATCTTTCTGTCGAAGCAAAAAGAATCGGAGGATAGTCGTGCTGGGAATTTATAATGCGACGAAATAGCCTTAGAAAGTTGTTATTGGCCAACTTTTCGGGGCGCATTGTTTATGCAATCTCTAGTCTTGCTGCGCTGCCGCTTTTGGAAAAATATATTGGAGTAGAAGGCGTTGGGCTAGTTGGATTCTTTAACACGCTCCTGATGGTTATCATGGTTCTCGAAGGAGGGTTGACGAGCAATGTCATAAACTTAATCGCTAAGGTAAATTCCAAAGCTGCGCTATCAGCACGTTACGTGTTGTACGGTTTTCAAATCACAAACTCGTACCTTGTAGCCTTCTTGATTTTAGGTTTGATATGTGTGATCGGCGTTCACTTTAGTTCGTCGTTCTTAGCTACTAAATGGCTTGAAGTAGATAACGTTCCTGTTTCGGAGGTTGTTGCTTCAGTGAGGTGGATGGGTATATTCATAGGAGCAAATTTCATCGTTATTGCCGCCCAGGCTGTATTGATAGGGCGTGAAATGCAGGTGCCTCTGAATGTTCTTTATATAGTGTTTTCGTTATCTCGCACTCTCGGTATGGTGGTGTTCTTTTGGGCTGTTGAAAATTCTGCAGGTCCGTTAGCTTATTTCAAGCTTCAGGTTTTATGTCAATTCGCTTACTTAATTGGTTTGCTAGCATTGATCTATGGCCGGGAGCAATGGCGAGTTTTCCTTCAAGCAAAACCTAGTTTTCGCTTTTTTGTAGATGGTTCCAGTTACAGTAGAGATATCTTATTGCTGTCGCTGACATCTATGATCGTCGTTCAATTTGACAAATTTTACTTGTCCGGCTCTGTGCCCCTTACAGAATTCGCGGCTTACACTTTGGCAGCGACGATGGCGAATTTCCCATATGTCATATCTTCGTCACTGTATTCAGTTTTGTTTCCGAGATTTACCGTGCAGCTTGATATAGGGTGCTATCAAAAAGTAGATGACTTATACAGGGCGGCGCTATGTGGTGTTGCAATAATAATGTCGGTCCTATGTGTGTCAGTTTGGCTTTTTTCTATTCACCCCTTAAGGTTAATGTTCAGTCGTGACTTGGCGAACGACATTTATAACGTATTGCCGGTGTTAATCTTGGGGGTCTCGATACAGTCCTTATTGATGGTACCGTTTGCGTTACAGCTAGCTAGTCGTTGGAGTGCGCTTGCACTGCGCATGAACTTGTTCCTGGTTCCAATCTTTATAGCTCTACTGCCGGTTTTGGTAGAAAGATATGGTGCGCTAGGTGCCGCCTATGCTTGGCTGTTTTACAATATCTCGTCGTTAATTGGCATCAATTATTTTATGTTTAAGCGGTTCAGGTATCTAGCTAGCTCGTACTGTGCCCTTTTTAAAGTTTTGGGTTCTGTAGTTCCTGTGGCGGTAGGATGTTTTGTTTTGGTGAAGTATTTCATCGGCATTCAAGGTGATTTTGCTGCGACTGTTTTTGTATTCGCGGTATCGTTGGTATTGGTAATGATAGGCTTTGGATTCTTTAGAAAAGAACTGCTAAAGTTTTCTTGATTAAGTAAAATAAAAGGTGGCAAATGAAAATATTGATACTGGGTGTGAGCGGCATGCTAGGTAGCGCGGTGTATCGTTACTTGTGTTCTAATACTATCCATACCATATTTGGCACAATGAGAAGTGAAGGTGGCAAATACTTAACACCATTTAAAAATGGTAAGATTTTTGAATCCGTTGATGTTCTTCGCTCAGATGAGCTTATTGGCTGCATCAATAAAGTCCAGCCCGATGTTGTTATCAATTGCGTCGGCCTGATCAAGCAGGTCCAGAAAGCTAATGATCCGGTACATGTGTTACCTATAAATTCTATATTTCCCCACAGGCTAGAGAAAGTTTGTATGTTAGCTCGGTCAAGGCTAATACATATAAGTACGGACTGTGTTTTCTCGGGCAAGAAAGGTGCCTATCAAGAAACGGATGTTTCTGATGCCGAAGATCTTTACGGGAAATCCAAGTTCATCGGTGAATTACGAGAATTTGACCACAGTGTGACACTTAGAACATCTATAATAGGACATGAGCTAAGGAGTGGGAACTCATTAGTCGAATGGTTTCTGTCTCAGTCTGGCGAGGTTAAAGGGTATAAAAACGCGATATTTTCAGGTGTTCCGACTATCGAGTTGGCGCGAATTATCAGTGACTTTGTGATCGATAAGCCAGAGCTATCCGGGCTTTACCATGTATCCGCTGATCCGATAGATAAATATTCGCTTCTAAAGCTAATTTCTGAAGTGTACGGCAAGGATATTGAAATCGTAGCGGATACCGAGCTTTGTATAGATAGGTCGTTAGATTCATCCCGCTTTAGGCTGCTGACTGGCTATAATCCCTTAAGTTGGAAGCAACTCATCCATTCGATGTATTTAGATTTCTGTAAAATGTCAGATACTAAGGTGTCAAAAAATGTTTAATAACAAAGTGTTAATGATTACTGGAGGTACGGGGTCTTTCGGCAATACTGTTCTTAACCGTTTCTTAAGTACTGATGTTAGAGAAATTCGTGTCTTCAGCCGAGATGAAAAAAAACAAGAAGATATGCGTCTGGCTTTATCTAATGATAAGGTCAAATTCTATATTGGTGATGTTCGTGATTACCAATGCCTGTCGCAGGCTACTATAGGCGTAGACTATATCTTTCATGCTGCCGCCCTCAAGCAGGTCCCTTCATGTGAATTTTTTCCTATGGAGGCTGTAAAAACAAATGTTATAGGTACGGAAAATGTACTGAATGCAGCTATCAATAACAATGTAAAACGTGTAGTGGTCCTAAGTACTGATAAAGCCGTTTACCCTATCAATGCAATGGGAATATCTAAGGCGCTGGCTGAAAAAGTATTGATAGCGAAGTCACGTATGATTCCGGAAAATGCTGATACGGTTATATGTGCTACCCGCTACGGCAATGTAATGGCATCTAGAGGGTCGGTTATCCCGTTATTTGTTAATCAAATAAAAGCCAAAGGGGCTTTAACAGTCACAGATCCGCTCATGACCCGTTTTTTGATGTCGCTTGAAGAATCTGTGGATCTGGTTCTGCACGCATTTGAGCACGCTGAGCAGGGGGATATATTCGTTCAAAAGGCTCCGGCATCAACCGTTGGCGATTTAGCTCAGGCCCTTCAGGAAATTTTTTTGGTTAGTAATGAAATAAAGATTATCGGTACGAGGCACGGGGAAAAATTATATGAATCCTTGATTTCCCGAGAAGAAATGGCTAAGGCTGAGGATATGGGCCGTTATTATCGTATACCTGCTGATAATCGAGATCTTAATTACGAAAAATACTCTATGAGTGGGGAGCCAAGCGTTTCGAGTCTCAGTGATTATACATCTCATAACACAAATCAACTTGATGTGGTCGAAGTCAAGAAACTTCTTCTCAACTTGGAATATGTGCAAAATGAGCTAGTTGGCTGGCGCACTTGACCTTTCTAAATCCCAACGGTTTTGGTTGGAAGGATGCCCATCCAGCCAACCAAACCACAGCATCCTAGATGGTGAAAAATTGGCGTTCTATATTATTCCTTATCTTTTCTTGGTTGGGACGTTCTGGTCAGGGCTTTTATTGAAGGTGAAAGTTAGAGACTTGCTGTTGCTATGTTCCGTTCCTGCCGTTGTCCTTGTAGTAATTAGGGGGGATGTGGGCACAGATACAGCAAGCTATATTCAAATTTTGGACTCTATGCAAAATGTTTCCGGCAACCTGTCGGGGTATGGAGTTGAATTCGGTTTTTATATTTTTAAAGTTTTTTTGTATTTAGGCCTTTCGCCTCGTACGGTTGCGCTTTTTATTTCAGGACTTGTGTGTGTGCTCGCTTTGTTTTCATTTTCTAGGCGGCGGGACGATGCGATAGTTTTCACCTTTTTGGTTTTCCCGGTTTTTTTTTATGATATGAGTATGAACGGCCTTCGATACGGTATGGCGTTTTGCTTCGCTAAGCTGGCTGCCGACTATCTCGACGAAAAAAAACTTCCCTTAGCTGTCTTGTTTTTTGTGCTTGCGTTTTCTTTTCACGTTTCTTCATTGCTGGTTTTCGTTCTTCTGGCTATTAGGAAGATTAGTCGTAATGCTTTAGTGGCTTTTGGTGCTCTTGCGCTTATTGGAGCTGCTGTTTCTTCTGATCAGATTCTCTTGAAGATGGCTGCATATGAGTCACTTGAGTCTCCGGACGGGTTGTCAGGTCTTGCTCCGTTAATGATTTCAATTTTGATATTTATGGCTTCGCTTTTTTTTTCTCCCAAAAGCTATATTTATTTGACGTTCCTGCTTGTTTCCGAGCTCTCTTCCTTCGTGTTGGCGAAGTATAGTTATGCTGGCTTGCGACTTCAGTTCTTGATTCTTTTCGTCATGTGTTGTGGTGTTCCTGCTCTGGATGTAATGCACGCTCGGCGGCGGCCTTTTTTTATGTTAAGTCTTATGCTTATCGGAGTGGTCGGTTTCGCCGCATCGATGAGAAATATGGTTAATGGGCAGGGGGAAGGTGAATCACCATTCTTGCCCTATCACTTTTTCTGGGAGGTAAAGTGAAGGCTAGTGTTTCGGTCGTCATGCCACATTTTAACTCGGAGGCCACAATCTGCCGAAGCATTGATTCTGTCGTATCGCAGTCGTTAGCTGTTCAGGAGCTTATAATTGTAGACGACGGTAGCAGATGTACCGCTGACTTAAAAAACTTGGTCGATATGTATTCTGATAAATTAAGCATTCGCTTGATTTTGTCGGATCAGAACAAGGGCGCTTCTTATGCTAGGAACCTGGGGGTTTCGCTGGCCATCGGTGACTATATTGCATTTCTAGATTCAGATGATGTTTGGCATCCGGATAAAATAAAGATTCAATATTATTTTATGTTGGATAATGATTTTTCATTATCTGCTCATGGATATATTGCAAACTTGAATGATCGCGCGTTTCCGGCTATTGGTGCGGTTGCTTACAAAGTCTTAAAAAGACGTCGGTTCGTGCTTGGGAATCCTATTTTCACTCCTACTGTCATGGTTCTTCGAGCCGGGTTCTTTAGTTTCGATCAGCGGTTCCGTAGAATGGAAGATTATAAGTGTTGGTACGAAAACTTCCATCGCACCCGAGTTGCTTCTATTGACCTATTGTTAGCAGGTGGGTTTAAACATCCAATAGGCGCCTCGGGGTTATCTGGCGCTGTTGAGTTGATGCATAAAGATTACGTTGCTGTGCTTAAGAGCTTGTATGCTGAAGATAAGATGGCCTTATATATTTATATGTTCGCTCGATTCGTGGAGTTTTTTAAATATCCAGTTCGTGTTTTTCTACTGAAAATTAGGCGACTAATGTCAGTAAGTTAGTTACGCATTAATTTGTTCGGTGTCTAGAAATAACTATCAGCGTAATCTACAGTTAGATAACTGGCTGCGTATCTAAGATTGTCTTTTTCCTGGCTTGATTGGAGTGTATATGTCACTTGTTAATTACAAGCCCCATGTTGCTGTCCTTCTCGCTGCCTACAATGGTATGCGTTGGATTGAAGAACAGATCGCATCTATTCTTTGTCAGCGCGCAGTTGATGTTGTTGTATACATAAGCGTTGATTTATCATCAGATGGTACTTTAGCCTGGTGTCAAGAATTATCTCAAAGAGATTCAAGAGTTATAGTGCTTCCGGATACCGGTGAGCGATACGGTGGTGCCGCAAAAAATTTTTTCCGCCTAATTAAGGATGTAGATTTTAGCAATTTTGACTATGTATCATACGCTGACCAAGATGATATTTACCTTGAAGATAAGTATCGTGCGGCACATGAAACTATTATTTCGCGTGGCTGTGCAGCTTATTCAAGTAATGCTACTGCCTATTGGCCGGACGGGCGGAAAGTCCTGCTCGTAAAGTCGCAACGTCAGCGCAAGTACGATTTTTTATTCGAAGCAGGTGGCCCTGGATGTAGCTATGTACTTAGAGTGGCTGAAGCCTTAGAGTTCAAGAATTTTTTACTTCACAACTGGCAAAAGACCAATGAAGTCGGTCTGCATGATTGGCTGACTTATGCGTGGTTTCGGTCTGCTGGTAAAAAGTGGCATATTGATAAGCGGTCCTATATCTTGTATCGCCAGCACGGTGGGAATCAGATAGGCGCAAATAACGGAATTTCGGGTATCAGAAGCCGTTTGGCTTTGCTGTCTTCGGGATGGTATCGGAGCGAATTTATGAAAATATCTAATCTAGTGGGGCGTGATGTGCCCGGTCTGCCGGCTAGCTTTTTGGATGAAGGTGCTTTTCCAAAACGCTTTTTAATTTTCAACTTTAATGAGTTTAGACGATCCGCTCGCGACCGTTTGGCATTTGGTTTTTTAGCGTTTTTTGGGTTCATGTAGATGCACACCGTTTTGCTTACTGGAGCAACCGGTTTCTTAGGTCGGGGATTGGTGCGTCAGCTAGGAAATTCCAGTCGATATCACGTCGTAGCTGCGGTGCGTAGCCCTTGCCGCATTGCCGGTTGCAGCCGTGTGCACGCTATAGGTGCGTTCACCAGTACCGTTGACTGGACTGATGTGCTGGCTGGAGTAAATACCGTTATTCACGCAGCTGCACGCGCTCACGTTACGTATTCTGCTGAGTCACACGCTGAATTTCGTGATGTAAATGTCGACGTTACGCTTGAATTAGCAAAGCAGGCATCTACAAACAAGATTAATCGCTTCATCTTTATTAGTTCGATTGGAGTCAACGGTAGTACCAATACTCGGCCATTTTCAGTGTTCGATCAGCCTAGCCCTGCGGAGCCCTATGCTCAATCTAAGTGGGATGCCGAGCAAGGACTCTGGCAGATTCAGGAAGAGACGGGGATGGAAGTCGTGATTATTCGCCCTCCTTTGGTCTATGGCCATGATGCACCGGGCAATTTTGGTAGTCTGGTGCGCTGGGTTGAAAAAGGTGTTCCTCTTCCGCTTGGTTCGGTCTACAACAAGCGCTCCTTAGTGGGAATTGACAACCTGGTTGATCTAATTGTTCGCTGCATTGATCATCCCGCCGCAGCCAATAAGGTATTGCTTGCTGGCGATGGGGAGGATCTTTCCACCACTGAGCTTTTGCGTGCAGTGGGCGAAGCGATGGGCAAGCCCGCACGGCTGATTCCTGTACCGGCTGGCGTGCTACAGCTCGGCGCTACTCTGCTTGGCAAGAAAGCGATGGCCCAACGGCTGCTTGGTTCTTTGCAGGTTGATATCAGCAAGACCTGCGAGCTGTTGGACTGGAAGCCGCCTTATACCGTGCAGGAAGGGCTCCGACGCTGCTTCGAGCGTTCTAATTGATTTATTACCGGGTGCACCCGTGATTCGACTTTTCGACTTTGTTTTTTCGCTAGTGGGCTTGGTGATTGGCTTCCCGGTGTTGCTTGCGCTGACGGTCATCGGTCTGTTCGATACGGGCTCGCCAATCTTTCGGCAAGTGCGCGTTGGTCGCCATCAGCAGCCGTTTACGCTGGTCAAGTTCCGCACAATGCGCGTGGATACCGCATCGGTTGCCACACATCTGGCCAGTAGCGCGTCCATTACCCGCTTCGGCCATTTCCTGCGCAAGACTAAGCTGGACGAGCTGCCGCAGTTGTGGAACGTGCTGAAGGGCGATATGAGCCTGGTAGGGCCACGGCCAGGGCTGTTCAATCAGGAAGAACTGACTGCGGAGCGTGCCACGCGTGGCGTGTTTGATGTGCGGCCAGGGATTACAGGGCTGGCGCAGGTGAGCGAAATCGACATGTCTACGCCGGCACTGCTGGCCGAGACGGATCAGAAGATGATACGCAGCCTGACGCTGGTCGATTACTTCAAGTACATCTTTATGACCGTAGCGGGCAAGGGCGCGGGGGACCGGGTCGTGAAGCGCTGACCTCAGCTGTTTTCGAACTTTTTGTTGTCGAGCGTTGGGTCAGTTAATGAGCAAATGGACTGGGTAACCGAGGCGGATTGCCGTCAGCTCTGGGAAGGGTGGCTTTGTGTTGAGATTGGCTGAAAAACTTCGTGCACGTTTGGTGCGATTGCCCAGGCGCTATAAGCGATTGATTCAGGTATCGACAGATGTCGTGTTGGTCTGGGCTGCGCTTTGGCTGGCATTCTTGGTACGCCTCGGCAATTTTACCTTTGTCGACCCGCTTGGTGGTCACGCCTGGCTCTTTGGTATTGCACCGCTGATTGCAATTCCGTTCTTCATCCGCTTCGGTATGTATCGCGCTGTGATGCGCTATTTCGGCAATGACGCGCTGATGGCCATCGTCAAGGCCGTTACGCTTTCTGCGCTGTTGTTGGCGCTGGCTGTTTATTGGCGTACCGATGCGCCCAAGGTCATCCCACGCTCGATGGTGTTCAATTATTGGTGGCTCAGCCTTTTCCTGATCGGAGGCTTGCGCTTGATGATGCGCCAGTACTTCATGGGTGACTGGTTTTCGGCAGATTCGCTCACCAAGTTCAAGGGCCGCGATGCGAGTTTGCCAAAGGTGGCGGTTTATGGCGCCGGGGCGGCCGGCAATCAGTTGGCGGCGGCGTTGCGTCTGGGGCGGGGAATGCGTCCGGTTGCGTTTATCGATGATGACCCCAATCTCTACAACCGGAGCATTGCCGGACTGCGGGTGTATTCGCCCAAGCATATCCAGCAGATGATCGATGAGATGGGGGCCGACGAGATCCTGCTGGCCATTCCGTCTGCCTCGCGTGCGCGGCGGCGTGAGGTGTTGGAGACGCTGGAGCACTATCCGCTGCACGTACGCAGCGTGCCGGGCTTCATGGACCTGGCTAGCGGACGGGTCAAGGTCGAGGATATTCAGGAAGTGGACATCGCCGACTTGCTCGGGCGCGATGCTGTGCCGCCGCAGCAAGCGTTGTTCGAGAAGTGCATTCTCGGCAAGGTAGTGATGGTGACGGGAGCGGGCGGCTCGATCGGGTCGGAGCTGTGCCGACAGATTCTCTTGAATAAGCCTCAAACGCTGCTGCTGTTCGAGCACAGCGAGTTCAATCTCTACAGCATTCACATCGAACTGGAGCGCACAATCGAGCGGGCCTCTTTGCCTGTGAAGCTGGTTCCGATCCTGGGGTCCATCCGCAATCCTGAGCGGCTGCTGGATGTGATGCGCACCTGGCAAGTGGAAACGATCTACCATGCGGCGGCCTACAAGCATGTGCCCATGGTGGAGCACAACGTGGCCGAAGGTGTGTTGAACAATGTGCTAGGCACCATGAACACAGCCCAGGCGGCAGTGCAGGCGGGTGTAGCCAACTTCGTGCTGATCTCCACCGACAAGGCCGTTCGGCCAACCAATGTGATGGGCAGCACCAAGCGGGTCGCGGAGATGATCCTGCAGGCACTGAGCCGCGAGACGGCTCCGGTGGTGTTCAATGCGGACGGGGCGGTGCATTACGTTAACAAGACACGGTTCACCATGGTCCGTTTCGGTAATGTGCTGGGCTCGTCGGGGTCGGTAATTCCTCGGTTCTATCAGCAGATTCGCAGCGGTGGACCGGTAACGGTGACCCATCCGAAGATCACACGCTATTTCATGACCATTCCCGAGGCGGCGCAGCTGGTGATTCAGGCGGGCTCCATGGGGCAGGGTGGCGAAGTCTTCGTATTGGATATGGGCAAGCCGGTAAAGATCGCTGAGCTGGCCGAGAAGCTGATCCACCTGTCTGGCCTGAGCGTGCGTTCGGAAAAGTGCCCGCATGGTGATATCGCTGTTGAATTCACCGGACTGCGCCCTGGTGAGAAGCTCTACGAAGAGCTGCTGATCGGCGACAACGTGAGCCCTACCGAGCATCCGATGATCATGCGGGCTGATGAGGAGTACGTCACCTGGGATGCGCTGCGTGGCGTATTGAAAAAGCTGCTCAAAGCCGTGGAGCAGGATGATTATCCCCAGGTTCGGGTGCTGCTGCGTGAAGTGGTGAGCGGGTATGTGCCGGAAGGGGAGATCGTCGATCTGATCTATCAGCAGCGGCGCTTGGGGGCGACTGAATAGCGGCTTTGGTGGCGTGTTCGCCCGCGTTCGCTACGGAGCGGGCCTCTCACTTTAGCTGAAGCGGTGCGGCCTTCTTTGGCGAGCCACAAGCATTCAATCTTCCTACGGCCCTACGATGCGCTAGCTTGCTGCCTTGTAAAATAGCTTCCCGACTCGGTCGATGTGATCGATGAGCTGCGGATTGTCGAGTTGGTAAGTGGGGATAGATCGATCTTGTAGGGCAGCAGTAGGCCATCCAACGCCAGCTCTATATCGAGTAGATCCTGATGTGAGAGCTCGTTGCCTATCAAGGTCGATATCTGATCCGGGGCGGTAGTTTCCTTTAGCGCGGGACCCGTAGAGGATCGCTTCGCTGATTCTTGGGAAACGTCGAAGCGTTTGTTAGACCGAATTAACATCATCTCGGGAGAGCCCAGTGCTCTCCAGCATCATGCGGTTTGCTCGGTTCGGCTGTGCATGGTTTGCTCAAGCTCCTTGAGCAGCAGGTGGTGCTTCAATCGGATATTGCTCAAGATTGCTTCGGCGGTTTCCTCGTTGTATGTATGCGAGGTGCGGTTGTGGTCGGTGAGCATTTGCATCTAGGCGTGACCGTCGCTGATTAGGCCCTTGCTGAATGCCTCGCGAATGGTGTCGCGAGAGCCTACAATCCCATCGATACCTTGCCAGACGAGGAAGTCTTTCAGCGTATTCCAACCAAGCTCATAGCAATATTCGAAGCCTTGGATAACGCCGTGCTTTTCCATAAACAGACATGAGGCGGTGGGCTGAAGCCCACCCTACGACCTGCTTGCAGACCGGTAGGATGGATGAAGCGCCACCCATCCTCCGTTACCAAGGCTGATGGTTGGTGCGTTGGCCATCGCATTTTTAAGGCTGTCACGGTGGATGAAAAAAGCGTCATCCACCCTACGGGGCGGCGTGTTAGATGACTCCCCTTTCGCGCAGCCCTTGAACCTGTGCGTCACTGAGCCCAAGTCCAGCTAGGACATCTTCAGTGTGTTCGCCCAACTTTGGACCGCCCGTGCCAAGACGGCCAGGGGTGCGGCTGAGCTTGGGGAGCACGCCCGGCACCTTGAGCGGCCCAGCAGACGTCTGCACCTGCTCGATCATTTGCCGCGCCAGGTAATGTGGATCCTTGACGATATCGGCAGCGGTGTAGGGATAGCCGGCCGGGACGCGCGCTGCCTTCAGCGCCTCGATGACCTCGTCGCGACTGTGTTGAACGGTCCACTCGCCAATCGCCGCATCGATCAACTCAGCGTGCAAGGCGCGACCATCGTTGTGGGCGAAGCGTGGGTCGTCGGCTAGGTCCTGGCGGTCCATCAGTGTCATCAGGCGCTTGTAGATGCTGTCGCCATTGCCAGCAATGATTACATAGGCGCCGTCGTGGCAGAGGTAGGAGTTGGACGGCGTGATGCCGGGCAGTGCGCTGCCGGCCGGCTCGCGGATGTAGCCGAAGGCGTCGTATTCTGGCACCAGGCTTTCCATCATGGCGAATACCGATTCGTAGAGCGCCACGTCGATTTCCTGGCCTTTACCGCTGCGGTTACGCTCTAGCACGGCGAGTAGTACCCCGATCACGCCATACAGCGACGACAGCGAATCGCCAATGCTGACGCCCACTCGCACTGGGGGCTGACCAGGGTAGCCAGTGAGGTGGCGCAGGCCGCCCATGGCTTCGCCAATGACGCCGAAGCCGGGCAGGTCACGATAGGGGCCGGTCTGGCCGTAGCCGGAGATGTGCAACATGATCAGGCGCGGGTTGAGCGCCGACAGCTCGTCCCAGCCAAGGCCCCAGGCTTCTAGCGTGCCGGGGCGGAAGTTCTCCACCACCACATCGGCTTCGGCGACTAGCTGACGGACGATCTCCTGGCCTTCTGCGGCTTTCAGATCCAGCGTCAGGGACTGTTTGTTGCGCGATTGGACGTGCCACCAGAGTGACGTCCCGTCCTTGAGTTTGCGCCATTTGCGCAGCGGGTCGCCAACGCCCGGCGGCTCGATCTTGATCACCTCGGCACCGAACTCGCCGAGCATCTTACTGGCGAAGGGGCCAGCGATCAGCTGGCCCATTTCTATGACCTTAAGGCCATGAAGGGGCAAGCTGTTCTCATTCTGCTCGTTCATCGCAACACCTTATGCCCGGTCGTTTTGTCTTCGAAGGATGACCGAGCGGCACCCTGGGGGCAATTGCGGAATAGCCATGGAAGGTTTTCGAAACGGAGGAGAGACGATTGGCACATCGCGTCGCTTGCAGACCGGTAAACGGGCAAGTCGGTCCGATCTGACTAGGTAGCCGAAGAGGCCAGCCAGGCGCAGTGACTACCCCGCCTGCCGCACCGGCCACTCGCTCAGTTCGCGGAGCTCCAATACCAGCCTTTGACACTGGCGTCCGCCGAGCCGAGCCAGGCTGTGCTAGTCAGTTGGTCTCGTTTGGCGCTCCCGGTCGATCGGGAGAAGCGCTACGGCCGGTTGTCTGATCTGAAGTTCCACCACGCGCTCGATCACTTCGTTTACCGCTTGACGGTCAAGCGGGTTTCCCACCTTGGCATCGGCGTCGTCGCGCAGGGCTCGAATTTCGTCATGAAGCGCTTCCCGCTGCGCGTCGCTTGGGTTGCCATGCAGCGCGTTCCTGAGACACTGCAACAACGTGACCAACACCTGCGGGTCATGGCCACCGTAGATGCGGATCGGCGCGATGATGGTCTGCAGCATGCGGGGCATCTCGAGCTGCGGATAGAAAAGCCGTGGACGACCTCCATCGCAGCAACCGACGTCAAACGGGGGAACGCCGCCAAGCCGTTTTAGCAACACGCCGAGCAGATTGATTGCCCGTATCGCCGTGCCCGGATCGTTGATCGCTGGGCTGATCGCTTTGACCGCTATTTCCGAAATCTGCCGCATGCCGTAAGAGACGTTGGCGCCAGCGAATTCATTGTCGTGAAAGTCGAAGCAGTCGAGCACTTCGTTTGCCTCTGTGTCGCTTAGCCGGGTGCTGAGCTTGATCAGTGGATGCCCTTCGATCAGGAAGAAACCCGGTTCTACCTGAATCATTGCGGTCAGGTTGTGCTTGCGCAACACCTTCCCCAGGCGGCATTCGTTTACCTCGCGCAGGTAACCCGGTCGAGCTGCGGGCAGGCACCACCAGTCGGTGGCGTCGGGAATGTCAGCGACGCCCGCGATGCGGTTTTTGCGCTTCTTTAGATTGGCCGATGCGTCGTTGTAGAGCTGGCTGAGGATCCATTCGACTTGAATTGATTGCGAGACCGAGCGAATGAACACGACGAATAGCGCCATGCAAAACATGCCGAACACCAGTGCCAGCAGTAGCCCGAGTGCAGGCACGCTTGCTGGAGCTTTGCCGTTCAGCGTGCCGATCATCATCAGGCAATAGACGATGCTGCCCAGATAGATGCCCAGTATCACTTGGTTGCGCAGATCGCTAACGAGGCCGGGCAGCACTCGGGGTGACAGGCGCGCCGCGGCACCATTGAGCACGACCATCACCATGGAGAAGCTGAAGACGGTAAGGGAAATGATGCCGGTAATGAGCGTGCTTAGAACCTCCCGGCTGTTGTCTGCATCGACCAAACCGGGTGGCAGCCTGTCGCGAAGGGCGGGAGCAAGGCTGGTCGACTCGAACGCGAGGACCAAGACGGCCAGCACCGCATAAACAGCGGGAATCAGGACCGGGTAAAAGGCGATGCTTTCGGTTACGCGTTTGACCGAACGAAAGAACTTATTAGCTGGCGCAGACATGACTGAGACCTGGCGTGACGGGCGTTTGGCCCTGGCAGGTATATGACCACGGAGCGGGAGGGAGTACGCCTTGGCCGAAGCGTCTATGCTCTATAGCAGCGATGTGTTCCGCGACGGCTTAACGTCTTTGGAACGCTATTTGCCCTGTGTAGCTCGAACGTGAAGTCGCTCAGGCGCTTGGTTTGGTTCGTATGGTTCGCCTGTGAGGCAGGGTTATTCGAGACGATAACAAGACCGACGAATGAGGTGTTCGCCATGAGTGCTGCGTCCCTGTATCCGGTAAGTCCAGAGGTGGCGGCCCAGTCGCTGACCGATGAAGCCACCTACAAAGCCATGTATCAACAGTCGGTGGTCAACCCTGACGGCTTCTGGCGCGAGCAGGCTGAGCGTATCGACTGGATCAAGCCGTTCACCCGCGTCAAACAGACGTCCTTCGATGATCACCATGTCGATATCAAATGGTTCGCCGATGGTACGTTGAACGTCTCGGCCAACTGCCTGGATCGTCATCTCGAAAGCCGGGGCGACGAGATTGCGATCATCTGGGAGGGCGATGATCCGGCAGATCACCGAGAAATCACCTACCGCGAGTTGCACCACGAAGTAAGCAAGTTCGCCAACGCCTTACGCGGACAGGACGTGCATCGGGGCGACGTGGTCACCCTCTACATGCCGATGGTTCCGGAGGTCGCCGTGGCGATGCTGGCTTGCGCGCGCATCGGCGCTATCCACTCCGTGGTCTTTGGTGGTTTCTCGCCGGAAGCCCTAGCCGGAAGGATTATCGACGGCAATTCCAAAGTAGTGATCACGGCCGATGAAGGGCTCCGTGGTGGGAAAAAGGTGCCGCTGAAGGCCAACGTGGATGAGGCGTTGACCAACCCGCAGACGCACTGCGTGCAGAAGATCATTGTGGTGCGGCGCACTGGCGGCGACATCCGCTGGCACCCGCATCGCGACATCTGGTACGAGGACCTGATGCGCGTGGCTGGGGATGTTTGTGCGCCGAAGGAAATGGGCGCGGAAGAACCCCTGTTCATCCTGTACACCTCGGGTTCCACCGGTAAGCCGAAGGGCGTGCTGCATACATCCGGTGGTTATTTGCTCTACGCGGCCCTGACCCACGAGCGGGTATTCGATTACCGCCCTGGTGAGGTCTATTGGTGTACCGCCGACGTCGGTTGGATCACCGGGCACAGCTACATCATCTACGGTCCACTGGCCAACGGTGCCACCACCCTGATCTATGAGGGTGTACCCAACTATCCGGATGTCACGCGAATCGCCAGGATCATCGACAAGCATCAGGTGAATATCCTCTACACCGCGCCGACTGCGATTCGTTCGATGATGGCCGAAGGCCCGGCTGCGATGGAGGGGGCCGACGGGTCGAGTCTGCGCTTGCTCGGTACTGTGGGGGAACCGATCAACCCTGAGGCCTGGCATTGGTATTACGAGACGGTCGGCAAATCGCGTTGCCCGATCGTCGATACCTGGTGGCAAACCGAGACGGGCGGCATTTTGATCAGCCCGCTGCCAGGCGCGACCGCACTGAAGCCAGGCTCCGCAACTCGCCCCTTCTTCGGCGTAGTGCCCGGCCTGGTGGACAATCTCGGCAACCTGCTCGAAGGGGCAACGGAGGGCAATCTGGTCATCCTTGATTCCTGGCCTGGGCAGATGCGCAGCATCTATCGAGACCACGATCGCTTCGTCGATACCTACTTCAAGACCTTTCGCGGCATGTATTTCACTGGCGATGGTGCCCGCCGTGATGAGGACGGCTACTACTGGATCACCGGGCGAGTCGATGATGTGTTGAACGTTTCCGGACATCGCATGGGCACCGCTGAAATCGAAAGTGCGATGGTCGCCCACCGCAAAGTGGCCGAGGCGGCGGTGGTTGGCGTACCGCATCCGCTCAAAGGGCAAGGCATCTATGTGTACGTGACGCTGGTGGCGGGAGAGGAGGCTTCGGATCAGTTGCGCCAGGAATTACAACAGTGGGTCCGTAAGGAAATCGGGCCGATTGCGGTGCCCGATGTCATCCAGTGGGCGCCGGGCTTACCCAAGACGCGTTCAGGCAAGATCATGCGCCGCATCCTGCGCAAGATCGCCACAGACGAACACGACGCATTGGGGGATATTTCGACCTTGGCTGATCCCGGCGTAGTGCCGCAGCTGATCGAAACCCACAAGCAAATGCGTCCGATGAATTGAACGGTCGGCGGCGATCGGCTCTCGGCCGGTCGCCGCCACCGACTGTCAGCCGTTTGTCAGCGAGCGTTGCGACTCCTCGTTGGCGGCCGGTTTTTCCTTCGGGACACCGGCAACCTTCACCTCGGGAAAGCTGCCACCGATGAACTCGACACTGCGGGTCGGGAAGGCAAATTGCAGGCCCATCTCACGGATGCCGTCGAGTAACTGCAGGTTGATCTCTTGCTGGGCGTCCATGTAGGCGTTGTAGTCCGAGACCTGCATGATGTACACGACTTCGAACGTCAGCTGGCTGTCATCGAAGGCAAGGAAATGCGCCCGGTCAAAGTTTGCGTTCTCCACCCCCTCAACGATCCGCCTCACCAGCGCTGAGACTTCGCGCACCTTGTCCGACGGCGTGTTGTAGGTAATGCCAAACTTGAACACGATACGGCGCGTGTTCATGCGCTTGTAGTTGTGCAGGGTCTGCTTGAGCAGATCGGCATTGGAACAGACGATCTGTTCGCCGCTGAGGGCGCGAATTCGTGTCGTCTTCAGCCCGATGTGCTCGATATTCCCCGCGACTGCACCAAAGACGACGAAGTCGCCGATCTCGAAGGGCTTGTCGACGCCGATCGACAGCGAAGCGAAGATATCGCTGAGCAGCGTCTGTACCGCAAGGGCAATGGCAATACCGCCTACGCCAAGACTGGCGACCATCGCCGTGATGTCGACGCCCAGGTTCGCCAAGATCGAGAGCAGCATCATCGTCCAGATCACGATCCGGATCATGATCCCGATGATCGTCGTAGTGACTGGGTTTCGAGCTTTGCCGTCGTGAGTCAGGCTTTCCATCCACAGGCGAACGGCCGTATCCATCCACAGTGCAAGCTGGAACGCGAGCGCGATGAACCAGCCGTGGGACATCGCCGTTTCCCACCGCTCTGGCAGCTCAACGACCTTGAGGGCGATCAGCAGCGATAGGGCAATCAGTAGTATGTGGCTGGTGCGGCTGAGCATCTCCGCGGCAAGGCCAACGAAACCGCTTCTGGAGCCTTTTGCCATCTTGCGAAGGCGGTTGGTTATGATCCGCAGGATGGTCTGCAGGATGAGATAGCTGGCAATCGTGATGCCAGCAATTATGGCGATGTTGATCCAAAGGCCTTCGTTCAACACCACATCCCAATTGATCAAGTGGTTTCCTCCCGGTATGCGCGACCAAGCGCTTAAGCAGTGGCTCCTTTTTCAGTAGCCACTGCGGCGCATTAGTTCCCACGATAAGGGTAGGCCAAACGAGGATGGGGCGCGGTGAGGGCGCGTGCTCTCAGCGAAGCGGCACGAGCCCGTTCAGATCCTGATAACCGCCAGCGTTGATCACTTGGCTATAGCCCAGTTCCTGAAGCAGATCCTGCGCGGCTTCCGCTCGGCGGCCGCTACGGCAGTAGAGGACTACGGGAGCATCTTTGTCCGGAGCAATCGCGGCAATGCGCTCAGCAAGATTCTCTGTCTCGATACGTGTTGCACCGGGTAGGGCACCTTCGGCGAACTCCTGTTCGGTGCGCACGTCGATCAAGACGGTGTTCGCGTGCTGCAAGGCTTTCAACGCGGCAGACTGATCGACCTGGGCAGCAATGGCTGCAGTGGTCGTTACCGTTGCCATCAATGCAATCAACAGTCGGTACAGGTTTTTCATTGGTTCCCTCATTCTTGCAGTCTTAGCTGATCAGTCGAGTGAGGTTCGGCAGGATCAGAATCACCGCGGTGGCGAACAGGATCATCGTAGCCTGCCTGACCTTTTTGTGTTTAAACATGATGGCGGCCTTTTGATTTTTCTGATTGTTCTGGCGGAGCAACTTAGCTGTTACAGAGCGGGCGCTAGCTTGGCGAGTTCTGGTCTAAGCTTCAGCTTAAACAAAGCAATATGCGGGCCATGAAAAAATGATGAGGATGTACCGAACGTTGTCGTTCGGGCGACGGTTCGCGGGCGAGCGGGCAGGTGGCCTGGTTTCGCCGCGGGGCACTCTGCCTGTCAGGGCGGTTCGGTTTAGAGCGCTGGTGCACCTGGTCTGCCGCTGACGCTGGTTTTATTCGGGGGCGTCGTCGGGACGAGGCTTTTGCTCCATGGCCTGGCAGAAGCCACTCGGGATGTTCGCTTGCCGCATCGCCAACTCAAATGGCTACTGACTCGATTGGAAACGTCTATTTTTTTGCAGCTTCAAATACGGGTGGAATCGAAACACTAAGGTAGCGGTGGGGCCGTTCAGCGCTGCGCTCATCCTGGTGAAGGACGTGGCCTATGACCGGCAGCTGAGCGCGATTCTGGACGGATTCTTTGCGGCAGAAACGACAAAGCCCCGACAGGCGGGGCTTTGTGTTTGATCTGGCGGTGAGGGTGGGATTCGAACCCACGATACGATTTCTCGTATACACACTTTCCAGGCGTGCTCCTTCAACCGCTCGGACACCTCACCGGGTCTCGAAAGACGCGATGTCCTTCGAGGCGCGCTAATGTAGCGGAAGAGCATGCGGATGGCAAAAACTTTTTTAGTTTTTTCATGCGCTTAAGGGCTTGTTGGAAATCCCGACAGGCGCGCGTGGCAATGAACCTATCGTTGCTCTAGGGTTCGAACTACAAAGAAATGCTGTGCCTGTGCGCAATCATGCGTGGTGAATATTGAGAGCCAGGAAAGGCTTTGATGAAGTTATTCAAAACAAAGCGTAAACGGCCGGAGGTGGTAGAGATCGCCACCAAGCGTCGTCTGCACGTCAGCCACTTAGAGCTCGGGATGTATATCTGCGAGCTGGATCGCCCGTGGCGGCAGACAGACTTTCTCTTTCAAGGCTTCCCCCTGCTTAAGCTGGAGCATATCCACGCGGTGCGCGAACGCTGTGATTACGTGTTCGTTGACGACACACGGCGCGTGCTGATCGATCAGGGCCAAATGATTGTGCCAACGGCGACTCCGCTGCGCGTGACGCGCAAGATGGCCCGCATTCCGCTCTCGCTTGAGGTGCAGGAAGCACGAGAGGCCTATCTCAGCAGCAGCTTGGTTCTGGACCAGGTGCTACTGGACGTCCAGCAAGGGCGGGCGATCGATACTAAGGCCTGTCAGGCACTGGTTAAGCGAAACCTCGAAAGCATGCTTCGTAACGAAAGCGCCATGCTCTGGCTGACGCGCCTGAAGTCACAAGATCTCTATACAAGTCTGCATTGCCTTTCTGTATCCATTCTTGCCATGGGATTTGGCACGCACCTTGGATTGGCCGACGATAAGATTGAGCTATTGGGCATCGCTGGGCTGCTGCACGACGTGGGCAAGATGAAAATCGACCCGACGATCCTGAACAAGCCAGGCAAGCTGACCGAGGAAGAATTTCAGCACATCAAGCTGCACCCGACGTTTGGTTATCAGGCCTTGTGCAGCCAGGAAGACATTCCTGCCGCTGCGATTCAGGCGGCGCACGGCCATCACGAACGGTTGGATGGAAAGGGTTATCCGCAAGGGCTCGCGCATTACCAGATCCCGTTCACGACCCGGGTGATCACCATTGTTGACGCCTTCGATGCGATTACCAGTCATCGAGCTTATGACGACGCACGCCCGATCCAGACGGCGTATGACGTGTTGCGCAGCAGTGCCGGGCAGCAGTTCGACGAAGCATTGGTGCATGAGTTCATCCGCTGGCTCGGCGTGTTTCCGGTCGGAACTTTGGTGGAACTGCACACGGGTGAGGTTGGGTTGGTGCTTGAGAAACACCCACATTTGCACCTCAGGCCGAAGGTGGTCGTATTACGGAGCTCGAACAAGACGCCTTGCGAGCCTCGATATCTGGATCTGTCCCAGTTGACTGTCGATGCCGATGGGACGCCATATCGGATCAGTAGCGGGATCCCGGATGGGTCCTATGGACTGTTTATTGCTGATCCGCAATTGCAGCGGATCCTGCATCCCGAGCTGCTTGCCGTCCTTGAGCTCGAGCCGGAGTCGGTCGACGACTAACCGTGCTCGCTTTTCCCGCTGACGCCCGTCCAGCGAAGGTTGCGAACCATGACTTGTCGGTCAGTCACGATGCTTTACCTCTTGAGTTCTGCTGGGTAACGTCTGCGAACTTTTAACAAGGAATATTCATCATGAGTGATCTGGTTTCCTACGAACTCGAAGACGGTATCGCTACGCTGACGCTGAATAACGGCAAGGTCAACGCGCTGTCTCCGGCCATGTTCGACGCGCTCAATGCGGCTTTCGACCGTGCCGAGCAGGACCGCGCCGTGGTGATCCTCACTGGCCAGCCGGGCATCCTGTCCGGTGGCTATGATCTCAAGGTCATGACCTCAGGGCCAGAGAACGCCATTGCGCTGGTGACCACGGGCTCGAAGTTCACGCTGCGAATGCTGGCTCATCCTTTCCCGATCGTCGCGGCCTGTCCGGGGCACGCGATTGCCAAAGGCGCCTTCCTGCTGCTCTCGTCGGATTACCGCATTGGTGTCGAAGGCGCGTTCAATATCGGCCTCAATGAAGTACAGATCGGTATGACCATGCACCATTCGGGTATCGAACTGGCTCGAGACCGTTTAACCAAGCCTGCCTTTCAGCGATCGGTGATCAACGGTGAGATCTTTAATCCGCAAGCTGCAGTCGAGGCGGGTTTCCTCGACAAGATAGTCCCAGCCAGTGAGCTGATGGATGCCGCCAAAGCGGCGGCGGCCCAGTTGAAGAAGATCAACATGACCGCGCACAAGAACACCAAGCTCAAGGCACGCAAGGCCTTGCTCGAAACCTTGGAACGGGCCATTGAGCTCGACCAGCAGCATTCAGTCGTGTCCTGAAGAGAATTTTCGCCGGGCCGCCCATTGCTGGCGGGCCTGCGTTTAAACTGCGCATGCAACGCCCCGCTATGGCGGGGCGTTTTATTTCCTATTCGTGTCGCCTCCCAGGAGAGTCCTGATGTCCGCCCCGCACACCCCGGTAGAACGCGCTGATTTCGACCAGGTCATTGTTCCCACTTTCGCACCCGCCGCTTTCATTCCCGTGCGTGGCCAGGGTTCACGAGTGTGGGATCAGAGCGGGCGAGAGCTGATCGACTTTACCGGTGGCATTGCCGTCAATGTGCTCGGACATGCCCATCCGGCGCTGGTAGCAGCGCTGACCGAACAGGCTGGCAAGCTCTGGCATATCTCCAACATCTTCACCAATGAGCCGGCGTTGCGTCTGGCCAAAAAGCTCACTGCAGCGACCTTTGCCGACCGGGCGTTCTTCGCCAACTCCGGCGCCGAGGCCAACGAGGCGGCCTTCAAGCTGGCGCGCCGCTTCGCGCATGACAACCACGGGCCGGAGAAATGCGAGATCATCTCCGCAATCAATAGCTTCCACGGCCGGACGTTGTTTACCGTGACGGTGGGCGGCCAGCCGAAATATTCCGATGGGTTCGGGCCCAAGATTCAGGGGATCAGCCACGTCCCCTATAACGATCTTGATGCGCTCGCCGCGATGATTTCGGACAAGACCTGCGCCGTGGTGCTGGAACCGATTCAGGGCGAAAGTGGTGTTGTGCCCGCTGATCAGGCTTATTTGGAAGGTGCTCGCAAACTGTGTGACCAGCACAACGCGTTGTTGATCTTCGATGAAGTCCAGACCGGTATGGGCCGTACCGGCGAGTTGTACGCCTACATGAACTATGGCGTCACGCCGGACATCCTGACCAATGCCAAGAGCCTTGGCGGCGGCTTTCCGATTGGCTTGATGCTGACCACCGATGAGATCGCTGCGCATTTCAGCGTGGGTACTCATGGCACCACCTATGGCGGCAACCCGCTGGCGTGCGCCGTGGCCGAGGCGGTTGTCGATATTGTCAACACGCCGGAGGTGCTGAATGGCGTGAAGGAACGGCACGAGCGCTTCAAGCGTGGTCTGCTGGAGATCGGCCAGCGGCATGGCCTGTTCAGCCAGGTCCGCGGCATGGGCATGCTGATCGGCTGTGTACTTGATGACGCTTGGAAAGGTCGCGCGCGCGAGATCTTCGATGCGGCTGAGCGCGAAGCGCTGATGATCCTGCAGGCCGGACCCGATGTGATCCGCCTGGCCCCGAGCTTGATCATCGAAGAGGCCGATATCGCTGAGGGGCTGGCCCGTTTTGAGCGTGCTGCGGCAAAACTGAGCCAGGCCTGAGGCATAGACTTTGAAACCGGCAGGGCAGTGATTTGTCTTGCTTTTTTTTCCTTATCGAGAGTGTTGAGTATGAGCGACAGCCTGCAATTGATCCTTGAAGACGTAGACGGCACCCAGCTTGAGACGTCGTGCACCCGTTTTGCCGTGATGTGGCAGGGTCGGGAGGTCTGGATTCAGCAAGTCGGCAACAACCAGCTGATGATCGGTGTTGACGTGGAGGACGGCGACACTGAGTACGCCAATCTGCTGCTGCGTCCGCTGGCGACCAACTTGGTCAGCCTTGAGCTTGAGATGGAGCCGGTTGAGTCCGGCGAGGATGAGCACGTTCATGGTCCAGACTGTAACCACGACCACTGACGGCTCCGAAATGCCGACGCTGGGTCGGCTATTGGCGCTGACGGTTTCGGGTGAGGTGCCGGCGGAGAGCGTCCAGTTCACTGATGGCGGGGCCCGGCTGCAATGGCTGGGAGAGGGTGCCTTAGAGGTCACTCCGGCGCGCGGTCAGGATGTGGGACTTGATCTGGTGCTATCGGCGGGCGTGCATGGCTGTGAAGTCATTCCGATTGAGCTACTGGATCGCTTGATACGGGCGATCGCGCGCAACGAGATTCGCCCCCGCGCGCGGCTGTTGTTGCTGTTCTGCAACCCGCCCGCCATGCGGCAGGGCGTGCGTCGTTTAGGTCAGGATCTGAATCGGCTTTTTTGTGGCAAGCACGCGGCGAGCGAACCTGGCGACGAGACGCGCCGCGCGGCGCAGCTGGAGGAGTGGGTTGCAGCGTTTTTCCAAGAGCCTGGCCGTCGGCGCTGGCATTACGACCTGCACTCGGCCATGCGTGCATCGGTGCTGCCGCAGTTCGCCGTCTGCCCTTGGGTAGACGGTCGCGAAGTCGCCCCGCAAAGCCTGACACGTCTTCAGCACGCTGCGGTCGATGCAGTGCTATTTCAGGAAAAGCCTTCCGGTACCTTCAGTGCTCACACGGCGACGCGACATGGAGCTGAGGCTTTTACGTTGGAAATGGCCGAAGCCCCAGAGGGCGTATGGCCTCAGTGTCTAGACGAATTCCTGCAGACCGCTCGGGGCTGGATCGAAGCGGTTGAACCGGTACGGGACGAGTCGCACCATCGGCCCTTGCTGAAGTTTCGGCTGGCGCGTGAAATCATCAAGCAGAGTGACCAGTTCGTTCTGCGGCTCCCTGCTGATATCCAGAACTTTGCCCCGCTGTCGCCCGGCACTCTGCTGGCGGAGGACGAGCAAGGCGTGCGCTGGATGGCGGACGAGCAGGATGCGCGGATCCTGTTTCCGTTATCGGATGTTGCGATCGGCGAACGTGCCGGGCTGATCGTCGTTCCACGTGACTGAGCTGCGATCTATTTGATCTCTTTACGGCGTAACTGTCTCAACGCGAAGCTTTGGCTTTCGCTTCGAATTGGCGGTAGCCGCTTTGAAAAACCTACCGCCCCAGGGCGCGCCTTTTACACCGGGCTCTGGAGCGGTTCTGCTTTTTGATTAGTGTGGGGGGATGCTGGCTCGGGGCGCCGCTTTCGTTTTTGGCCAGCAAGACGGCCCGCTTTCGCTAGCGGGGCGGGCTTCCCGTGCGAGCGGGTTTGGAGCAATTACCGCTCGCGTAGCAGAAGCCCGATCAGACGCCCGCTCGCGGATTGTCGAGCGAGTCGTTGCCGGTCACTGTCGCAGTGCCGGTGGCCGCCTGGGCATTGGTTTTCAGGCGCACGTCATCTGCCTCACTGCGCTCGAGCGGCATGCTTCGTGAATTGCCCTCGGCCATTCTGGCTTGTTCGTTCACCTCACTGAGTATGCGCTTGGCTTCGCACTGGCCGGAAACGCCTCTCGCCAATGCCATCCCGCCTACCGCCAGCTGCAGGACGCCACCCAAGCCGCCGCGCCCAAGGCCTTTACCAAGGAAGTACAGGCCGCCGATAATCGATGCTGCGCGCTCCCAGCCGTGCACGTTGTGTGAAGCTTGGTCAGATGTCCTGCTCATGGGTAATCACTCCGAAACGATGGTGTGATAGATGACCCCTGCGCGCGGGTCTCGTTCCGACCGCAAGTCGGCAAGGCCGCGCCGCCAGCAAGGAGCGGGCGGCAGCCGTGCAGCACCGCTGCTAGCGGGTTGTCATGTCGAAGACCTTGAGCACAAAGGCATATTCCAGCGCCACGTCCTTCAACGCCTGATAACGACCGCTCATGCCGCCGTGTCCGGCACCGAACTCGGTTTTCAGTAGCAGTAGGTTGTCGTCTGTCTTTTGGGCGCGCAGCTTGGCGACCCATTTGGCAGCTTCCCAGTACTGCACGCGGCTGTCGTTGTAGCCAGCGACCGCAAGGATTGCCGGGTAAGGCTGGCTGCCTACGTTCTCATAGGGCGCATAGGCCTTGATGCGCGCATGCACCTCGGGCTGATTCGGGTCGCCCCACTCGTCGTACTCGGTCACTGTCAAAGGCAAGTCGGCGTTGAGCATGGTGTTCAGGACGTCGACGAATGGCACTTCGGCGATCGCCGCACCGAAGAGGTCCGGCCTCAGATTGAGCACGGCGCCGATTAGCAGACCGCCGGCGCTCCCGCCGCTGACGGCGAGTCGAGCCGGTTCGGTGTAGCCGTCGGTTATCAGTTTCTCGGCGCAGGCAATGAAATCGCTGAAGGTGTTCGGCTTGTGCTCCAGCTTGCCAGCCCGGTACCAGGCCTCGCCAAGGTCACCACCACCTCGGACATGGGCAATGGCGAAGATAAAGCCGCGATCTAGCAGTGACAGTCGGGCGTGGGAAAACCAGGGGTCCAGGCTGTGGCCGTAGGCGCCGTAGCCATAAAGATACAGGGGCGCGGGTTTGCCAAATTGCTCTCTACGACCGACCAGGCTGATCGGCACCTGAGTGCCATCGTCGGCTGTTGCCCAGATACGTCGGCTCTCATAGGCATCGGCATCGAAGGGGCCTTCGACCGGAGTCTCCTTGAGTACCTCCTGCTTACCGTCGGAGAGGTTCAGCTGGCGAATCTGAGCCGGGCGGTTCAGTGCTTCGTAGCGCAGCCGGATAACCGGGCTATCGAATTCAAGCGTGTTGTGTACATGGAGGCTGTAGGCTGCATCCGGCAGTTGCAGCCGGTAGGGCGCGCCGGTTGATGGGCGAACCTCGATGATAGGAAGCCCGGCCTCGCGCAGGCTCAGCGTGACCGCGTCGGCGTTCAGGCTGACGTCTTCCAGCATCACCGAGTCGCTGTGGCCGATCAGCTCTTGCCAGTGCTCGCGTTGCGGGGTGCGCTCCGGTGCCTGATGCAGGGCAAAATTAATACCGGCCTGGTTGCTGCGGATCAGCCAGCTCCATTCGTCATCGAGAAGGCCATGGTCGGGGTAGTACTCGTGGTCGTCTTGGCGGGGAGCAAGACAAATCCAGTTTCCGTCGGGCTCATCCGCTGACAGCACCCAGGCTTCGCTGGTTGTCTTGCTGTTCGAAAGGATCACCAGTTGGCGTTCGGAGCTGGTCCGGTAGCAGTGCACGAAATAGCGCCCGTCCGGATCGTGGTAGACCTCCGTGCGCTCCTTGTCGCCCAGCCGGTGGCGGTAGATCTTGTGGGGTCGATGGGTGTCGTCCAGCTCGCCGAAGAACAGAGTGCTGCTATCGTTAGCCCAGGTCATGCTGCCGTCGCAGTCATCAAAGGGCAGGGCGGTCACTTCGCCTGTGCTCAGATCCTTGACGAACAGTTGATAGATCTCGTCGCCCTGAGTATCGAGGCTGTAGGCCAGTTTGCAGTGATCTTGGCTGACACTGAACGCACCTAGCGAGAGGAAGCCACCTGCCGCCAATTCGTTGGGATCAAGCAGCAATTGCTCCTGATTTTCATCGACGTTGAATGAGCCATCTGCCGGCCGTGGGCATCGGTAATGACGCGGATACTCATCACCCGCCGTGGTGCGCTGGTAATACAGCCAAGGGCCCCAGGGCGACGGCAGCGAAAGGTCGGTCTCACGGATACGGCCTTTAATCTCTTGAAACAGCGATTCACGCAGTTGAGCTTGGTCAGCCAGCTGTTCTTCCAGATAGGCGTTCTCTGCCCTCAGGTATTCCAGCACCTCGGGTGCGTCGCGGTTTTCCAGCCATTTGTACGGGTCCGGGCCTGTATCGACGCGGGCAATGGGGGCGGACATGCATAACTCCTGAAGCGCGGCTGCGAACTTGCGCAGCTGTACGAAATTTGGATAACAGCGCCGAGTGTACAAGGTGCCCAGACAGTTGTGACGGTGCGTGAAGGCGGTGGTCTATCAACGATGTGGCTGGCGATCAGCTGCATGAATGACCGTCCATGCAATAAAAGCTGGGCCTGCTGGCCGCGCGCGAGCCTGGTCTTAGCTAGGCTTATTGGTCTCGTTCGGGGTGAAGCGTCTTTGCAGCTTGGCCTGTCGATTGACATTCCGGTGCTTTTCAAAGAAGGTGTGCTCACCCAAATCAAACGGGCGTATGAATCGAGCGTTTGCCACGCAAATGCCGTCAGCCCGGTTTATCGTGTCGGTGGGTGTCGTTTCACCGGTAACGGTGACGGTCTTCGGACCGATGACGTGCGACACGTAACGTTCAGCTTCCATACCGTGGAGATCAGTTGATGATTTACGAAGGTAAAGCCATCACGGTTAAGGCTCTTGAGAGCGGCATCGTCGAATTGAATTTCGACCTCAAGGGTGAGTCCGTCAACAAGTTCAATCGCCTCACCCTCAACGACCTTCGCCAGGCAGTCGACGCCATCAAGGCCGACGCTTCGGTCAAGGGCGTCATCGTCACCAGCGGCAAGGATGTATTCATTGTCGGTGCGGACATCACCGAATTCGTCGATAACTTCAAGATGTCCGATGAGGAGCTGGTCGCCGGTAACCTCGAAGCGAACAAGATCTTCAGCGATTTCGAAGACCTCGGTGTCCCGACCGTCGCGGCCATCAACGGCATCGCGTTGGGTGGTGGTTTCGAGATGTGCATGGCCGCTGATTACCGCGTCATGTCCACCGTCGCCAAGGTCGGTCTGCCGGAAGTGAAGCTGGGCATCTACCCGGGCTTCGGCGGTACCGTTCGACTGCCGCGTCTGATTGGCGTGGACAACGCTGTCGAGTGGATTGCGTCCGGTAAGGAAAACCGTGCCGAAGATGCGCTCAAGGTTCGCGCCGTAGATGCCGTGGTTGCCCCCGAGCAGCTGCAAGCCGCCGCGTTGGATCTGGTCAAGCGCGCCATTTCTGGTGAGCTGGACTACAAGGCCAAGCGCCAACCAAAGCTGGACAAGCTCAAGCTCAACGCTATCGAGCAGATGATGGCTTTCGAAACCTCCAAGGGTTTTGTGGCTGGTCAGGCGGGCCCGAACTATCCGGCGCCGGTCGAAGCGATCAAGACCATTCAGAAAGCCGCCAATTTCGGCCGCGACAAGGCGATCGAAGTTGAGGCCGCTGGCTTCGTCAAACTGGCCAAGACCTCTGTTGCGCAGAGCCTGGTTGGTCTGTTCCTGAGCGATCAGGAGCTGAAGAAGAAGGCCAAGGCGTATGACAAGCAGGCCCGTGACGTGAAACTGGCTGCCGTGCTCGGCGCCGGCATCATGGGTGGCGGTATCGCCTATCAGTCGGCTGTCAAAGGCACGCCGATCCTGATGAAGGATATCCGCGAAGAAGGCATCCAGATGGGGCTGAACGAGGCCTCCAAGCTGCTCGGCAAGCGCGTCGAAAAAGGTCGCCTGACTCCGGCGAAGATGGCCGAAGCCCTCAATGCCATTCGTCCCACCATGTCCTACGGCGACTTCGGTCACGTCGACATCGTCGTCGAAGCCGTTGTCGAAAATCCGAAGATCAAGCAGTCCGTGCTGGCTGAAGTCGAAGGCCTGGTGCGTGATGATGCGATCATCGCCTCTAACACCTCGACCATCTCCATCAGCCTGCTGGCCCAGGCGCTCAAGCGTCCGGAAAACTTCTGCGGCATGCACTTCTTCAACCCGGTGCACATGATGCCGCTGGTGGAAGTGATTCGTGGCGAGAAGACCAGCGAAACCGCGATCGCCACCACCGTTGCCTACGCCAAGAAAATGGGCAAGAGCCCGGTCGTGGTCAACGATTGCCCGGGCTTCCTGGTCAACCGCGTGCTGTTCCCGTACTTCGGCGGCTTCGCCCGTGCCATTGCTCACGGTGTGGACTTCGTCCGTGCTGACAAGGTGATGGAAAAGTTCGGCTGGCCCATGGGCCCGGCGTATCTGATGGACGTCGTCGGCATGGACACTGGCCACCACGGCCGTGACGTGATGGCTGAAGGCTTCCCGGATCGTATGAAGGACGACACTCGCACGGCTGTCGACGTCATGTATGACGCCAACCGCCTCGGCCAGAAGAACGGCAAAGGCTTCTACGTCTACGAGATGGACAAGAAGGGCAAGCCGAAGAAGGTGGTCGATCCGCAGTCCTACGAGCTGCTCAAGCCGGTGGTCAGCGAGACTCGCGAGCTATCCGACGAGGACATCATCAACTACATGATGATCCCGCTGTGCCTGGAAACGGTCCGCTGCCTGGAAGACAACATCGTCGAAACCGCTGCCGAAGCTGATATGGGCTTGATCTATGGCATTGGTTTCCCTCCCTTCCGTGGTGGTGCACTGCGCTACATCGATTCGATCGGTGTCGCCGAGTTCGTGGCCTTGGCCGACAAGTACGCCGACCTGGGCCCGCTGTACCAGCCGACTGCGAAGCTGCGTGAAATGGCTGCCAACGGCCAGAGCTTCTACGGTTAATTGAGGAATAAAGAGATATGAGCCTTAATCCGAGAGACGTCGTCATTGTCGACTTCGGCCGTACCCCGATGGGTCGTTCCAAGGGCGGCATGCACCGCAATACCCGCGCCGAGACCATGTCCGCGCACCTGATCGATGGCTTGCTGGCACGCAACTCCAAGGTCGACCCGGCCGAAGTGGAAGATGTGATCTGGGGCTGCGTCAACCAGACCCTAGAGCAGGGTTGGAACGTGGCCCGCATGGCCTCGCTGCTGACCCGCATCCCGCACACCAGTGCCGCGCAAACCGTCAGCCGCCTGTGCGGCTCCTCCATGAGCGCATTGCACACCGCCGCTCAGGCGATCATGACCGGTAACGGTGATGTCTTCGTCGTTGGCGGTGTCGAGCACATGGGCCACGTCGGCATGATGCATGGTGTCGATCCGAACCCGCAGCTGTCGCTGTATGCCGCGAAGGCGTCCGGTATGATGGGCCTGACTGCAGAAATGCTGGGCAAGATGCATGGCATCACCCGCGAGCAGCAGGATGCCTTCGGCGAGCGCTCGCATCGTCTGGCGCACAAGGCCACCGTCGACGGCATGTTCAAGGATGAAATCATCCCGATGGAAGGCTACGACGAAAACGGTTTCCTCAAGGTCTTCGACTACGATGAAACCATTCGTCCCGAGACCACCCTCGAAAGCCTGGCGGCACTGAAGCCGGCGTTCAATCCGAAGGGCGGTACTGTGACTGCGGGCACGTCTTCGCAGATCACTGACGGTGCGTCCTGCATGATCGTCATGTCCGCTCAGCGCGCACAGGATCTGGGCATTCAGCCGATGGCGGTGATTCGCTCCATGGCCCTGGCAGGCGTGGACCCGGCGATCATGGGTTACGGCCCGGTACCGGCGACTCAGAAGGCGCTCAAGCGTGCTGGTCTGACCATGGACGACATTGATTTCGTCGAGCTCAACGAAGCCTTCGCCGCTCAGGCGTTGCCTGTGCTGAAGAATCTCAAGCTGCTCGACAAGATGGAGCAGAAGGTCAACCTGCATGGCGGCGCCATCGCGCTGGGTCACCCGTTCGGTTGCTCGGGCGCTCGTATTTCGGGCACCCTGTTGAACGTGATGAAGCAGAACGGCGGTACGCTGGGCGTTTCCACAATGTGTATCGGCCTTGGCCAAGGCATCACCACTGTGTTCGAACGCGTCTAAGCTAGTTGGCGACACGAAAACCGGGGCCTCGTGCCCCGGTTTTCATTTTGATGAGCGACTTTTTTTCAGAGGCAGCCGAGATGCACGTCACGCCAGGCCGTTACCGCCATTACAAAGGCCCCGAGTACCGCGTATATGCAGTGGCTCGGCACTCCGAAACGGAAGAGTCGCTAGTCTTCTACCAGGCGCTATACGGGGATTACGGCTTATGGGTGCGTCCGCTTTCGATGTTCACCGAAACGGTTGAGGTCGACGGTGAAACGCTTCCCCGTTTCGCCCTGATCGAAGCCGAGCCCAGCCGTTTTTAGGCGTCGCCCGGACGAGCTGGCTTAAGCCCTGCGCTTGACCTCGGCTATATCGCCACTATATATAGCGGTGCTTTCGAACCGAGTGAAGACGACTCCCCTCGGTTTCGGACGATAAAACCCCTGCCAGGCAGTTAGGCTGCCAATGGATTTGGGTACGGATGATTTCTGGAGCAATTGATTGCTCTTCGCAGGCTGGCTAGGCTGCTTCGCTTCTTAACCGGCAGGCCGGGTGGCGTTTCGACGTCGGGCTGCGGCCGGTTCAACACTCTCAGTTCACCTCTCGATTCAGGAACTCTCCTCTCCATGGGTAAATCGCTGGTCATCGTGGAATCACCGGCCAAGGCCAAGACAATCAACAAGTATTTGGGCAACCAATACGTGGTGAAGTCGAGTATCGGCCACATCCGCGACCTTCCCACCAGCGGCTCTGCCAACAAGGAGCCGGTCAAGCGCGGCAAGGCCGCAGCGGCCGAAGCCCCGGCGCTTTCGCCGAAGGAGAAAGCCAAGCGTCAACTCTTCACCCGCATGGGCATCGATCCCGAGCACGGCTGGAAGGCGAAGTACGAAATCCTGCCCGGCAAAGAAAAGGTCATCGACGAGCTTCGTCGCCTGGCCAAGGAAGCCGACACTATCTATCTCGCGACCGACTTGGATAGAGAAGGGGAGGCCATCGCTTGGCACCTGCGCGAATCCATTGGCGGCGACGACAGCCGTTACAAGCGCGTGGTATTCAACGAGATCACCAAAAAGGCGATCCAGGAGGCCTTCTCCAAGCCGGGCGATCTGGACATCAACAGGGTCAATGCGCAACAGGCGCGGCGCTTTCTCGACCGGGTGGTGGGCTACATGGTTTCCCCGCTGCTCTGGGCAAAGATCGCTCGCGGACTCTCTGCAGGACGCGTGCAGTCGGTTGCGGTGAAGCTGGTAGTCGAGCGGGAGCGCGAGATCCGTGCGTTCGTGCCTGAAGAATATTGGGAAGTACACGCCGACCTCAACACGAGCGGCAATGCCAAGGTCCGCTTCGAGGTTGCTCGCGAAAATGGCGAAGCCTTCAAGCCGCTCAACGAAGCGCATGCAATGGCGGCGCTCGAGCAGCTCAAGGATTCCACTTACAGTGTCACCAAGCGTGAAGACAAGCCGACCAGCAGCAAGCCGTCCGCGCCGTTTATCACATCGACCCTGCAGCAGGCCGCAAGTAACCGCCTAGGCTTCGGCGTGAAGAAAACCATGATGATGGCGCAGCGGCTCTACGAAGCCGGCTACATCACTTACATGCGTACCGACTCGACCAACCTGTCGGCTGATGCCCTGAGCATGGTTCGTGGCTTTATTGAAGACGAATTTGGCGACAAGTATCTCCCTGAGAAACCGAACTTCTATTCCAGCAAGGAAGGCGCTCAGGAAGCGCACGAGGCGATTCGTCCTTCGGACGTCAATTTGCGCCCGGCACAGCTGACCAGCATGGAACGGGACGCCGAGCGCCTCTATGACCTGATCTGGCGCCAGTTTGTCGCCTGCCAAATGCCGCCGGCTCAGTATCTTTCAACCAGCGTCACAGTGACCGCCGGAAATTACGAGTTGCGCGCGAAGGGTCGGATCCTGAAGTTCGACGGTTACACCAAGGTCATGCCGCAGCAGAGCAAGAGCGGTGAAGACGACGTCCTGCCGGACATGAATAAGGGCGACGGGATGAAGCTGATCAAGCTCGACCCGAGCCAGCACTTCACCAAGCCACCTGCGCGCTTCTCCGAAGCGAGCCTGGTCAAGGAGATGGAAAAGCGCGGAATTGGTCGGCCGTCGACCTATGCGGCGATCATCTCGACGATCCAGGATCGCGGCTATGTCTCTTTGCATAACCGCCGTTTCTATTCCGAGAAGATGGGCGACATCGTTACCGAGCGCCTCTCTGAAAGCTTCAACAACCTGATGGACTATGGTTTCACTGCCGGCATGGAAGAGAACCTCGACGATGTCGCACAGGGTGAGCGCGAGTGGAAACATGTACTCGACGAGTTCTACGGCGACTTCAAGAAGAAGCTGGAGGTCGCTGAGGCGAGCGAGAACGGGATGCGTGCCAACCAGCCCACGCTGACCGACATTCCGTGCAAGGTCTGCGGGCGTCCGATGATGATTCGCACAGCCTCCACTGGGGTCTTTCTCGGTTGCTCCGGCTACAGCCTGCCGCCTAAAGAACGTTGCAAGTCCACAGTCAACCTCATCCCGGGCGATGAGATTGCCGCTGATGACGAAGGGGAGTCCGAATCTCGCGTGCTGTTGGGCAAACATCGTTGCCCGATCTGCAGCACGGCGATGGATGCTTACCTGCTCGACGAAACCCATAAGCTGCATATCTGTGGCAACAACCCCGATTGCACGGGTTACGAGATCGAAGAGGGCCAGTACCGCATCAAGGGCTACGAGGGGCCGAGTCTGGAGTGTGACAAGTGCGGCAGTGAAATGCAGCTCAAGACGGGCCGCTTCGGCAAGTTCTTCGGTTGCACCAACGCAGAATGCAAGAACACGCGTAAGTTGCTCAGAAGCGGAGAGGCGGCTCCGCCGAAGATGGATGCGGTGAAGATGCCTGAGCTTAAGTGTGAAAAGGTCGACGACACCTATGTACTGCGCGATGGCGCTTCCGGTTTGTTCCTGGCTGCCAGCCAGTTCCCTAAGAATCGCGAGACCCGGGCACCGTTAGTGCTGGAGCTGATTCCTCACAAGGACGAGATCGACCCGAAGTATCACTTTTTACTGAGTGCGCCTCAGAAGGATCCGGAAGGCCGCCCGGCTGTGATCCGCTTCAGCCGCAAGACCAAGGAGCAGTATGTGCAAACTGAGGTCAACGGCAAGCCGACTGGCTGGAAGGCGTTCTTCGATGGCAGCAAGTGGAAGGTAGAAGACAAGAGCACCGGTAAGTAACTGGCAGCCACGGGTCGGAGCCAGGTTTTTCGCGAGCTTCGACCTGTAGCGTTTCAAGTCTTGGGAGACCGTCGCCATGGCTCATGAGCTGTACACCCGTACCAACCAGAAAATTTATTTCGCCGGACTCGCACTTGAGAACTGGCGGCGGGCCGAGGAGAAAGGCGCTCTGAATGCGCCAGGCCTGATCCAGGCCGAGCGCGAGGCTAGTCTTTTTCATCTGTATGGCGCGCTGCTGGGGCTATGTCACGAGATTGCTGGCTACTACCGCCTGCCTGGTGCTAGCGCACCGCGTCCAGAGCTATTGCTGGTGCCATCAGCGCAGGGCTCGTCATCGAGCCCGGAGCTCGCCGAGCTGATTGAGTTGGCCGAGCAGCCTGAAACCTGGCTGGCACGACTGCTGAAAGCGTACTCAGCGCTCTTCGAGCCGCCTCGTGCTCCCGCCAAGGCCAAGACTGATCCAACCATGCCGTTGATCGAGGCGGTCAGTGTGGATGCGCAAGTGCCGGCGCTGGCGCGTGAGGAGCTGGAGGTTTGGCGGCGCAGCCTGAAAGAGCTGGCCTTACGCTTTCGCGAGTCGCTTACCGAGTGGTAAGCGAATAGACGTGCGACGTTGCTGTGTCTGGTAGTGGATCAAGTACTTGGTTTAAGGCGCATGACCAGCGCAATGCCTCCAAGAATCGCAAGGCCGGCGGCCAGCAACTTCCCGGTCAAGGGTTCCCCTAGCAGCAGGCTCCCCGCCAAGGCGGTAAGAAGTGGCACGCTCAGTTGCACGCTGGCCGCCTGGATGGCCCCCAGGCCGGGGAGCGCTGCGTACCAGATGGCGTAACCGATGCCAGAGGCCAAACCGCCAGACAGCAGGGCATAGCTCAACCCGGCGCTGTCCCACTCCAGCGTGTTCAACGTAAGCAGGCATAACAGGACGGCGATTGGCAGGGTGCGAATGAAATTGCCCGCAGTAGCGGCAAGTGAGTCCGGCGTCCCTTTACCCAGTAGCGAATAGGCCCCCCACGCCGCTCCTGCCAGCACCATCAGAAGTGATGCCGATAGCGGCGGTGTGTTTGTTCCTGGCAGCAGAAGCACAAGCAGCCCTGCTCCTGCCAGGAGCATCCCGGCTGTCTGCACCCGATGCAAGCGTTCACCGTGCAGCATCCCCCAGGTGATCATGCTTAGCTGCACGGCCCCGAACAGCAGCAGCGCGCCGGCGCCAGCGTCAAGCTTGAGGTAGGCATAAGAGAACGAAGTCGCATAGGCGAAGAGTGCGAGAGCGCCCCGCCAGCTGCCTGAGTTAGAAGAAGACTTCCCACGCAGGCACAACAAAAGCCACAACACCAGTGCACCGGCAAATAGGCGCAGCGCAGTGAAGCTGGCCGGATCGATCTGGCTGTCCCGCAGAGCTGCGCGACAAAGCAGCGAATTGCCGGCGAAGGCGAGCATGGCCAGCGCGGTCAGTAGCAAGGTTCTTATGGTCATCCTGCGGTCCGGTCTCAATAGGCAGCCATCCTACTGTGCCGTCGCGTTAACGCGCATCTGCTTCCTGCCTGCGCGAGACTACGTAGCAGTTCAGCATCGTGTTTTGGCAGCTAAACCCAAAGGCTGCCGCCTGGGCGGTCGGCTGTTACAATGCCCGGTTTCAAGGGGAGCATGCCAATGCCAACGTCTTTTCTGGAAATCGTCGAGCTACCCGACGGCAGCATTGTGCTGCGTCGTGCCGAGGACGAAGGCGTGTTGGTCACGCTGGATTTTTCTGATGATGCCAAGGCGTTCCTGCAAGGTCAGCATGTTGAGGTCGCTAAGGCCATGTTCAACATTGGCGTGCAGATGGCGGGGCGCGTATCGGAGGGTGATTTCGAGCGGGAGGAAGAAGGGCCGCGCGTGTTGCATTGAGGGGTAAAGACGCCTGGTCGCCTTTGCGGCTCCTGGCGGGTTTCGGCACATCCTTATGCCAACCGGTTGGGGCGTATTAGCTACCCAGACGTATGTTCAAGCTCTGTGCATTGCCCTGGGCTGCCGCCACGCGCAGCTTCAGGCGGCCCGCCTTGTCGATGCGTGGGAACCAGGTAATGACCGTGTGGCTGCAGCCTGATACCAACGCCTTGCATGCCAGCTCAAGCGCAGTCTGGCTATCGCGGGCCTGGAGCAACAGAATGCGGTCACGATTCAGTCCGGTTTCTCGCAGCCAACTCTGTGAAAGCGATACAGGCGGTGCGATCAACGTGAGCCAGCGAGTATCCGCTGCCTCACTGAGCTCGCGCAGCATGGGAGCCAGCAACTGGCGGCAGTGATCCCCGCTACCGGTCAGGGTCATTTCACTCAGGCAGTCGTCGGCGGGCTGTGGGGCGTGCGTTATCTCTGCGAAGGGTGTCAGGCGATGCGCGATCAGCCCTTCGAACAAGGAAAGCTGCGGTGGTTTGCCTGCGGTGGGTTGGGGATGGTACTGCATGAACCTCTCCTTAGCGGCGAATTACGCCGACGCTCAAACCTTCGATAACCAACTCTTGCTGTTCAAGATCAACTTCAATAGGCGCAAACTCAGCGTTTTCGGCAAGCAGCCAGACCTTGCTGCCTTCACGTTTAAAACGTTTAACAGTTACTTCGTCATCGATTCGGGCCACGACTATCTGTCCATTCCGTGCTTCACGCGTGGTATGGACCGCTAGCAGATCCCCATCAAATATGCCGATATCCTTCATGCTCATACCGTGGACGCGCAGTAGGTAATCAGCCTTCGGCTGGAAAAATGAAGGATTGATCTGGCAAGATTCTTCGACATGTTGCTGCGCCAGAATTGGCGCACCGGCAGCAACCCGGCCGATTACCGGAAGGCCGTTGTCCTCGGTAGCCGGTTCGAAGCCTGGAATACGTATCCCGCGAGAGGCGCCGGGCGTCATTTCGATGGCGCCTTTGCGAGCCAAAGCTTTGAGGTGCTCCTCTGCGGCGTTGGGAGATTTGAAACCCAGCTCCTGAGCGATCTCTGCACGTGTCGGCGGGTAGCCGTTGTCTTCAAGGCAGCGCTTGATGAAGGCGAGGATTTCCGACTGGCGAGGGGTCAGCTTGATCATCAAAAGGGTCTCTGTTCTTTTATACAGTGACTGGGATTATATACAGTACCGAATGCTTGGCAATCGTTGTTTGATTGGGCGACAGGTAGGCTGTGCGCGCGCAGTAAAGGGGCGCCGAAGCATTTCGGCGCTATGTCGGTTGACTTGGTGTAGGTTGAAACGTAAGTTTCAAACAGATGTTTGTCGGGGGAGAGGGCATGGCGCAGTCCGAAACAGTCGAGCGTATCCTGGATGCGGCGGAGCAGCTATTCGCTGAGAAGGGGTTCGCCGAGACGTCGCTGCGTCTGATCACCAGCAAAGCCGGCGTCAACCTGGCCGCAGTGAACTATCACTTCGGTTCGAAAAAGGCACTTATTCAGGCAGTTTTCTCGCGTTTTCTAGGGCCGTTCTGCATAAGCCTTGAGCGGGAGCTGGATAGGCGCGAAGCGCAGTCTGACCGGAAGGAAAGCCTTGAAGAGTTGCTGGAGATCCTGGTCGAGCAAGCGCTGGCAGTGACGCCGCGCAGCGGTGATGACCTGTCCATCTTCATGCGTCTGCTGGGGCTTTCCTTCAGTCAGAGCCAGGGGCATCTACGTCGCTATCTCGAAGACATGTATGGCAAGGTGTTCCGCCGTTACATGCATCGAGTACACGAGGCCGCGCCGTCGATCCCGCCGATCGAATTGTTCTGGCGTGTGCATTTCATGCTGGGCGCTGCGGCTTTCAGCATGTCGGGTATCAAAGCGCTAAGGGCTATCGCCGAGAACGATTTCGGCGCAAGAACCTCGATTGAGCAGGTCATGCGCATGATGGTCCCGTTTCTTGCGGCGGGTATGCGGGCCGACTCGGGTGTCGCAGATCCAGGCCTGGCGCAGGCCCATCCAATTGCCCGACGCAACGCCTTGGCAATGCCAGCCAAGGGCTAGGGTGCATCCTCACGGGGCGATCGGCTAAGCTAGCCGCCCATGAATGACCTCGATTTCCTCCATATCTCGATCGCTGACCAGACGCTCTACGGGTTTGCCAACTCCTGCCTGCGCCTCCGTTTCCCAGTTTCTACCGCGCTTAATGGTGCTGGTGAACGCAATGGCTCCGGTTGTACGCCGCGAGGCCTCCATCAGGTGCGCGTGCGCATTGGTGAGGGCTTGCCTCCGGGAGCCGTTTTGCGCGGACGGCGTTGGACCGGGGAGGTATGGGATGCCGATCTGCATGAACGGTTTCCTGGCCGTGACTGGATCCTGACCCGGATCCTCTGGCTCAGCGGTTGCGAGCCGGGGTACAACCGGATGGGTCCAGTCGATACTTTTCGCCGCTACATCTATCTGCATGGCACGCCGGATTCGGAGCCTATGGGAATACCGCTCTCCCACGGCTGCATCAGGTTACGCAATGCCGACCTGCTCGAACTTTTTCCCCGTGTGCCCGCTGGCTGTGCCGTGTATATCGGCGAAGCTGCATGCCCGGATTGGTCAAGCGCAACGCTGATATAAGGATTCGCTCACTAACATGCATGGCTCTTTGATGTTGGATATTGCCGGTACTTGGCTGACCGCCGAGGACCGACAATTGCTACGCCAACCGGAAGTAGGCGGGCTTATTTTATTTGCCCGGAATATCGAAAACCTGCTTCAGGTCCAGGAGCTTTGCCGAGCGATTCGAGCGGTGCGGCCTGATCTGCTGCTGGCGGTCGACCAGGAAGGGGGGCGCGTCCAGCGGCTGAGGCGTGACTTCGTCCGGTTACCGGCGATGCGCGAATTCGCCTCCCGTCCCAATGCGCAGGAGCTGGCAGAAATTTGCGGGTGGGTGATGGCGACTGAAGTGCTCGCAGTCGGTCTCGATTTCAGTTTCGCGCCAGTGCTGGATCTCGATTACCAGCGCAGCGCTGTGGTTGGTTCGCGTGCATTCGAGGGTGACCCACAACGCGCCAGTGAGCTGGCCGGCGCTTTCATCAGGGGCATGCACAGCGCCGGAATGGCGGCCACAGGCAAACACTTTCCCGGTCATGGTTGGGCCGAAGCGGATTCTCATGTCGCAATACCGGTCGATGAGCGCGGGCTGGATGAACTGCGCGGCCAGGATCTCGTTCCTTTCCGCAAGCTGGCCACCGAGCTTGATGCCGTGATGCCCGCCCATGTTATCTACCCGCAAATAGATGACAGGCCCGCTGGTTTTTCTCGGCGTTGGTTGCAGGATGTTCTTCGCGATGAGTTGGGATTCCGCGGCTTGATTTTCAGTGACGACCTATCGATGGCTGGTGCGCATGTCGTCGGTGATGCGGCGAGCCGCATCGAGGCGGCGCTGATGGCGGGTTGCGATATGGGGCTGGTGTGTAACGATCGCGGCGCTGCTGAGCTTGCATTGTCGGCGTTGCAGCGGCTCGGGGCGCAGCCATCACCGGCTTTGGGCAGGATGCGCAACCGGGCTTGCGGCTCCCTGGAATACAAACAGGATCCACGCTGGCGCGCATCCGTCGCTGCACTCAAAGCGGCCGAACTGACCGCTTGACCAAGGAAACACAGATGACTGTCCATGCCATTATCGGCGGCACAGGGCTTACCGAGCTGCCTGGGCTGACCCTGCTTGAAGCGATACCCATGGAAACGCCCTACGGTCCGCCGTCGGCCGAAATCTTGCGTGGAGAGTACGCCGGTCGCGAGGTGCTGTTTCTCGCGCGGCATGGTCACCCGCACCGGGTTCCGCCACATCAGGTCAACTATCGCGCCAATCTGTGGGCGCTGAAGCGTGCCGGCGCGCAGGCCGTTATCGCAGTGAATGCAGTCGGAGGCATCCATTCGGCCATGGGGGCCGGTCACCTCTGCGTGCCGCATCAGTTGATCGACTACACCTACGGCCGCGAGCATACGTTCTTCGAAGGCGACATCGAGCATGTCACCCATGTCGACTTCAGCTATCCCTATGACGAGCCCTTGCGCCAGCGCCTGATCGCCGGTCTGGCTGCTGAACGTTACCTGTTCAGCAGTCATGGTGTGTATGGCTGTACTCAGGGGCCGCGGCTGGAGACGGTCGCTGAAATCGCCAGGATGGAGCGCGATGGTTGCGACATCGTCGGGATGACTGGTATGCCCGAGGCGGTGCTTGCGCGTGAACTGGAGCTGCCGTACGCCTGTCTGGCGCTGGTGGTCAATCCGGCTGCGGGCAAAAGCAGTGGGATCATCACCATGGCGGAAATCGAGGCTGCGCTGGCTGAAGGGATCGTGAAGGTACGTGCGGTGCTGGCTCGCGCGCTGGCTGGTTGAGTGCAGTCCGCCAGCTAGTGCCGTGGCTAGCCAGTGGCATGCTGGCGGTAACGGGGGTGATGGCTTCGCCAGGAGTCGTCAGGGCGGTCGCAAAGACGTAGCACGTCGCTGCTAGTTTCGCCAAACAACCCATTGCGGGCAATTCGCTGCTTGCTACACTTGGCCGTCCTTTGGAGTACCGGAATGCTTTGCCACGCACCCATAAGAAGAATATCCAGAACGGTGATGTTGTTGAGTCTGCTGGCCGGCCTTGCAGGCTGTTCCACCTGGTTCAGCAGTGATTTCCGGGATCCCCGTGTCCAACTTAAAAACGTCGAAATCATCAAAGCCAGGCTGCTCGAACAGCAGTTCATGCTGCGCTTTCGCATCGACAATCCCAACGAGCAGAGCCTGCCAGTTCGCGGTTTGGTGTATACCGTCCACCTCAACGACATCGAGCTGGCAAGCGGAGAGTCCAGCGGCTGGGCAACCGTTCCCGGAAACGGCTACGAGTATTACGAGGTGCCGATACATACCAATCTCTGGCGGCACATGAAGTACATTGTGCGTCTGTTGGAAAAGCCGGATCGCCCGATTGCCTATCGTCTGGATGGTGAGTTGAAAACCGGTCTAATGCTCGGACGGCGCGTGCACATCTCAACCAATGGCGAGATAATCCCCGGCAACTTTATCCCGGAGTAGCAGTACCGATGAACCATGAAACACACGTGCACGGTCCCGATTGCAATCATGATCATGATCACGCACACCAGGACCACGGGCATGTACACGGCCCGCATTGCAACCACAGCCACGATCCGGTGCGTAATCCGCTGAAGGATGTCGGTCGGAACGATCCCTGCCCATGCGGCAGCCAGAAAAAGTTCAAGAAGTGCCACGGAGCCTAATCCGCGCATGACACCCTTCGCCATAGTGTTGCTCATAGTTGCCCTTCTGCTGATCGCGGCCCTGGCGGGATACGCCCTGCATCTATGGCGCAGGGTATGGCGCAGAGAGCAACAGCTAGCGGAGATGCAGGCGCAGCAGCGCGCAGCGCTTGCCGCAGACCTGCGCGTGCTCGCGAGCAGCCTGCTCGAAGAACAGGTCCCTCTGATCGAAGGTGCTATCCGGATCAAGGTGCTGCTGGATAACTTCGATTCCGCGCTGGGTCAGGACCCGCGCTGTCAGGTTTTTCAGGTGCTCTTCGAGGAGACCTCGCAAGTCCCTACTCATGACGCCTGGAAAGCGCTGGATCGTTCTGAGCGTCGCCACCACGAGGCACGCTTCAGTGCGCTCGAACTGCAGCACAAGGCCGAGGCGCGCCGCTCCGCCCGCTGGCTGCTTGATGAAGCACTGCCAAAGAATCACCGAGCCGCCTGAGCGCGACGGCAGACCACATCCTTTTTCATATCTCTACTGCCTTGCCCGCAAGGAGCCGTTGATGCCACTGCGCCTGCCGTTTTTTCTGGTTCGCCTGACGTTGGGCGCCGTATTTGTGGGCGGAGCCCTTAGCGGCTGCCACGCCTATCTGGACAGTCGCTACAGCGACAGTCTGCCGCCTGCCCAGGGCGTCCAGGCGATTACGGGGCTGGACAAGAGCGTAAGCATCCGTCGCAACACGCTGGGTATGCCGCTGATTGAAACGGCGAGTTTTCATGATGCGCTGTTCGGGTTGGGTTACGTACATGCCACTGACCGCCTGAGTCAGATGGTCAGCATGCGGCTCATGGCCCAAGGGCGCTTGGCTGAAATGGCCGGGCCCGGGGTGCTTGAGGTCGACCGCTTCATGCGTGCGGTAAACCTTCGGCAAAGCGCTGCGGTGCTGTATCGGGAAAGCTCGCCGCGGATGAAGCGCTTCTTCGAGGTGTATGCCAGAGGCGTTAACGCCTACCTGTTTCGTCATCGCGACAAGTTGCCGATGGATCTTGCTGTCACAGGCTATACGCCTGAGTACTGGAAGGCTGAAGATTCGGCACTGGTGTTCTGTCTGTTGAACTTCGGCCTGGCGGTCAATCTTCAGGAAGAAATCGCATCGCTGGTCATGGCGCAGAAAGTCGGTGCGGACAAGGTCGCCTGGCTGCTGCCCACCTACCCAGACGAGGCGTTGCCGTTTGAAGAGGCCGACAAGCTCAAAGGCTTGAGGCTGAGCGGCGATATTGCTGGGCTTGCAGCGCTTGAGAGCGCTGCCGCCCAAGTTGCCTCGCTCAACATGCTGGGGGTCGCCGCTTCGAACAATTGGGCCATTTCCGGCAGCAATACGCGCAGTGGCAAGCCGATCCTGGCCAATGACACGCACTTGCCGCTGTCCATGCCGTCGTACTGGAACTTCGTGCAGATTCGCTCGCCGAAGTTTCAGGCTGCGGGCGTGACGATTGCTGGCGTGCCTGCTGTGGTCGCCGGTTTCAACGGCAAGCTGGGGTGGGGCATGACGATGGTCATGGGCGATACCCAGGACCTCTTTCTCGAGCAGGTGCGGCGCGAGGGTAGCCGTTTGCTGTATCTGGCCGATGGCAAGTGGGTGCCGGCTCGCGAGCGAAATGAGACCTTCTTTATCAAGGGTGCGCGCCCTGTCCGAGAAACGATCTATGAGACGCGCAACGGGCCGTTGCTCAATAGCGTTCTAGGGGAGCGCAAACATCCCTTGCAGCCGCTGCAGTTGAGCAGTGGTTACGGGCTGGCTCTGAAGACCAACCAGTTCGAGGCTGATCAGACGCTGGATGCATTTTTCGACCTGACCCGTGCGCAATCCGTTGACCAGGCGTTCGAGGCGACCCGCGACATCCGTGCCGTGGCGCTGAACATCGTGTTTGCCGATCAGCAAAGTACCGGCTGGCAGGTCACCGGACGCTATCCGAACCGGCGCGAGGGGTTGGGCCTGCTTCCGTCGCCCGGTTGGGAAGGGCGTTATGACTGGGACGGTTACGCCGATCCCATGCTTCACCCCTATGATCAGGATCCGATACAAGGCTGGCTGGGGACCGCCAATCATCGCACCGTGCCTAAGGGCTATGGCATGCAGCTGTCCAATTCCTGGTACTACCCGGAGCGTGCCGAGCGTATTGCCGAGCTGCTTGGTCTGGGCAAGCAGGACACCCGCAGTGTGATCGCAATGCAGTATGACCAGACGACAACCTTTGCGGCCAAGCTGCAGACCATGCTGCAGGCGCCGGGAATGGCGGAGCCGCTGAAAGCCGCCATCGATACGCTTGCCGAGCCTGAGCAGCGCCGGGCACGTGAAGCGCTTTCGACCCTTCTGCGCTTCGATGGCAGGCTCGCTGCTGGCTCTGTGGACGCAGCGCTGTATGAAACCTTCCTGATGGAGGCGGCACGCCAGACCTTTCTCGACGAGCTGGGGCCGGAGGGTAGCGCCGCTTGGAAGGCCCTGGTCGAGGCCGCAAACGCCTCCTATTCGGCACAGGCCGATCATCTGCTCGGCCGGGACGACAGCCCGTTCTGGGACGATATCGGTACGCCCCAACAGGAAGACAAGCCGGCCATTCTGGCGCGCTCACTTGCCGCTTCGGTCAGTCGTATGGAAACTGCCCTGGGTGCTGACCGAAGTGCCTGGCAGTGGGGGCAGCTGCATACCTACACCTGGAAAAGCGGCACTACTCAACTGGCGCCTTACATGTCGCCCAGCCAGCGTGCCGGCATCAATGCGATCAACGGCTATCTGGATCGGGGGCCGGTAGCGGCTGGTGGCGATCACAGCACGCTGAACGTGTCGGCCTACCGCTGGGGCGACAATTTCGATACCTGGCTGATCCCAGCAATGCGGATCATTGTCGACTTCGGTCGTGATGAGCCGATGATCGGGCTAAACAGCACCGGTCAGTCGGGCAACCCGGCCAGCCCCCACTACGCAGACGGCATCGAGGCCTGGTTGAAAGGCGGCTACATGAGCTTCCCATTTAAATCGGAGAATCTCGACAAGGTCTACGGCACCCAGCGATTGCTGCTCACGCCGGCGCCTAAATAGCCCACTGATCGGTGGACGAAGCAGTACTGGTGCTGTTTCGGGTCAGCTGTTCTTGCGCCAGTCGAAATCCATCTGTCGGGCGGTGGCTTCGGCCAGTTCGCTGCCAGCGATACGCTCGACCAAGTGCAGGCTCATGTCGATACCGGCCGAAATACCTGCCGAGGTTACGTAGCGGCCGGTATCAACCCAGCGGCAGCCTTCGACCACTTTGAGCAGCGGGAACATCGCTTTCAGTTCGCTGATGTCTTCCCAGTGCGTGGTCACCTTATGCGCGTAAAGCACGTTGGCTTTCGCCAGCAGGAAGGCGCCGGTGCACACCGAGGCGGTGAGTCCGGCCTGCGCGGCGGTTTTCTCGATCCACCGCACCACCTCGGGGTTCTCCAGTTCGTTAGTGACCACTCCGCCCGGAACGATCAGCAGGTCGATGGTGGGGTGGTTGGCAAAGTTATAGTTGGGTTGGACGACCAGGCCCGCCCTGGCGCGCACGAGCCCCTTGCGCGCAGCGATGGTCGACGTCGAGAAGGGCGGTGGCTGACCGTCACGCAGCGCCAGCCGCGTCGCGGTGGTGAACACTTCGTAAGGCCCCGTAAAATCGAGCACCTCGACGTCGGGGTAAACGTAGATACCGACGAATGTGGGCATGACGGGCACCTGTCGTATGCGCTGAGCTTAAGAGGCGATTATTCGAGCCGGTATGCAGGATATTCCTGAATGGTCTTGCGAAGGTCTAGGTCAGCCTAGCTGGCTGCTCGTGTCACTTCCAATACCGTGATGGTTGATGGCTCTGGGTAGTGCCATCGGACCTCGACATCCCAGAGCCGGGTGCCGTAGCGGCGTTCCGGTGCTGGCGTCTGATAGGCCGGTCGTGGGTCCTGTGCCAGGCACTGTTCGATCAAGGCTTGCAGCGGCTCGCCCAGCCGTGCCGCTTCGCAATGCGCCTGTTGCAGGCTGGCCTCGGTCCAGCTCACTGCAATGAGGTTGGGTGCGTCCTCGGCCAAGCCGTTATGGGCATCCGTCACCACGTCGGCATAGGGGACATAAGGCTTGATGTCCAGCACCGGTGTCCCATCGAGCAGATCGATTCCCGACAGATGAAGACGCCCTGGCTCGATCCGGTCCAGTTTCACCACCGACTGCCCGATGCCGTTGGGCCGGTGCGTCGCCCGTGTCGCGAATACGCCAACCATTCGGTTGCCACCTAGACGTGGCGGCCGTACGCGCAGACGGGGTTCGGCCTCCAAGGCTTGATGAAAAAGAAACAGCAGCCAGACATGGCTCACCTGTTCTAGCCCCTCCAGCGCATGAATCTGATCGAACGGTGCGACCAGTTCCAGTACGCCTCGAGCCGCGGGTGCCAGTTGCGGCTGGCGTGGAATGGCGAACTTTTCCTTGAAACAGGAGCGGACGAAGCCGACGGGGGAAACTGAGTAGGACATGGTGATTAGCCAGGCGCGGAGGGGCGCCATCTTACCCGTTGCGGTGGCGGATCGCGCCTACGCGCAAGGCTGGCGCAGCGATCTGCAATAGCTTCAAAGCCCGACGCGTGCGTACGCATGTTCGCCCTTTGCGCCCGCTCGCTATCTGCGGCCCCATGCAGAGTTTCGATAATTCGTGTAGGATAGCCGCCCTTTTTTCGAACATAGGCTACGTTTGTTTTACGGCTGTACGCTTCACTCTTTTCCAGTGCCGCGCTCGCCAGAGCTTTACGGCAGTTTTTGGCGCGTCGCCCCTGACGCAGCCCCGCATACAGGCAGCAGCAGTGCAGCCGCTTTGGCAGTCGCAAAACGTGGCAGCCGCGTTTCGTCGCGTCGCGATGTCCTAAAAGCCAGAACAAGTTCAGGAGATAGAACTGATGAACGAGGCTGAGCTCTCACCCAGTCACACTGACCCAACCCGAGATCGCATCAATCCGGTCGTTTTCTACAGTTCGGCGGTTGCCATCGTACTGTTTGCGATCTGGACGATGTTTTTCACGGAGCCATCCCTGACGGTCATCAATACCGTCCTAGGCTGGATTTCAAACACCTTTGGCTGGTTCTACTTTCTAGCCGTACTGGTATACCTACTGTTCGTGATTGTCATTGCAACCACGCGCTACGGCAAAATCAGGCTAGGCCCTGATCATTCGAAACCGGAATTCAATGTCGTTACTTGGGCGGCGATGCTGTTCTCCGCCGGTATCGGCATCGACTTGCTGTTTTTCTGTATCGCTGAACCGATCACCCAGTATCTGGAACCGCCGATAGGCGTAGGCGGCACCGCGCAGGCGGCGCGGCATGCCATGGAGCTGACGTTCCTGCACTGGGGGCTGTCTGGCTGGGGTGTCTACACCCTGGTGGGCATGTCGCTGGCCTATTTTAGCTTTCGCCAAGGGCTTCCCCTTTCGATCCGCTCGTCGCTGTACCCGATTTTCGGCAAGGCCATCTACGGCCCCATCGGGCATACCGTGGACACGGCCGCGGTGCTAGGCACCGTGTTCGGAATCGCCACAAGCCTCGGCATTGGCATCATTCAGCTCAATTTCGGCCTCAACTACATTTTCGGCGTGCCTGAAAGCACGCTGACCCAGTCGGTGTTGGTCGTGTTGATCGTGGTGTTCTCCGCGATATCGGCGGCGACCGGGGTGGAGCGGGGTATCCGTCGGCTCTCCGAGTTCAACATGCTTCTCGCAGTGTTGCTGCTGCTATTCGTGTTGTTCGCCGGCAAGACCACCTTTTTGCTGAACGCGTTGGTGATGAACATTGGCGACTACTTTTCCAATTTCATCAGCCTGTCGTTCGATACCTACGCTTACGACCAGCCCACCGATTGGCTGAATGCCTGGACGGTATTTTTCTGGGCCTGGTGGATTGCATGGGGCCCCTTCGTCGGGCTGTTCCTGGCGCGTATCTCGCGGGGGCGCACCATCCGTGAGTTCGTGATTGGTACGTTGCTGTTGCCCCTGGCTTTCATGATGGCGTGGATGTCGATCATGGGTAACAGCGCCATCGACATGGTGATGAACGGTGCCGTTGAGTTCGGCGCGCAGGCGGTGAGTAATCCGGGATCTTCGATCTACCTGTTCCTGCAGAGCCTGCCCTGGGCCGGCCTGACGACTGCCGTGGCGACCATCCTTGCCATTGTGTTCTTCGTGACATCCGGTGATTCGGGCTCGCTGGTGCTGTCCAATTTCACCTCGATTCTCAAGGATGCCAATAGCGATGCGCCGGTCTGGATGCGCATACTCTGGGCCGCGATCATCGGCGTGCTAACCCTGGCGCTGCTGATTGCCGGCGGGCTGAGTGCGCTGCAGGGCACCGTGGTCATCATGGGGCTGCCGTTCTCCATCGTCCTGTTGTTCATGATGGTGGGTCTGTTCAAGGCGCTGCACGTCGAAGGCGTGATGGCAGACAGTTATCAGAAGAGCCTCTCAGGACAGCTGTCCGGCCGTGCGACGCTTGAACATGCCCACATGAACTGGAGTCAGCGGCTCTCCCGGGCGATGAGTTTCCCGAGCCTGTCGCAGATCCGCCGCTATCTGAAAGAGACATGCCGGCCAGCGATGGAGGAGATCCAGAAAGCGCTCGGCGAGAAAGGCGTGCCGGTGGAAATCATCGAAGGCGAGACGGGCAACGAGCACCTGATCCTCAACGTGAATCTTGGCAGCGAAATGGACTTCACCTACCAGATCTGGCCTGTTCGCAGCTCGATGCCGTCTTTCGCGGTGCGCACATCGAGCAGCAGTGCGCACTATTACCGGCTTGAAGTGCACCTGCGACAGGGGAGCCTTGGTTACGACCTGATGGGTTACTCGAAGCGCCAGCTGATCGAAGACATCCTCGATCACTACGAGCACCACATGCAGTTCCTGCACTTGCAGCGCGAGAAGGGTAGCTTGGCGGACGGCTCGTCCGAACCCGGTACCGCAAGCGCCACCTGACTGCGACCACGACGGACCTACAGGTTCGTCGTGGTACCTGAAACGTGGCAGTGGCCTATCCGGTCGTTGCCACCTGGACATTCGAAGAGGTAAATCATGGCCCGTTATCCACGGCAACAACTCTATATCGATGGCGCTTACGTCGAGGCCAGCGGTGGAGACGTCTTCGAGAGCGTCAACCCGGCCAACGGCGAGGTTCTCGCCGAAGTGGCGCAGGCCTCGCGTACCGATCTTGAGCGTGCGGTGGTCAGCGCTGAGAAAGGTCAGAAGATCTGGGCAGCACTGACCGGCATGGAGCGCTCGCGTGTGCTGCGCAAAGCGGTCGACATCCTGCGTGAGCGCAACGATGAGCTGGCGCTGCTGGAAACCCTCGATACCGGCAAACCGCTGATGGAAACCCGTAGCGTCGATATTGTCACCGGTGCTGATGTGCTCGAGTACTACGCAGGCCTGGCGCCGGCCATCGAAGGCGAGCAGATTCCACTGCGCGACACCAGCTTCGTCTATACCCGCCGTGAGCCGTTGGGTGTGGTAGCTGGGATCGGGGCCTGGAACTATCCGATCCAGATCGCATTGTGGAAAGCCGCACCCGCTCTGGCTGCCGGCAACGCGATGATCTTCAAACCGAGCGAAGTGACCTCGCTGAGCGCGCTCAAGCTGGCAGAGATCTTCACCGAAGCCGGCTTGCCGGCGGGCGTGTTCAACGTGCTGACCGGCACCGGGGCGGAGATCGGTGCGTTGCTCACTGAGCATCCGCGCATCGCCAAGGTGTCCTTTACCGGCGGCGTGGCGACGGGCAAGAAAGTCATGGCCAGTGCGGCCAGCTCATCGCTCAAGGACGTGACCATGGAACTGGGCGGCAAGTCGCCGTTGATCGTCTGTGACGATGCCGACCTGGACCGTGCCGCCGACATCGCTGTCATGGCCAACTTCTTCAGCTCCGGTCAGGTCTGCACTAACGGCACCCGCGTATTCGTCCCGCGCGCCTTGTTGAGCGAATTCGAAGCGAAGCTGCTCGAGCGGGTCAAACGCATCCGCATGGGCGACCCGCAAGACGAGCAGACCACTTTCGGCCCCATGGTCAGCTTCGCCCACATGCAGAACGTGCTCGGTTATATTGCCAAAGGCAAGGCGCAGGGCGCGCGTCTGCTCTGCGGCGGTGAGCGCGCCACCAATGGTGAGTTCGGCCGCGGCGCCTACATCGAGCCGACCATCTTCAGCGACTGCACCGACGACATGATCATTGCCCGTGAAGAGATTTTCGGCCCGGTACTCAGTCTGCTGGCCTACGACGACGAGGACGAGGCAGTGCGTCGCGCCAACGACAGTGACTACGGTCTGGCTGCTGGTGTTGTCACCCGTGATCTGGCGCGCGCCCACCGCATCATTCATCAGATGGAAGCCGGAATTTGCTGGATCAACACCTGGGGTGAATCCGCCGCGCAGATGCCCGTCGGCGGCTACAAGCAGTCCGGGATTGGCCGCGAAAATGGTATCTCGTCGCTGGCGCATTACACGCGGTTGAAGTCCGTACAGGTAGAGCTGGGCGAGTTCGCGTCGGTTTTCTAAGCGAGCAGGCTAAGGCGAGCGCAGGACAGCGCTCGCCAACGCGACAGGAGGATTCATGGAATACGACTACATCATCATCGGTGCCGGCTCTGCGGGTAATACCCTGGCTGCACGCCTGACCGAGGACGCGGATGTCAGTGTCCTGCTGCTGGAAGCCGGCGGTCCTGACTATCGCCTCGACTTCCGCACTCAGATGCCGGCAGCACTGGCCTACCCGCTGCAAGGCACGCGCTATAACTGGGCTTACAAGACCGACCCAGAACCCCACATGAACAACCGCCGCATGGACTGTGGCCGCGGCAAGGGTCTGGGCGGCTCGTCGCTGATCAACGGCATGTGCTACATCCGAGGCAACGCGTTGGACTACGACAACTGGGCGACCATGCCCGGTCTCGAGGACTGGTCCTACTTGGATTGCCTGCCATATTTCCGCAAGGCCGAAACCCGCGACATCGGCCCCAACGACTATCACGGTGGCGATGGGCCGGTCAGCGTGACCACGCCTAAGCCCGGCAACAATATCCTGTTCCACGCCATGGTGGAGGCGGGCGTACAAGCCGGCTATCCCAAGACCGAGGACCTCAACGGCTACCAGCAGGAAGGCTTCGGCCCGATGGACCGCACCGTCACGTCCAATGGCCGTCGTGCCAGCACGGCACGTGGCTACCTCGACCAGGCCAAGGACCGCCCGAACCTGACCATCATCACCCACGCCGTGACGGACCGCGTGCTGTTCGAAAGCAAGCGCGCTGTCGGGGTGAAGTATCTGCGCGGCCGTGAGCAGGCGACCACTGCACGAGCGCGCCGCGAGGTGCTGCTCTGCGGCGGTGCCATTGCCTCGCCTCAGGTGCTGCAGCGCTCCGGCGTCGGTCCGGCACCATTACTCAAGGGGCTCGGCATCGAGGTGGTTCACGACTTGCCTGGCGTCGGCCAAAACCTGCAAGACCATCTCGAGATGTACCTGCAGTACGAATGCAAGCAACCGGTTTCGCTGTATCCCGCTTTGAAATGGTGGAACCAGCCGGCAATCGGCGCTCAGTGGCTGTTCGGTGGCACGGGCATCGGCGCCAGCAATCAGTTCGAGGCGGGCGGTTTTATTCGCAGTCGCGATGAGTTCGAGTGGCCGAATATCCAGTTCCACTTCCTGCCCGTTGCGGTCAGTTACAACGGCAGCAACGCCCACGATGGCCACAGCTTCCAGGCGCATGTCGGTTCGATGCGCTCGCCCAGTCGCGGACGGGTCCAGATTCGTTCGACCGACCCGAACGTCGATCCGAGCATCCTCTTCAACTACATGGCCCACGAGCAGGACTGGCAGGAGTTTCGTGATGGCATTCGCCTGACCCGCGAGATCATCAATCAGCCGGCGCTCGATCCCTTCCGTGGCAAGGAGCTGAGCCCTGGCATTGATGCTCAGAGCGATGCGGATCTGGATACTTTCGTCCGTGAGCATGCGGAGACGGCTTATCACCCGTCCTGTTCCTGCAAGATGGGCACGGACGACATGGCCGTCGTCGATGGGCAGGGCCGCGTGCACGGCGTGGAAGGCTTGCGTGTTGTGGATGCGTCGATCATGCCGCAGATCATTACCGGCAACCTCAATGCCACCACCATCATGATCGCCGAGAAGATCGCTGACCGGATTCGTAGCCGGCAGCCATTGCCGCGCAGCACAGCGGCTTACTACGTCGCCAAGGATGCACCGGTGCGCAAGGCGCCTGTGCGGGGCTAAGTATCGCCGGGGTCGGTACGGGCTGGCGGGCACGTGATGTGCCCGCCAGTTCTTTGCTGGACGCTTGAACGGCGTTCCTGCCAAGGATGCTTGCGGCTCAGTCTCCTTGGTGCAGCGCGGTCAATTCACTGCAGCTGAAGCTTCCCGGCGATAGGCGTAGGTCTCGGCGAAACGCGAAAGCATATAGGCGCTACAGGTTGTGTCCGGATACTTGGGCGGATTGTCCTGGCTCTGGCAACCGGGCAGGCAGCTAATGATCGTGTCCGGGTTGGGCTCGGCAAAGAAGGGCATCGAGTAGCGATCGACGCCCAGCGGGCTGATCACTCGATGCGGCGTTGACTTGTACCGGTCGTTACTCCAGCGCGCCATCATGTCGCCGATGTTGACGACGAAGGTGCCCTCGATTGGCGGCGCATCGATCCACTCTCCGCGCACGTTTTGCACCTGCAAGCCGCCAGCCTGATCCTGGTAGAGCAGCGTGATACAGCCGTAATCGGTATGGGCGCCGGCACCTTGTTGCTCGGGCGCCGTTGCGGTCTGGCGTGGCGGGTAGTGGATCATGCGAAACACGCTGATCGGCTCGATGAAGCGCTCATCGAAAAAGTTTGATTGGACGCCTAGTGCGTTGGCCACGGCGCGAAGAAGGGTACAGGCCAGCGCATGCATGTCTTGATAGTGCTGTTCGAACAGCGCCTGCCATCCTTCGATCTCGGGATGGCGATTCGGCCCCCGCAATGGCTTGCCTGCCAGCACCTCGGGATGATCGGGTGGCATATGGAAACCCATATCGAAGGTTTCCTTGAGGTCGCTTGGCTTCGCGGGGTCGAGTTGTTCGGTCGCAATCGCTCCGTAACCGCGGTGATGGGTGCTCTTGGTGATATCGATCTGCAGTTTCTGCTCGACGGGCAATGCGAAGAATTGTTCGGCCGCATCCTTCAGCTGGGCGATACGCTCGGCACTGATCGGATGGTTGCGGATATAGAAAAAACCCCAGTCACGGCAAGCCGTGTCGATTTGACGGGCCACTTCGTGCCAGCCCTTAACATCCGAGGCGTAGAGCGGCGCGATGTCGATAATGGGGAGTGGTGTGTGCATGGATAGCTCCGAGGAATGCTCGCTGCGGTCTTCTCGTACCGTCAGCCATATAGGGTTTCACCCCTTGCCAGCGGTTCTCCGGAGGGAGGGACGGCACGGCAAATTCCAGGTGCCGCGCCTGTGCTGGCGCGGCTAGCGCAGCGGCCGCTGGGTTACTTCGGCAGATCGGCAGTGATGCCGTTGACGTAGTAGTTCATCGAGGCCAACTCGCCGTTGCTGGCGGTGGCACCCTCGGCAATACGCACGGTGCCGGTCTGATCCTTGATCGGGCCGGTGAATGGGTGAAACGCCCCGCTGCGGATGCTGGCGATGATGTCTTCTGCCTCGGTTTTCACCTCAGCGGGTACCAGATCGCTGATCGGCAAGCTGATGGTTTCCTCTGCCAGACCACCCCAGAAGTCCTGCGGCTTCCAGCTGCCGTCGACGACTGCCTTTGCCGATTTGCTGTAGTGCGGGCCCCAGTCGTTGACGATGGACGTCAGCACGGCCTTCGGGCCGAAGTGGGACATGTCCGATGCATAGCCGACCGAATAGACGCCTCGGCGCTCGGCAGCCTGGATCGGCGCCGGGCTGTCGGTGTGCTGGAAGACCACATCGACGCCCTGGTCGATCAGTGCGTTGGCAGCATCCGCCTCCTTGCCCGGATCGAACCAGGAGTTCACCCACACCACTTTGATTTCGGTGCCGGGGTTGTACTTATCGAGCGCTAACTGGATGGCATTGATGTCGCGGATCACTTCAGGAATCGGGAAGGAGGCGATGTAGCCGACCTTCTTGCTCTTGGTCATCTTTGCCGCGAGGAAGCCGCCGACGTAACGGCCTTCATAGGAGCGCGACAGGTAGGTGCCGAGGTTCTTGTCCTGCTTGTAGCCGGTGGCGTGCTCGAAGGTCACCTTGGGGAATTGCTTGGCGACTTTGAGCGTCGGGTTCATGTAGCCGAAGGAGGTGGTGAAGATCAGGTCATAGCCACCCTTGGCCATGTTGCGGATCACTCGCTCGGCATCGGCGCCTTCGGCAACGTTCTCGACGAAGGTGGTCTCGACCTGCTCGCCAAGCTCTTTTTCCAGATACTGGCGGCCCATCTCATGCTGGTAAGTCCAGCCGTGGTCGCCGATCGGGCCTACGTAGACAAAGCCGACCTTCAGCGGATCAGCGGCGAAGGCTGCGCCAGTGGAAAGGGCGCTGGTGAAGCCGATGGCAACGGCAAGGCTGCGCAGCAAGGCGCTCCGTGGTTTCTTCTGCATGTGAATGACGCTCCTGTGTGTCATGACGCGAGGGCCGTAGCGGCTGCCTGTCCGATTGCAAAAAGCTGACCAGATGGACAGATCGCCGTGTTGCCGGCTCGCGGATGTCAGGAAGTGCCCAAAAAAGCTGTGCACTGGAGCGCTAGTGGTGCGTCGTCCGGTCCTCGCGCTCCACTAAAGTGCAACCTCAGCCGTTCACCAGCTCCCGCGCGGCGAGCTTGTGGTCCGCTATCAGCCCAGCGATGTCGAGCCCCGGGATCTGGCCGTCACACACCTTCCATTGGCCGCCGACCATGACCCGGTCGGCGCGATCGGCGCCGCACAGGAGCAATGCCGCGATGGGATCGTGGCTACCTGAAAAGCGCAGTTCGTCGAGCTTGAACAGTGCAAGATCGGCCTGCTTGCCGACCGCCAGCTCGCCGATATCGCGACGCCCGAGCAAGCGTGCCGAGCCGCGCGTGGCCCAACCCAGTACTTTTTCCGGCGTGATCTTCTTGGCACCGTAACGCAAGCGCTGGATGAACAGTGCCTGACGTGCCTCGAGCATCATGTTGGAGGCATCATTGGAAGCGGCGCCGTCGACACCCAGTCCGATGATTGCACCCTTGTTCTCGAGTTCCAGGGTGTGACAGATGCCCGAAGCCAGACGCATGTTAGAGCTGGGGCAATGGCAGATCCCGACTCCGGCTGCACCCAGACGATGCATCTCCACCTGATTGAAGTGGATGCCGTGGGCCAGCCAGGTACGTGGACCGAGCCAACCGACGCTCTGTAGATAATCCACGGTGCGCATGCCAAAGCGCTGCGCGCAGAACGGCTGCTCATCCAGCGTTTCGCCTAGATGGGTGTGAAGTCGCACATCGTACCTTTCTGCAAGCTCAGCACAGCTGCACATGAGGTCGGTCGTGACCGAAAAGGGCGAGCAGGGCGCCAGGGCAATCTGGATCTGCGCGCCGTCGCCGCGCTCGTGGTAGCGATGGATCAGTCGCTCGCTGTCGGCGAGTATCACCTCGGCAGTTTGCACCACGCTCTTGCCGGGCGGCCCCCCATCGACCTTGGACAGGTTCATTGAGCCGCGGGTGAGCATGGCGCGCATGCCGAGCTCGCGTACTGCTCCGACCTGAATGTCTATGGCTTCCTCGAGTCCCGCTGGAAACAGGTAGTGATGATCGGCGGTCGTAGTGCAGCCGGAAAGCAGGAGCTCGGCCAGAGCGACCTTGCTCGCCAATTCCAGCGCCCGTGGCGTCAATCGTGCCCAAATTGGATAGAGCGTCGACAGCCAACTGAATAGCGGCTCATTGACCACCGGCCCCCAGGCGCGGGTAAGTGTCTGATAGAAGTGATGATGGGCATTGACCAGCCCCGGCAGTACGACATGCTCGCGGGCATCGAAGGTCTCATCGATAAAAAGCGATGGCGTCGCACCAGCGACCAGTAGCTCGGTGATGACGCCGTTTTCGATTACCAATCCGCCAGGGGCACTCTGATCGGTGGCTGTGAAGAGCGCGAGGGGATTTTTGATCCAGATTCGATGAGTCGTCACGACCGGCTTTCTCCTGGGCGAATGAGTTCAGAGTAGGCAGCTCGGTGAAACCCAGTTTTCAGGTACGAAGTCAGATGCCCGTATTCGGCGCAGCGCCAGCTTCCGTGCTTCGCGCGGTGGACCGCGGGCGCCACGTTATCCATTACCAGGGCAGTTGATCGCCTTTGTAGTCGAGGTAGTGATGCCCGCCACGACCCAGCGCCAGGGTGACCTGCTCGACCATTCCGTCTGCACTGGTCTGAACATCCAGCGGCGCTTGGTCACCGCCCATGTCGGTCTTCACCCAACCGGGGTGCATGGACAATACGGTCAACCCGGTCTCGCCCAGCTCGGATACGAAAGTGCGGGTCATATGGTTGAGCGCAGCCTTGCTCGCGCCGTAGAGCGACATGCCCATGCCGGGGCCGGTCTCGACGCTGCCGAGGATGGAGCTCATGAACACAATGACGCCTCGCTCGGGATTGACCGCCGGTCGCAATTGTTCGGCCAGGCGCAGCGGAGCGACAGCATTGGTGAAGAACAGCTGACCCACTTCCGCCTCGGTGGCCTGGGTGGCCGGCTTGTCTTGCGGCCCGGCAACGCCAGCGTTGGCGAACAGCACATCCAGCTGCGTGCCCTCTAACCGCTTGGCCAGCGCATCGACGCTTGCCGCATCGTTCATGTCGAGTGTTTCCACGCTCACTCGTGGAATCTGGTTGAGCGCGTCGGCCTGTTGCGAGTTGCGAACCGTGGCAATGACCTGCCAGCCTTCGCTGGAAAATTGCTTGGCGAGGCCTAGACCCAGACCGCGGGAGGCGCCAATCACGAGTACGGTTTTTTGCATGAGAGATCCTTGTGGTGGAAGTGGGTTTCGAGCATAGCGCGGCGCAACGACATCAGCGCGTGCGGGGCGGCTGCGACATTCGACCGCTGCCTCTGTGTTGCAACGCGTGTCCCCACGATAGCTATGTTGATCTTTATTGGGCTCTCATGAGACCACTGCGTTGCCGGATTTGGCACCGCGAATCAACACCAGGGGGATCCAATGCCCGAACAGCAAATCCAATCGCACCGCTGGCATGCCTGCGAGGCTGACGAGACGTTGCGTGAGCTTGAATCTTCGGCTACCGGGCTGACCCGCCAAAGCGTAGAGGAACGGCTCTCTCGACACGGAGCGAACCGTCTCGACGAAGCCAAACCTGCAAGCGTGCTGCAACGGCTGATGCGTCATCTCAATAACGTGTTGCTGTATGTGCTGATTGCTGCCGCGGTGGTGACCGGTTTGATGGGGCACTGGGTCGATACCTTCGTGATCCTGGTCGTGGTGGTGCTCAACGTCGCCATCGGTTTCGTGCAGGAAGGCAAGGCGGAAAAAGCATTGCAGGCGATCCGCCACCTTCTGGCGCCCCATGCGGTGGTGCTTCGCGACGGACACCAGCAGGATATCGATGCGGCTGAACTGGTCCCCGGTGACGTGGTGCTGCTGGCGTCCGGCGACAGCCTGCCGGCAGACGTGCGGCTGCTGCAGGCGCGCAATCTGCGTATCGACGAGTCGGCGCTCACCGGTGAATCCGTCCCGGTGGACAAGCAAGTCGACACCGTGGCCGATGACGCGCCCATCGGCGATCGGCTCTGCATGGGCTACGCCGGTACGCTGGTAACCCAAGGTCAAGCGCGCGCCGTGGTCGTTGCCACCGGGGCGGCTACCGAGATCGGCCGCATTGGTCGCATGCTGGAGTCGGTCGAGCAGGGCACGACGCCGCTGCTGCGCAAGATGGAGCAATTCGGCCGCATCCTGACGATGGTGATCCTCGCGACCAGCGCCGTGCTGTTCCTGTTCGGCACGCTGGTACGCGGCATGGGCGCCGGCGAGATGTTCATTGCTGCGGTGGGGCTTGCGGTAGCGGCAATCCCGGAAGGGCTGCCGGCGATCATGACCATCACCCTGGCCATTGGCGTACAGCGGATGGCGACGCGAAACGCGGTGATTCGGCGACTGCCTGCGGTCGAAACGCTGGGTTCGGTGACGGTGATCTGCTCCGACAAGACCGGCACCCTCACACGCAACGAAATGACCGTGCAGGAGGTGATCTGCGCCGGCCAATCGCTGGAGGTCGAAGGTGCCGGCTATGCACCGCATGGCGCGCTGCTGGTCGATGCTGTGCCCATCGAGCCGGCTGCATTGCTGGCCCGATCGCCAGCGGTCAATGCACTGATGCATGCGGCAGCGTTGTGCAACGACGCCAGCCTGCACGAGAAGGATCAGGTGTGGACGCTGGCCGGCGATCCCACCGAGGGCGCACTGCTGACCCTTGCAATGAAAGCTGGGTTGTCACCGACCAATCTCCATGTCGATCATCCTCGGCTGGATGTGATTCCCTTCGAGTCAGAGCACCGCTTCATGGCGACGCTGCACGCTACCGATAGCGGCAGCGAGGTGCTGGTCAAGGGTGCGCCGGAGCGCATTCTGGGCATGTGCTCACACCAGCTTATGGCCGATGGCGAGGAGCTGTCGCTTGAACAGGCTCAGTGGCATGAGCAGGTCGAGGCGCAGGCGCAAGCCGGTCGCCGCGTTCTGGCGCTCGCTCGGCGCCAATTGCCCGCCGACAAGGACATGCTCGAGCACGCCGACGTCGCCAACGGACTCACCCTGCTCGGGCTGGTCGCCATCATCGACCCGCCGCGCGAGGAGGCGATCCGCGCAGTTGCGGAGTGTCGCGCTGCCGGAATTCGGGTGGTGATGATTACCGGTGACCACGGCGTCACCGCGAGTGCCATTGCCAGACAGCTCGGGATGGGGGATGACATCAAGGCGATCACCGGACCTGAGCTGGAACGGATGGACGAAACTGCGATGCGTCAGGCAGTCGCCGAAGCCCGGGTGTTTGCGCGCGCCAGCCCGGAGCACAAGCTGCGCCTGGTGCGGGCGCTACAGGCCAATGGCGAAGTGGTGGCCATGACCGGCGATGGCGTCAACGACGCGCCGGCGTTGAAGCAGGCCGATGTGGGTGTCGCCATGGGCATGAAGGGGACCGAGGCGGCCAAGCAGGCCGGTGCGATCGTGCTGGCGGACGATAACTTCGCCTCGATCGCGCATGCCGTGGAAGAAGGCCGCACCGTTTACGACAACTTGCGCAAGACGGTGACTTTCCTGCTGCCCATCAATGGCGGCGAGTCGTTGTCGTTGCTGCTGGCCGTATTGCTCGGCATCGCCTTGCCGATCACGCCGGTGCAGGTGCTGTGGGTGAACATGGTCAGCTCGGTGGCGCTGGCGATGGTTTTGGCGTTCGAACCCACCGAGGCGGATGTCATGCAGCGTCCGCCGCGCCGGCCGGACGAGCCGATGCTGTCGCGATTCGTTATCTGGCGGATCTTCTTCGTCTCGGCGCTGTTCCTGGCGGGCATTTTCGGCATGTTCGAGTGGATGCGCGCTCAAGGCGCTACGGTTGAGGCAGCGCGTACCGTGGCGGTCAACACGCTGGTCTGCATGGAAGTGTTCTACCTGTTCAGCGTGCGCTACCTGAAGGCGCCCTCGTTCACTGCGGAAGGCGTGAAGGGCACGCCGCGGGTGCTGATGGCAGTATTCGGCGTTTTCCTCCTGCAACTGATGTTTACCTATGCGCCGTTCATGCAGTCACTGTTCGCCTCCGAGGCGTTGTCGCTGACCACTGGCATGTTCGTGGTACTTGCCGGGGTGGCGGTGCTGGTCATTCTGGAGATCGAAAAGGCGCTGCTACGGCGTTTGGGCCTCGGCCTGTAGGGACGGCGTATTGCGCAGGGAGCGCATGGAAACGAATGGCCGCAGTAGGAAAGCGAGGCCTGGAAGGCCCGCTTTCCTGGCCGATCAGTGACCGGCTTTCCAAGGTTGCCCCAGCGACACCGGTGCATACAGGCGGGTGCGAATCGCGTCGCGTGAGAGCAGCACCAGCACGACGATGGTTGCCACATACGGCAGCATCGCCAGCAGGTTGCCGGGGATCGACAAGCCGATCCCTTGAGCCACCAGATGCAGGATGCTGGCAAGGCCGAACAGATAGGCGCCAAGCAGCACACGCCCTACACGCCAGCTGGCGAATACCACTAGCGCCAAGGCGATCCAGCCGCGCCCGGCAGTCATATTCTCGGCCCACATCGGGGTATAGGCGAGCGACAGATAACCACCTGCCAACCCGGCCATGGCGCCTCCGAACAGTACCGCCAACGCGCGAACCCGCAGGACCGGCAGGCCCATGGCGCTGGCCGCGTTGGGGTTCTCACCGACTGCTTGAATGATCAGGCCGACGCGGCTTTTCAACAGCACCCAGGCAACCAAGGCGAAAAGCGCGAAGGACAGGTAGACCAGCAGGTCCTGGGCGAACAGCATGCGACCGATCAACGGAATGTCGCTCAGGAAAGGAATGGCGATCGGTTCGAAACCGGCCAGCGGCTTGCCGACCCAGCCGGCACCGATGAATGAGGACAGGCCGACGCCAAAGATGGTCAGCGCCAGGCCGGTAGCTACCTGGTTGGCATTGAAGCCCAGCGCCACCAGCGCGAACAGCTGCGACAGCAGCATGCCGCCCAGGCAGGCGAACACCACGCCCAGCCAGAGGTTGCCAGTGGCGAAGGCGGCGATGAACCCGGCCACTGCGCCGAACAGCATCATGCCCTCCTGACCGAGGTTGAGGACGCCGGACTTTTCGCAGACCAGTTCGCCGAGTGCGACCAGCAGCAGCGGCGTGCCGGTCCGGATCATGGCGTAGAAGATGTTGGTGAGAAGGTCGATATCCATCAAATCAGCCCTCGAGCTGTAAGCGGCAAAGCAAAAGAGAAGTGGGGCATGAAGGTCATGTGGCTGGCTCCGGCTCGAGCGCCGATGTGTGCGGCTTGCGGCTCCAGCCTTTCAGGCGCGGCCGATAGAGAATCAACACGTCGCAGGCCAGCAGGAAGAACAGGACCATGCCCTGGAACAGCTGAGTGATCGACTGCGGCAGGTTGGCCGCCATCTGGGCGTTTTCGCCACCCAGATAGAGCAGTGCCATCAGCAGGCTCGCAAACAGAATCCCGATGGGATTGAGCCGACCGAGGAAGGCGACTGTGATGGCGGCATACCCGTAGCCAGGCGATACCTGGGGCACCAATTGACCGATCGGGCCGGTGACTTCCGCAACTCCGGCCAGTCCAGCCAATGCGCCGCTGATCAACAGGGCAATCCACACCAGGCGCTTTTCACGAAAGCCGACGAAGCCAGCGGCACGCTTGTCGAGGCCAAGTACCTTGATCTGAAACCCGAGAAAGCTCCTGTGCAGCAGTACCCATATCACCACCAATGCCAGCAGGGCGAAGTAGAAACCGGCATGCACGCGTAGATCTTCGAACAGCTGGGGCAGACGGGTGGCGTCGCCGAACATCGCCGACTCGGGGAAGTTGAAGCCTTCAGGATCTTTCAACGGCCCATGCACCGCGAACAGCAACAGGTTCAGCGCGATGTAGTTGAGCATGATGCTGGTGAGGATTTCGTTTGCATTGAACTGAGTACGCAGCCAGGCGCAGAGACCAGCCCAGGCGGCGCCACCGAGGGTGCCCGCCGCAAGCGTAAGGGGCAGCGCCCAGCGCGAGTCCCAATCGATGATGTTCACCGCCAGCGCACTGCCGGCCAACGCGCCGATAAGCAACTGACCCTCGGCACCGATATTCCAGATGCGCGCGTTGTACACCACGGCCAGGCCCAGGGCGCAGAGCAGGATCGGTAACGCCTTGACCAGAAGTTCGGAGACGCCGTAGAGGTCGCTGACCGGATCGATCAGCAGCACTCGCAACGTCTCCAGCGGCGGGTGACCCAGCGCGACGAACAACAGCGCGCCGCTGATCAGCGTCAGCAACGCGGCAAGTAGTGGCGACAGCCAGAGCATTGGTCGCGATTCATAGCCGCGTGGTTCTAGGGATAACAACATACGAAGGCTCTCAGGCAGCGGTGGGCGTGGGTTGATCGAACTGACCGGCCATCCAGCGACCCACGTCCGTGGGGCTGGTCTCGCGTGTGGCACGCAAAGCCGACAACCGGCCGTGGCTCAGGGCGGCGATGCGATCACTGATCTGGAACAGCTCTTCAAGGTCTTCGGATATCACCAGGATGGCTGCGCCGGCGTCTCGCAGCTCGATCAGTGCGCGGTGGATCGCGGCCGCGGCTCCGACATCGACGCCCCAAGTCGGATGCGCGGCGATCAGCAGCTTCGGTTGCTGGAGAATTTCGCGACCGAGAATGAATTTCTGCAGATTGCCGCCGGACAGGCTGCGAGCCGGGGTGTGGCTGCTTGGGGTCTTCACTGCGAATGTCTCGATGATGCGTCGCGCGAACGCCTCGACGCGGCTGTGCCGGATCAAGCCACCTCGCACCATTCCGTCCTGCTGGAAACCGGTGAGCAATGCATTGTCGGCCAGGCTCAGTTCAGGCACCGCACCATGGCCGAGCCGCTCGGCTGGAACGAAGGTCATGCCATGACGGCGTCGCGCATCGGGGCGCAAATGCGCCACCGGAGCGTCGAGAAAGCGGATGTGCTGACCCTGCTGTCGGCTCAGCCGCTGCTCGCCGCTCAGCAGGGCCAGCAGCTCGTCCTGACCGTTACCGGCGACACCGGCGATGCCCACGATCTCCCCGGCACAGACTTCCAACATCAAGTCCCGCAGCGAGACCCCGAACGGATCGGCGTTGTGCCAGGACAGCGACTCGACACGCAGGAACGGCGTGCCACCGCGGGCTTTCGGGTACTCGGCTTCAAGCCCCTCTGCATCACCTACCATCAGCCGCGCCAGGTCCAGATCGGTGCACTGCGCCGGTACGCAATCGCCGGAGACACGGCCGCCACGCAGCACCGTCGCGCTCTCACAGAGCGCGCGCACCTCGTTGAGCTTGTGGCTGATGAACAGAATGCTGCAGCCTTCGGCAGCAAGCCGGCGCAGTACGACGAACAGATCGTCGGCCTCTTGCGGCGTGAGGACCGACGTCGGCTCATCGAGAATCAAAAGCTTGATGTCCTGCATCAGGCAACGAACGATCTCCACCCGTTGGCGTTCGCCGATCGACAGGCTGTGCACCAGCCGCTGCGGCTCCAGCGGCATGCCGTAGCGCTGCGACACCTCGCGGATCTTCGGCTCCAGCTGTCTTGGCGTCCCCGCGCCGGTGCCCAGCGCCAAGGCAATGTTCTCGGCCACGCTCAAGGTTTCGAACAGCGAAAAGTGCTGGAACACCATGCCGATGCCGCGGTCGCGCGCCTGCGCCGGGTCGCGCATGATCACCGGCTGGCCTTCCCAGCAGATCCTGCCGGCGTCGGGTTGCGTCACGCCGTAGATGATCTTCATCAGCGTGCTTTTGCCTGCGCCGTTCTCGCCGAGCAGGGCGTGGATCTCGCCGGCCTGGATCGAAAGATCGATGCGGTCGTTGGCCAGGCAACCTGGGTACGCTTTGGTGATACCGGTCAGTTGCAGGCGTGCGGTCTGTGGTTCGGGCATGTCGGCGTCCGCTGAAATTCTCATGGCATGGCAGTAGCAAAAAGCTGGCCAGCCAGTCAGGAAATGCCGAGAAGAACGGGGTAGCGCAGATGCGCTGCTGGTCGCTGGTCAACCGAGCGCTGTGGGTGCTTCGCTTTGGTGCTTGCTTGTCGGATGGGTCCGGCATGTGCACCGTTGCAGGGCGTGGCAACTGATGCACGTGAAGCATGCCGCGCCGGCAGGCGCGGCATTTGCGTGCTACGGCGCAACTCGGTCGGGCACCTCGCGCAACGCCTGCGCCGCATCGATGGCTCGAGGAAAGCCCGCGGTGACGGTGGTCAGGTACACCACTTCCTTCAGTTCATCCCGTGTGACGCCAAGGCGCAGCGCGTAGCCGGCGTGAACTTTCATATAGGGCAGGTTGCCCTGTGCGGCGAAGGCTGCGACCACCGCCAGCTGACGAGTGCGATCATCCAGGCCGTCGCGCCCCCAAACATCGCCCAGCGCGTACTCGGTGATGCCGTCGGCAAGAAATGGATAGTCTTCCCGCAGCGCTTCGAGTACGGGCTGACCAGCACCGCCAGACAGATGATCCATGACCTCGACGCCGCGGGTGTGGCGCTCGTTGCCGACCGCTTCCAGCGAGGCAAATGTCAGCGAGCCGAGCAACCCCAGGCAGACCGCGCTCAATGCGTTACCAGTCAGTAGATTCATCGCGGCGTCCTCAGTAGGGGCTGGCGGTCGGACGAACCACCAGTTCGCTGACATCGACATCAGCCGGTTGCTCGACGGCGTAGGCGATGGCTCGAGCGATGGCCTCGGCAGGAATGGCAATCCGGCGGAAGTCATCCATGGCTGCCCGCGCGCCCTCATCGGAGATGCTTTCGGCCAGTTCCGATTCGGTGACGCCGGGTGACACCAGCGTGACGCGAATATCCCCGCCGACCTCCTGACGCAGCCCTTCGGAAATGGCGCGTACCGCGTACTTGGTGGCGCAGTAGACGGCGGCGGTAGGGCTGACCGCGTAAGCACCGATAGAGGCGATGTTGATGAACTGACCTGAGCGCTGGCGCTGCATCAGCGGAAGGCCGGCCGCGATGCCATGCAGCACGCCACGGATGTTCACGTCGATCATCCGGTCCCATTCGTCGACCTTCATGGCATCGAGCCGCGACAAGGGCATTACCCCGGCGTTGTTGATGATCACGTCGACCCGACCAAAGCGCTGCTCGGCGAAATCGACGAAGGCCTGGGTGTCCTCGCGGCAGGTGACATCCAACGCACGAAAGGCTGCGCTGCCACCGGTTTCGGTGATGCTGGCGGCAAGCTGCTCGAGCCGCTCCAGGCGGCGTGCGCCGAGTACGACCGTGGCGCCTTTGGCGGCCAGCAGCCGCGCCGTCGCTTCGCCGATACCACTGCTGGCGCCGGTGATGAGTACGATTTTTCCGTTGCTGTTCGACATGTGCAGCACCTCCGCTCGGTCATTCGAATCGACGCCCATGCGCCGTGATTTGAATGCTAGACAGAGTGTCGCAGCTGGCGTTATGTCGATCCTGCCGAGGGCTTGCCTGATTCTGGCCCTGTGCCGATCACCAGATACCGTCGTGCAATGCAGCCGCCTCCTCTTCCAGCAGAGGGCCGATCACTTCGACCTTGCGTTGGCCGGCTTCGAAGACCACGCGGCAGGGCAGATCCAGCGTCGGGTTTTCAGGATGGTTACCGGTAATGGCTTTCAGGCTGCGTTCGGAGAGGCCGTACACCACCCGCCCAAGGCCCACCCAGTAAGCGGCACCGGCGCACATGGCGCAGGGCTCGGCGGAGGTGTACATGGTGCAGCGGGAAAGGAATTCCGGCGTGTAGCGGGTCGAGGCACGGGTCATCAGTACCCGCTCGGCATGGCCTGTCATGTCGTGATCCGGCATGTAGGCGTTGCCCTGTTCGAGCAGGGTTTCGCCGTCGGGGCCCACCAAGATGGCGCCGAAGGGATGCGTGCCCTCGGCCAGGGCGCGACGGGCGACATCGAAACTTTTGCGTAGCAGGGCAGCGTCGTCTAAGGGCATGTCGAAATGTCCATGGAATAGTAAAGAGGCGGCGGGGTCAGCCTTCGTTCTTCGGCACGCTCCAGGTGAACAGCAGCCGCTGCACCAGGCCGACCAGTTGAAACAGCCCCAGGCTGATGATCACCAGCATCATCAAGGCGGCAAACGCTTGTGGGACCTGGAACATCGAGGTCGAGAAGTTGATGAAGTAACCGAGGCCCTTGTCCGCCGCGACGAATTCGGCGACCACCGCGCCGATCACGGCCAAGGTGATGGAGATGCGCAGTGCCGAGAAAAGGTGAGGGATGGCATAGGGCAGGCGGATGTTGCGGAACTCGCGTGCCCGGGATGCGCCCAGCGAGCGCGACAGTTCGATCAGCTCCGGCGGCGTCGCCAACAGGCCGGTTACCGTCGACACCACGATTGGGAAAAACGCGATGAGAAAGGTGATGAACACCCGTGGCAAGTCACCAGCGCCCATCACCACGACAATGATCGGCGCGACGGCGACAATCGGCGTGGACTGGACAATAACCAGCAGCGGGTAGAGGGTGCGAGACAACAGCCTGGACGAGGCGAGGGCGATGGCCAGCGGAATGCCGATCAGAATCGACAGGCCATAGCCGAGCAGGGTGACGCGCAGGGTCGCGAAAATGTGCTCGGCCCAGATCGTTGGGCCAAGTTTCCAGGTAGCGGTGAGGATTGCGCTGGGGGAGGGCAGCACGAAAGCGGGCAGGCTGAACGCCCAGCAGGCCGCTTCCCAGAGCAGTAACAGGCCGAGCAGCGCCAGCCCTGGGGCGAAGCGTTCGCCCATTGCGCGATTAAAGGCCATGGCGGCTGAATACCTTGCGACGGATGTGATTGGCGAGCTCGTTGAAGCGGGGCTCGGTAAGGGTGTCAAGGGACCGTGGCCGTGGCAGGTCGACGTCTATGATCTCGGTTATCCGCCCTGGGCGGGCCGACATCACCAGAATGCGGTCTGCCAGCAACAAGGCCTCGGGAATCGAGTGGGTGATGAACAAGACCGTCTTCGGTCGCTGGGTCCAGATGTTCAGCAGTTCCAGACTGAGCTCGTCGCGCGTCAGAGCATCGAGCGCCGAGAAAGGCTCGTCCATCAGCAGGATTTCGGGGTCGTGTAGCAGCGCACGAGCAATGCCTGCGCGCTGCTGCATGCCACCGGACAGCTCGTCCGGGCGCTTCCCTCCGAACTCCTTGAGGCCGACCAGCTCGAGCAATGCTTCGCCGCGCTCACGCTCTTGAGCGGTGACCCGGCCGTATTTGTGCTTCATCGGAAAGGTCAGGTTGTCGCGGATCGTCAACCAGGGCAGCAGGGTGGGCTTCTGGAACACGATGCCGACTTCGTCCCGCGGGCCATCGAGTTTCTTGCCGTAAATGCTCACCTGGCCGCTAGTGGGACGAATGAGGCCAGCGAGGATTCGCAGCAACGTCGACTTGCCGCAGCCCGAAGGGCCGATCACCGCGATGAACTCGTGGCGATCGATGGCGAAGCTGGTGTCGTCGAGGGCGACTACTTCGCTGCCGTCCGAGGAGGTGAACACCTGCCGAACCTGCTCGAAGGTGATGCTCGGCCGGGCAGCCGAGCGGGTTTCGGTCTGATTCATGCGATTACTCGACGAAGCCGTTGGCAATGACCTGAGCCGGGTCGAGGCTGTCGCTCGGCAGGTTCTGCGCGCGGGCGACCCATTGCCAGGTGGTCTCCAGGCGCTTGGCATCGAACTTGGCAGTGCCCTCGGCTTCACTGATTTCGTTCTGCATCAGCGGGACCGACGCCTCGAACTGCTCCACGGCCTGCTGCTCGTCGATCTCCGGGACCATTTTCTTGAGCGCAGCCGCGGCTGCAGCCGGGTCCGCAATAGCCATTTCTTGGGCCTGGCGGTAGGCCTTGATGAATTTCTTGGCGACCTCGGGGTTGTCCTTCAGGAAGCGCTCGGAGGCGATCAACGACAGGCCATAGCCGTCGAAGCCATAGTCCGACCACGGGATGACCTTGAGCTGTTTCCCGGCCTCCTGCATTGAACGGGCAAAACCGGGCGCGACGGTGACCCAGTTGATGGTCGCGTCAACCTTGCCGGTGGCCAGCATGGGCGCTAGCGCGCCGGGGTCCAGCTTGAGCAGCTTCACCCCATCGCGAGCGATGCCGTTGGCTTCCAGGACCAGCGGAAACACCACATTCGAAGCAGAAAAGGTTGGGGTGGCGACAGTCTTGCCGGCGATGTCCTTGAACTGATTGATGCCCGAGCCTTCGGCCGTGAAGAAGGCGTCTGGTTGTTTGTTGTAGATCGGCGCCACGGCGACCACCGGTACGGGCCCTTGCGCTCTTGCCTGCAGCACTGAGGCCAGCCCAGCGCTGCCAAAGTCAGCGCTGGCGGTTGCCAGTTTGGTGACCACGTCGCTGCCGCCGCGTGCACTGGCGATTTCCACTTCAATGTCCTGCTCGGCGAACAGGCCCTTGTCGACACCAAGATAGATCACCGCCTTGTCGCCAGCGGGTAGCCAGTCGTTCAACCAGCGCACGGTATCGGCCGCAAGCGCCGCTTGGGAGAACAGGGCCAGCAGTGAACTGGCGATCAGGGTTTTCTTGAACATGGGGCGTCGCTCCTTGATAGGCGTCACGAGAGGGTGTCGATCAGAAAACGGGGTTGGGATGACGTGAAAAGAACGGCAGCAAGCTGGCGAGCAATAACTCCGGGGCGGCCAGTTGCGGTGCATGGCCACAGTCGAGGGTGACCCGCTCTGCGCCCGGCACCAGCTCTTGCATCCAGCGCTGAACGGCCGGGACTACCGAGCGGTCCGTACCGCATTCGATATACAGGCGTGGCAGGCGACCAAAGCGCTCGGCTGTCCAGCGCGCCACGACTGCGCGCCCGCCGTCCGGCTGTGAGCCCAGCCGTTGCGCGGCGGCCAGTGCTTGGGGCAGCTGTACGTCATGGAAGAAGAGCGCACAGGCAATTTCGGCGGGAACGCGAGTGCCGAGCCCGTCGGCGCTGCGTTGCAGAAAGGGGCCCACTCCAGACACTTCTGGCGCTGTGCTGACCAGCTCTGCGCAGGCATCGGCAAAGGACAGGCCGCTGGGCAACATCATGCCGGCTACATAGGTGACGCCTGCGATGCGTTCGGCGCGCTTTTCGGCCACGGCTGTCGCCGTCATCCCGCCACCGGAGTGCGCCACCAACTGCACGGGCCCTTCCAGTTGATCGATCAGGGCACATACGTGCGCGGCGTAAATGTCGAGGCTTACCGCGGCTGCTGGCGTGTCATCGCTACCGTTTCCGGGCAGGTCCACGGCGTGAGGGCTGAAGCCGGCAACCCGCAGCCCGTCGAGCAAACGGTCCCAGACCCAGCTGCCGGCCCAAGCGCCGTGGATCAATACGACATGACGGTCAGGCATACGTCCTCCGGTACATCTCGCGGTAGTGTTCTTCCACCGTCACGCCGGGGTAACGCGGTGCTTCGCCGGCTTCGAGGCAGGTAGGGATGCAGCTCACCTGATGGTCAGGGTTGCCGCCGTAGAAAAAGGGCACGCTGTAGCGCTCGTGCCCGGATAGATTCACCACGCGATGCAGGGTCGAGCGGTAACGGTCGTTGGTCCAACGAGCGATCATGTCGCCAAGGTTGACGACGTATGTACCGGGCAGTGGCGGGGCGTCCATCCAGGCTTGAGCACGGTGATTCCAGACCTGGAGCCCGGGGTTGTCATCTTGCAGCAACAGCGTCAGGCCACCGAAGTCGGTGTGAGCACCACAACCCTTCTCGCCAGGCGCTGCCATTGCGGGCTGCGGTGGATAGTGCAGCAGGCGCAGGGTGGCCATGGCCTCATCACAGAAGCCGGCGAAGTAGTTCTCCGGCAACTCAAGCGATAACGCCAGGCCTGCCATCAGCCGCTCGGCGAGATCGGTCATGGCGGCGTGATAACGCTCCATGGCGGGGCGGAAACCGGGCAGCGACGCCGGCCACTGGTTCGGCCCGTGATTGAAGCGCCCGGCTTGCACGCGCGGATCGTCTGCCGGCAGGTCGCGGCCCAGGTAGAAGCCTTCCTTCAGGTCAGCCGGCGCGCCGGGCTCTAGGCACTGGCCTCGCAGCGCTTCATAGCCGCGGTTGGCTGGTGACGCGGCCTTGTCGAGTGCTCGCTTGGCCTCGTCAGGCCGGTCGAATAACTGGCGCGTCTGCTCGAACACGGCCGCTTGTAACCTCGCATCGATGCCATGCTTGTATATGTAGAAGAAGCCCCACTCACGGCAGGCCTGTCCGATCTGCCCGGCGACGGCATTGCGTTGCTGTGAATCGCTGCTGAGCAATCCGGTCAGGTCGATCAGCGGCAGGTAGCACGCTTGGGCTGGGTCTGAACTGAGTGGGTAGGCCATGACATGGCACCTGCAACGGAGGGGCGGGGGCCCGTTGTGGCGCAGTATCCGGTGCGTTAGCTGTACGCAAAAGAAGAGAATATCGAGCATCCCGATGCCGTTTCGGCATCGGTTGTGGCTGCCCATTTTGAGGGCGTGAAGCGCTCTAATACGGGGCTTACGACACCCTGCGCCGGCGTTGGGTTGGGTTGCTTGGCGTCATGTTTGGCGAGGCGCTGCGCCCCGGAATGGCGCACTCAGGGTGCCTTTCAATGAGGTTGAAATATTTCACATGCCAGGGCTGGCGCGTCGAATACAGAGCGCGCCGGCGATTGAAATCTGAGCGCGCAGAGAGATATGGCAAGGAGGGGGATAGGACGGTGCGGGTAGAAGTTGAACAGAGGGAATCAGGTGCACTCGGTCTCGGCGCGCTCGTATTGTTCGCGGCGGGTGATTTCCTCGCAGAGCGCGCGAACGAACGCGTCCACCGCCACCGGGAGGTAGCGCGAGCTGCGCACGTACACCCCGAGATCACTGAGCACCTGACCATTGTCGTTGAGTGGCAAGTGCACAAGAGTGCCGGTGGACAGTTCCGCTTCGATGCCGATGCGCGTCTGGAACGCGATGCCAGCGCCACGTTTGGCCATTTGCGCTGCAAGCTCCACCGAGCTGGTCTCCAGCGCCGCTTTCTGCGGCGAGCGGGTGCGCGCCAACACCGGGGCGAGCAAGTGATGAATCGAAAGGTCGCTTTTCGCCAGGATCAGGCGGTGTTCGGCACAGGTTGAGAAACTCACCTCGCGGCGTCCCGCCAACGGATGATTGGCAGGCACAATGGCACCGAGTCGAAAGTGGCCGACGCCCAACTGCTGCAAATCAGCGGTTCGCCGCAGCGCAAAGGCGATCCCGATATCGGCCTGACCGCTGGTAACCGCTTCTGGAATGGCTTGCGAGCCCAAGCTGGTCACCCCCACGGTGATGTGCGGATAGCGCGCAGTCATGCCTTCGAGCACCGAAGGCAGCAGATCGACCGTGACGCCCGAGACCGTTGCAATCTCCACATGGCCGGTGCGCAGCCCCTGCAACGCGTCCAGCTCGGAGCTGGCCCGCGCAGCGTCCTGCAAGACCACGAGCACGTGGCGAGCGAATACCTCACCTGCAGCGGTCAGACGCAGCCCGGCCGGCAGGCGCTCGAACAGCGGTGAACCTATTTCGGCCTCAAGTTTGAGGATCTGCCGGTTCACGGCAGAGGAGGCCACGTTGAGCCGACGCGCGGCTTCGCGGATCGACTGACAGCGTCGCACCATGTCGAAGTAATGAATCGCGGGGGAATGAATGCGCAGACGACGGGACATACAGATTGACGGCTCGGGGGGGGGCGGCGGAATGGCGCAGGGGTCAGCGCGGCGGCGTCAGGCCACAGCCTTTGAGAATCACCCTGATCAGCGTCTCGGTGCCACGTTCGAAATCGTCCTTGGTGATGCGGCGCTGGCCAGTGATGCGCCGTATCTGGTCAGAGAAGTCAGCATAGTGCTGCGTGCTGCTCCAGATCAGGAAGATCAGATGCATGGGGTCAATCGGGTCCATCTTGCCGGCATCGCTCCAGCCCTGCAGTACGGCGGCGCGACCGCGAAACCACTCGCGATAATCCTCGTTGAAGTGTGCGGACAGGCATTCGCAACCGCTGATGACTTCCATGGCAAAGATTTTCGAGGCCTGTGGCTGTTTGCGAGAGAACTCCATCTTGGTGCGGATGTAGTCCGCCAGCGCAACGGCTGGGTCGTCTTCCACCGTCAGGTGATCGAACGCGTTATCCCAGAGCTCGAGGATATGGCGCATCACTTCGACGTAGAGGCCGAGCTTGTTGGTGAAGTAGTAATGCAGGTTGGCCTTCGGCAGCCCGGCGCGAAGCGCAATTGCATTCATGCTGGTGCCCTTGTAGCCGTGGCGGGCGAATTCTTCGGCTGCGGCTGAAAGGATCAGCTCCTCGTTCTTCTGACGAATCCGTCCGGTGCGTTTACCGTCGGTGGGCGTCTGCGGCAGCAAAGCGTCGAAAGTAGTCATAAGGTCCTTTCCCTGTGTTGGCGGCATCAGGCCCGATGCGCTATCGAATGCTAGCCTACGCGGGCTACGGAGAAGGTGGCTACAGACCTTCGGACGGGTCGTGCACCCACGCCGAACTGACGCGGGGGTCGAGACAGCACAACGGCGGCACCGTTTGGGCGCCGCCGCTGGTGAACAAGACCGTTCAAGACGGCATGCCGCCCGTGGAACGAGCGGCTGTGCATATTAGAAATGCACTTTCACGATGGCGTTCCAGGCGCTCTGGTCGGTCGGGCCGACAAAGTTCTCGCTGACGAAGCCGCCATCTTTGATGCCGTACTTGTTCGACCAGTAGTCATATTCGATACCGACATAGAGCTGACCGGCCTTCTGGTACACGGCCTTGCCGAGGTCGTATTTAACCTGCGGGTTGATGTGCAGGTTCTTCGATTGGAAGTCATCTGAGCCTTCATTGCCGGCGTCATTGACGACCCAGTCGATATAGCCATCGATGAGAATGTCCGAGCTGCCGACGGGAATGGTGATGGCCCAAGTCGGGGTGATCTGCCACTGGCCGGAGGCCTTGTTACGAATGCCATCAGGCTTGCGGTAATAGGTGTTGATGGCCAGACGGTCGAAGCCTGGGACTGCCAGGTCGACGGCGGGGCCGAGCAGGTAGTTCTGCACTTCGTCCTCACCGCGCTCGTAGGTGAAGGCCACCAGCACATCCTTGATCGGCCCGTACGAGAAATCCATTCCGGTGGTCTTGCCGAGCGACAGACGCGGGCTGAACTCGCCGTAGTAGGTGCGTGCGGCCTCGCTGTCGTCCTGGCTTTCATTCCACTTGTAGTCGACGAATAGGAACACGTCGCCATAGGTCCAGCCACTGGCATGTTCAAAGGTCAGGGTGTGCTGGGTATCGGGGTCGACCTTGAAATCGTTCCCGTACAGATAGGTCAGGCTGTTGTTTTGCCAGAGCATCGGTGCGGCGATTGCCTGGCCAGCGAGCATCATGCTGCTTGCGAGTGCGGCAGTGGTCAGTATGGATTTCATGTAGCGCTCCTGTTTCGTTATGTGTGCTTTTTCTTGGCCGAACGGTCAGATGAATCTGACATAGCAAGTCTTGAGCCAAATGCTATGGGCTCACCGTAAGTTCGGCTTAGTTGTTATTTTTCAATCAGTTGTAGTTATCGGTTAGCCGCGATTCCGGCATCGTCCGCTCGCGGGGTATCTTCCTGCCCCAGAAAGAACCTGACCGAACGGACAATGCTTCATCTCGATGCAAGCCTTTAGCCATCCGCCCGGCTCGGGCGAGCTGGTATTCCTTAACGGGCTGCCATGTTGAACGTGTCGTTAGAAGACCATCTAGAAGTGCCGGGACGGTGGCGAGTTGCTGAACACAAAAAAGCCCCGCGGGTACGGGGCTTCACGTTTCGGGCGGTAATGATCAGATCACTTCGGCCCAGAGGTCATATTCGTCGGCGTTGGTCACGCGGACGCGGACCTTTTCGCCAGCCTGAAGTGGACGCTCGCTGTCGATGTAGACCATGCCGTCAATTTCAGGGGCGTCGGCCCATGAGCGACCGATGGCGCCGTCTTCGTCCACCTCGTCGATCAGCACGTCCAGTTCTTGTCCGATCTTGCGTTCCAGGCGCGCCGCGCTGATGGCTTGTTGATGTGCCATGAAACGGTCCCAGCGGTCCTGCTTGACGTCGTCCGGTACGGCTTCAAGGTCCATCGCTTCAGCGGGCGCGCCCTCGACCGGCGAGTACTGGAAGCAGCCAACACGGTCGAGCTGGGCTTCGGTCAGCCAGTCGAGCAAGTACTGGAAGTCCTCTTCGGTCTCGCCGGGAAAGCCCACGATGAAGGTGGAGCGGATGGTCAGCTCTGGGCAGATTTCACGCCACTTCTTGATCCGGGCCAGCGTCTTGTCTTCGAAGGCTGGGCGCTTCATCGCCTTGAGCACCTTCGGGCTGGCGTGCTGGAAGGGGATGTCCAGGTACGGCAGGATCTTGCCCGCAGCCATCAGCGGGATCACGTCGTCGACGTTCGGGTAGGGATATACGTAGTGCAGTCGCACCCACACGCCCATGCTCGACAGCGCCTGACACAGCTCGAGCATGCGCGTCTTGACCGGCTGGCCATTCCAGAAGTCGGTCTTGTACTTGACGTCGACACCATAGGCGCTGGTGTCCTGGGAGATCACCAGGATCTCCTTCACGCCGGCTTTGACCAGGCGCTCGGCCTCGCTGAGCACGTCGCCCACCGGACGGCTGACCAGCTTGCCGCGCATGGAGGGGATGATGCAGAAGCTGCAGGTGTGGTTGCAGCCTTCAGAAATCTTCAAATAGGCATAGTGACGCGGGGTCAGCTTGATGCCCTGCGGCGGCACCAGATCGACGAAGGGATCGTGATCGATGTTCGGCGGCACCACTTGGTGTACGGCGTTAATCACCTGCTCGTACTGCTGTGGGCCGGTTACGGCCAGAACGCTGGGGTGCACGCTACGGATATTGTCTTCAGCAACGCCCATGCAGCCGGTGACGATCACCTTGCCGTTCTCGGCGATGGCTTCACCGATGGCATCCAGCGACTCGGCCTTGGCGCTGTCAATGAAGCCGCAGGTGTTGACCACCACCACGTCGGCGTCCTCGTAGGACGGCACGATCTGGTAACCCTCCATGCGCAGCTGGGTGAGGATGCGTTCAGAGTCGACCGTTGCCTTGGGGCAACCCAGGCTGACGAACCCGACTGTTGGCGTTTTGCTCATCGACTTTGAACCTCGAAAACCGCGCATGAAAAAGGCGCGCGAGTATATAGAGCTGGGCATTTTTTAGCCATGTCTGCCGTCGCCCGGCCAAGGCATCAATGCCATCAGGGGCGAGCCGAGGATCAGGCGTCCGGTTTGGAACCTTCCCGCGAGTACTGATCGGGCTCAGCGATTTCCGAGCGATTCCGGCCGTTTTGCTTGGCACGGTACAGCGCGGCATCGGCCAGCTTCAGGACGCGTTCGATGTCGCTGGCGTGCATGGGCCAGACTGCGATTCCCAGCGAAACGGTAATGTTGCCGACCACGGGGATCTGCTCCAGCTCGACGCTGGTGCGCAGACGCTCGGCTACCAGCAACGCCGAATCGAGGGTGGTATTGGGCAGCAACATCAAGAACTCCTCGCCGCCGCTGCGACAGAGAACGTCAGCGTCCCGTGAGCAGGTCGTCATCAGCCCAGCCATCTGGCGGATGACGGTATCGCCCACGTCATGGCCGTGGGTGTCGTTGATGCGCTTGAAATGGTCGATATCCAGCGCTATGACCGCAAATGACCGGCCCTCGCTGGCGAGCATCTCGAGGGCCAGTGTGAGGCCGCGACGGTTGTGCAGCCCTGTCAGCGGATCGGTTTGAGCGTCCAGGTTGAGCTTGCCGATGCGCTGATGCAGCAGGCTGATGCCCAATTGCATGGCGCGCTTGAGTTGCGCCGCTTCGAAATACCAGGAGCGGATACGCTGAATGCGCTCAGCGCTGTTGGGAGCATCCATTTCGCTGGCGCGCTGGGCCAGCTGAGAAAGCGGTCGCGTTATCAACGTCGCCAGTCCCCAGATGCAAAGCAGCGTCAGCAGGGCGAGCGGTGCCGTCTCACGGATGACTTTGAGCATCAGATGATCGAGCGGCTGCAGCGTGTCGGCGGTTGGTCGCTGGGCCACGATGCCCCAGCCTGCTGCCGGGGAGGCCGCATAGCCAGCCAGCATATCCGCGCCTTGACTGTTGATCACTCGAAGGCTGCCGGACTCCCCTTGCAGCACCCTGTCGATGACTTCGTTCTCGCCCACTACTGTACCCAGGCGTTTCGGCTGAGGGTGATAGAGGAGCCTTCGCGACTGGTCGACGGCATAAAGGTAAGAGCCGTCCTGATAGAAGTGCTCGCCCAACATGCTATGGAGGATGTTGCGCTCGCGCAGAGAAATCACCCCGCCTATATAGCCGAGGTAGGTACCGTCACTGGCGACGATAGGATGCGAAATAAGGATTACCAACGTACCTAGTGCCGACGTGTACGGGCTGCTGATCAGCGGCTCGCGCTTAGCCAAGGCTCGGAGAGCACCCGGTGAGTTCAGCTTTTGCCCAACCAATAGGCCGGTATTCGGAGCGGTCGCCAGCACTTCGCCTTGGGCGCTGGTAACAACGACGGCATTGAAGCTGTCTGTCTGCTGCCGAAGCCGTCTGGCTTCCTCGTTCAGTACACCGTTGTCAGGAAACTGGGCAGCGATATTCTCAGCGCTGACGGCCAATTGCTGCTGGGCCGAGTGAAAGAACAATTCTGTCCCGTCTGCCAGTTTTGCCGCATAAGCGCGGTTGGCAGCCAGCGTGCTGCCGATCAGCGAGTCACGCTGGACCTTATAGCTGGCGTAGAAGCCGATACCGAGCGTGATCAAGCCACTCAGCATTGCCAACAGGATGATCAGTCGGCGCAAGTCCAAGCGAGGTAGGCGAGCGGTTTGCATAATTCCGGTTGTAATCAGTCTCGGTAACGGTGCGATGTAGAGATTTTGTTTGCCTCCAGCAACGACTGCAATCAGTCGACATAGGGCTGGCTGCTCCTGGCTCAGGGGGTAACTCGCGAGACCCTAACACGGTCATCGAGCAGGCAAACAAGATTATTGACTGCGTCCCCCTCGCTATCATGGGTAAAACATGAACAACCGAGCGCGGCAGGTGACCAATGTGCACCGGCGAGTAATTAGGTCCGGGGTCCCTTTGCTACCATGCGCTCATTGATCGAAACGGAAAGCTGCTGTGACCGACAACTCTACCTATTCGCCAACCGCGCCGACTCATGTTCCGACCGGCGTGCCAGGGTTGGACGCTGTCCTCAAAGGTGGGCTGCTACCCCGAGCGGTCTATATCGTTCAAGGTGGGCCTGGCGAGGGAAAGACCATTCTTGCCAACCAGATCTGTTACAGCTGGGCGGCTCGTGGCGAGCGCTCGCTATATGTAACCTTGCTGGCTGAAACCCACCACCGTCTGCTTCGTCATTTGCAGAACATGCGATTCATGGACAACCAATTCGCCGGAACTTCGGTGGTCTATGAAAGTGCTTTCGACATTCTGCGTACCGACGGATTGGAAGGCATCCTTCGCTACCTCACGCGCAACGGCAAGCGCCAGCAGGCTTCGCTGATCGTGATTGACGGCCTGTTCGCGCTGGAAGAAAACGCCGCCTCGGAGCGAGCGTTCCGTGAGTTCATCAACGACTTGTCGATCTACGCTGACGTGGTTGGGTGCACCATTCTGTTGCTGACCAACAGCAAGCGCGACTCCGGTAGCCCTGAGTTCACTATGGTTGATGGTTGGTTGCACCTGGGGAGCGACGAGGACCAGTTCCGCACCTACCGCTATCTACAGGTGCGCAAGTTCCGCGGCAGCGACTTCATCTCCGGTCGGCACATGACCTCGATCACCAGCGACGGTTTTCGCGTGTTTCCGCGGCTCGAGGCGGTCACTGGCGATCTACAGTCGGCAAACATGCGCGACGAGCGCTTGAGCACGGGCGTCGCCGGGCTCGACGACATCATTCAGGGCGGCATTCCTTTTTCCTCGACGACCTTGCTGGTAGGCCCGACAGGGGTAGGCAAGACCACCTTGGGACTGAGCTTCATCTGCGAGAGCAGCGAAGCCGAGCCTGGGCTCATTTTCGGCTTCTACGAGGACGCCCACAGACTGCGACGTCGTGCGAAAGCGCTTGGGCTTGAGCTGGGCGCGATGATCGACAGCGGCGTGGTGGAGGTGGTCCATCACTCCCCGACGGAGCTGTTACAGGATCAGCTCGCTGAAGAAATTATCGAGGAGGTCCGCCGCCGGGGCGTCAAACGGCTGTTCATCGACGGCATCGACGCGTTCAAGCAGGCGGCGGTGAACGAGCAGCGGCTGGGCCGTTTTGTCAGCACTCTTACCGCTATCCTGCGTTGCGAGGGCGTGACTACGGTATTTAGCGCCGAGCTGGCCGAGATCGTCGGTGGCGAACATGGGCTGCAGTTCGCGGCGGTCTCGGCGATAGCGGAGAACATCATTCTGCTGCGGTACGCGGAACTCGAGTCGAGGCTCTACCGTACTCTAGCCATTTTGAAGATGCGTGAAAGCGGCTTCGATCCCTATGTATATGAGTTCTATCTGGGCGAGGGAGGGTTCAAGCTCGGAGGGAGGATGGAGCGTACCGAGGGGGTCGTGACGGGGCAGCCCCACCGTCAGACCCTAACGGGAGGGCGGGATGCGTGACGAGCAGCCGCAAGAGCTCGACCCGCTCGTGTTGCTGGTCGAGGACGAACTCGGCCTCAGCAAGCTGATGGTGATGATTCTCGAGGACGAGGGCTACCGAGTCGTCGAAGCGGCAAATGGCGCGCAGGGCTTGGCCAAGCTTGAGCAGGAAAAGCCGGCGCTGATCATCACTGACTATATGATGCCTGAGCTCAATGGCTACGAGATGGTTTGCACGATACGCAAGAACCCGGCGTTCGACGACGTGCCGATTCTGATGATGAGTGCTGCCTTGCCTCAGCAGTTGCCGGTCGACGATCTGGTCGATCATTTTCTGCCCAAGGGCACCGGGCTTGAGAAGCTGGTGACCACCATTCGCCATCTCATCGAGACTGGCGGCAAGCCTTTAGAGCCGGCTCCCTAATGGCCGGCCGGCTGCTGCGCTCAGGGCGCCGGGGTTAGGCCCGCACCGCTGATACCTGGGCGATTGCTTGGCAGGAAGCGCTTTAGGCGCAACGCTGGCGACTCGATCAGATGCCAGGACAACGCAGCCATGGCGATGCTCGCTGCCAGGCTGATCGCCATGAACATTGGCAGCGAAAGCTTCGGGTCCAGCCAATGAACCAACAGCTGCTGTACTGGGAAACTGAAAATGTAGATGCCATACGAAAAGTCACCGTATCGGCCGAAGCGTGACAGTCGCGGAATTCTCAGGTGCGCCAGGTAAATGGTCAGGTAGGGCAATGTCAGCACATGAACAAGGAACCACCACTCGGTCCTCGCGCTGATCAGCGAAAGCGTAAGCAGCACGACCGCGATCTTCCAGTTCCAGGGCAGGATCTTGCGATACAGATAGAGCGCTGATCCGAGAAAGAAAAACATGCCCAGGCGAGTCATCTTGCGCAGCATGTCGCTCTCCAGTCCAAGGTTAGGCGCCAAGTGGAAATGGATGAACATAAGCGCGATTGGCACTGCCAGTACGGCGATTCGTCCGAACAGTTTGAGCAGCCCCAGCAACAACAACATCGTGTACATCAGCACTTCATAAGGCAGCGTCCAGACTGATCCATTGACCGTCTCGGGGAACGGGTTTTCGGTGAATACGCCAGGCAGGTGGAACTGGGTGAACAGCGCCACATTCGTGAGATAGCGGACGGTCTGGCTATTGAGCAGGTACTCGCTCAGCGACAGTTCGGTGGCCAGCGGGCCGACAATGAAAGCCGTGAACAGCGTCGATACCGCTAGCGCCGGAAATATTCGCAGCGCTCGTTTGCCGGCGAAGTCCAGGCTGCTGCGGCTGTGAATCCAAGATGCGGCAATCAGAAAACCGCTCATGACGAAGAATAGATTCACCGCTATGTCGGCCGTATCCATCGAACCGGTGAACAGCCGCACCGGTTCGACAGCGCCCAGTCCGGACAGCCAGTAACAATGGCCAAGCACCACTGCGGACGCAGCGAAGAAGCGTAGAAAGTCAAAGTTGTTTTCGTCGCGTTGCACCGATGCGATATCCACACGCGTCTCCTAATCAAGTCCAACACTCGGGTGGCCCGAGTCAACGCAATGGGAAGGTCTTGTTCATGCCCAATGCACCGCTCTCGCCGTCATGGATGGCCTGCTCGAGAAGCGCCAGGCGCTCCCGGCTGTTACGCAAGCGGGCAAAGAGGCGCAACAGGGTGAGAAAGACCGCTCGGTTGAGCCAGTGAAGCCGGGGCGAAGCGGCCCAGACGTTTTTGTCGAACCATGCTTGGTTGCGCGCGGTGTAGTAGGCGCGGAAATCGGAATCACCAAGCAGGAAGGTTTCGTAGATGTTGCTGGTGCGCTCCTTGATGTTCCAGGACTGCTCCAGCTCCTCGATTACGGCTTCGGTAAAGAGATACAGTCGTCCACCGCTGGCCGTAATGCGCCGGGTGTATTCGGTATCGTCAACGTAGAGGACCAGTTCCTTGAGCGGCAGACCTATCCGTTCATACAGGCTTCGATGGGCGAGCATGCCCCCGTAGGGGGCGAATGGCAGGCTGATGCTCGTGGGTGGCCTATTGGGCCCCTTGCCCCAGGGCAGCCGACGCCAGAGTTTGTAAGGCAGCTGGGCGATATGAAAACCGAAGTAGCTGGAGCGCGGTTGGCGGATGTACCGCGGGGGCACGCCTTGCGCAACGTCGGCTTGTTGCGTTGCCCGATAGCCCAGCACCGCGACCCGATCCCTGCCGAGCAGGCCAGTGAGGCGCGTAAGCTCGCGGTGCAGAATCGATACCGCGGCCGCCGTGGGCGCGTTGTCGTCGTCCATCATCCAGATGTAATCGGCATCCGCAGCCAAGGCGGCCTGGAGGCCCACCGCGTAGCCATTGGCCGAACCGGTGTTCTCTGTCAGCTCGATCAGGCGGACCTGGTCCGGCCAGCGTTCCGTCAACTGATCGAGTGGTGCCAGCGCCGCGTTGCTTACCACCACCACGTCGCTGATGGCGGTAAAGCTCAGGGCCCGTTCGATCAATTGCTGGAGATAGGGCAGCCGGTCGCCGTAGGTCACGGTAACCACAGTGGTTTTCGAAGTCATGGTTGTCTCGGCGTGAATCCTGAGGATGCCCGCTACCTTGATAGCGTGGCTCATCTGGCAAGGCCCTTGCGGCGATGCGGTGGGAGCGATAGCGGGAACTCGTTGAGCGTGGTCTACAGCTGAATCAAACGATCTTGTCGGGTGCGTTGCTGATTGCTAGATACGTTCCATTGGCCGATCGATCGGCGGAAGAAGGGCTATCGTCCTCTGCGGTAAAGAACGCGTGGAAGACACTGATCAATGGGTTATTACCGGGCATGCCGGCGATTGCCGGAGCCTGGAATATTTCCGTATAGGAATACCCGTCTGCATACACCAGCGTTTGCTTGGTTTGGTCTGCACTGTCCATGGCGTCTCCAAATAGGTCGCGGGTTAAAACGAGTAACGAGTGCTTTCGCCTGAGCGGATGTACGGGCTGCCGGAAAGCGGCTTCGCCAAGCGAATTGGGGCAGGAGATGGTGTGTCGGCGTGGTTGACCACGATGCATGGGCTAACGCTCTGGCGTGACCCGAGGTTGTAGATATTTTTTCCAGCCGCACAGTGGGACGTGCCCTGCGCAGCACTCTCATACTCGTGTAGGTGCTGCTCATCGTATGCTGAGCCGGTTTTGTGGCTGGCGTTTGTTGTCCCGCTGATCAGCAGCGCGAGGCTTAATGCCGAAAGGGTCTGAATGCGGTGTGTTGCGGTGGTTGTGTTCATCCTTGAAGCCTCGCAATGGGGAATGAGGGCTCGGTCAGGCGTGCTTCATCGGTACAGCCGTCGGGTAAACCTGAGCCACGCTCAGAGGGGTTACCGTTGGTCGATGCAACAGCGCGTCCTGCCCTTGAAGCAACGAAACCTCTCGAACCCTAGTATCAACGAACGCCTTAATCTCCTGCCTGAATCGTTCGGTTGAAAATCGCTCTGCGCTTGTGCGGCAAGTCTCAGGCAGAATCAGATGCGCTTGCGCCTCGAATTGCCCCACAGCGGCTATCAGTGACTCCGGCATCTGTTCGGTATAGAACACGCCCGTCGGCTCGGGGTGGTCGATTCCTCGTACGGTTTCCAGTACACCCCCTCTGCCATAGGCGATAACGGGCGTGCCGCATGCCTGGGCTTCGATGGGTGCTATGCCGAAGTCTTCTTCCGCTGCAAAGACGAAGGCGCGGGCGCGCTGCATGTGGTGCAGCAGCACCGCGAAGCTCTGATACCCCATCAGCGTTACGTTCGACGTGGCGAGCTCCTTGGCCTTTTCCATCTCAGGTCCGCTGCCGATCACGACCAGCTTCTTGTCCGGCATCCGCGAAAACGCCTCGACGATCATCGGGATGCGCTTGTAAGGCACCATTCGCGAGGCGGTCAGGTAGTAATCCTCCTTCTCCGCGTGGAGCGTGAACTGGCGCGTGTCGACCGGCGGGTAGATCACCGTGGATTCGCGTCGGTAGCTCTTGTTGATTCGCCGGCCGATGAAGTGCGAGTTGGCGACGAAGTCATCCACGCCGCTGGCGGTGCGCTGATCCCACATGCGCATGTAGTGCAGGAGCATGCGTGCCAGCTTGGCCTTGAAACCATGGTCCAGGCTCGCTTCGTGCAGGTATTGATGTTGCAGATCCCAGGCATAACGGATCGGCGAGTGCACATAGCTGATATGCAGTTGGTTGGGGCCGGTCAATACGCCCTTGGCGACGGCGTGACTGCTGGAAATCACCAGGTCATAACCCGACATGTCCAGCTGCTCGATGGCCAGTGGCATCAACGGCAGATACTTCTGGTAGTGCGTCTTCGCCTTCGGCAGTTGCTGAATGAAGGTCGTGGTGGCGCGCTTGCCGCCGAGGTTGGCGCGGTCCTCGTCAGAGAGGAAGTCGATCACGGAATACAGGTCGGCTTCCGGCCAGACGTCCAGCAGTCCGGAAAGCACCCTCTCAGCACCGGCGTAGGTCACTAGCCAGTCATGAATTATGGCGATTTTCATTGCGATGGCCTTTTTGTAGGTTGGGGAGTGGCGGCCGTCACCTCAGTTGCCGTGACGGGAATCGCAGCCGATGCCGTTACTGCTGTACCGGCGGGCGGGGGTGGTGCGTCGGAACAGTCAGGTGGCGGACCGGGCCTCGGGCTAGTGCTTTGGCTGGCTGAATGGCAGCGAATTGATGCCCGCAACATTGGTATTTCGTGCTCCAGTGAACGCTTGGTCGATGAGCCTGGAAACCTGACGAGCCGAGGTGTTCCAGCAATACCGCGCGACGTTAGCCTTGCCTCGTCGCCGCAGGTCCTGACGTAAGGCGGCGTCGTTGAGGATTCGCTGCATGCTCTGTGCGATGTCCTCCACGTTCAGGGGGTCGAAGTACAGTGCGCTGTCGCCCAGAACCTCCGGAATAGATGCGGCGCGCGCAGCGATGACTGGGCAACCGCAGGCCTGGGCTTCGAGCGGCGGGATGCCGAACCCTTCATACAGCGAAGGAAACACGAAGGCAGTCGCACCCTGGTAGGCCTCGACCAGTTCCTCATCGGTTAGCCTGCCCAGCATGCGAATGCGTCGACTGCCTGGCACATCGTGAAGGCTGCCCGAGAAGATCCGGTTCGAGTCGCCAATGATGCGTAGCTCAACTTCACTCCGACCTTCCATGCTGAGGAATGCCGCCACCATACGGGCGAAATTCTTGTGTGCACTGGGTGACGACACCGCCAGCAGGTAAGGCGCCGCCTCGCGTGGGCATTGCTCTGCGCAAAATGGTTGGAAACGCCCGTCCACGGCGTTCGGCACGACACATATGCTGCTTGCTGGATAACCGTAATGGCTCGCTATTTCCTTTCTGGAAAAGTCGCTGACGGTGATCAAGGCTTTGGTTCGTCCAAGCAATAACGGGGTCAGGTTTCGGTACATGGCTCTGAATGTCCTGGAATAGCTTTCCGGGTGCCTGATGTAAGTTATGTCGTGGTGCGTTGCGATCTGGTTGCCATAGAACAGAGGGGCGGTGTTGCACAGCGAGACCAGGGGGGGGTAGCCGTTGCGTGCCAGCCACAGTGGGAGGTCCAGCTGCTCCCATGCATGCCCTCGGTGTCGGCCAATACGTCGGACCTGCAATTGCTCTGCGCTTTCGTGCAGGCGTATGTCTTCGGGTGCGACGAAGACCAAGTCGTCGCGCATGTCCTTCAGCTGCAGGGAAATCTGTTCAGCGAACCGCTGTACGCCCCGCATGTCCTGGGTCAGGAAGCGAGCATTGATCACGATCATCTTGAGTTCCTTCTGTTCAACGAGTCGAGATGGGTTGCAAGGGCTCGGATCCGACCGAATCAGGTCCGAGGCTAAGGATTTTCGGAAACGCGCTGAGTTCGACGCGGGCGGCGCAGTGATCCGCGTTGCTCGGGCATTGCCAGACGATAGCGGTGGTCCACCCCTTGTCGGGCTGAGCGGTATCCAGCAGTTTCAGGTTGCTGGCTGACTTGCCTGCCGAGGTGATGGTGACCGGGCGGGTCTGGTCTGTAGTACTCCAGGCCACCAGAAGCTGATCTTCGTCGTTGCCGAAGCGCAGCAGAACGCTGTTTCGGGATTCCTCGACCCGGCCCAGGAACTGGTAATCCTTGATGATCGGACTGATCGCTTCGAGCACCTGGTACGCAGGTTTTGGCGAGTAGTCCTGCCTGAGCAGGCCGAAGTTATGTTCCCGTTCGCGCTTGTCGGTGCCGTCGTTGCGGAAGTCGTACCACCAGTATCCGCGCACGTTGGGTAGTGTCCTGGCGAGGAAAAAACTCCGTGCCAGATACGCTGCCTGTAGGGTTTCGTCGATGCCGCAGGCACCTTGGTGCGCAGGCCAGGCCATTTCCGTCAGGTAAAGCGGCACCGGTTTATTGGCGGCACGGGACAGTTCCATGTCGACGCCGGCGAGCCATTCGATCCAGGCTTCCGGTGTGTTCTCCCCTCGACGCCTGCAATGGACGTAGGGGTGCAACGAGAGGCCATCGACCGATTGCATGATTCCGGCTTCGATCAGGCGCAGCGCGAAGCCGGATTCGATGCCCTTCGTGGTCACTGCACCGGCCAGCACTTTGGCGTCCGGGTCATGCTGGCGGATGATGCCCGCAGCATCGGTGATCAGCCGGGCGTAGTCCGCGGTGAACTGCGGATCGACCGGGTCCTCGACATCCCATTCGTTCCAGATCTCGTAGTGCTTGATGCGGCCGCGAAACTGCTCGGCGGTGAACGCCACGTAGCGGTTGAATGCGCTGCGTACCGGTTCGCTGCGTGGCTTCTCGCCGTCGCCGTGAAAGCGATTGCCGTAGCCAAGAATGAACAGGCTGTCGATCCCCTGCGCTTCGTTGCCGGCAAGATACTTAGGCCAGTGCGGTTCCACCTTGAGCTGATCGCGCCTGCGCTCGAGGAAGGCCCAGTGCGCATCGGTGCGCACGGACTCGATGCCAGCTTGTTTCAGCAGCTGCACGCCCTTGCTGCTGCTGTCGCGTAGGTGCAGATCATGCGAGCAGACCCCCAGAATGAACGGGTCCTCAGCTGGCTGTGCCGGTGCCTGCATGGCAAGGACGGTCACAGCGGCGGCAATCGCCAAGCGGTGTAGTGGATGGCGACATTTCATGGCCGGTCGTCCCTAGTCTTTCGCTTGTCGAGTTCAAGGCCGTAGCGCGTTGATACCGAAGCAATCGGGTGATGACGCTCACGCGGCGTCAGGGCATGTGCGATGGCCATGCCGAGGAATAGGGTGGCCGTAGTGACTTCCAGTACGTCGGTTGCCCAGCCAATCAGGATGGTGCAGAAAACGATCCCCAGCAGCGCGTCGCGAATGCGCGGGCCACGGTCATGCAGGCGCAACAGCAGCGGAAACAGCAACAGGTACAGCAGCACGCCGAATACACCGAGCATTCCCCATAGATACAGCGCGGTGTTATCGGCGATGCTCAGCAGCTCCAGCCAGGCCAATGGAAAGGCTGCCGCGCTGCTGCCTACTGCACCGAAACCCGCGCCCCACCAGCCCCAACCTTCATTGGTCACGACGTCGATGAAATTCGGCCAGCTGTGAATCAATCGGTCATTGAAGGACGCCAGCAGGCTGGCGCTATAGGCCTCGCTCTGCGGAATGTTCAATAGCAGGCTGGCGATCGGCAATGCCATTCCGGTCAGCACGGCAATGAAAAATGCCGTGGCGCTGGGCAGGCGATAGCCGGCCAGAAACAACATCATCAGGGTCAGCAGGTAAGCCGCCGCGGTGGACTTATTGGTCGTCAGAAAGATTGCGCCGAAGGCCACCGGGTACAGCGCCACCCGTAACAGCCGCGACTGCAGGAACGCCGCGAGGAACAGGCTGTACAAGGCGATCATCACGGCCAGGTTGGTCGACATCCTGGCGAACCCGGCGAGACGGTCGGTACTGCCGAAGGCCCATGATTTGTTAGCGGTCAACTCGACGTCGCCCATCATGTAGCTGTAGCCCTTCCACGGCACGCTGGTGAACATGTCCAGCGCAATACCGAGCAGGGACGCGACCAGGCACAGGCCGATTACCCAACTGAGCAGGCGGGTCCTCTGTTCCAGGTAGCCGCCGCAGAACAAGCCGAACAGCAGCGGAATGTAGATGAACAGACTGAAGCCGACATTGCCGAGCGTGGCGCCGTGCAGCAGCGCGAACAGGCTCGAGACCAGCACAGCAAACAGCACCAGCCACACGCCGGGTTTGCTTTGCGTCCTGGGTAATTCCAACGCAACCGCGGCGACGCAGGCCAGCTTTGGTAGGTAGAGCAGGGCGGACACGCCAGCAACATCCAGGTAGTAGCGAAGTGCGCCGGCAAAGGTTTCGCTGATCAGCAGCGAGGCCGCGATCAGCGTGAGCACGGTGGGTTTGTCAATCGCCAGCGGTCTCGACCTGCGGTGCGAAATGGTCAGCGAATTCGGGTTCATCGTGGGCGCTCCGGCCGTGCAGCGTGGAATACAGGATCGACTGGTACTGATCGAGCATTCGTTCCGTATCTAAGAAGGCGGCGACGCTATCGCGTGCCTGGCTGGACAATCGATGGCGCAGGCCGCTGTCCAGATAGAGCTTGAGCATCGCCCTGCCGAGGGAGTCGGGATCGGTCGGCGTGCACAACAAGCCATTCAGGTTGTCCCGGATGATCTCCGGCAGGCCGCCCATGTTCGTAGCGATGACGGGCAGATGCTGTGCGCAGGCCTCGACCGCCACCAGCCCGAAAGGCTCAGCCCAGATTGACGGTACGACCAGTACATCGATCCCCTGCATGAAGCGTTCTGAAGGCTGATAGCCGACGAACCTCACTTTGGAAGGGTCGGCCAGCTCGTTGAGCTTCGCTTCGTAATCCAGCTTGCCGCGACCGGCGATTTCCAGCGTGGCGTTGATGGACAGCGCCTGGAACTGCTCGATCAGCCAGCCCACACCCTTGTTTTCAGACAGCGTGCCGATGTAACCGAAGCGCAGCAGGCCGCTGTGATGCAGGCGTGGCTCGGCCGAGTGGCTGTGGCTGGAGTCGACGCAGTTGTGCACTACATGCTGGCTGGCCCGGCTGAAGTAGCCCTCGGCCGTTATTCGATCGAGGACGAAACGACTCACACCGATGACCGCCGCGACCTGAGCCGACGCAGCAGCATGCGGCTGGCGAAAGGCCGAACACATGCCACACTGGCGCTCGCAGCTACGGCCCTTGCTGAACATGGTGTCCTTGGGACAAAGCAGATAAAGGTCGTGCAGCACCTGAACGATCGGTAGCCCGGCCGCGCTGATCTCATCCCAGGCCGATATCGACCACCCGGTGAGGTTGTTACACACCACAACGTCAGGCCGTTCATGCTCGATGACCTGGCGCACATGCCGCCGCATGCTGCGGTTGTAACGGTCTCGATAGTGCCAACCGAGCCGCAACAGTCGGCTGGGACGGGACTGGGTGAAATGCCAATAGAAGTTATCCAGCCCGGCTCGGTAGATCCGCACGCCGTCGAGCTCTTCTTCGTGCAGCCCGGCCTCTGGTCCGGTCGCCAGGACGACGGTGTCGCAGCCACGACGCTGGAGCCCTTCGGCGATCTGGCGGACGACGATTTCGGCGCCACCGCCGATATGGGGCGCATACAAACTGTGTAGAACTAGAACTTTCATGGTGTGCCCCTCGATGAGCCGTCAATCCGCTCGACAGGCCAGCGCTAGGCCAGGAAGGGCGGCGGTGCTGCAGAGGTAGCGCGTGGGCACACGGACCTTTTGTTCACGCTGCAACAGGTTCAGCAAGATCACCGAACGCTTCTCGCCGTCAGCGCTGACAAAGATCGCCTCGAGCTCGTTGAAGCTGCCACTGTGCAGCTGCACCTTTTCGCCTGGTTCGAACTGCGGCTTCTGGGAAGGGGCCGCCAGGCGTTGGCGCAGCTGCTCGATCAGCTCGTCTCTGACCGGCGTCGGCTCGCTACCGAAGGCCACCACTCGGGCGACGCCGCGAGTGGAGCGGATCGGGTACCAGTTATCCAGCTGCCGATCGAGACGGATGAACAGGTAGCCCGGAAAGAGCGCTTCGTCCGCCTTTCCGTTCCCTGCGGCGTTTGGCTTCACTGGCCGGTAGCACTCGAAGTGCTGACGTCGAAGATTGTCTTCGGCGCGGCTTTCCTGGCGGGGTTTGGTCTGGATCAGGTACCAGCGAGCGCTGCTGAGCGAGGTCATATGAACTGCCTTCCGTAGTGAAAATTTCAATGTCCGTTCTGTCGACGTCATGCGCCTTGCAACATGGCCGACTGCTCTATTCCCTCGACCAGAGAAAAGCGTTTGAGCAGTGCCTGCGCTTCGCTTCGGCTGTTGAACATCAATACGTCGATGATCGACAGCGAGGGCACGAAGGGATGGTTGAACTGCGGATAGCTCAAGTCATCCATGCGCAAAAAGCGCAGCACCAGTCCGTTCGATCTGAAGTAGGCAGGACAGTAGAGCGCCGTGCCGCCAATGGGGTTGATGTACAGCTCGGCGTTCATCTTGTGGGCGATGGTGACGACGCGTTCCTGCTTGTCCATGCGTGCCGGCAAGCCCAACTCCGAGCCGATGCGGATAGGCGTTGCGATCTGCAGATAGGCGCAGATCCGCCGAATGGAGTTTTCGATGAAGCGCGCCAGGTTGCGTTCCGGATGAGCCAGAATCTGGCGCACCAGCGTTATCACCTCGGTCTTGTGTGGTGCGCGTGAGTAGCTCAGCTCCAGCGTTTTCAACAGTTTCTGAGCTTCCTGCTCGAACTCGTCGCATAGCCAGCGCTGGTTGATCGGGGAGAACTGGCTGGCTTTGCGCAACGGGAACGTGATCAGTTTTGGCTGCCCGTTCGCCAGCACGCGGTTACGGTTAATCCAGGAGCCCTTGACGTACTGAAGGTCGTCGCCCAGCACAAAGACATCGCTGCGCGCGATCAGCTGGAAATAGCCAAGGTAGGGGAACAGGTAGGGCTGCATCATCGAGACGGTTCTGAGCACGGGCTTATCCCTCGCGTGTGTCAGGCTTTTTGAGAATAGCTGTAGTAACCGTAGGCCCCGGTCTCGTAGGCGGAGCTCGAGGCCCTGCGTTTGACGCCGTTGAGGATGGCGCCCTTGAGCAGTACGCCGTTCTGCGCCAAGCGTCGCTTGGAGGCTTCGACCTGGCCGGCGGTGCTCAGCCCATAACGGGCCACCAACAGGCAGGTGCCGGCCTGTTGTGCAACCAGGACGGCATCCGTTACCGCCAACACCGGTGGTGTATCGACGATCACGAAGTCGTATTCACGCTCGGCTTCTTTCAGCAACCGGGCGAAGTTCTCGTGCATCAAGAGTTCTGAGGGGTTGGGCGCGGAATGCCCGCTAGCGATGAAATGCAGGTTGGCCTGATCGGTCTTGTTGACTACCGCGGCGAGTTGCAAACCGCTGGCCAGGGCGTCGGACAAACCGTTGCGCGGCCCCAGGCCGAACATGCCGGCCAGGTAGCCGCGCCGCATGTCGGCATCGATCAGAAGCACGCGCTGACCGGCCTGGGCGATGACCGAGGCCAGATTGCTGGCGACGAAGGATTTGCCCACCGAGGGTGTTGGGCTGGTGATGACCAGTACCTGATTGCGTGCCTCGAGCATGGCGAATTTCAGGCTTGTGCGCAGGCTGCGGAGAGATTCGATCGCCAGGTCGGCCGGATCGGCGCGACCCAGCAGCTTGCTTCGGCCATCGCGGATTTTCCGCAACCGGTACAGGTGCTCCTGTTTCGGCGAGAAGGGCAACGCCGCATACACGGGAGTACCCAGATGTTCGATGGTTTCGGGGCTTTCAATACCGCGATAGAACACCTGTCGCAACAAGATCACCATCGCCGACACCAGCAGCCCGACGAAGATCGCAACCAGTACCACCAGGGGCTTGATCGGCTTGGCCGGTTTTTCCACCACCGCGTAGGCGCTGTCGATGATGCGCACGTTGCCGATGGTGCCCGCACGCAGGATGTCCTGCTCTTGTGCCTTGTCCAATAGCAGCGTGTAGGTGCGAGTGGTGACCTGCATGTCGCGGTTCAGGCGCAGGAGTTCCTGCTGCGTCATCGGCAGGGTGTCGATTTTCCCCATCAGCGCGGCTTTCTGCGCCTGCAACTGGCCGATCTTCTTCATCAGCGTCTGGTAGGTCGGGTGTTCCGGCGTGTAGAGCTGGTTGTATTCAGTGCGCTTGAGGTTGTGCTCGGAGATCTGGGATTCCAGCGCGACGATCTGATCGAGCACGCCCTTGGTCTCGATGCTGATATCCACCGACTGGGCGCTGGTCTGATAGTCGTTGAGGGCGGCTTCGGCCTTTTCCAGCTCCTTGCGCACTAACGGCACCTGAGTCCGCAGAAACTCCAGGCGCTGGGCTGCTTCGGCGGAGCTGCGTTCGATGTTCTGCAGCACGTAGAGTCGACTGATCTTATCGAGGACGCGATTGGCTTTCTCCGAATCCGGATCCTCCAGCGTGAGATAGATAATTCCGGAGTCCTTGCCGGCTTCCCCCACTTTCAGTCGCTTCTGGTAGTCCAGCGCGGTGGTCTGCGGGCGGCTGCGCACGACGATGAACTCGGTGCCGGGACGGGCCTTGAGTTCGGCGATCTGTACCCGAAAACCGTCGTGCTGCACGGCTTCGTTGGTCTTGCCAGTCAGCAGCAGCTTTTCATCAGCGTCGTACAGACGGTATGAGCCGGCAGTGCCTGCACGTAGCAGCATTTTCTCGCCCAGGTAGGCTTCCGGCACGTCCAGCTGGAAGATGTCTAGCTTCTCTCCGCCCCAAGCGTAGCTGTCCATTCCCAGTATCGGCGCAGCCAGCTCGCCGTCTTCTAGGGGATCGTGTTGGCGGGCCAGGTAGCTGCCAAGCAGCGGGACGTACTTAGGCCGTGTGGTGATGTACAACTTTAGATCATTGACGGTGCTTCCCAGCACAGCACGGGATTTGATCAGCTCTATTTCGGTGATTGCCTGGGATACCGAGTTCGGCCGGGGCACGGCTTCCGGAATGCCGGTGATACCCGCCTTCTTCGGCTCGATCTGGATCATCGCGGTGGCTTCGTAGATGGGCGTGGCGACGATGGCATAGGCGACGCCGAGCAGCGCGAAGAGGGTGGTGATGGTGAAAATAAGACGCTTGTGATCGAACGCCACGCGCAGAATGCGCGCCAGATCGATCCTGTTATCGCCGTCGTAGTCCAGCGAAGAGCGGGCCATTGCAGTCATTGCGGGTTCCTTCCTTGAGTGTTGCGCCATCGGTGCAGCAGCGGGCGTGAAGGCCAGGTGTTCGTCAGACACCTGGGGTCAGCCTGCGTAAAAGATTGATGCTGATGTTCTGGAAGACCTGGCCCAGCGCCTGGAGCTTGCTGAGCGGGGAGATCGAAGCGAGTACCTGAGCGAACACCTGGATCATGAAGTACTCGTAAAGTGACGAATCGCCGATGCGCTGGTAGTAACGCGCGAGGTTGTAATAGGCGTGCGTGGTCATCTGGATGCGTTGCTTGCTGCTGCGCATCGAGAAGATGCCGCCTTCGTGCACCCGGTAGGCCGCAGGTTTGATCTCTTCGATGAACTTGCCCTTGCCATGAGCACCAAGCAATGACCACCAACAGATGTCCAGAACCTCGACACCGTGCAGCTCCGGCGGAAGCTCATGCAGCAGATTGCGAAAGCAGACGGTCAGGGTTGAAATCGGGCGCGCCTGTTTCAGCTGTAGAGCGCTCGCGTCCTTTCGATATTTGCCGGTCAGATGAGGGGTACGGACGACGCCCTGACTGTTGAACATGAATGCATCGTGATAGGTCATCACGTAGTCGCGATGTTTTTCGAGGAAGTCCACCTGGATCTGCAGCTTGCGTGGGTCCGTCCAGTAATCATCCCCTTCGCAATAGGCGATGTACCTGCCGCTGGCCTGAGCGAACAGGCGCGTGCTGAACGGCACCCCTAGGCTGTACTGGTTCTCCCGCTGATAGATCGGCTTGATCAGGTTCGGGTAGCGCGCGGCGTATTCACGGATGATTGCCGTGGTGCTGTCCGTCGAGGCGTCGTCATGGACGATCACCTCGAATGGGAAATCGGTTTCCTGCCGGATGAATCCTTCCAGCGTTTCCTTTATGAACGCTGCATGGTTGTAGGTCAGGCAGATGATGCTCAGCAGGGGAGATCGTTGATTGCCCCACGCTGCCATGACGTCCTGTTCGGTTTTCGATTGGGTATCCATTTCAAACGCTCGACTTGGTCATCATTACGTAAAGCCGCATCACTACCGGCCTGGAGGTGAAGGCCACCAGCGTCAGGCAGATCAGCCCGCTGACCGCCAGCCCTAGAAGAATGTCGAATCGGTTTTCGCTGGCGATGGCGGCGAACACCGGTTCGCCGATCAGCAGACCCAGGCCGGTCATGGCCGTGATACGCAACAGATCTTGTAGCCAGGGTCGACGCAGGCCGGCACCGAAGCGCTTGTGCACCATCGACGGCCAAATCAGAAAGGTCAGCATGCGTAGCCCGAACCAGGCCAGCGCTGCGCCGTACACGCCATGCTCAAGGGTTGCGTAAATGACCACGGGAATGCTCAGCACTGCACTGACCAAGCTGAACCACACATGGAGGCGCAGCTGACCGTAGGCGTATTGCAGATAGAACTGAAAGGCGGTGACGGCCATGATCGCGCTGCCGACCACGTACCAAGGCAGTATATGGCGGCTCCATTTCGCTGCCTCTGCGTCACCGGTCCAGGCGAAAACCAGGTCGGCGGCGTGAAATGCGATCACGCCGGCCAAGGGAAACAATAGGCTGCAGACGAACCGGGTCGCGTTCAGGTAGAGCGCCTGCATATCGGCGATCCGGTCTTCAGCAACGAGCATCGTCATCCGCGGCAGCAGCGTCTGCACCAATGGATTGGTCAACGTCATGATGCCGGTCGCCATCAGCGCGACCAGCGAGAAATAGCCGTACTCTTTAAGCGGTAGCACGTTGGACAGCAGCACCTTGTCCAGCTGCGTCAGGACGATCCACAGCACCGAGGTCAGCGAAATGCCAGCAGCGAAGGGCAGAACCGGCTTGACCACTGCCCAGTTGAAGCCGGTCAGCAGCTTCGGATTGGGCATCAAACTGTAGGCCTTGACGGCGAAGATAAGGGTTTCGAGCAGTCCGACAGCGGCCTGGAAGACAAAGAAGTCCTGCGGGTTCTGGCTGATATTGGCCACCAGAAACAGCCCACCGAAATAGCGCAGCGTGGCGACGATGACATTTGCGCTATTCAGCCATGCATGTAGCTCAAGGCCTTGCAGACCACTCTTGTAGAGGGTGGCGTAGAGCTTGAGGCCGATCATCAAGCCCATCAGGCTGATGCAATGGACGATCGTGGCGCTGCTTAGCTCCTCTGCCTGCAACCATTGGTGAGCGATCCAACCACTGGCGAAATGGATGCTGAGCGCGGTGAGCAGTGCCAGCGGCAGGAAGATGAGTTCGAACGAACGCAGCAGTTGTCCCGGTTCGTAGCGTTGCGCCGCGGAGCCGTTACGACCGCGGAAATGCGCTATTTGACGAACCAACGAAGGGGACAGGCCAGCGTCCAGCAGCTGCAGCCAGGCCTGCAGGACTGCGAAAAAGCCGATCAGGCCATAGGCCTCGGCGCCCAGGTGCCCGAGATAGAAGGGCAGGATCAGAATGCCGATGAGCATGGCGTACGCTTGGCCTGCGTAGCTAAGGCCGGTGTTGCGAAGCATCGATAGATTTCGATCGGACATGTCGTCAGCCGTTCTGATTGAGTCAGTAAATGCGCTTGTACGCTGGGGCTGGCGCGCTTAAACGGTCTTCCAGCAACAGACTGGCAGCGACCTGAGGCCAGACGCGTTCGGTGGCCAGGCGGCAGCCCTGCGATGACTGATTCAATAGCGTTTCGATAACCGTGTTTTGGACGTGCCGTGGCAGGCCCGGGTAGATCGGCAGGCACAGCACCCGGCGACTCAGGGCGCGGGACTCGGTTTGTGGGATCTGCGGCTGCACGTAGCTGAGTGTGTCTAACGAGGGGTAGAAGTAGCGCCTCGGGTTGATGCCCTTGTTCTTAAGCGCCGCCCGACACTGCAGCAGTTGGTTTTCATCCGTCAGGGCTATCGGGAAGTAGCTGTGGTTGCGTTGTGAGTACGGCTGCTGGCGCTGCAAGTCGAAATGATCACCGAGCTGTCGTTCGTAGCGGCTGGCGATTTCCTCTCGCTGCTCCAGAATCAACGCCATCTCGTCGAGGATGCACAGGCCCATTGCGGCGGCAAATTCGTTGAGTTTGGCGTTGATACCGATGCCGTCGATGATGTCGGTGTCGACAATGCCGAAGTTGCAGAGCAAGCGAATCCTTTCCGCCAAGGCGTCATCATTGGTAACGATGGCGCCGCCCTCGATGGTGTGGAACAGCTTGGTAGCGTGAAAGCTGAGCGTGCTGATGTCGCCCCAGTTGAATACCGACTGGTCCTTGTAGCGGACGCTGAACGCGTGGGCGCCGTCGTAGATCACCTTCAGGCGATGCCGCTGTGCAACCTGCGCGATAGTCTCAACGTCGCACGCATTGCCGAAGACATGGGTGGCCACGATCGCTTGGGTGTCGCCCTCGATCCTCGCTTCGATCGCCTTGGGATCCAGGTTCCAGGTGGCCTTGTCGATGTCCGCGAATATCGGCCGGACGCCCTCCCACTGCAGCGAACTGGTGGTGGCGACGAAGCTGAACGGAGTTGTGATGGCGCTGCCGGAGAGATTCAGTGCTCGATAAGCAATCTGCAGCGCCAAGGTTCCGTTGTTGGTCAGGATGATATTCCTGACACCCAGGTAATCGCGCAGCCGCTCCTCCAGCTCAGTCACCAGCGGACCATGATTGGTCAACCAACCGGATGCGTAGATGCTGTCGACGTAGCCCAGGAATTTGGTTTTATTGCCCAGATACGATTTGGTGACATTGATCATCTCGATGTCCTTATCGGTCGTCACATCGGATAGCAGACGCAAAAAAGTGCGTCTGTGAGATCACGCAGTAGGTTGCGTGCCCAGGGCTGTTGCGCGTCGTGCCCGACGCTGGTTCAGCTTGAGGATCATGCGGGTCGCGAAGCTACCGGCGTGGGGATCGCCATAGTGGAAGATGGCTGTTGCGCGGCGGTGGGAGGGATCGCAGGGTTCGTTCGCATGCAGTGTGCGGTAGCCCCAGAACAGATAGAGGTTGCCCGGGACAAGTTGAAGCTTTTCGGGTCGCAAAAGCTTGTGGCGGATGGCCGAGCTGATCAGTTTTCGACTCAGTGCGTTCTGCAATAACGCTTTTTCCACAACGTTAATCAGGACATTGGAGCGTATGCGGCGACCATTGGGGAACAGAATGAGATCACCCCGATCGACCCCGTCTTGAGGAATTTCGATGGGCAGTAGTGCGGTGACCAGACTGGCGTCGTAGTGAAAGCAATTGGACTCGCGCCGGCCTGAGGTCCCCTGCACACAGCGCAGGACTTTAAGTATTTCATCGCTATAAGCGGCTTGCCCTGCGCCCGCCTGATAGACACTTGCCAACATATTCCGAAACTCTGGCGAAGCGCCTAGCGCGCCCAATAGACAACTTTCTATTTCGCCGCCACCATGATGAGCGAAATAACTTCCTTTATGTTTTTCGGCCTCGACCCGGACGCTTTCTTGAAGCGATGCCAGTTGTTCGTTTGATAGGAAGTTGGTAATGCAGGAGCTTCCTTTGTTGTTTATTTCGCTGGTAATTAGCTGAAGGGCTGACGCTTCCAAGTTGCGAAAAGATGTATTCACGATGCACTCCAGTTGGATAATACAGTCGAGTAAGCGCTTTTAGTCAGGTATTAGGAAAGTCAAATCTGCTCGACAACGGTATTGGCTGGTGCAGATGGCATTACCGTTGAGAAAACTATGAGCCCAAGTAGCGCTGCATAGACTTCCCGCTAACGTAATTCGTCCTGGCGAACCTACCGCCACCAGCTGCTTAGGCGCCTGTGGCCCTGTCTGCGTTGTTGTTGAACCAGAGTGGCTGGCTCCGCAGTAGGCTTCAGGCAGAGCTACCGCACTCGGCTAGAATTCGAGATAAGCATCAAAGTATTTATTGTCGCAGGCAGCCCAGCTACAACTGGGGGAAACGCCATCCATGTGCATCAGCGCAGTACCGGCTTCCTTTGGTTTGCCGCCCTAAATGAACTGCCGCTGATTTATGTGATGTAGTTAACATTCAGAACCTGACGGCAGTCAAGATCCGAAACAAAAAATAAATGCACCAACGGGGTGCTTTATCTCAATTCATTGATAGCAAAGGGAGTTCTTACTCTGATAGGCAGGCGAAGGTCGGGAGGGGCTTAGTTTGGCTCAATCTTCGGAACTAATCCGTTTGATCTACGACCATTTGCGCAACAAATAGATGTGCGCTGAAAGCTTCTTCATTTATTCCGAAAAATTAAAAGAAGGGGCGGGTTTTATATGCGAGATAAGTTATTTATGAGGCAAAGCGAACAGCAAAAAAAAAGGCCACTCAATGAGTGACCTTCTATTTGGTTGCGGGAGCCGGATTTGAACCGACGACCTTCGGGTTATGAGCCCGACGAGCTACCAGACTGCTCCATCCCGCGTCTGTGGGCGGCATTCTACAGGCTGACGAACCCGTGTCAACCTTCCGCGGCGATAAAGCGTTTTATTTTCAGGTGGTTAGCCAGGTTGGCTGGCTTGGCACAACGAGCTGAGCACATCCACTCAGGCGTCATGCAGCGATACAAACGAAAAAGGCCACTCGATTGAGTGGCCTTTTCGTATTTGGTTGCGGGAGCCGGATTTGAACCGACGACCTTCGGGTTATGAGCCCGACGAGCTACCAGACTGCTCCATCCCGCGTCTGTGGGCGGCATTCTACATCTTTCGGTTGATCTGTCACGGTTTTATTGCCAAACGGACAATCTTTCGTCAGGCAGTTAGCGAAACATGCGCGGCGTGGGGCTCGGACGAGGGGGGCTGGTGTCGAGCCGGTCGTGCGCTAGGGGACGCTTTGTGATGGTGACGCGCGATTCGCAGCATGCCCCAAAGCATTGCCAGGGCGGCTGCACTCCAGCCAATCACAATCAGAAGAATTACCAGTGGCGGTGTGATCATCGTTGGATTCCTTTCTAACTAGACATCATCTGCTCTCGATGTAGTGGACCGCGAAATGCAAACAACGGTTCCGCTTTCCATCTGTCGGCAACGTGGACCTATGCCGGCAGCCGGCTGCCTAAATGGCTGGGAGCGACTCGAATAGAGGAGAAGGGTATGCGGAGCTATTTGCCTATCGCGCTGGTAGCGGCGCTTGCAGCTACAGCTACGGCAACAGCTGGAGTCACAATGCCAGGCCCCGTTCAGCTGGCGCAGAACTCGGGCTCGGTCGATCGAACCCTAGGTAATGGGTCTATGGGCACCGGTGCGGGTATCGAACGACTACCGGAAGATTCCGAGAAGGATCGCAAAGTACCCGACCAGCGACCGCAGCAGGCGTATGAGCAATCCAATCATGGCGACACGGATACCGATATGGAGCATCGCCCGCGCCGGACATTGGGCGATCGAGATCAGGATTGATCGCCCCGTTTTATGAGCCGATAACGGCAAAAGGAAAATGTCGTCGCCCGATGCTGCCTCCACTGCTGCTAGCCTCGACGAGATCATCCATCGTCAGTGGTGGTGCTGCTGTGACAGGTCGCCGGACAGCAGCTTTTGCTTACGTTGGAGACCGATTGCGTGTCGCGCTGCGATGTTCAAATTTGCCTGTTGATGGAACAGCTACAACAGGCTGCCCGAATGGAAGGGAAGGAGCGCGCTTTGCTTGACTGCCAGAGCGCCCAAGCCGGGTGGTCGTCCCCTATTGGCTTGCCATGATTTGCAAAATTGGGCAAACGAAGGCTAGCACTGGCGCTTGGCTCCTCCTCAGGTCGCCCCAACAGATAGCCCTGAACCAGGTCGATGCCCATATCTGAAAGGACGTGCAGTTCCTCACTCAGCTCGATGCCTTCCGCGATGACCTGAGCCTGTGACGCTCTGGCTATCTTCATGATCGATTCGACAAACTCGCGCTTCACGGCGTCGCGGTGAAGGCCGTCTATGAAGTAGCGGTCAATCTTGACGTAATCGGGGCGCAGCTCCGACCACATGCGCAGGCTGGAATAGCCAGCACCGAGGTCGTCCAGAGCGATGGAAAAGCCCATGTCACGGTAGTGATGCAAGGCTGCACGCAGCAGCTCGAAATCGTCGGTGGGCGTCTGCTCCGTAAGTTCGATCACCACCTTGTCGGCAGAGATGCCGTATTGATGCAGTAACTCTAGAGTGCGGCCCGGCTTGTGCTTAGCATCCAACAACGTTTCCGGAGACACGTTGAGGAACAGTTTGCTCTGCAGCTGCTGCTGGCTGTAGCGACGACAGGCGTTCTCGCGACAGGTCATTTCCAGCTCATTGAGTCGGCCGGCATGTCGAGCTGCTGCGAGCAGGTTGATAGGGGAGTGTAGCGAGGTGTTCGATGGCCCTCGTGTCAGCGCTTCGTATCCGAGGATCAGTCGTTCGGAAAGCGACACGATGGGCTGGAACAGGCTGGTAACGCTGCCGTGAGCAAGGATGGAATCCAGCGTGCTCAACTGCTCGGTAACGGTCATGATGGTCTCGTGCGGCCTTAAAATGCGAAGGGCCGCACAATGGCGGCCCTTCGCATTTCACGACACTACGATGTCATTTTGATGACATCTGTTGTTTAGCGCTCGTCAGGCTGGTTCTTAGCCATCGTCTCTTGCAAACCCAGGTAATCCAGCAGAATTCTGCCGCTTTCTGACAGATAGGCATCGTCCTCGGGTTTGATTTTTTTATCTTCAACGTGCGGCGTCGTCTCGTCTTCTTTTTCGAGCTTGGCCAGTGGCTCTTCGCCCTTGGCCTTGCGCAAGGTGTTTTCCAGTGTCAGCTGACGCTTCTCGATCCGCTCCTGCTGCGCCCTGCGCTTTTCCTCGTTGAGACTAATAGTCGTCTCGTGAGTAAGCTCCTGCGTCAGTGCGAGGCGATCCCGAGTAAATACAAAGTCTGGATTCTCATTGGTCCGCCCCTCATGACGAGCCTTGAGTTCGGCGAGGAACGGCTTGAACGGATTCATGTCCGGGCTGACCGCTGCTCGAATGCTGTCCCATGGCATCGCTTCAGGCAAAGCGCTTTCGCCAATTTCCTTGGTATCAACCTCGGCGGGGTAGGAGATGTCCGGGATGACGCCTTGATGCTGAGTGCTTTGTCCGGAGACTCGGTAGAACTTGGCGAGCGTCAGCTTGAGTTCGCCGTGATTAAGCGGTTGGACAGTTTGTACGGTGCCTTTGCCGAATGTCTGTCCACCGACGATCAGTGCGCGGTGGTAGTCCTGCATGGCGCCAGCGAAGATCTCCGAGGCCGATGCGGACAGTCGGTTAACCAGCACTGCCAGCGGGCCCTTATAAAACGCGCCTTGCTGCTCATCAGCCAGAACGTCGACGCGGCCATCGCTATTGCGGACCAGGACCGTAGGCCCTTGATCGATGAACAGGCCGGTCAGCTCAGTGGCTTCCTGAAGGGAACCGCCGCCATTGTTACGCAAGTCGATGACGACTCCGTCGACATCTTCCTTCTCCAGCTCCGTGAGCAGTTTTTTCACATCTCGGGTGGTGCTCTTGTATTCCTTGTCGCCAGCACGCAGGGCCTTGAAGTCGAGATAGAACGCCGGAATTTCAATGACCCCGAGCTTGTAGTCACGACCGTCCTGATTGAGCTTAAGCACCGACTTCTTCGCCGCCTGCTCCTCAAGCTTGACCGCTTCGCGGGTGATTGCGACGACTTTGCTGCTCTGGTCGTTTGGCGCGTTGCTCGCTGGGATGACTTCGAGTCGGACAACTGATCCTTTGGGGCCGCGGATCAGTTTGACGACTTCGTCGAGCCGCCAGCCGATCACATCGACCATCTCTTCATTACTCTGACCAACGCCGACGATCTTATCGGCAGGCGCGATCTGCTTGCTCTTCTCGGCAGGGCCAGCCGGGACCAGGCGCACCACCTTCACGTGCTCGTTGTCGCTCTGCAGTACAGCCCCGATACCTTCAAGAGAAAGACTCATGTTGATATCGAAGTTTTCGGCATTGTCAGGAGACAGATACTGGGTGTGCGGATCGTAGGACTGCGCGAAGGCATTGATATAAGTCTGGAACACGTCTTCGCCACGAGTCTGCTCAAGGCGCGACAGCTGATTCTTGTAACGTTTGGTGAGCAGTTCCTCGATGGCCTTGGGTTCCTTGCCGGCGATCTTCAACCGCAGCACCTCATCCTTTACGCGCTTGCGCCAGAGGTCATCCAGTTCCTGTTCGTTCTCGGGACGCGCTGCATTTTCGCGATCGATCAACAGCTCCTCGTCAACGGTGAAGTCAAAACTGTCGACGCCTTGCTCCAGCAGGCTCAGTGCATATTGCAGCCGGCTCTGCAGTCGCTCCAGATGCACCTTATAGATGATGAACCCGGGTTCAAGGTTGCCGTTCTTCAGAAAGTCATCGAACTGGTTGCGCCAGGCTTCGAATTCGGCAACGTCCCCTGCAGTGAAATAGCTGCGCGAAGGGTCGAGCATCTCGAGGTAGCTGTCGAAGATCTTCGCCGAGCGGGCGTCGTTCAGCGGGGGCTTGTTGTAGTGGTGGCGCTTGAGCAGCTCGACTACGTTGAGGCTGGCAATCACCTGGTCACGGTCAGGCTGCAGGTAGTCCCATGCATTTGGGTCGGCAGGTTTGGCGAAGGTGGCAGTGGCCTGAAGGCCAACCAGCAGGGCTAGAAAGCCTGCGGTCAATGATCGTTTCATATCGAAGGAGCGACGCGAGGCTGAGTAATAACGCATATTAGGCCATCAAATCAGGCGCCGGGACGGAATCCGCTCGGCGGGAAAAACACAGCCCGATGGTATCTGGCGGCTGGCACGCCGCGATTCAGATCTCACCGAGGGGCAGAGCGGTTCGCTGCACCAGAGGATACCGAAAAGGCATTCCACGGTTTTAGACGGGCGTATCGCAATGTGGCCTCGGCAGAACTCAATCAACGGCCTGCACTGCCGGAGTCACGGTTTAGCGGGCGCAGGTATGGACCACTATGGAGGCAGCATGAAGGCATTGCAAGGCGTCGAGGGACAGGTGGAGTGGGTGGAGCGTACCGCGGCGAAGTGCGGCGATGGAGAGGTCAGGATTCAAGTAGCCGCTGCAGGCCTGAACCGTGCTGATTTGCTGCAACGGGCGGGGCACTATCCGCCGCCCCCCGGCGTGACCGATATCCTTGGTCTGGAATGCTCCGGAGTGATCAGCGAGGTTGGGGCTGGCGCTTCCTACCAGATCGGTGACCGTGTATGTGCTCTATTGGCGGGTGGCGGCATGGCCGAGGAGATTGTGGTCGATAGCCGCCATGTTCTTCCGGTACCGCAAGGCCTGTCGTTGACAGAGGCGGCGGTTATTCCCGAGGTATATGCCACGGCATGGCTCAATCTGTTCCGCCTGGGTGTGCTGCAGCCCGGCGAGAAGGTTCTCTTGCACGCCGGTGCCAGTGGTGTGGGATCGGCTGCAATTCAATTGTGCAAAGCCTTTGGCAACCCATGCTGGGTCAGCGTCGGTTCGGCCGATCGTCTGGCCTATTGCGAGTCGTTGGGTGCCCAGGGCGGCGTGCTCCGGGGTGAGTCACTGGAAGCGCTTCGCGATTTCGGACCCTTTGATCTGATTCTCGATCCGGTTGGTGCGAAGTATGTAGCGCTCAACACCCAGCTCCTGGCGACGGATGGACGTTGGGTAATGATTGGCCTGATGGGCGGACGCAAAGCCGAGGTTGATCTGGGGTTGCTGCTGGCTAAACGAATCCAGCTGATCGGGTCGACGTTGCGTAGCCGCGGGGCTGCCGACAAGGCCGATTTACTGGCTGACATGCAGAACAAAATCTGGCCGCTCTTCGCCAACCAGACTCTTTCGCCGCGATTGGAGCGTAGTTTCCCGGCGCGCGACGTGGAAGCGGCATTTGCTGCCCTGGCAAGCAACCGGGTGTCCGGGAAGGTTGCGTTGGTTATCGACGACAGTCTGACCTAAACAATCCAGGCGCATGCGCCTGGAGACCAGATTTTAAGGCAGCTCGGCGCTCGAATAGAATGCGCTGAGTACCTTCACCAGATGCGCCAGATCCTGGCTGCCGGCCAGCTCGCGGATCGAGTGCATACCAAAGGTCGGCAAGCCAATATCCACCGTGCGCACGCCCAGCTGGCTGGCGGTGATTGGGCCGATGGTCGAGCCGCAGCCCATGTCGCTGCGGGTGACGAAGCTCTGCACCGAGACTTCGTTTTCCAGGCAGAGATGGCGAAAGAAGCCGGCGGTTTCGCTACTCGTCGCGTATCGCTGGTTGCTGTTGACCTTGATCACCGGCCCAGCATTGAGTTTCGGGCCGTGGTTGCCGTCATGCTTGTCGCTGTAGTTAGGATGCACCGCGTGTGCATTATCGGCCGAGATCATCAGTGAGCGGTTGATGCTGCGCTGGAAGGATTCACCTTCAGGCAATACGCGGCGCAACACTTGCTCGAGAAACGGCCCGTCCGCACCACACATCGACGTAGAACCGACTTCTTCATGATCGGTGCAGACCAGCACACAGGTTTCCTCAGTGCCCGCACGCAACAGGGCCTGTAGGCCCGCGTAGCAAGACAGCAGGTTATCCAGGCGGGCTCCGGCGATAAAGTCGCCATTCAGGCCGATCACGGCAGCGCTCTGGGTATCGTAGAAACTCAGCTCGAAATCGAGTACGACGTCCGCAACCAGACCATGTTCGCGGCTGAGTTGGTCCGCCAGCAGCGCTCTGAAATCTGGGCTGTCTTCGCTGGCGACTTGCGCCAGGATCGGTGGCAGTTCGTTCTGAGGGTTGATTGTCCAGCCCTGATTGGCTTCCCGATTGAGGTGGATCGCAAGGCTTGGAATCACCGCAATGGGCAGCTTGAAATCGATGAGCTGGCTTTCGATTCGACCGTCGCGGCTGTAGGTCACGCGTCCAGCCAAGGACAAGTCGCGGTCGAACCACGGAGCAAGCAGCGCGCCGCCGTACACTTCTACGCCAAGCTGCCAGAAGCCCTGGCGCTGCAGTTCGGGCTGCGGCTTGACGCGCAGGCAGGGGCTGTCGGTGTGCGCACCGACCAGGCGCATGCCCTGTTCGATGACCGAGTGGCTACCCAGTTGGAAAGCGACGATCGCGGAGTCGTTACGGGTGACGTAGTAGCGACCGCCTGGTTCGGTGTGCCAAGTCTCGCTTTCATCCAGGGGCTTGTAGCCAGCGGCCTGCAGGGCCTGGGCAAGGCTGGCAGTGGCATGAAATGGGGTAGGGGAGGCCTTGAGGTAATCGATCAGACCCTGGTTGAGTTCTTCGCGCATGGTTGGCTCCGGACGGCAATGGCTCGGAGTTTATCGCGGAATCAGGTGCAAGCTACAGGCCGCACAGCCTGTAGCGGCTCCTTTTAGAACGGCGCCGGGCACTCGAATCGCATACGTTCGCCAGTTTGAGGATGGGTCAGGGCAAGCATGCTGGCGTGCAGGCAGAGTCGGTCATACGCGGTGAGCGCCCGTTCGTGCGCATAGAGGCGATCACCCAGGAGGGGATGGCCGATCGAGAGCATGTGGACACGCAGCTGATGGGAGCGGCCGGTGATCGGGGTAAGCTCGACCCGGCTGTAATCACCGCAGCGCTCCAGGACTCGCCAATACGTTAGCGCATGCTTGCCCAGCTCATGGTCGACCACATGTCGCGGTTTGGTCGGCGGGTCGTAGCGCAGCGGCAGTTCGATGCTTCCACTGTCCTGTTCGGGCTCACCCCAGCATAGGGCGGTGTACGCTTTTTCTGTCTCGCGGTCGTGGAACTGGCGCGACAATTCGCGGTGGCTGTCCGCGTCACGTGCAAGCACGATCAGGCCGGAGGTTTCCCAGTCCAGGCGATGAACAATGCGCGCCTCAGGGTAGCCATTTTCCTGTAGTCGGGTGACCAGGCAGTCCTTGTTGTCTTCCGCGCGACCGGGTACGGACAACAGTAGAGTAGGCTTGTTGATGACCAGCAGAGCGGCATCTTGGTGAACGAACTGGATGTGACTGAGGGGCATTTTCGAATTCCGCAAACGACATCGGCGACCGAAGTCGCCGATGAATCTGTCGCTACACCACGGTGCTGGCGACTACCTGGTCGATCAACGATCGGGCAAGGTGATGTTCAGCTCAAGGATCGAACAGCTTCCCTGATCTTCCAGGGCGACCTGAACCTGATCGCTGTCGATGTTGACGTACTTGCGAATCACCTCGACCAGTTCTTTCTGCAGTGCCGGTAGGTAGTCCGGCTGGGTGCGCTGGCCGCGCTCGTGCGCGACGATGATTTGCAGACGTTCCTTGGCGATGTTAGCTGGCGTTTCCTTCTTCTTGCGTTCACGAAAGAAGTCGAGAAGGTTCATTCGCGGCCTCCAAACAAGCGCTGCAGGAAGCCCTGCTTCTTCACATCGAGGAAGCGATGGTTCACTTCCTTGCCCAGCAGGCGATCCACGGCGTCGCTGTAGGCCTGGCCGGCGTCGCTCTGGTCATCGAGGATGACCGGCACGCCCTGGTTGGAGGCTTTAAGTACGGCTTGGGATTCTGGGATGACGCCGAGCAGACGAATCGACAGAATTTCCTCGACGTCCTCGACACCGAGCATTTCGCCCTTGACCACCCGCTCGGGGTTGTAGCGGGTCAACAGCAGATGTTCCTTGATCGGCTCATCGCCGTTTTCGGCGCGGCGGGATTTGCTGGCCAGCAGGCCCAGCATCCGGTCCGAGTCGCGAACAGAGGAGACTTCCGGATTGGTTACGACGATGGCTTCGTCGGCGAAATACATGGCCAGGTGCGCGCCTTTCTCGATGCCGGCCGGCGAGTCGCAGATGACGAACTCGAAGGTCTTGGCCAATTCGTCGATGACTTTTCCGACGCCTTCAAGCGTCAGCGCATCCTTGTCGCGGGTCTGGCTGGCCGCGAGGACGTAGAGGTTTTCGAGACGCTTGTCCTTGATCAGTGCCTGGGTCAGGGTGGCATCGCCCTGAATGACATTGACGAAGTCATACACCACGCGACGCTCGCAGCCCATGATCAGGTCCAGGTTACGCAGACCGACGTCGAAGTCGACGATGACGGTCTTGTGGCCGCGCAAGGCGAGGCCGGTACCGATGGCGGCGCTGGAAGTGGTTTTACCGACGCCACCCTTGCCGGAAGTGACTACGAGGATCTTGGCCAAGGTGATTCACCCTAAATATGAAGTCGGGACCGTAGCCGAGTCGGCTTACAGTGCGCCCGTTTTGGTGCTTGAAAATTCGCGGCAGTATCCGTTAAAGGCGGGTGATGTTCAACACGTCGCCGGATAGCTTCATTTGCACGGCTTCGGCCCACAAAGGGTCGCGTCTAAGGTCTTCGGCGACCTTGTAATGCCCGGCAATCGAGACCATTTCAGCAGCTAGCTGCTGACAGAAAATACGTGCATTGGCATCGCCCTTGATGCCTGCCAGCGCACGCCCGCGCAGCGGGCCGTACACATGGATGTTCCCGTCGGCGAGAAGTTCCGCGCCGGGGCTCACCGCGGCCAGCACGATCAGATCGCCACCCTGAGCATAGACCTGCTGGCCGCCGCGGATGGGGGTGGTGATCACGCGGGTGGGGCGGTAGGCGGGCTCTGCCGGTTTGGCGGGTTCGCTTGGCGCCTTGCTGGTGACGTCAAGCTTGCGTTCACGAGCGCCCGACGGCGGTAGCACGGGCAAATCGAGCCGGCCGGCGGCGTCGACGATTTGCGGGTCGGCTGAACGCAACGCAAGGGTACGCAGGCCATGCTTTCGGCAGAGCGCGATAAGGGCAGGCAGGTCGAGGTTGCAATCGCTGGGAAGCTTGTCCAGCGCTAGCACCAGCGGCGTGTTATTAAAAAAGTCCGGGGCCTGTTCGACCTTGACGGCGAGCTGCTGATCCAGACGCTGCAGGTCGTTCTGTGTCAGCTCCAGCACGGTGATGGCGAGCATGCTGCCCTTGAGCTGGAATACGGGGGCTTGGTCGGTAAGATCGGCTTGGCTCATGGTCTGCCTGCTGCGGTAAATGGCGAGGACTTATAGCGGGGCGAACTGCCGCCTGCAAGTCTCGCCCACACTCTCGGACGGGTGCCGTGCATCGCAACGCTGCCGCATTGGCGGATGATTTATCGCTAGAATGCGCGCTTTTATCGGTTCGGACTGCCAATGGATCGTCCTCGTTTTCGCGCATCATTTCTTCATCCTCGTTTCTGGTTGCTGTGGCTTGGCCTCGGTCTACTGTGGCTGGTGGTGCAATTGCCCTATCGGATTCTGCTGTTGCTGGGGCGTGGACTGGGCGCAGTTATGTATCGGGTTGCCCGCTCGAGACGGCAGATCGCCCGGCGCAACCTGCAGCTGTGCTTTCCGGAGTTGAGCGAAAAGGAGCGTGAACGACTGCTGCGCGAGAACTTTGTCTCGACCGGGATTGCCTTCTTCGAAATGGCCATGAGCTGGTGGTGGCCCAAGTCGCGTTTGCAGCGACTGGCGCAAATCCAAGGGCTTGAGCATCTGCAGCAGGCGCAGGCAGAAGGGCAGGGCGTGATCCTGATGACGCTGCATTTCACCACGTTGGAAATCGGCGGAGCGCTGCTCGGCCAGTGGCACACCATCGATGGAATGTACCGTGAGCACAAGAATCCGGTGTTCGATTACGTGCAGCGGCGTGGCCGAGAGCGGCACAACCTGGATGCGACAGCGATAGAGCGTGAGGATGTGCGTGCCATGCTCAAGGTTCTGCGTGCGGGCCGGGCAATCTGGTATGCGCCAGATCAGGATTACGGCCGCAAGCAAAGCATCTTCGTACCCTGGTTCGGCATTCAGGCGGCAACCGTGACCGCAACGACCAAGTTCGCACGCCTGGGTAGGGCCAGGGTGATCCCTTACACGCTGGAACGCCTGCCTGAAGGAAGAGGCTACAGCCTGGTGGTGCATCCGCCATTGGACGATTTCCCCGGCGAAAGCGAGGAAGCTGATTGTCGCCGCATCAACGAGTGGATTGAAGACGCGGTCAGGCAGCACCCTGAGCAGTACCTGTGGGCTCACCGGCGCTTCAAGACCCGACCGGAGGGGGAGTCGAGTCTGTACCGCAAGCGCCCGAAGAAGCCGGTCAGCCTGTAAACACACCGTCGCGGAAATCGCGCAGCGCCTGTTCGATCTCTTCGCGGCTGTTCATCACGAACGGGCCGTATTGCACAATCGGCTCGCCGATCGGTCGGCCTGCCAGATAAAGGACGCGGGCGCCGCTGCTGGTTGAAAGCTCCAATTCACCCTGTTCGGAGAGTCGGGCGAGCTGATTCTTTGCAAGGCGTTGCCCACCCACCATCAGCTCGCCGTCAAACACATACAAGATGACTCGCTGCCCGTCGGACAGCTGCGGCCTCAGCCGCGTGCCGGCTGGAAGGCAAAGATCGAACAGCTGCGGCTCGGTATCTGGGCGTTGCACAGCGCCGGCTTGTGTGACGCCTTCGGCGCAGAGCCGGCCGGCAATCACCACTGCTTCGACACCGCTCGGCAGCGTTATTCGGGGGATTTCGGCGGGAGAGAAGTCGCGGTAGCTCGGTTCGTCCAGCTTGTTTTTCGCCGGCAGGTTGAGCCACAGCTGAAACCCGCGCATCGCGCCGTGTTCTTGCTGAGGCATCTCGCTGTGAATGACGCCGCGTGCGGCGGTCATCCACTGCACACCGCCGCTCTCTAGCAGGCCGACATTGCCGAGATGATCCTCGTGGCGCATGCGACCTTCAAGCATGTAAGTGATGGTCTCGAAGCCACGGTGCGGATGCGCCGGGAAACCGGCGATGTACACGTCCGGGTTTTCCGAGCCGAACTCATCGAGCATCAGAAAGGGATCGAAGCGCTCCGGCGCGGCGCCGCCGAACAGCCTTGTCAGGCTGACGCCGGCGCCATCGGAGGTGGCGCGCCCGGTGCTGACAGAAAGGATTTCACGCGTGGTCATAGCATCGCTCCTAGAACAGATGGGCTAAGACTACGACCAGCAGCTCGATGCGTTGACGCGAAATTCGAACCTTTCGTATCGATTCAGCCGATCATTCCTCGATCTGCAACTCCCGCGCGCGGGTGTAGACGTAGCGGACCTTCTCGTATTCGAACGGCGAATTGAGCTGGCCGTAGCGCAGGGGCGTCGTGTGACGGATATCGATCAATCGCAGCGCGGTGAGACCGAATTCACCACCGCTAGCTTCGGCATAGCTGAAGTAGTCGACCTGTCGCTCAACGCCAAAATCCACTGCCTGGCCAGCGGTGTCCCGCAGGTTCGACGGGCCGAGTGCGGGCAGGATCAGATACGGGCCGTGAGGTACGCCATAGAAGCCGAGGGTTTGGCCGAAATCCTCATTGTAGCGGGGCAGGCCCATACGCGTTGCAGGGTCCCAAACACCACCGACGCCCAGAATCGTGTTGAAGAGCAGGCGCGCGGTCGTGGTCATGGCTCGCTCGCCCTTAAGTTGCGCGATGCTGTTAAAAAGCGTCGGGATTTCACCGAGGTTATCGAAGAAATTGCTGACGCCGGTCCTCACGATCTTGGGCGTTACATAACGGTACCCGCGGACGGCTGGCAACATCACAAACTGATCCAGGCGGTAGTTGAAGTAGTACATGCGCCGGTTCAGCGACTCCCAGGGGTCGTAAATGTTCAGCGCGTCGAAGGTGGCGCGTTCAAATTCGCGCTGGTCAAGGCCGGGGTTGAACTCCAGGTTACGCAGCGGATGGGTGAAACCATCCTCATCGACAGTCCCCGTCTGGGCATGGGTCACGCTGCTGATTAGCAGCATGACGGCAAGCAAAGCGCGTTTAGCCACGGAAGAACTCCAACATATCGTGGGCGTTGACCCGGTAGGTGAGGTTGCCGCAGTGGCCACCGCGAGGATAGAGCGTCATGCGATCACCGAAGGTGCGGCGAAGGAACCCCAGATCTCCAGCGCCGAGAATGATGTCGTCGGCGTTATGCATGACGGCGATTTTCGGACTGTTGCGCATGTAATCCTCGAGCGCATACAGGCTCACCTGTTGCACCAGTTGCGCCATGCTGCCGCCGTCCTGCTGCGCGCGCCACATGGGAATCAGCTGCTCGGTGATATAGCAATCGAAATCACAGAGCAGCGCGCGGCGGAAGAACGGCTCGAGACTGGTGCCTTCATCGATTGGGTATTTCGGTGGCACGATCAGCCCGCGTCGGTTGATCAGGTCGGACGTGAAGGCAATATCGGCCGCCGAGAAGCGGAATACCGAGCCGATCAACATGGCCATCTGCTCGTCAGTAAGTCGCAGCGCCGATTGCTGGAAATCGAAAAGCATCGCCTCGTCCAGGTTGATCGTGCCTTGCTGGCGGTAGTACCGAGTGAGCTTTTCCAGGACGACTTCGTAGAAGGTAGTGGTGCTGTCGATGGCATCGACCTGTGTCTGCACAAGCTTGTCGAGGTTGCTAATCGAGGTGTAGAGGTTCACCGGCGGGTTGATCATCAGCACGCGCTTGAAGTTGAAACTCTGTCGCGTCTCGTCGAGCTTGCTGACGAATGCAGCGTTAAGCGCGCCCAGGCTATAACCGACCAGGTTGAACTCAGTGACCGGCAGCTCATGCTGCTGAGCGCGAACGGCTTGCATTACCCGATAGAGGTCTTTGGCGTCACCCGGACTGTAGCCTGGCGTTGCGTAGCGCGAGGCAGCGGCGATGAAGTCGAAGCTGGTGGGAGAGGACAGTTGCACCACGTGATAGCCGGCCCCGTAGAACAACCGCTTCAGCGACTCGGTCTTGCCGGCTGAGTAGCTCGCACCCGTGCCAGAGATGATAAACATCAGCGGCGCTGGACCAGGCTGTTTTGCTAGCCGATATGTGAGTCGTTTTACCGCCCAGAAGTTATCGGGCAGGGTGAACTCCCGCTCGGGACGTAGCCGCAGGCTGTAGTCTGCCTGATCAATGTCGTCATCTTCAGGCAAGTCGACGCGAAACGGCGCCGGTGTCGTGGCTATCGTCGCCTCGAATGGGTTGCTTAAGGGATAGCCATATTGCTCGACGCTGATGTCTGCCGCGTGGGCAGGCGTAACGACCAGTGCAAGCAGTGCGCTCAGGCACAGCAGCAATCGCATATGAGGTGATCTCCGGTGACTACGGTGGGGTTTGGCTGGTTGATATTCGGTTTTCCGGGGCCGGCGGCGGGGCCGCGGTCCGTTCGGTGCACTCGACGATGATTGCGACACCGGTTGGCGTGTCGGCAGCGAGTTTGGCCTGATCGCGGTGCAATGCATTTTCGCGCTCAGATAATGCCTGGAATTGCCCGCGCTATGTGGTTTCGCTAAGCATTGACCGCAATTAAGCCGGCAGGTTGCGTCGCTTTTAAGGAGTGATAGCAAAAAGCCGGTTGCGAACTGGCTGGTGTGGATTAGTGACCGCTTGGTCACCGATCGGCAAACGCCAAACGTTTGAGTCGAGAATCATTGCGCAAGGCTGCCGGGGCGCTTCTTAACGGCCCAGGTGCTTCGTGGGATTGCAGCCGTAGCGCTGGATGAGAGCGGTAGCGCTTACGCCTGGTGATGCAGCCAGGCGTGAGCGGGAATGTGCCTCTCGACAGCCTGACGCTTGTCCAGACGCTGCCAGACCTTCTCGTGAAAGTAAAAGCCCACCGAGTTGCACAGGGGCTCGATAGCGGCAACCAAGCCTCCTGCTGCTGCGCTGCCGGTCAAGGCGTAGGTGACCGAGAACGCGATGCAAAAGTGCATCAGGGTAAAGGTAACGGTCTTGGTCATGGTCGATTCTCCGCAGCGATCGAGAATTATTCTCTGTTGGTGTGAAGTGTGCTCATGGCTGAGGAGCGTAGGAAATCGCCGTGTTCGATGGATCAGATAGGCCAGCACTATAACCTTCCGTTTGCGTGGACCTGATCGGCACCAACGCGTCTGGCATGGGCCTCTAGCGAAATAAAAACAAGACCATGGTCGAGTGGCGTTAACACGGGCCGGCCCTAAAGTAGCCGCCCTGCCTTCATGTGTGGGCAGAGACCGTGTGGAGACCCCAATGAACAACGAGACAGTTATTCAGCAGATCAATGCTGATCCACGATTCCACGACCTGGTTGCCAAGCGTGGTCGTTTCGCCTGGATGCTGGCGACCATCATGCTGACCGCTTACTTCGCATTTATTCTTGTCATCGCGTTTGACCCTGCGGTGCTGGGAACACCTCTGAGCACTGGCTCCGTCACCACCTGGGGTATCCCGGCGGGTCTGGGCCTGATTTTCCTGTCGTTCGTGCTGACAGGAATCTATGTGCAACGCGCCAATGGCGAGTTTGATCGTATTACCCAGGACATTCTCGACGAGGCCCAGAAATAATGTTCGCTCGCCTGCTGACTGCAGCTGCTCTGATGGCAGTTGCTCCGGCGCTGTTTGCTGACGCCCTAACCGGCGATGTACAGAAACAGGCCACCAACTGGACCGCCATTTCGATGTTCATCGTATTCATCGTGTTCACGATGGGTATCACCAAGTGGGCGGCCAAGCGCAACACCTCCACTTCCGACTACTACACCGCTGGCGGCAGCATCACTGGTTTCCAGAACGGCCTGGCGATCGCGGGTGACTTTATGTCGGCTGCCTCGTTCCTCGGAATATCCGCGCTGGTCTTCACCAGCGGGTACGACGGCTTGATCTATTCGATCGGCTTCTTGGTGGGCTGGCCGATCATTCTGTTTCTGATGGCCGAGCGACTGCGCAACCTGGGTAAATTTACCTTCTCCGACGTAGCTTCCTACCGCCTGGGACAAACTCAGATCCGTATCCTATCTGCGTGCGGTTCTCTGATCGTGGTGGCCTTCTACCTGATCGCGCAGATGGTCGGTGCCGGCAAGCTGATCCAGCTGCTGTTCGGCCTGGACTATCTGGTCGCGGTGGTGATGGTAGGTGTGTTGATGGTCATGTACGTGATGTTCGGCGGCATGCTGGCGACCACCTGGGTGCAGATCATCAAGGCGGTGCTGCTGCTGTCTGGCGCAACCTTCATGGCGGTCATGGTGATGTACAACGTCGGCTTCGATTTCAGCCGTCTGTTCTCCGAGGCGGTGGCGCTGCATCCGAGCCATCAGGCGATCATGAGCCCGGGCGGCCTGGTTTCCGACCCGATTTCCGCGATCTCGCTGGGTCTGGCATTGATGTTCGGCACGGCTGGTCTGCCGCACATCCTGATGCGCTTCTTCACCGTTGCTGATGCCAAAGAAGCGCGTAAGAGCGTGTTCTATGCGACCGGCTTCATCGGCTACTTCTATATCCTGACGTTCATCATCGGTTTTGGCGCGATCCTGCTGGTCAGCACCAACCCGAGCTTCAAGGACGCCACTGGCGCCATCGTCGGCGGCACCAACATGGTCGCCATCCACCTGGCTTCGGCAGTCGGCGGCAATCTGTTCCTGGGCTTCATCTCCGCGGTGGCCTTTGCCACCATCCTCGCGGTGGTTTCGGGCCTGGCGCTGGCCGGTGCTTCCGCTGTCGCCCATGACCTCTATGCCTGCGTGATCATGAAGGGCAAGGCCAAGGAAGAGGACGAGATGAAGGTGACCAAGCGCACCACGCTGGCCCTGGGCGTGCTGGCCATCCTGCTTGGTGTGGCCTTCGAGAACCAGAATATTGCCTTCATGGTGGGCTTGGCATTCTCGGTTGCCGCGAGCTGCAACTTCCCGATTCTGTTTCTTTCGATGTACTGGAAGAACCTGACTACCCGCGGTGCGCTGATCGGTGGCGCGATGGGCCTGGGCACGGCGTTGCTGCTGACCATTCTCAGTCCGACGGTATGGGTCGATGTGCTGCACTTCGAGAAGGCCATCTTCCCGTACAAGTACCCGGCACTGTTCGCCATGATCGCGTCGTTCGCGGGCCTATGGTTCTTCTCGGTTACCGACAAGTCGAAAGCGGCTGCCGAGGAGCGTGCACGTTTCTTCCCGCAATTCATCCGTTCGCAGACCGGTCTAGGCTCGAGTGGTGCGGTCGCGCACTGACCTCACAGGTCACCCAAAAAAAGCAGCCTTCGGGCTGCTTTTTTTATGCGCCTTCGCCCGTTTATGGGCGGCTCAGAGGCCGGTCAATCGGGTGCGAGGTATGCCAGTCATTCAGCATTTCGATAGAGGCCGGAGCCTGCAGCGGCATTCGCTAGACTCGTGGCAACTCCACGAACAAAAGGTTACAAACGATGCAAAATCGGATGATGGTCACAGGGGCCGGTTCCGGCCTGGGTCGCGAAATTGCGTTGCGCTGGGCGCGCGAGGGTTGGCAGCTGGCATTGTCAGATGTCAACGAGGCCGGCCTGGCTGAAACCCTGAAGATGGTCCGTGAGGCGGGCGGCGATGGTTTCACTCAACGCTGTGACGTGCGCGACTACAGTCAGCTAACGGCGCTGGCACAGGCTTGCGAGAGCAATTTTGGCGGCATTGATGTAGTGGTCAACAACGCTGGCGTCGCTTCGGGTGGCTTTTTCGAAGAACTGTCGCTGGAGGACTGGGACTGGCAGATCGCGATCAACCTGATGGGCGTGGTCAAGGGCTGCAAGGCGTTCCTGCCATTGGTGCAGAAGAGCCAGGGCAAGATCATTAACATCGCGTCCATGGCGGCTCTGATGCAAGCGCCAGGAATGAGCAACTACAACGTCGCCAAGGCCGGCGTAGTGGCGTTGTCCGAAAGCCTGCTGGTGGAGCTGAAGCAGCAGGAAGTCGGGGTTCATGTGGTCTGTCCGTCGTTCTTCCAGACCAATCTGATGGATTCCTATCGTGGGCCGACGCCCAACATGAAAGCGCAGATCAGCAAGCTGCTCGAAGCGTCGCCTATTTCTGCTGCCGACATCGCCGACTACATCTACCGTCAGGTTGCCGAAGGCGTGTTTATGATCCTGCCGCATGACGAAGGCCGGGCGGCTTGGAAAATCAAGCAGCACAACCCTCAGGCTATCTATGACGAGATGGCGCTGCTGGCAGAGAAGAAACGTAGCAAGAGCAAAACCTGACCAGTCGGTCCGTTTTGCTTGCCCTGATCCAGGGGCGGGAGTAGGGTTGCCGGTCCTACCCAGTCTGCCTCTGGACTCACTGTGAAAAATCCGTCTCGCTGGCTGCTCATGCTGGCTTTAGTGCTGGCCGCGATCAATCTTCGGCCCGGTATTACCTCGTTCGCACCCCTGATCGAACGCATCGCCGAGGAGCTCAGTCTCAGCCGCAGCGTTATCAGCCTTACTACCGCCTTGCCGGTGCTGCTGATGGGGTTGCTCGCGCCGTTGGCGCCACGTCTGGCGGTGCGGTTCGGACTGGAGCGCACCATCAGCCTGTGCCTTGGCTTGATCGGCCTGGCGCTATTACTGCGTCTGTTCGGTAAAAGCGCGCCGGTGTTGATTGGCACGGCGGCCATGGTGGGTGCCGGAATCGCGGTCGCCGGGCCGCTGTTGTCAGGCTTCATCAAGCGTTATTTCCTCGAGCAGATGGGTAAGACGGCCGCCTACTATTCGTTGAGCATGGCTGTTGGCGGCACCATCGGCGTGGTGCTTACCGCACCGGCGGCCGAACTGCTGGGCCAGCGCTGGACCTGGGGGCTGGCGTTCTGGGCTATTCCCGCAGTGCTGGCACTGTTGATCTGGTGGCGCCTGCCGAACCAGTCGGAGCCGGCAGTCGAGAGCCGCGCCGGTCTGCCGTGGCGTGAGCCACGCGCCTGGTTGGTGAGCATCTATTTCGCCTTGCAGGCCGGTCTGTTCTACGCACTGGCGACTTGGCTGGTGGCGCGTTACCACGAGGTTGGCTTCAGCCTGCTGCAGAGCAATGCATTTTTCAGTGGCTTCATGCTGATCGGTTTACCCAGCGCCTTCATCATGCCTTGGCTGGCGCAGCGCTTCGGTCGGCGGCACCTGCTGATGGCTTGCTGCGGCGTACTGGCGACGGTGTGTCTGTTGGTCATTGCCTGGCTTCCTCAGGTCAACCCCTTGCTGGTCTGCATGCTGCTGGGTGTGGCCTTGAACGGGACATTTTCGATGTCACTGGTATTGCCGATGTACGAAGCGAACTCACCGCTAGCGGTCAGCCGCCTGACGGCAATGATGCTTTGCACCGGTTATTGCCTGGCCTGTTTCACGCCAGTGCTGACCGGCTTGGGCCGCGATATCGCCGGTGATTACCGTGAACCCTTCCTCGTACTCGCGACCATGTCAGCGGCAATGTCGCTGCTCGCCTTGCGGCTGGCGCCCCGCCGAGATCTGTCTGCTGCGACGACGCCCTGAAGGTGCCGCTATTACCTTAGGTTGTGGTCTGCGTCACCTCTGCGACTCGCGTGCGGGCCATGTCCGCACGGGGCGCTGGAAGGCCGAGCGGATTTGATCGAACATGTCGGACTTTCGCCTGGAGTGTTCCTGTGGAGCCGGAATCCATCGTCTACGGCAGCATTCGTGACTGGCCTTCGACCGACCCCGAGCAGTGTCGGCTGCGCCGTGCAGTCAACCGCCGTGCGCTGTACAGCTTGCCTCAAGGTGAGGGTTGGCCTTTTCTCGGAAGAGAAATGTTTTCCTGCTGCATGGATGAAGGCGTGTATCAGACCCAGATCATTCACTTCGGCGCCAGCTACCGCGCGGTCGAATATGAATGGGCGCTCTGGGTGCGTCACTTCGAGGCACTGCTGAACGAACTCTACTGGACCAGCGCGGTGGTTCACCTAGAGACCGAACTCAACGGCATTCATACCTTCCGCTGGGAAACCGAAAGCGGTTCGCACAGCCCCCATCAGCGCGATTTGCGTATGCGCTGTGCCTGGGAGCGTGACGGCGGGGTATTCAGCTGAAATCTAGTCTTCCAGCCATTCCTTCGGCACCTCGCGCCTGAGCGCGAGCTGGCACTGCTGATGATCAACATCGAACACGATGACCGCGGTGCCTTTGCGCAATGCCTGGCGTACCCGCTCGACGCGGGTTTCCTGCGGCGTCTCGTCGCCATTATCGGTGCCCTCGCGGGTGACGAAGTCTTCGATGAGGCGGGTCAGGGTGTCAGGTTCGAGCTGGTCGTAAGGGATGAGCATCGGCGTCGGATCAAGTGGGATGGTGCAGGTCAGGTTCGCTGATCGGCGCGTTGAGGAACCGATCCAGGTAAGCATACAGCTGCTCACTGTCCAATGGCTTGCCAATGAAATCGTCCATGCCGGCCTCGCTGCCAGCGCGGCGATGCTCCTCGAGCACATGGGCGGTCAGTGCGATGATCGGCACGGGTCGCAACTGCAATTGCGCTTCGAGTCGGCGGATCTGACGGCTGGCCTCGAATCCGTCCATTTCCGGCATCTCGCAGTCCATCAAAATCAGCTGCACAGCGGCCGGGTTCTCGCTGTACGCACTGATTGCCCTGTGCCCGTTTTCAGCAACCATGACCTCATAGCCGCGTTTACGCAGCAGGCTGGACACGACCATCTGGCTGACCGGGTTGTCCTCGACTACTAGGATGAGCGGCTTGCGGCCTGTCAGGCTGTCGGCGGCCACCATCGCAGCGCCATTAGGCGTTCGGGTTCCCTGATAGAGGCGATGCAGTGCTTCGCGCAAGGGGCCGAGCAACAGGGGCAACGGCAGGCTTGCCAGGTGCAACGATGACGACGCAGGTGAGGGCTCGCTTTGTGGCGGGTAGAGCAGCATTACGCGTTGATTTGGTTCGAGCTGGTCGGCCACGGCGTTGAGCCATGCCTGTGGTTTGCCAGGCCAGGGTGCCATGATCACCAGCAGCGGGGCTGAAGCCTGATCGTCGAGGTAGCGGCGCAGTCGTTGCGGCTCCTCGCAACGGACGATTCGCATGCCCCAACGGTGGAGCAGATTGCCCATCGCATCCAGTGCACAGATATCCCGAGACGCGATCACGGCGGTTCGGCCTTCGAGCAAGGTCGTGAGTGGGTCAGAGTTGTCGCTCGCCTCCCGCAGCGGAATGTCGAAGCTGAATTGGCTGCCCTGGCCAGGCGTGCTCTGCACTTCGATCTGGCCGCCCATCATTTCCACCAGTTCCTTGCTGATGACCAAGCCCAGGCCGCTGCCACCGTAGCGTCGGGTTGTACTGGAATCACCTTGTGCGAAGGACTCGAACAGCTGGGCCAGCACCTCGGCGCGCATGCCGATGCCGCTGTCGGTGATCGAAAAGACCAGGCTTCGGCCGCCCTCCGGTCCCTGACAGACGACCTGCAGCACCACGCAACCCTGTTCGGTGAACTTCAACGAATTGCTCAGCAGGTTCATCAGGACCTGCTTGAGACGGGTCGGGTCGCCGCGAAGACGGCGTGGCACACCGGGCGCAAGGCTGAGATGCAGGTTCAGCTGCTTCTGCAGCGCTTGGGCTGTGAACAGGCTGATGGTTTCGGAGGCCAGCGCTTCCAAGTCGAACTCGATGTCCTCCAAGACCAGTTTGCCGGCGCCGATCCTTGCGTAGTCGAGGATGTCGTTGATGACCGTCATCAGCGAGTTGCTGGAGCTGGCAACCGTATCGAGGTAGAAGCGCTGGTTACGATCCAGCGGGGTTTCACGCAGCAATTGCAGCATGCCCAATACGCCGTTCAATGGCGTGCGGATCTCGTGGCTCATTTTCGCCAGAAAGCGACTTTTTGCCTGGTTCTCGCTTTCTGCCCGCTCGGCTGCCTGGCGCGAACGGAAGCCTTCTTCCTTAAGCAGGTTGATACGGTCGGCGAGCCCGATCGACAGCGTGATCAATTCGAAGGCGATGCCAACTTTGACAATCGACGCGCCATACAGGCCCAACAGGTTGAAGCCCAGTGAACCAGCTGTGACGATGACGAACGTCGCCAGCAGGACGCCCCAGGCCAGCGTGTAATAAAGGCCATAGCGCACGCCGCGGCTCCAGACGAAAGCGCCAGTCAGCAACAGGCCGATCGAAGAGCCGATGACCATCACACTGGCGAGCACGCTCCAGACCTGCGTTTCCAGAACGAATCCGGACAGCAGCGCACCCATCGACAGGATCAGCACCACACGCAGGGCGAAGTCCAGGCGCGGGAAGTACTCTCGGGTATGCAGAAAATGGCGGCTGAATTGGACCGACACCAGGCAATGGCTGAACATCAGTGCGTAGATGCCTAACGCGACCACGCCGCCGGCATCGTTCAGCCATTTGACCAGCAAGCCATCGAAGCTGAGTGCGAACAGGCCCACGTTGAGGTTGTAGATCAGATACCAGAAATACGCTGGCTCACGCAGCGAGAGGAACAGGAAGAAGTTGTAGCAGAACATCGCAAACAGCACGCCATAGAAGGCCCCGGCCAAGCCCATTGAGTCTTCGGTTGCTTCGGCGTTAGCTGCGTAGGTGCTGAAATACAGCGGGACGTACAGGGTGCTGGTGCTTTGCACACGCAACAGCAAGGTCGAGGTGCCGGGCGCGAGCTCTACTGGAAACAAGAAGTTGCTGACCCTGACCGAGCGCTCACTGAACGGATGGTTGTCCCCCGAGTGCTGTCGGCTGATACGACCGTCCGGGTGACGGAGATACAGCTGAATATCGTCAAGCAGCGGGTAGTTGATTTCGACGAAGCCGCCGAGAGGGTCGTGGAGTTGGTTGTCCAACTCGACACGGAACCACCAGACCGAATCGTTCTTCCCCTTATTGGGGTGTAGGCCTGACACTGGCTCGAAGGTTTTTTCGGGTAGCGCGAACACCTCGGCCACGCTCAGTTCGGCGGCAGGGTCTCTCAGAAAGTAACTTGAGCTGCCCAGTGCTTGGCGAAAATGCTGTGAATCCACAGGCACGGGCTCAAAGGCCGATGCCTGAGCGGTCAGACAGAATAGGAAGACGGCCAGAAAAAGACGCGGCAGCATGTTATTGACCCAAGGCGTGCAAACTCGCAAAACGCAGTTTCCAGTCGCGCGAAGGACAAATCCCCTCGCTTCATGCCTGACTGGCCAAGCATCCATATATTTCAGAGGTTTGCGACTTTGCCCGGATCAGCGCCGCCCCGCAATCGGCAATTGCCTCAAGTTGGCGGCGCATCATGAAACGTGGCCATCAACCGGACGAATCATCGGTTTGCTTGTCGAAGATCGAATCGACTGCCGGCACGCGCGTGTCGTTCTCCATTTGAGTCACGTGTTCCAGTTGATGGCTGAAGTTTTCCAGCGAATCTTTGCTCGTATGGGCGTCACTGGTGAAGACCGGTGGGCTCAGCAAGTAGGCCGAAATCAAGCGGCTCATGGCCGCCAGGCTGTCGATGTGGGTGCGCTCATAGCCATGCGTCGCGTCGCAACCAAAGGCCAGCAAAGCGGTGCGGATGTCGTGACCGGCTGCAATCGCCGATTGCGCATCGCTGTGGTAATAGCGGAACAGATCCCGACGCACCGGTACCTCATTGGCTTCCGCCAGTTTCAACAGGTGCCGCGACAGGTGGAAATCATAAGGCCCGCCTGAATCCTGCATGGCTACGGTGACGGCGTGTTCGCTGGATTCCTGACCCTTGGCCGTCGGCGCGATGTCTATGCCGACGAACTCGCTGACATCCCAGGGCAGGGCGCCGGCTGCACCAGAACCGGTTTCCTCGGTAATGGTAAACAGCGGATGGCAGTCGATCGGCGGCTCACGGCCGCTTTCAACCACGGCTTTGAGCGACGCTAGCAAGGCTGCCACTCCGGCCTTGTCGTCCAGATGGCGGGAGCTGATGTAACCGCTGTCGGTGAACTCGGGCATCGGGTCGAACGCGACGAAATCGCCCACATTGATTCCTAGCGCAAGCGTGTCGGCGCGGCCAGCGGTGTATCCGTCCAGGCGCAGTTCGACGTGGTTCCAGCTGATCGGCATCTCATCAACCGCAGTATTGAATGCATGTCCCGAGGCCAGAAGCGGCAGCACGCTGCCCCGGACCACACCGGTGTCGGTGAACACGCTGACGCGGCTGCCTTCGGCGAAACGACTGGACCAGCAGCCCACCGGGGACAAGCCAAGTCGGCCATTGTCCTGGATCTCCCGGACGCTGGCGCCAATGGTATCCAGGTGTGCGGCGATGGCTCGATCCGGGCTGTACCGACGGCCTTTGAGTGTGGCGCGGATGGTCCCGCGACGGGTCAGCTCGAAAGGAATGCCAAGCTCCTTCAGCCGCTCCGCCACGTAGCGAACGATGGTGTCGGTGAAGCCGGTGGGGCTGGGAATGGCGAGCATTTCCAGCAGCACACGCTGCAGGTAGTTGAGGTCTGGTTCTGGAAGCTTGGCAGTCATGATCATTCCTTAGCGGCAAAAAACCGGCTGCCGCCATTCAGGTGAGTGAAGTTGAGCTGCGGTAGTGCCGCAAGCGAGGCGGCTGGGCCATTCCGGCACCTGAGGGTGCCGGAGCCAGGCCATCAACGGCCTGGTTGCCCCGCTAATGGGTGCCGTAGCTGAGTGGAAAGAGCAGGTCGACGAAGCGTTCGGCGGTCGGCTGCGGATGATGATTAGCCAGGCCGACTCGCTCATTCGCTTCAATGAAAACGTACTCAGGCTGGTCTGCCGCCGGCACCAACAGATCGAGACCAACCACCGGGATATCCAGCGCACGGGCCGCGCGGACTGCAGCGTCGATCAGCTCGGGGTGCAGCTGATCGGTTACATCGTCCAGCGTGCCGCCAGTATGCAGATTGGCGGTACGACGAACCGTCAAATGCTGGCCACGTGGCAGCACGCTGTCGTAATCGAAGCCGGCTTCACTGATGCACCGATGGGTTTCCTCATCCATCGGGATTTTGCTTTCGCCACCCGTCGCGGCCTGGCGACGGCGACTCTGGGTTTCGATCAGTTCTTGGATGGAGTGGCTGCCGTCGCCAACCACTTCAGCCGGACGTCGAATTGCCGCAGCAACCACGCCATAGCCGATCACCACGATGCGCAGATCAAGGCCGGGATGGAAGCTTTCGAGCAAGACGCGTTGATCGAAGTGACGTGCTCGGGTAATCGCCTCCTCCACGTCCTCAGGGCTACGAAGATCGACCGAGACCCCGTGGCCCTGTTCGCCATCGAGTGGCTTGACCACGACACTGCCATGCTTTTCCAGAAACGCCTCGTTATCCTCTGGTGTCCCTGCGAGCTGCTGCGCTGGCAGTTTGAGCCCAGCGCGGGCGAGGGTGCGGTGCGTCAGGCTCTTGTCCTGGCACAACGTCATGCTCACCGCTGAAGTGAGGTCCGACAATGACTCGCGGCAGCGTACCTTTCGGCCGCCCTGGGTCAGGGTGAACAGGCCAGCTTCGGTGTCGTCGATGGTGATTTCTATGCCGCGACGCCGTGCCTCGTCGACGATGATCTTGGCATAGGGATTCAGCTCGGCTTCCGGGCCAGGCCCTAGAAACAAGGGTTGGTTGAAGGTGTTCTTGCGTTTGACCGTGAAGGTCTGCAGGTCACGGAAACCGAGCTTGGCGTAGAGCGCCTTGGCCTGCTTGTTATCGTGTAGCACCGACAAATCGAGGTAGGCCAGCCCGCGCCCCATATAGTGTTCGATCAAATGGCGAACCAGCGCTTCGCCAACGCCAGGGCGGGTGCAGGTTGGCGCGACCGCCAGACACCAGAGGCTGGATCCGTTCTCCGGATCGTTGAAAGCCTTGTGGTGATTGATGCCCATCACGCTGCCGATGATCTGGCCGGAGTCGTCGTCTTCGGCCAGCCAATAAACCGGACCACCTTGCTCTCGTGGGGTGCACAGCTCCGGGTTGACGGGCAGCATATGGCGGGACTGGTACAGGCTATTGATCGCTTTCCAGTCCTCCTCGCTCTGGGCGCGCCGAATGCCGAAACCGCGGAAGCTGCGGCGGGCCGGGCGGTAATCGGTGAACCAGATGCGAGAGGTGTCCGAGGGGTCAAGGAACAGCTGCTGCGGCGCATAGGCGAGCACCTGGTGCGGCGCGGCAACGTACAGCGCAATGTCCCGCTCCCCGGCCTGTTCATGGAGCAGGTCGGCAGCGAGCTTTTCAGGGTCGGAGTAGGTGTGTCCGATCAGGATGCGGCCCCAGCCACAGTGCAGGGTTACGGGCGCCTGAGGTTCCGCCTGGCCATCTTCCGCGAGTCGTTGCTGCAGGCGCTCGTAGGTCGGTGTCTGGCCGCGTAACAGCCGCTGTCCATAGGCTTGAGACTTCTGCATGGTACGTTCCTTGGAGCTTGTCACGACGTCACGGCATTTTTTGTATCAACTGGCCTTGGCGCCGTGCCGTCATGATCGGGTTCTTAGAGGCCTTGTTCGCTCAACCATAGATTGACCGCTGCCAGCTGCCACAATTTCGAGCCGCGCAGGGGCGTCAGTTGGCCCTCGGGGTCGTTGAACAGCTTGTCCAGCATTGCCGGGTTGTACAGCCCGCGATCCTGGCTCGGGTCCGTCAGCAGCTCGCGCACCCAATTCAGTGTGTCACCCTGCAGGTGCTTGAGGCCCGGCACCGGGAAATAGCCCTTGGGGCGGTCGATGACCGCGGCTGGGATGACCTTGCGCGCGGCTTCCTTGAGCACATATTTGCCGCCATCGGGCAGCTTGTACTTCGCAGGAATTCGTGCGGAAAGCTCGGCCACGTTGTGATCGAGAAACGGCACCCGTGCCTCTAGGCCCCAGGCCATGGTCATGTTGTCGACGCGTTTGACCGGGTCGTCGACCAGCATCACCGTACTGTCGATTCGCAGGGCCTTGTCGACGGCCGCATCAGCGCCCGGCTGCGCGAAGTGCTGACGAACGAAATCACCGGAGAAGTCGCCCTTGACCCACTGCTGCTGCACGGTGTCGGCGTACTCCTCGAAGCTGCGGTCGCGGAAGGCGCTGAGATAAGCCTCGACAGGGTCCTCGGCACCGTCCACCTGCGGATACCAGTGATAGCCAGCGAACAGCTCATCGGCACCTTGACCGCTCTGAACCACCTTGCAGTGTTTGGACACTTCCCGTGAGAGCAGGTAGAAGGCGATGCAGTCGTGGCTGACCATCGGTTCGCTCATAGCGCGAAAGGCAGCAGGCAGCTGTTCGAGGATTTCTTTCTCCTGAATCCGCAGCTGGTGATGGCGCGTCCCGTAATGCTGTGCAATCAGATCCGAATACTTGAATTCGTCGCCACGCTCGCCACCGGCGTCCTGAAAGCCAATGGAGAAGGTCTGCAAGTTGTCCGCAGCGCCGGCTTCGCGAAGCAGGCCGACCAGCAAGCTGGAGTCGACACCACCGGAAAGCAGCACGCCCACGTCAACCGCCGCGCGATGGCGCAAGGCGACGGACTCGCGCAAGGTTGTCAGGGTGCGCTCCTGCCAGTCTTCGAAGCTATAGCCTTGCTCCTCTTCTGATGCCCCGAACTCCAGCGTCCACCAGCGGTGTTGGCTGGTCTTGCCGCTGGCATCAACACGCATGAAGGTGCCGGGAGGCAGCTTCTCGATGCCCGCAATCAGAGTGTCCGGTGCCGGCACCACGGCATGGAAGCTCATGTAGTGGTTCAGTGCCACCGGGTTCAGCACACCGGCAATGTCACCGCCCTTGAGCAACGCCGGGAGCGTCGAGGCGAAGCGCAGGCGCTCGCCGGTGCGTGACAGATAGAGCGGCTTGATGCCGAGACGATCACGGGCGATGAACAGTTCCTGTACGTCGCGCTGCCAGATGGCGAAGGCGAACATGCCGTTGAGGCGCGGCAATAAGGCTTCGCCCCAGGCATGAAAGCCCTTGAGCAACACTTCAGTGTCACCCTCGGAGAAGAAGCGATAGCCCAGTGCCTCGAGCTCGGCGCGCAATTCCGGATAGTTGTAGATGGCGCCGTTGAAAACCATCGACAAACCGAGTGCCGAATCGACCATTGGCTGACCCGAGGCCTCGCACAGGTCCATGATTTTCAAGCGTCGGTGACCGAGCGCCAGAGGGCCTTGGCTGTTGAAGCCACAGGCGTCTGGGCCGCGAGCAGTCAGGGATTGAGTGATGCGTTCAACCGCGGCCAGATCGGCCGGTTGATTATCGAAGCGAAGTTCGCCAGCTATGCCGCACATAAGATCCTTACCGGTGTTGCCGTTGGGGAGTGTGACTGATGCTCGGATCGCGAAGTTCAGGTTTTCAGACCAGCGTATAGCGCTCTGGCTCGCCGGCTGCGGTGATCATTCAGGTGCGTCCCGCACAGGCTGAATCGCGCCCTGCTGCGTCAGTCAGGTTTTACAGGGAAACAAAGGAAGTGCTTTCATGTCAAACCGTGACCCAGCTGATTATGTTGTTTATGAACGAAGAAAATATTCGAGCTGAAACTATCGAAAAGCCGGAGAGCAGGCTTGAATTGTCGCTGTTTCAGGCTCTGCGCCGGTTGCAGCAGGACGCCGAAATGCATGCCAAGCGGCTGGCACGTTACGGTGGACTGAGCCCGGTGCAGCTAATGATTCTGCAGGTGCTTGCGAGCGAGCGACAGCTCACCGCCAGTGCGCTGAGCAAGCGCGTCAGCCTTACGCCTGCAACCCTGTCCGGGCAGCTCGACCGGCTCGCCGAGCGCGGACTTCTGTCGCGCCAGCGTGATGATCAGGACCGCCGCCGCCAATGGTTGCTGTTGACTGAAGAGGGCCGCGCACTGCAGCAACAGGCCCCGTCTTTGCTGCCGCCGGAGTTCGTTGCACGTTTCGCGGCGTTGCCGGAATGGGAGCAGCACGGAATCACTGCGGCGCTGCTTCGCGCCGCCTCGATATGCGGTTCGAGGGAATAGTCAGCAGCCCGGCTGAGCCTGCCGTCTGCTATAGGCGAAAGCCCTCGACGATATGCTCGGCCAGTGTTTCGCTGACTTGCGACTGACTACGTTCGTTGCGCAGCAGGACAATGCTGCTCAAGGGTAGCTCCGGCATGCCTTCCGCTTCGCCCAGCAAGCGCATGTCGGCCGTGACCAGGCTCTGCAGCTGCGCGGTCACCGCGAGCCCGGCGTTGACCACGGCCATCAGCGCTGAAAGGCTCGGGCTGGTATAGGCGACCCGGTAGGGAACGTCCAGGCTGTCGAGTGCGTTGCAGGCCCAGGCGCGGCAGAAGCAATCGGTATTGAACATGGCCAGTGGCATGGGCCGTTGTTCATGGGTGTTGAAGCCCGGCGCTTCAGCCCAGACGAAACGCTCGCGGCGCAGTAACTGCCCGATCTCGGTACCCGGCTCGCGGGTGACGATGGACAGATCCAGGTCGCGTCGCTGCAGCAACTGGTAAGACGGTTCGCAATGCACCTCCACCTGCACCAGCGGATAGGCCTGGGCGAAGCGCGACAGGATGCCGGGTAGGAAGCGCATCACATAATCGTCTGGAGTGCCGATGCGCACCGAGCCGACCATGTGCGGCTCACGCAAGGTGGTCAGCACCTCACCGTGCAGCTTGAGAATTCTTCGCGCATAACCAAGCAGGATCTGGCCTTCTGCGGTGAGCTTGACCTGGCGCCCGTCGCGCTCGAATACCGAACGTTGCAGTACGTCCTCTTCCAGCCGCTTCATCTGCATGCTGATTGCCGACTGCGTGCGATTGACGGCTTCCGCAGCACGGGTGAAGCCGCCGTGGTCGGCAATTGCCACAAAGCTGCGCAGCAGCTCGGCATCGATACTCGGGTAGTTGGCCATTCATCAATCTCCGAGATGGACATCATCATAAACATTCGTTGGATTGATCATAAGCCCGGCGGGACACTGGCGCCATCCACTCGGAGGTGTACCCGATGAAAAGCCATGCTGAGTTCGTTCAATCTTGCGCCCGGAGCGCAACGCCCCATTTCTCGCTCGGACGGTCGCTGCGTGCGGCCTGGCAGCAGTTCGGCCGCTGGCACGCGCTGTATCGCCAGCGCCAGCAACTGGCCTCGCTGAGTGATGAGATGCTCAAGGACATCGGTTTGAGCCGGGCCGATATCGAAACCGAAATCACCCGGCCATTTTGGGATGAGCCGTTTCGCCGAGGCTAATCTTTGGCAGCTTGGTCACGAGGCTCGAATAGGCAGGCGCTCGATGAGACGCTCAGTCGATCCGTCGAATGAGCTTGCGCAGCAGGAATCGATTGGGGTGGCAGGCTTCGGCGATGGCGCGCGGTACGGGCAGCGGTTCGTCATTCAGCCACGCGGCGAGCAGCTCGCCCGACAGTGGCGCGGTGATCAGGCCGCGCGAGCCGTGTGCGGTATTGACGTACAGCCCATCAAGCCAGGGACACGGAGTGTCAGGCACTTGCCGAGCATCCTTCGCCAGCACGGCATAGGCTTCGGCGAAGCGTGCTGGATCGGCCAGCGCGCCGATGATGGGTAGATAGTCAGGGCTGGTGCAGCGGAACGCGACGCGTCCATGCAGTTGGTCGATATCGACGGTGTCGGCCTCGAGGCGCTGATGCAGATCAGCGGAAATCTCCGCCAGCATCTCCAGGTTGGAGTGATGTTCCGCTGCGCTTGGAGCCGGGTCGGTTTCGGCGAAATTGAAGCTCGCACCCAACGTGTGCTGACCCTCACGGGGCGGGGCGACGTAGCCCTTGGCGCAGAGCACGGTGCGCAATGCGCTGCTTCGTTCGGTCACCGTCAGGGCGGTGATCTGTCCGCGGATTCGCTTGAGCGGCAGCCAGGCACTTTGGCTGAACCGCGCAGCGTCGGCGGCGCCAGCCAGAATCACTACCGGCGCCTCGGCCAGCAGCTCATCGCCGATCAGTGCCTGCCACTGCTCGCCGGCGCGACGCAGCTCGACCGGGTGCTGGTGGCGAAGCAGCTCGATGTCGGGGTGCGCGATCAGCCAGCGACACAGCGCTGGCGGGTGCGCCCAACCCGCGTCCGGATAGAGCAGCCCGCCATGGTTCAGCGCCACGCCCGCCAGCTGCTCAGCTTCCTCGCGCTGCACCGCGCGCAGCAGACTGGGCGGAAAGGCATCGGACAGTGCTGCTTGGCGGGCGCTTTCCTTGTGGTCGAAGGCAAGCTGCAGCACGCCACAGGCATCCCAGTCCTGGCCTTGCTGCAGGTTCTGCAACAACCGACGGGTGTAGCCAAAGCCGCTGGCGACAAGCTGCGAAAGCGCGGTGCCGTGCGCTGACAGCTTCAGATAGAGCACACCCTGTGGATTGCCAGAACCCTCTTGGGCGACGTCGTCATGCCGCTCCAGCAGTGTCACCTGCCAGCCGCGCGCCGCCAGGCTGGCAGCGCTGGCGCAACCCGCGAGGCCTGCGCCGATGATCAGTGCCTTGCGCTGCGTTGGTTTATATGACGGGCGCGCGAACCACGGGCTCTCCAAGGTTTTTGGCGATGCGGCAAGGTGACCCTGGATGTTTTCCCACTTCTGGCCGAAGCCCGGTATCCGCTTGATCTCAAAGCCCGCCTCTTTGAGGGCTCGTCGCACACTGCCGGCGCTGCTGAAAGTCGCCAGCGTGGCACCCGGGGCGGACAGCCGCGCCACCTGCTCAAATAGCTCGGGCTGCCACATGTCCGGGTTCTTCGGCGGAGCAAAACCATCGAGAAACCAGGCGTCTACCTGGGCATCCAGTTCTTTCAGCTGGTCGAGCGCATCGCCTACCAATAGCGTCAGCGTCACCTGACCGAAACGAAATTGCTGGAATCCCGGATTGACCGCCACATACTGGTCCAGCAACTGGCGCGCCTGCAGCTGCAGCTCGGGCCACAACGTCAGCGCGCGACGAAGGTCGTCGCGCGTGAGTGGATGCTTTTCAACACTGACGAAGTGCAGGGCGCTATTGGCAGGCGCAGTGCGCTCGAACAGCGCCCAGGCGCAAAGGAAACTGAGGCCGGTACCAAAGCCCGTTTCGCCAATCACCAGGCGCTCCCCAGCCTGAAGAGCGGCGAAACGTTCGGCCAATCGGTTGGGTTGCAGAAATACGTGGGTGGTTTCGGCCATGCCTGAGCCGCGAGAAAAATATACGTCACCATAGCGCCGCGATTGCGGTTGGCCGTTCTCGTCCCAGTCGAGCTCGGCATGTTCAAAACCGGGTGAGATCGCGGCGGACATCGACGTTTCCTGCGGAGAAAAATCGCGATTCTAGCAGCAGCGCGAAACCTGCTGCGGGCGCGCTTTGTCGCATCGGTAAGCGCGCAGGCCAGCGCACCATGCGCTAACAGACGGAGCTGCATCAGTACTGCAGCTACCTTGGCCTGCTAGGGTTCATCACAGCATCCATTCTTGGAGTACACGATGTTCGAGTCCGCAGAAATCGGCCACACCATCGACAAGGACACCTACAACAAAGAAGTGCCCGTTCTGCGTGAAGCGTTGCTGCAAGCGCAGTACCGCCTCAAAGAGCAGGCGCGGTTTCCAGTGCTTATCCTGATTAATGGCATCGAGGGTGCCGGAAAAGGCGAAACGATCAAGTTGCTCAGCGAGTGGATGGACCCGCGGCTAATCCGGGTCGACAGCTTCGATGTGCCGACCGACGAAGAACTCTCGCATCCGCCCGCCTGGCGTTACTGGCGTCGCCTGCCCCCGAAAGGACAGACCGGTATCTTTTTCGGTAACTGGTACAGCAAGTTGCTGGAGGACCGGGTCCATGGGCGCATTAAGAAAGCTGAGCTGGAGCTGGCGATCGACCGTGCTCAGCGGTTCGAACGCATGCTCTGCGCTGAAGGCACGCTGATCTTCAAATTCTGGTTTCACCTGTCCAAGGACCGCATGCTGCAGCGCCTTGAGTCGCTAAAGGATGATCCGCTGCACAGCTGGCGCATCAGCCCGCTGGATTGGCAGCAGTCGAAAACCTACGACCGGTTCGTCAAGCACGGTGAATTGATCCTGCGCCGCAGCAGCCGGGACTTTGCACCCTGGTACGTCATCGAGGGCAGCGACGAACGATACCGCAGCCTGACCGCCGGCCGGTTGCTGCTCGAGGGGCTCAATGCTGCGCTGGACGCTGCGGACCAACCGCTCTCGCAGCCGCACACGGCGACGATCGAGCTGAAGCTCGATCAGGCGAGCCTGCTTGGCAGTCTCGACATGCAGCAATCGCTCAGCAAGGACCATTACAAAGAGCAGCTGGGACATGAACAGGCAAGGCTGAGTCAGCTGCTGCGTGATCCGCGGCTGCGCAAGCGTGGGGTGCTGGCCCTGTTCGAGGGCCACGACGCGGCGGGCAAGGGCAGCGCCATTCGCCGGGTCACGGGTGCGCTGGATCCGCGGCTGTATCGCACCATACAAATCGCCGCGCCCAGCGAGGACGAACTGGCGCAGCCATGGTTGTGGCGATTCTGGCGCAACGTCCCGGCGCGCGGGCAGTTCATCATTTTCGATCGATCCTGGTACGGCCGCGTGCTGGTCGAGCGTGTCGAGGGCTTCTGCTCGCCAGACGAGTGGCTGCGGGCCTATACCGAGATAAACGAGTTCGAGGAACAGCTGGTCGACGCAGGCGTAGTGGTGGTCAAGTTCTGGCTCTCCATCGACAAACAAACGCAGCTGGAGCGTTTCAAGGAGCGGGAAGATACGCCGCACAAACGCTTCAAGATCACCGAGGAAGACTGGCGCAATCGCGAAAAATGGGACGACTACAGCAATGCCGTGGCGGACATGGTCGATCGCACCAGCACCGAAATTGCGCCCTGGACGTTGGTTGAGGCCAACGACAAGCGCTTTGCCCGGGTCAAGGTATTGCGCACGCTCAACGACGCGCTGGAAGAAGCGATCAGCTGAGTTTCAAGGAACGGCGGACAATGGCCAGCCATATCCCTGCTGAATGTTCGTCGCCTTTGGTGAAGGGCCGGAACTATGCTCGGTCCATCGTCAACAGGCCGGCCGCCGCAGCGGCCGCCCAACCATTCGAGGTATGCCATGCGTGAAGTAGTGATCGTCGACAGCGTACGGACCGGCCTGGCCAAGTCCTTCCGCGGCAAGTTCAACATGACCCGTCCTGACGACATGGCGGCTCATTGCGTCAACGCGCTGCTGTCGCGTAACGGGCTGGACCCAAAGCTGGTAGAGGACTGCATCGTCGGTGCCGGCTCCAACGAGGGCGCACAGGGCTACAACATCGGTCGTAACGTGGCGGTGCTGTCGAACCTGGGCATCCAGTGCGCGGGCATGACACTCAATCGCTTCTGCTCGTCCGGCTTGCAGTCCATTGCCATCGCGGCCAATCAGATCGCTTCCGGCTGCAGCGACATCATCGTTGCCGGTGGCGTCGAGTCGATCACCATGACGGCCAAGAGCCGCAACAGCGATAACCTCTTCAACCCGGTTTTGCAAGAGCGGGTGCCGGGTCTATATCACAGCATGGGCCAGACCGCCGAGCTGGTTGCGCGCCGCTACAACGTCACCCGTGAACAGCAGGACATCTACTCCCTGCAGAGCCAGCAGCGCACTGCACGAGCTCAGGCGGAAGGCCTGTTTGACGATGAGATCGTTCCGATGAACGTTCGCTACTTCACCGAGGACAAGAACGCCGGTGAGCGCACCGAGCATGAAGGCGTGGTCGATCGTGACGACTGCAACCGCCCGGACACCACACTGGAAAGCCTGTCGGGTCTCAAACCTGTGTTCGCCGATGATGGTTCGGTGACCGCTGGCAACGCTTCGCAGCTGTCCGACGGCGCCTCAATGACCTTGGTCATGAGCCTGGACAAGGCCATCGAACTGGGCCTCAAGCCGCGTGCCTTCTTCCGAGGCTTCACCGTGGCCGGGTGTGAACCGGAAGAGATGGGTATCGGCCCGGTGTTCTCGGTGCCGCGCCTGCTGCAGGCCCGAGGGCTGCAGGTCAACGACATTGATCTCTGGGAGCTCAACGAAGCCTTTGCCTCGCAGTGCCTGTATTGCCGCGATACGCTGGAAATCGACAATGAGAAGTTCAACGTCAATGGCGGCTCGATTTCGATCGGCCACCCATTCGGCATGACCGGTTCGCGCACCGCGGGCCATCTGGTTCGCGAGCTGCAACGCCGCAACCTGCGTTATGGAGTCGTTACCATGTGCGTTGGTGGCGGAATGGGTGCGTCTGGGCTGTTCGAAGCCGTGCGCTGAAGCAGTCGTCGCAGGGACGCCTAATAGAAACCCGCGCCAGATGGCGCGGGTTTTTCATGCCTGATCATTATCTGGTCGCTCCTTGGCTGGGCTTCAGCTCGTGCGCCAGGCTATCCGGTCTGCGTCTGGCTCCAGGCTAGCGATGCAAAGGTGCAGCATGTGCCAGAGACGACTGAGTTGCTCTGCGGTGAAGTTTTCGGTGGGCTGAAGCCCACCCTACGACGTAACCTGGCCTGTAGGGTGGGCTTCAGCCCACCGTATATATGGCGGAAGCAGTCAGCTAGATAGATAAAAACCCGCGCTTGGCGCGGGTTTTTTATTGCCACAGTCTGGCCACTGAGGCCCGTAGGGTGGGCTTCAGCCCACCACCCCGCGGCTAGGTTGCTACCTCAGCTCAGCTGCGGCTGGACTCCAGCATGGTTTCAGGTCGCACCCACTGGTCGAACTCCTCATCGGTCAAATAGCCGAGCGCCAGTGCCGCTTCGCGCAAGGTAGTGCCTTCGGCATAGGCCTTCTTGGCGATCTCGGCCGCCTTGTCGTAACCGATGTGCGGGTTCAGTGCTGTCACCAGCATCAGCCCCCGCTCCAGATGCTCGGCCATGCGTGCCGCGTCCGGCTCGAGGCCGACGATGCAATGCGCGTTGAAGTTGCGGCAACCATCGGCCAGCAGTCGGATCGATTCGAGCATGTTGTGCACGATCACCGGCTTGAACACATTGAGCTGTAGATGGCCCTGGCTCGCGGCGAAGCCGACCGTCACGTCGTTGCCCATCACCTGGCAGGCAAGCATGGACAATGCCTCGCACTGCGTCGGGTTGACCTTGCCTGGCATGATCGAGCTGCCCGGCTCATTGGCTGGCAAACGCACTTCGGCGAAACCACCGCGCGGGCCCGAGCCGAGCAGCCGCAGGTCGTTGGCGATTTTCATCAGCGCCGTGGCCAATGTTTTCAGGGCGCCGGAGAGTGCGACCAGCGGCTCATGGCCGGAAAGGGCGGCAAACTTGTTCGGCGCAGACACGAACGGAAGACCGGAGAGTGCCGCCAGTTCAGCAGCAATCGCTTCGGCGAAGCCATGCGGGGCGTTGAGACCAGTGCCCACTGCGGTGCCGCCCTGGGCCAGTTCGTAAACGGCGGGCAGCGAGTGTCGAATTGCCTGTTCGGCGATATCCAGCTGGGCCACGAAGGCCGACAACTCCTGGCCGAAGGTCACGGGGGTTGCATCCATCATGTGGGTGCGCCCGGTTTTGACCAGCTGACCATAGCGTGCCGCCTGTTCGGCGATGCCGCCAGACAGCTCGGCGATGGCGGGCAACAGATCGTCTTGGATCGCTCGCGCAACGGCGATGTGCATGGAGGTGGGGAAGCAATCGTTGGAGCTCTGTGCGCGGTTGACGTGGTCGTTGGGGTGCACCGGGCTCTTGCCGCCACGTGCTCCGCCGGCCAGTTCATTGGCGCGCCCGGCAATAACCTCGTTGACGTTCATGTTGCTCTGGGTGCCGCTGCCCGTCTGCCAGACCACCAGAGGAAACTGATCGTCGTGCTGGCCGTGGAGTATTTCGTCGGCGGCCTGTTCGATTAGACGCGCGATGTCCGGCGGTAGATCGCCTATGCGGTCGTTGACCCGCGCCGCGGCTTTCTTGATCAGCGCCAGCGCATGGCAGACGGCAAGGGGCATGCGCTGGTCGCCGATGGCGAAATTGATCAGCGAGCGCTGTGTCTGGGCGCCCCAGTAAGCCTGTTCCGGGACTTCCACTGGACCCAGGCTGTCGGTTTCGGTGCGTGTCATGCCGTGCTCCATCGATGAGGTATCCCTGTTAGGTTGCTGGCTGTGGGCACAGGTTCAATCTGGCCTGCAGCTGTTCCTTGAGCGCCGGGAACTCCGCGCGCAGAATGTGTCCATTGAGGCTCACTTAACGATCGCCAAGGATCATCTCATGCACATTCTTCGTACATTCGGCCTTTGTAGCGTTCTGTCGATGGCGCTCCTCAGCGGCCAGGCCAACGCTGACAGTGCGGGTCACCAGGCCCAAGCCGAGCGTTTCCTGGAGCTGGTCAACGCTGATCGACTCGCTGTGCCGGTGTATGCCCAGGTGCAGCAGATGTTCGCCGAGCGCTTCGAGCAGACCCAAGCGCCCGCGAGCAAGCGCGCACTGCTCGAACGCTACCAATCGAAGGCCGATGCTGCGCTGGACAAGGCCATCGGCTGGGAGCAGGTCAAGCCGGACCTGATCACGCTCTATACCGAAACCTTCACCGAGCAGGAGCTCAGCCAGTTGAACGACTTCTACGAGTCGGCGCTTGGCAAGAAGATGCTGACCAAACTGCCGGAGCTGAATGCGCGTTCGGCGCAGGTTACCCAGGCCAAGCTGCAAAGCGCTGTGCCCCAGGTCAACAAGCTGCTGGCAGAGATGACTGCCGAACTCGATACTCAGAAAAAGCCCTGACGGAGCCGCCCGGATGTCCAAACTCGAATCCATCGAACAGACGCTGCAAAGCGCACTGCAACCTCAGCATCTGCAAGTGCTGGACGAAAGCCACACGCACAGCCGCGGCCAGGAAACCCATTACAAGGCGGTGATCGTCAGCGAGCAGTTCGCCGGCCTGAATGCGGTCAAGCGCCACCAGCGCGCCTACGCTGCAATGGGCGATCTCATGCAACAGATTCACGCCCTGGCACTGCACACCTACACCCCGGAAGAGTGGACCGAGCAGGGCGTCGCGCCTGCGTCACCGGTCTGTGCCGGGGGGCACAAATAACAAGCTGTCTGGCGGCTTTAGGCCTGATCAAGATTTGTTGCTAGAATGCGCGCCGCGCCGGCTCACGCCGGCGTTGTCGTTTTCGCATTCCCGGTCCGCCCTTTGCGTGGGCGACCACTGGAGGAAGTACCCGCATGACCCAGAAGATCGTCGTTGCGGCGCTGTACAAGTTCGTCTCTCTGCCGGACTACGTCGCGTTGCGTGAACCCCTGCTCGAAACCCTCGATGCCAACGGCATCAAAGGCACGCTGTTGCTGGCCGAAGAAGGCATCAACGGCACTGTGTCCGGCAGCCGTGAAGGGATCGATGCCTTGCTCGCCTGGTTCGGGACTGATGCCCGCCTGGCCGACATCGATCACAAGGAATCCTACTGCGACGAGCAGCCCTTCTACCGCACCAAGGTCAAGCTGAAGAAGGAAATCGTCACCCTGGGGGTGCCCGGCGTCGATCCCAACCAGCGCGTCGGCACCTACGTCGATCCGAAGGACTGGAATGCGCTGATCGAAGATCCGGAAGTGCTGTTGATCGATACCCGCAACGACTACGAAGTGGCCATCGGTACCTTCGAAGGCGCAATCGACCCGCAAACCAAATCCTTCCGCGAGTTTCCCGATTACATCAAGGCGCACTACGACCCGGCCAAGCACAAGAAGGTCGCGATGTTCTGCACCGGAGGCATCCGCTGCGAGAAGGCTTCCAGCTACATGCTTGGCGAGGGCTTCGAGGAGGTTTATCACCTCAAGGGCGGCATCCTGAAATACCTCGAACAAGTGCCGCAAGCAGAAACGCGCTGGCGCGGCGACTGCTTCGTGTTCGACAACCGGGTGACCGTCCGTCATGACCTCACCGAGGGCGACTTCGACCAATGCCACGCCTGCCGTACACCGATCTCGCTGGAGGACCGCCAATCGGAGCACTACGCTCCAGGCATCAGCTGCCCCCACTGCTGGGATAACCTCAGCGAGAAGACGCGTCATAGTGCGCGTGAGCGGCAGAAGCAGATCGAACTGGCGCTCGAGCGCAACCAGCCACACCCCATTGGCTACAACTATCGCAAGGCGGGTGTGTAACCGAGTACAGCCATGAAGCGCGCTACACGCGCTTTACCCTGATAGAACCGGAGCGCCGATGAGCAGCCGACTGATCTATGTGATGGACCCGATGTGCTCATGGTGCTGGGGCTTCGCGCCGGTCGTGCAGGCACTGATCGAACAGGCCCAGGCGCGCGGGGTGGGTTCGGAGCTAGTGGCTGGTGGGTTGCGCCAGGAACGTACCGCGATGGATCAAGCCGCTCGTGACCGAACTGCCTCCTACTGGCACGCAGTACATGAGGCGAGCGGCCAGCCTTTCAACTTCGAGGCGGGCTTGCCCGACGGGCTGGTCTACGATACCGAGCCGGCTTGCCGTGCGCTGGTTGCTGCACGTGATCTCGACAGCCAAGCCGCGTGGCGACTCGCTGGGCTGATCCAGCGGGCCTTCTACGTTGAGGGGCGCAACGTCACGCTGCCTCCGGAACTTGTCGAGCTGGCCGAGACCGCTGGAATTCCGCGTATCGAGTTCGCCGACCGCTTCGATTCCCAGGCCGCACGTGATGCCACCGTTGCGGACTTCGAGTGGTCGCGCAATCTTGGTATCGCGGGGTTTCCTACCTTGCTGGCTGAACACGATGGCCAGCTAGCATTGGTGACGAACGGATTCCAACCGCTCGAAGCGCTATCACCGCTGCTGGCGCGCTGGCTGGATCACAATATCAATGCCTGATCAGCTCAGCTGGGCCGAAATCCGCCGCCTCGCCCTTCACCATCGCAAAGCCCTGGTGCTGGCCAATCTGGTCGCGGTGCTGGCGACGCTGTGCAGTGTGCCGATTCCCTTGTTGTTGCCGTTGCTGGTCGACGAGGTGCTGTTGAAGCAGGGCGACGCAGCCCTGGAGGTCATGAACAACTTTCTTCCGGCGGAGTGGCAGACCGCCGTAGGCTATATCGGCCTGATGCTTTGCATAACGCTGTTGCTGCGCGCATCGGCTCTGATTTTCAACGTTCTGCAGGCGCGTCTGTTTGCCCGATTATCGAAGGATCTGGTCTATCGCATCCGTGTACGGCTGATCGAGCGGCTCAAGCGTATTGCGCTGAGCGAATACGAAAGCCTGGGTGGAGGGACCGTTGCGGCACATCTGGTCACCGATCTCGAGACTATCGATAAATTCATCGGCGAGACCCTCAGCCGGCTGTTGGTCGCCGTGTTGTCCATTGCCGGTACGGCAGCGATCCTCCTCTGGATGCATTGGCAGCTGGCGCTGTTGATCCTGCTGTTCAATCCTCTGGTGATCTACGCCACGGTGCAGCTGGGCAAGCGCGTCAAACACCTGAAGAAGCTGGAGAACGACAGCACGTCGTTATTTACCCAGGCGCTCACCGAAACGCTAGATGCGATTCAGGAAGTGCGCGCCGGTAACCGCCAGGGGTTCTTTCTCGGACGCCTCGGCCTGCGGGCGCGGGAAGTGCGCGATTTCGCGGTGGCCTCGCAGTGGAAGACAGACGCCTCCAATCGCGCCAGTGGGCTGCTGTTCCAGTTCGGTATCGACATCTTTCGTGCCGCGGCCATGATCACGGTGCTGTTTTCGGACCTGTCTATCGGACAGATGCTCGCGGTGTTCAGCTACCTGTGGTTCATGATCGGCCCGGTGGAGCAGCTGCTCAATCTGCAGTACGCCTTCTACGCGGCGGGCGGTGCGCTAAGCCGCATCAACCAGCTGCTGGCGCGTGCCGACGAGCCGCAATATCCCGGTGGTCAGGATCCGTTCGTTGGCCGCGATACCGTCGACATTCAAGTCCAGGGGCTGCGTTTCTCCTATCAGGATGAGCCGGTCCTGGAAGGGCTGGATTTGTCCATCGGGGCGGGTGAGAAGGTGGCTATCGTCGGTGCCAGCGGCGGCGGCAAGAGCACCCTGGTGCAGTTGCTGTTGGGGCTCTATCAGCCGCAGGCCGGACATATTCGTTATGCAGGGGTCGAGGTGCAGGATATCGGGCTGCCAACGGTTCGCGACAACGTCGCCGTAGTGCTGCAGCATCCGGCCCTGTTCAACGACACGGTGCGCGCTAATCTGCTGATGGGGCGCGAACGGGACGATCAGGCATGCTGGCGTGCGCTGGAAATAGCTCAGTTGGCCGACACGATCCGGCAGCTGCCAGCCGGACTGGACAGCATCGTTGGTCGTTCCGGTGTTCGCCTCTCAGGGGGACAACGACAACGACTGGCGGTGGCGCGCATGGTGCTGGCTGAGCCCAAAGTGGTCATCCTTGATGAAGCTACGTCGGCTCTGGATGCCGCCACCGAGTATGCCTTGCATCAGGGACTCAACCGCTTCCTGCAAGGGCGCACGACACTGATCATCGCTCACCGTTTGTCGGCGGTGAAACAGGCCGATCGGGTGCTCGTTTTTGACGGCGGGCGCATTGCGGAGCAGGGCGATCACCAGCAGCTGATTGCTGACGGCGGGCTCTACGCCAAGCTTTACGGGCATCTTCAGCAACATTGAGGCTGGCATCGGGCACAACCCTGAGCGCGCAGTGCCAGCCGGCTCAGTGCGCGCTGGCAAATTGACGTCAATTCCTGATTAAATTGCGACGCTTTCGCATTCAACTTTAGTCGCAACCTGCCGACTCCATAAGCGCGCTTACTTTTTAGGGATTCTCTGATGCAATCCGTCGATTTTTTCGCCAACCTTTCCGTCGGCAAGAAGCTGCTGCTCGGCTTCGCCATGGTCCTGCTGCTGACTTTGGGTGTCGCCGGGACCGGCTTTTACGCCGTGGACTCGATCCTGAATCGCTCATATCAGATGAATCAGCTGTTACGGATCAACGCTGCGATTCTGGAAGCCCGTGGCCTGGAGCGCGACTTTGCACTGACTCGCAGTGACGAATCCGCCGCGGCCTTGCGCAGCACGCTGGCCAAGCTCAATCAAGAGCTGGACGAGCTTGCGCAAAGCTCGTCTGAAGAAGACCAGCAGAAGCTGCAGCAGATTCGCAGCGATGCGGCCGTCTATGCCGATAATTTCACTCAGTACGGTGAGCTGATCAGCAAAGGTGTGGCGCTTCGCGAGCGTATGGCCGATGCCGCACAAAAAAGCCGTGAAGAGTTTGAATACATCGAACTGGATATGTACGACGCCGTGCGCGTATTGCGTCTGGAAGGTGACCACTTGAAGGGCAGCGACCCGCTGACCATCGCCGAAGCGGCGTCCGGGCTGACCAAGCGCATCCTCGATCTGCGTACCTTCGAAAGCATGTTCATCGCCCATAGCGCGCAAGCCGCGGTGGACAGCTGGAACGAGTCCTATGCGGACGTGACCACCATCGGCAGCAGTCTGAAAACCTGGCTCAACGACGAGCAGAAAGCCACCATGGATGGTGCGCTCAACGCTCTAGCGGCCTATCAGCAGGCGTTTGGTGAGTTCCGCAACAACCGCGCCGAGCGCATCGCGCTCGAGCAAGCGATGGTGGGCCAGGCTCAGCGCATCCTGGATACGGCCGATCAGGCATTGGCGGGTGCGACCGAGGCCATGCAGGAGCAGCGCCGCAGTGCCTACACGTGGCTCGGAATCATCAGCGTTCTGGCCGTGGTAATTGGGCTGGTGGCCGCGACGGCGATCTCCCGCATGATCGTCGTACCGCTGCGCTACACCGTACAGCTGGCGCAGCGCGTGGCCGAGGGCGACCTGACCCAGTCGCAGAAGGTGACCCGTCGCGACGAACTCGGCCAGCTGCAGAAAGCGATGTCCGACATGACTGAGAGCCTGCGCACCTTGATCGGCCGCATCGGCAGTGGTGTCGGTCAGATTGCTACCGCCGCGGAGCAGTTGTCCGCGGTGACGGCGCAGACCAGTGCTGGCGTCCAGAAGCAGCGGGTCGAGACTGAACAGGTCGCTACCGCCATGCACGAGATGGCAGCGACCGTTCAGGAAGTAGCACAAAACGCCGAGCAGGCATCGCATGCAGCCCGCGAGGCCGACCAGCAGGCGCGCCAGGGCGATCGCGTCGTTCAGGAGGCTATCGGTCAGATCGGCAGCTTGTCTGGCGAGGTCGAACATTCCGCTCATGCCATCGAAGAGCTGAATACCGAAAGCGGTCGTATCGGCACCGTGTTGGAAGTGATTCGTGCGGTGGCTGAACAGACCAACCTGCTCGCACTCAACGCGGCGATCGAAGCCGCCCGCGCCGGTGAACAGGGCCGCGGTTTCGCCGTGGTGGCTGATGAGGTCCGCGCCCTGGCTCGCCGCACCCACGACTCCACGGAGGAAATCGAAGGCCTGATCGCCAACCTGCAGCGCGTAGCGCAAAAGGCCGTTGAGCAAATGCAGACCAGCCGTAACCTGACCCAACGCACCGTCGACCTGGCCAGCGAAGCAGGCATCGCGCTGGGTCGCATCACCGAGTCGGTTTCGACCATCGAGCAGATGAACCAGCAGATCGCGGCGGCAGCCGAGCAGCAGAGCGCCGTCGCTGAGAACATCTCCGAGAGCGTGACCCGTGTTCGCGACATTGGCGAGCAAAGCGCCAGCGGCAGCGAGCAGACCGCCGCGGCCAGTGCTGAGCTGGCGCGCCTGGGCGTCGAACTGCAAGGGCTGGTGGCGCGCTTCCGCACCTGAGTTTTTCTCTGCAACCCCAAAGCCCCGGTTCTTGCCGGGGCTTTGTCGTTTATAGCGCTGAACTCCAGCGAGACTCCACCTATCTAGAAAGGTGACGCGGCTGCGGCTGCATGCTCGGGAGAAGAAGATTGAACGCCTTGTCGCTCGCCGGTTTCTGCCTCGAAATCGAGGCTGCCCAACGATGAAAACCAACGTATTCGCTGCGGGCGAGTCCCGGCTGAAGCAGGCGATCACTGGCCCAGCGCTGTTTCTGTTCATCCTCGGTGACGTGCTGGGTGCCGGCGTTTATGCGCTGGTCGGCAAGATTGCTGGTGAAGCGGGCGGGGCGGTCTGGGTGCCGCTGGTGGTCGCGCTGGGTTTCGCCATGCTCACCGCGGCGTCTTATGCAGAGCTGGTCACTAAATATCCAAAGGCTGGCGGCGCGGCGGTGTTCGCCGAGCGGGCATTTGGCAAGCCATTGGTGTCCTTTCTGGTGGGCTTTTGCATGTTGGCTGCGGGTGTGACAAGCGCGGCGGGATTGTCCCTGGCGTTTGCTGGCGATTACCTCGGTGCCTTTCTCGACACCCCGGCGGTGCCGACTGCGCTGGTGTTTCTGGCGATCGTTGCGCTGCTGAACGCTCGTGGCATCAAGGAGTCGCTGGGAGCCAACACGGTAATGACAGTGATCGAAGTGTCCGGCCTGTTGTTCGTGGTGGTGCTGGCCGCACGCTTCCTTATGAGCGGGCAGGGCGAGCCGTCGCGGGTATTGGAGTTCGCGCCTGGCGTGTCGCCTGCGATCGCCGTACTTGGCGCGGCGCTGATCGCTTTCTATTCATTTGTCGGCTTCGAGGTGTCAGCCAACGTGGCCGAAGAGGTCAAAGATGTGCGCCGCAACTATCCGCGCGCGCTGTTCGGTGCGTTGTTGGTGGCGGGGCTGGTCTACGTGGGGGTTGGTATCGCAGCCACGGCGATACTTCCGCCAGCGGCCTTGGCGGAATCATCCGCACCCTTGCTCGACGTGGTGCGCGCCACCGGTTATGCCGTTCCGCACTGGCTATTCGCGGCGGTAGCGCTAGTGGCGGTCGCCAATGGCGCGCTGCTCACCATGATCATGTCCAGCCGGTTGGCCTACGGTATGGCCGACGAGGGGCTGCTGCCCTCTGTTCTGACCCGCGTACTGCCTGAACGGCGCACGCCTTGGCTGGCAATCGTGCTGACCACATTGTTAGCGATGATTCTGACCGTAACCGGTACGCTGACAGCCTTGGCGGAGACAGTAGTGCTATTGCTGTTGTTCGTATTCATGAGCACCAATGTCGCGGTGCTGGTGTTGCGCAAGGACAAGATCGACGCGCCGCATTTTCGCACGCCTACCCTTCTGCCTGTCCTGGCGATCCTCTCCTGTCTGGTGTTGCTGTCCCAGCAAGGCGCCGGCACCTGGTTGCGTGCCGGGTTGTTGATGGCGCTGGGTGCCTTGCTCTATGGAATCGGGCATTGGCGTAAAGGGCGCGCGGCGGTTAGCGTCGATTGAGCTCAGCGGCCCATTCAGCCAAGGGCAGCCCCGGCTGTTGATGCCAGATGCGCTGCCAGATCTGCTTGAGTCGGCTCATATCGCCGCGTTCGGCTGGGAGTCGGTCGACAAAAGGGATCAGCCTCCAGTCAGCGCTGTTTCGCTCGGCCAGGGCGAAGCGGAAGGGGTGGAAGCCGGTCATGCCGAGGCGCACGTCGGTTACCAACAGCTGGCCCGCAACTTCGTCGTAGCGCAACACGCCGCCCGTGAACCATTGCAAACGAGCATGCTGCGGCGACTCGCTCAGTACCGCGGCGAGCCGTTTGCCACGTGGAATGGCTACCAGTTCGGGTGGTCGGTCATCGAACCAGCTCACCAGCGCTTCATGGTAGCGATCATCGCCGATGACGATGACCCGCCATAGCAGGCTGTTGAACGGTGTCGGTGTGCTGAATATCTGACTCGCCTGAATGTCTTGCTCCGCCATCACCGTTTCCACGCGCTGCTCGGCCATTTGCTTGCCTGTCAGGGTGAAGCCGAGATACGCCGTCGACAACGCCAGCGCGACACCCGCCAAACGGGGGCTGCGACCCTTCAACCCCGCAATGGCACCGACCAACACCACCAACAGCAACGGGATGCTGTAGAGAGGGTCAATGATAAATACGCTGGACCAGGCCACCGGCGGTGTGGCCAGCGGCCAGAATAGCTGGGTGCCATAACTGGTGAAGGCGTCCAGCAACACATGCGTCACCAGCACCAGCCAGACCGTGAGGAACAGGCGCATACCGCTGTAAGCCGGATCAGGTCGTATTCGTCGCGCCAGCCAGGCCAGCACAACGGCCAGCGTGCTGAGCACGAAGAGTGAGTGGCTGAAGCCTCGGTGATAGGTCATGTCGGCAATTGCATCGCCATAATCGATGACCACGTCAAGGTCGGGCAGCGTGCCGAGCACTGCACCATAGAGCAGGGCCTTGCGGCCTTGCCAACGGCCCAACATTGATGCCTGAACCGTGGCGCCGAGAAGGGCTTGGGTTATCGAGTCCATGCAGGGTTCCATCTGTTTCGAGTGCGCTACGGTAGCCGAACCGGCTGACCCGTAGCGGCTCCAAATCATATAAAAACATGTCCGCAACGCTCCGGTTGTGGACAATGACCTTTCCATCCCGATTGTTGAAGGACCGATGCTCGACATATCCAGCAATGTGCAGCTAGCCGACAGCGAGATCGAACTGACCGCCATCCGCGCCCAGGGTGCCGGCGGGCAGAACGTCAACAAGGTGTCCAGTGCGTTGCACTTGCGCTTCGATATCAACGCGTCGTCATTGCCACCGTTCTACAAGGAGCGCTTGCTGGCGCTGCGCGACAGTCGCATCACCAGTGACGGTGTAATCGTGATCAAGGCGCAGCAGTACCGGACTCAGGAGCAGAATCGCGCCGATGCCTTGGAGCGTCTGGCCGAGATCATCCGTAGCGTGACGAAAGTGGAAAAAGCGCGTCGCCCAACGCGTCCCACGCTGGGCTCGAAAAAACGGCGCCTGGAAGGCAAGACCAAGCGCGGTGCGATCAAGGCTGGGCGTGGCAAAGTGGATTTCTGAGACCTGCCAGCGGCATTGCACCGCTGGCAGACACGACTCGCCTGGTTCGGGCTTGCCCTGCAAACCTGTAATCGCGAGTCGCTAAGAGCTCAACAATGTAGCGAACGCCAGGATCAGCCCAGCATCGCTCGCCTAAGAATGCGTGCCGGTCCGCGGTTCGACGGCCTCTTCTTCGTCGACGGGCTGCTGGCCTTCGTCGAGGATGTCCGCCTCGGCGATCTCGCCCTCCGGCGTATCGGGCATCAACTCGAGCACGGTATGGCTGGTGCGCAACATCGGTGTGAAATGGCCGTGCGGCTCGGTTACCAGATCGAATACGCGGCGCGAGCGGAAGTAGGAATAGAGGGCCAGAAACGCCAGGGTAACCGCGAAGAACACCGGCAGCGCCTTGGGTCCGAAAAAGCTCATCAGGCCGCCTGCTATCACCGGGCCAAAGGCCGCGCCGAAACCGTTTGCCAGCAACAGGCCGCTGGAGCCCGACAGGATCTCGTCCGGGTGCAGCTGGTCAACCATCTGAGCCACGGCGATCGAATAGATGGAAAACGCCAGACCACCCCAGACGAACATCATCCCCAGCAGCAGGGGGCCGGAGGTCAGGGGGGTAATCAGACCGCCAATCACCGCAGCGATTGCCACAACCCAGAGCAAGACCAGTCGACGATCATGCTTATCGGAAAACAGCCCGATGGGCCATTGCAGAACGGCACCCCCGAGAATGGTGATACTCATCAGCAGACCTACGCCCGAGGCGTCGAAACCGCTCTGCGAGGCGTAGACCGGCGCCAGCCCCCAGAATCCTCCAAGCGTCAGGCCGGAGATCCCGGCGGCCATCAGCGGCAGCGGGGCGATTCGAGCCAACTGCAACAGGTCGGTCGCCGGCATGTCGGGCTGCGCGGGTTGTGCCTGGCGTGTCAGGGTAATCGGCATCAGCGCGGCGCAGATCAAGATTGCAGCCAGCGCAAAAAGCGTGAAGTTCATGGGGCTGTCCAGGCTCAGCAATTGCTGAGCGGCGGCCAGCGAGCCAAGGTTGACGGCCATGTACAGCGCAAACACCTGACCGCGTTTTTCTCCACTGACCTGCGCGTTGAGCCAGCTTTCGATAACCATGTACAGCGTGACCAGGGCGACGCCATACATCACGCGCAGCACCAACCACACCCATGGATTCACGATCAACACGTGAAGCAGCACGGCGATCGAGGCAAGGGCGGCGTAGAAAGCGAAGGTCCGGATGTGGCCGATGCGCCGGATAAGCGAAGGCGCCAGCCAAGTGCCGACGAGAAACCCGGCGAAGTAGCCGGACATCAGCAGGCCGATCAACCCAGTGGAGTAGCCTTCTTCGATGCCGCGCAGCGTCAGCAGCGTGTTCAGCAATCCATGGCCGAGCAGGAGAAATGCAACTCCACCCAGCAGCGAGCTGATGGGGGCTAGTAACGACGTCATAACAAAACAACCTTGAGCAAATTTATCCGTGAAGGCAGGCTGCCATGTCGCGGGCGGCGTACCGTTATATCCATAAGTGACTGAATCACTTGAGTATCTGATTGTCGACGCATTGGCCTATGCAGCTTGGGCAGCATCTTTGGCCGAGGATTCAAAACGAAGCGGAATTTCCTTGAAGCGCCCGTGTCGGCTGCTCGTCCAGCCTGAAACCGGTACCCCCGGCCGTGCTGAGTGACGCTCTGGTCAGCCAAACACAAACGCTGAGCTACAAGCTTGGCCCAAAGTTTCCGTTTTGTCCCGGCATCATCCCCGCGACCAATGCCCGCGCATTACCGAGCAGGGCGTTTGGACGATGCACAGCAATTTGGCGGGCTTTTCACAAGCGTCACGCCGTCCAGCGTTGGCCGGGTCGATCCATTTCGTAAACCGGAATGCTGCGCTCGCGAACTGCCGAGGGTTAGCCCTGCGTCACCAACGCTGCCGCATGGTACCGCTATGTCGGAATACAGCCGATTCGGGATGCTGCGGACGCCGGCTTCGATCATCCGGCACACGACTTCGAAACTTGAAAGCCAGATGCGCAGCGATAACTGGCGGCGGCCGGCAAGACCGAAACCATCACAGCAGTGCGGCGAGTGGCGCCGTGGCCGATGTCTAGGGCGTCTGGGCTGAATTCGGTGCAGATCGAACATGGCTGCCGTGGCCGCCAACCAGCCTTAACCAGCTCGGGTCGAGCACTCTAAGCGGCAGCTGGGAAGGGTGGCACCAAGGGGGCGCTAACCCTTCCCGGCAGTAGTAGGCCCCGTCTTACGGGACGCCGAACGACTGCTAGCGGTTCAGTGCCGTGGGCTCTCTTCCGGCATGCTCATGAGTTGTCTTTCCATATTCCAGTCGAACGGTTCATCGTTCTGCTCCGCTTCATAGCGACGCTCTTCCAGCCGCTGGAAGATTTCGATCTCTTCGTCCGGCATGAAGTGAAGGCAGTCGCCGCCGAAGTACCAGAGCAGATCACGCGGAACCAGATGTGCAATCTGCGGGTAGCGGTGAAAGACCTGGCAGATCATGTCTTGGCCCATGTGCCGTTCTTCCGGCACGTTCTGAAGGTTCATGATCAGCTCGTCGAACCGCTCGAGAAACAACGCATGGCTTTCTTCCGAAACCTGTTCGGTTTCACCCATGGCAAGCAGGATGCCACGCAGATGGGCCAGAAGCGCCAGGTTGTGATCGTGATAAGGGTTGGCCATGGTTCACCTGAGTCGATTGGGCGCGCGATTATAGAGGTGCGCGGGTTAATTGGGGACGTGTCTAGTTGACTCGAGCCATGGGACTGGGTTCGGTACGCAGGTCGGATTGCTGCGGCGGGGTCACGTGCCTTGAAGAAGGCGGGGCGCTCGCACGTGGAGCAGGCATTAGCTGACGGTGCTGCCTCCAGGACGACAGACATCGGTTGGAACGGTGGCTTGCCAAGCGCCGCGTGTTGCGCGCGACGCTTGGCAGAGACCATCGGGTCGGTAGTAAACGAGTCGCCAGCAGTTGCTAGCGAACCTTGCCTTCGGTTAGCTCCAACGGCTCCTTGTCGAAATCATCCACGCTGATGACCTTCCGGCGTGCCGCCTCTGCAGCGGTGAGCTGCTGCGCTTCGGCGGCATCCAGTACGCCAGCCGCGAGGGCGGCGCTGATCGGATCCTCGCCTGCAGTGGGCTTGAAATCGCCCGCCTTGAGCGCTTTGTGCAGCTTCTTCTGCAGTGGCTGCGCGGCCGCCAGGGTGTCGAACGCGTCTCGTAGCGCCCCCAAGGCTTCGTCGCTACCCTGTGGACGGTAAACGCCCTCCAGGATCTGCTCCAAGGCGGGATCGCCTTCCGGGCGCCCGAGAATGCCAGCGACTTCGGTATCCAGCTCATCTGACGGTCCTTTGTGGCGAGCGCCAAAGGGAAACACCAATACCTTCAATAGACCGCCAAGCAGGCGGTTGGGGAAGTTTGACAGCGTGTCGGCGAGGGCTTGCTCGGCTTTGCACAGGCAGTCTTCCATCGCCCAGCGCAGTAGCGGCGCTTGCTCAGCCGGATGACCAAGGTCGTGGTAACGCTTGAGCGCTGCGGATGCCAGATACAGGTGGCTGAGCACATCACCCAGGCGCGCCGAGAGCCGTTCACGGCGCTTGAGCTCGCCGCCGAGCAACATCATGGACAGGTCGGCGAGCATGGCGAACGCCGCTGCAATCCGATCTAGGGAACGGAAATACGGGCGGGTCAGTTCGTTGCCCGGCGCCTTCCCGAACAGTCCGAAGGTCAGGCCAAGTACCAGTGTGCTAGCCGTGTTGCTGACGGCGAAACCGATGTGCTGCATCAGCAGCGTATCGAACTTCTTGATGGCAGCATCGCGGTCAGGCTCATGAACCAGCTCCATTTCGCGAAGCACGAATGGATGGCAGCGGATTGCGCCTTGGCCGAAGATCATCAGGTTACGCGAGAGAATATTTGCCCCTTCGACCGTAATCGAAATGGGCGCCGACAACCACATGCGGCCGAGGTAGTTGTTCGGTCCCATGATGATGCCCTTGCCGCCGTGGATATCCATGGCGTCGGTTATGCACTCGCGGCCGCGCTCGGTGAGGTGATATTTGAGGATGGCCGAAAGCACCGACGGCTTTTCTCCCAGGTCGACCGCGTTGGCGGTCAGAATCCGCGCGCTGTCCATCAACCAGGCATTGCCGCCGATTCGCGCAAGCGGTTCCTGGATACCTTCGAATGCTGACAGCGGTACGTTGAATTGCTCGCGGATCTGCGCGTATCGCCCGCTGACGTAGCTGCAGGTTTTGGCCGCACTGGCACCGGTAGCCGGTAGTGAAATCGAACGCCCGACCGAGAGGCAGTTCATCAGCATCATCCAGCCTTTGCCGATCATGTCGCGCCCGCCAATGATCGCTTCCAGAGGCACGAACACATCTTTACCCCAGTTCGGGCCGTTCATGAACGCGGCGCCAAGGGGCAGGTGACGGCGGCCGATTTCGACGCCAGCGGTATCGGTCGGAATCAGCGCCAGGCTGATGCCCAGTTCTTCCTCGTCCCCTAGCAGGTGCTCCGGGTCGTAAGTCTTGAAGGCGACACCGAGTAGCGTGGCGACCGGACCGAGGGTGATGTAGCGCTTCTCCCAGTTCAGACGCAGCCCGAGCACTTCTTCGCCTTCCCATTGGCCGCGACAGATCACGCCACTGTCGTTCATCGCGCCGGCGTCGGAGCCGGCGTAGGGCCCGGTCAGGGCGAAGCAGGGTATGTCAGTGCCATTGGCCAGACGTGGCAGGTAATGGTTGCGCTGCTCGTCGGTGCCGTAGTGCATCAACAGCTCGGCCGGGCCGAGAGAGTTCGGCACCATTACGGTGGTCGCCAGGTCGCCGCTGCGGGTGGCCAGCTTCATGACGATCTGTGAGTGGGCGTAGGCTGAAAAGCCTTTGCCGCCGTATTCCTTGGGAATGATGAGCGCAAAGAAGCCTTCTGCCTTGATGTAATCCCACGCTTCCTGAGGGAGGTCCATGCGCTGGCCGATCTCCCAGTCGCTGACCATGGCGCATAGGGTTTCCGTCGGACCATCGACGAAGGCTTGTTCTTCCTCGGTAAGCACCGCCTTTGGATAGCCGAGCAGCACGTCCCAATCCGGTTTGCCGCTGAACAACTGTCCGTCCCACCAGACCGTGCCAGCGTCAATGGCATCACGCTCGGTGTCGGAGATAGGCGGCAGGACCTTCTTGAACCAGTCGAACATGGGGCCGCTGAAATACTTGATGCGCAGATCGGCCACCAGTAAAGGCACCGCGAAGGCAATCAGCACCAGCCAGAGGATGACCATCAGCCAGGCCGGCGTCTCCTCGGCCGCGCCCATAAGAACCAGATAAGCCGCAACGATAGCCAGCGCGGGGGCGGGGGAAACCCGTAAGTGAGCGATCACGGCGATGCCGATGAGTAACACGAGCAGCCAGAGCAGGGTCATGTGGTTTTCCTTGTTAGTCGAATGGCGTCCTTCTTGAGCATAGGCTTTCGAGGAGTGCAGGGTGAAGGGACAGGGCGACGCGTTTGGTTTCAGATAATGACCGGACTGCAACAGGGGAGTTCGAATGTGACCGCTCCGCGCGACCCTGTTTATTCGCCAGTGCGCATTGGCTACCGACCGCCGTTTTGGTTTCGGCGTTGCAATTACCCCGGTGTGCCCTTATCTATTCTGAATCTCTCTGCGTTGTGTGCATTCTTATATGACTACTGCTCTGTCCATTCGGCAGTTGACCAAGGTTTACGGAAACGGCTTCGAGGCCCTCAAGGGCATTGACCTGGACGTGGCTGAAGGCGATTTTTTTGCCTTGCTGGGCCCCAACGGCGCCGGCAAGTCCACCACTATCGGCATCCTGTCCACGCTGGTGAACAAGACCGGCGGCACAGTCAACGTGTTCGGTCACGACCTTGACCGCGACCCGTCCGGGCTCAAGCGTTGCCTGGGTGTGGTGCCACAGGAATTCAACTTCAACCAGTTCGAGAAGGCATTCGACATTCTCGTCACCCAGGCCGGTTACTACGGCATTCCGGCAAAAGTCGCCAAGGAACGCGCCGAGCAGTACCTCAACCAGCTGGGGCTGTGGGACAAGCGCGATGTGTCCTCGCGCATGCTGTCTGGCGGCATGAAGCGGCGCCTGATGATCGCCCGCGCGCTGATTCACCGGCCGCGGCTGCTGATTCTCGACGAGCCGACCGCGGGCGTCGATATCGAGCTGCGCCGCTCTATGTGGTCGTTCCTCACCGAACTGAACCGTGAAGGCATCACCATCATCCTCACCACGCATTATCTGGAAGAGGCTGAACAACTGTGCCGCAATATCGGGATCATCGATCGCGGCAATATCGTCAGGAACACCAGCATGCGCGAGCTGCTCAAGCAGCTGCATGTCGAAACCTTTCTGCTCGATCTCAAGGAATCACAGCTGGTGCCGCCCGAGTTGGGCAACTACCCGGCACGCCTGGTCGATCACCACACCCTTGAGGTGCAGGTGGACAAGAGCCAGGGCGTGACCGATCTGTTCCGTATGCTTTCAGCGCAAGGGATCGAAGTGTTGAGCCTTCGCAACAAGACCAATCGGCTTGAAGAACTGTTCGTCTCCATGGTGGAAAACAACCTGCCGCAGGGGGCCAAATGAACGCAGAATTTCGGCCCAATCTGGTTGCCCTGCAGACCATCGTCCATCGCGAAATCCGCCGCTACACACGCATCTGGCCGCAGACGTTATTACCCCCGGCGATCACCATGATCCTGTACTTCGTCATCTTCGGAAATCTCATCGGGGCGCGAATCGGCGAGATGGATGGCTTCACGTACATGGAGTACATCGTGCCGGGGCTGATCATGATGTCGGTGATCACCAACTCTTATAGCAACGTGGTTTCCAGCTTCTTCAGCAGCAAGTTCCAGCGATCCATTGAAGAGCTGCTGGTTTCGCCGGTGTCACCTCACGTGATTCTGATCGGCTTCGCCCTCGGCGGTATTACCCGCGGGCTAGCGGTTGCGTTTATCGTGACGCTGCTGTCGATGTTCTTCACTGATCTGCAGGTGCATCATCTAGGCGTCACGCTTCTCGTGATTACGCTGACCTCGACGATCTTCGCGCTGGGTGGCTTCATCAATGCGGTGTTCGCGCGCAACTTCGATGACATTTCGATCATTCCAACCTTCGTGCTGACCCCGCTGACCTATCTGGGCGGCGTGTTCTATTCGATCAACCTGCTCTCGCCGTTCTGGCAGACCCTATCGCTGGCCAACCCCATCCTGCATATGGTCAATGCGTTCCGTTACGGCATTCTGGGCGTCTCGGATATCCAGATCGGCATTGCCATCAGCTTCATGGCTGTGGCGGCAGCATGCATGTACCTGTGGTGCATTCACTTGCTCAAGAGTGGCCGAGGCATGCGCCAGTAGTTTTACGTTAACGGCCGACCGTTCGGGAGCGAACGGCGGCCGGGCCATGATAAACCGGGCGGGAACCGATACACTTGCGGCCGTTTTTCGCACAGGTTTCCGCCATGCAGCACCCCGCCGAACTATCCCCGCTGGGCAAATCCAGCGCCTATGTTGCGACCTACAGTCCTGAGCAACTCTTTCCCATCCCCCGCGCACCGAAGTGGGCCGAGCTGGGGCTGACAGCCGAAACCTTGCCCTATGGTGGCGTCGATATCTGGAACTGCTACGAGCTGTCCTGGCTGTTGCCGTCTGGCAAACCAGTGGTAGCCATTGGTGAGTTCAGCATTCCTGCCGACTCGCCCAACATCATCGAATCCAAGTCCTTCAAGCTCTATCTGAACTCTCTGAACCAGTCGGTTTTTGAGAGCCGGCAGGCGCTCGTGGACGTTATGGCGCGGGATTTGTCAGCCGCTGCGGGTAAACCCGTCGGCGTTCGCCTGCGGAAGCTGGACGAAGTGGCTGAAGAGGGGATTGCAGCGCTAGACGGGCTCTGTATCGATGATCTGGATGTCACCATCGAAGACTATGATTCACCGCGCCCCGAGCTACTACGCAGCGACTCAGGGCGTCAGGTCGAAGAGCGCGTCTACAGCCACCTGCTGAAATCCAACTGCCCCGTCACCGGGCAACCGGACTGGGGCACAGTGGTGATCGAATATCGGGGCGCCGCGCTGGACCACGGCAGCCTGCTTGCCTATCTAGTGAGCTTTCGCCAACACGCGGACTTTCATGAACAGTGCGTTGAACGGATCTTCCTCGACTTGCAGCGCGTGCTGAGACCTGATCGACTGAGCGTTCACGCACGCTATGTGCGTCGCGGCGGGCTGGATATCAATCCGTACCGCAGCACTCACGACGTATTGCCAGACAATGGTCGGCAGGTTCGGCAATAAACGCTGCGGTCGGAGAGCGTGGACCCATCCACGCTCTGATAGCTTGAGCAGGTTTCGCTCAGATACCCATGTTCGCCAATGTTTGCATGATGTTGCGCAGCGTCATGGCGGTGTTGGGATGGCTGACTTCGAAACGCTCGACCGCCAGGTTGACGCCGTCGACCAGTGAGTCGTTCTGGTGATCGACTACGCCCTGGTTGGCCAGGCGCAGCTCGATGTCCTGAGCAATCAGTTGGAGCGACGCGCGCTCTTCTTCTGTAAGCGGAGCGTCCGAGGCTAGTTGACTACGCAGCTCCGCAAGCTGTGACTGCAGATCATGTTCCGGCATATTTCATCCCTCTGTGATTTTTTCGGGGCCAGCTTCCGCCAAGGCACGATGAGATCAGGTTAAACCAGCGGCCCAGCCTTGTCGTTGATTTGATTGGGTAGAATGCGGTGAAGTTCGCCGCTACTGATCCGCATGTCTGCCTGCTGCCGGGAGCGGTGTGATTAGATTTATACTGCTGCGCTTTGATGGGCAGCCACCCGCATACGAATAAAGGAGAAGCCTGCGATGCGATTGATCAGCAAGGATTGGGTAGAGAACTTCACTGTTGCCTTCGTCGTTGTGCTGGGGATGTTCGGCGCTTCGTCAGTGCAGGCAGCCGAGGAGGATCCTTGGGAAGGCGTCAACCGGGCGATCTTTACCTTCAACGACAAGGTCGATACCTATACGCTCAAGCCGCTTGCGCAGGGCTATCAGAAGATCACGCCAAACGTCCTCGAGGATGGCATTGGCAACATATTCAGCAATCTAGGCGACGTCGTGGTGCTGACCAATGACCTGCTGCAGGGCAAGGTCCGTGACGCTGGGATCGATACCAGTCGCATCCTGTTCAACAGCACCTTTGGCGTACTGGGTTTCTTTGACGTCGCGACCCGTATGGGCTTGCAGAAGAATGATGAGGACTTCGGGCAGACGTTGGGCGCCTGGGGGCTGGGCAGTGGGCCGTATGTGGTTTTGCCCCTGCTGGGGCCGAGCACCGTGCGCGATGCGGCAGGACGCGTACCCGATTCGTTGCTGCAGCCATATCCGTACATGGACCATGTGCCGACACGCAATGTGACGCGAGCCGTCAACGTTGTCGACCTGCGTGCCGATTTGCTCTCGGCAGAAAAAATGATCACTGGCGACCGGTATATCTTCGTGCGCAACGCTTATCTGCAGAACCGCGAATTCCGCACGCAGGATGGTCAGGTCGAAGACGACTTCTAACCGTCGCTCGGACCGCATTGGCTCGGCCAGTGCGGTCCGTCCGCCTCGTCACGCCACGGCCATGCCAAGGCGTTCGCGTCAAACAATTCTCAGCTCATCGAAAGGATGGCCAGGCCTAGACTTTGCCGTCCATCCTCCTGCATGCCGACCCGCACCACTTCTGCTTCAGCGTCCAGGCCCTTCAGTTCGCTGTGCTCCGAGGGGATGTGCACATGGACTTTGTCACCCATCTGCAAGCGGGTCGCTGCGACCACCTGCATCCCCGTGCTGGAAAGGTCCAGGCAGGTTGCCTCGTAGTGCTGGTCACCCTGCGTCAGGGTGATTGCGGTCTCGACATTCATGCGAATGAAGTCGCGTTTTTCACTGTAGTCTCGATCTCGCTGAGTCATTGTTTCGTCCTCTGAGTTCTTGTTTCGTCGGTTCTTATAACGCCCGTCAATTCCGCCTGTAAAGGACAGACGCAGGGACCGCGCCTGGCTTGAAACACAGATCGTATGGGAGTACCGTCTGCGCCTTGAAAAGATCCCATGCCCAGCGCGCGCGCAGGGCCGATGCTTTCGCCAATCATCCTGGCGATACCGCCTGGTAGGAACATGCATAACCCAAGCGCGACGCTGCTGATCATAGATGACGACGATGTGGTACGAGCCAGCCTGGCTGCCTATCTGGATGACAGCGGTTTCAAGGTCCTGCAGGCGCCTAACGGACCGCGTGGAGTGGAGCTGTTCGACGCGGAACACCCTGACCTGGTAATTTGCGATCTGCGCATGCCGCAAATGGATGGTCTTGAGCTGATCCGGCTTATCAGTGAGCGCCAGGCTGACCTTCCGGTCATCGTGGTCTCAGGTGCAGGTGTGATGAGCGATGCCGTCGAGGCTCTGCGATTGGGCGCAGCTGATTATTTGATCAAGCCCCTCGAAGATCTGGCGATGCTCGAACACTCTGTCCGTCGAGCGCTCGATCGTTCGCGCTTGCGTCTGGAGAACAGGCGCTACCGCGAGCAGCTGGAAACGGCTAACCGCGACCTGCAGGCGAGCTTGCATCTGTTGCAGGAAGATCAAGATGCCGGCCGGCAGGTGCAGATGAACATGCTGCCGGTCACGCCCTGCAACCTCGACGAATTTCAGTTCGCCCATCAGATCATCCCCTCGCTCTACCTCTCAGGTGATTTCGTCGATTATTTTCGCGTCGACGAGCACCGCATTGGCTTCTATCTGGCGGATGTGTCTGGCCATGGCGCCTCCTCTGCATTCGTCACGGTCCTGTTGAAGTTCATGACCACGCGCCTGCTCTACGAATCCCGGCGGGGCAGAGCGCTGCGCGCGTTCAAGCCGTCCGAGGTGCTTGACCACATCAATCGTGGGCTGATCAATTGCAAACTCGGCAAGCACGTCACGATGCTGGGCGGCGTGATCGATCAGGAACGCAACCTGCTGCATTACAGTATCGGTGGCCACCTTCCGATGCCGGTGATATACGCTGACGGCGTCGCCAAGTATCTCGAAGGGAAAGGTCTACCGGTCGGTTTGTTCGTCGAAGCGACCTATGATAATTACGAGATAGAGTTGCCTGAATCTTTCAGCCTGACGCTACTTTCCGATGGCATTTTGGACCTTTTGCCGGGCGACACCCTCAAAGATAAAGAGGCTGGGCTGCCCGGTTTGATTCGCGAAGCAGGCGGCACGCTGGGCGGGCTACAGCGGGTTTTGGGCCTAGCCGATCTAGAGGACATGCCCGATGACATCGCGTTGTTGGTACTGAGCAGGAACCTTGCATGAGCACTGGTAAAATCCAGTTTGCTGAGCAGAACGGTACATTCGTTCTTAAGTTCGTCGGTGAGATTCGCCTGACACTTTGCTCGGCGCTGGACGCAACGATCGAGAAGATCTTTTCGTCACGCAATTTCTCATCGATCGTTATCGACCTCACCGAAAGCCGTAGCATCGACAGCACGACGCTAGGCCTGCTCGCCAAACTTTCCATACTTTCGCGGCAGAAGATCGGCATGCTGCCGACATTGGTCACCACTCACGCAGACATTACGCGTCTTCTGCAATCGATGGGCTTCGATCAGGTCTTCAACATTGTCGACCAACCGTTGCCGTCGCCTGAGCAACTGGCCGACCTGCCAAGCCAGGATCAGTCTGAGGAAGTCGTGAAAGACAAGGTACTTGAGGCGCACCGCATTCTGATGAGCCTCAACGAATCCAACCGCGAGGCCTTTCGCGACCTCGTGACGGCGTTGGAGCGGTCCTGAACTACAGCTTCGTTGGTAGGAGCGCTTCGAGCTTTTCCTGATCCCTCGCGAACTGCCGAATCCCCTCGGCCAGCTTCTCAGTCGCCATTGGATCTTCGTTCAATCCCCAGCGGAAGCTGCGTTCATCCAGCGTAATGCGTGGCTCGGACTTGCGGCCCGGTGACAGCTTGCGCTCCAGAGTGCCTTCCTCCTGCGCCAACTGGCTCAGCAGCTCGGGACTGATGGTCAGTCGATCACAGCCGGCAAGCGCTTCGATCTGCCCCGCATTGCGAAAGCTGGCGCCCATCACGACGGTCTCGTAACCGTGTGCCTTGTAGTAGTCGTAAATCCGGCTGACCGACTGTACGCCTGGATCTTCGTCACCGACGTAATCACGCCCTTCGGATTTTTTGTACCAGTCATAGATACGACCGACGAAGGGTGAAATTAGAAATACACCGGCCTCGGCACAGGCGACTGCCTGGGTGAAAGAGAACAGCAGCGTCAGGTTGGTCTGGATTCCCGACTTTTCTAGCTGCTCTGCGGCACGAATGCCCTCCCAGGTCGAGGCCAGTTTGATCAATACGCGGTCGCGGGATACACCGGCCTCCTCGTACAGGCCGATCAGGCGTTCGCCGCGCTGAACCATGGCCTGTGAATCGAAGGAAAGCCTTGCATCGACTTCCGTGGAGATCCGACCCGGGATCAACTTGAGCACTTCTTGACCAACCGCGACGGCGAACAGATCGCAGCCCAGGCCGATGTCGCCCTTGCAGTTGGACATAGCCGCCTGCAGGTGATCGGCGTAGCGGGGCAGGGCGGCGGCTTTGAGCAGAAGCGATGGGTTGGTGGTCGCATCAACCGGTTGGAGGCGGGCGATGGCATCGAGGTCGCCGGTGTCGGCAACCACGGTGGTGAATTGCTTGAGTTGTTCCAGCTTGGACGTCATATGGGCGCTCTATCCTTTGGTTGACGTAACTTGAATCCGTGGCCATCGCGCCATTTGGATCGGATGGTCCGGGTGGGGCAGCTGTTGGATCAAAAATGCGGTCGCGTGTTCCCGGCGACCGATTCAGTGTCCTTCGAGCAGCGCGGTCGCTTGATCGAGCAGCGCCAGTGGCTCCTTGGTTTTGTGGATGTCGACCGATAGCAACTGGCGAAAACGTCTAGCTCCTGGGAAACCCTGGCCCAGGCCTAGAACATGACGGGTAACGTGATGCATCGAGCCGCCGCTATCAAGATGATTCTGGATATAAGGGCGCATCCGTCGCAGTGCATCGGCGCGGGTGATAATCGGCTCTTGGCTGCCAAACAGCCTGGCATCAACCTGCGCTAGCAGGTAAGGATTCTGATAAGCCTCGCGTCCGAGCATTACCCCATCGAACTGCTCAAGGTGGGCTTCACATTGGTCCAGCGTCTTGATGCCGCCGTTGAGGATGATTTCCAGATCCGGGAAGTCGCGCTTCAATTGCTGCGCAACGTCATAGCGAAGGGGCGGCACCTCCCGATTCTCCTTCGGTGAGAGTCCTTCCAGAATCGCAATACGGGCATGAACGGTAAAACTGCGGCAGCCTGCCTCTCGGATCCGTCCAACGAAATCACAAAGTTCGGCATAGCTGTCGCGTCCGTTGATACCGATGCGGTGCTTGACTGTTACATCGATATCCACCGCATCTCGCATCGCTTTCACGCAATCGGCGACCAATGCCGGATAGCCCATCAGGCACGCGCCGATCAGGTTGTTCTGCACGCGGTCGCTGGGGCATCCGACGTTGAGATTCACCTCGTCATAACCAGCCGCTTCGGCCATCTTTGCGCAGATAGCGAGATCACCGGGCACGCTGCCGCCAAGCTGTAGCGCCAACGGGTACTCCGCTTCATCATGACGGAGGAAGCGGTCGGCATCGCCGTTGATCAATGCGCCGGTGGTGACCATCTCGGTATAGAGCAGGGCGTGGCTAGAAAGCTGGCGTAGAAAATACCGACAGTGCCTGTCAGTCCAATCCATCATTGGCGCAACGGAGAATCGGCGCGGTAGTTGAGAGGGTCTGGTAACGGGCTTGTAGCTAGCGTTCATGCGGCTTTCCGGCTGAGTCTTTCGGACGCGCTCTAGCTGTTTCAACACGTTTATGCCGGGTGGCTGTGGCGAAATAGCGACCATCAGAGCGCGTTGCAGGCCGACTGGAGTATCTGCTCAACCAGTCGCCTCGAAAAAAGGCTGGCAAGTTTATCAGGAGAGCGAGCGCTTCGTGCGCCAGGCTGCCCTGCGGCGTTATCGATTGAGCTCTGCAAAGGGCTGGACGCCACGGCATTGTCCCGTATGTCTTTACTGAGCCGTTGTTCTGCGATGCATTTGAAAGTTGAACACCGACCCTGCTGAGGTCACTGAATGGTGGCGGTGGGGCGTAGGAGGTGACCGAGAAGCTCTGCGAGAAAGCCCGTCGATTAACGGGAGCTTTTCATTCCTGACGGGACATCCGAGCCTGATCAGTTTCTGCGCTGCGCCAGCACCTTTAGAACGTTACGCAGCCGCTGGTGGGGGCCGACTGGCGGACACGCACGATCCGCGCTTGTATGGCTCGAAACTCTAGGTCACTGACGGCCTGTAGCGAGGTGAGTCATGCGAGACGAAATCTTGTGGGGAACACAGGGCAATATTGGAAGGCTAGTAGCTGCGAATGATGCGAGCAGCGACGAGCCCCTTCCGGGCGATCCGGACGGTGCTAGCATCAACGATGCGCCGATGTCCGATCCAGAAGAAACGGAAGTCAACGATGACGACATCGATATGTTCGAAGACGACCCGACGATCCCAACTGAGTAGTTGAAGGAGGGTTAGGTATGGCGGCTCGGGCGGGTTCGATAGCGTAAAAAAACCGCAGTCGCTCTGGGGCTGACTGCGGTTTTGATCAGGCCGATTCAGACCTGATGATCACTTGTGTTACCGGTTGAACGCAGCGCCGGTACCGATGACGCTAGCTGACGGCAGCAGCTGGCTGATGAAGCGGTTCCAGCGAGTAATACCGGCCGGTCCAACGAACACGACGTCCTGCGGTTGCAGTGGGAAGTGTTGAGCCAGAGCGAAGGCCGCAGGGGATTCGGCATTCAGCTGGAACACTGTGGCTTTTTCAGTGGCGATATTCTCTGCGCCACGAATAACGTAAACCGCTTCGCCATCGGCGGTGTCCTGACGGATGCCGCCTGCGGTGCCGATAGCATCCATCAAGTTGAGACTGGTTGCCTTGAATGTCATGGCTTGCGGATTCACCACCTCGCCCAGAACGTAGACCTTCTTCTGATCGTTGTACGGCAGATGGAGCTGGTCGCCGTCCTTCAGATAAACCTTGTGCAGCCAGGAGTCCGGACGGTTCAGATCGTCGAGATCGAGCATGTACTCACGGCCGTCACGCTTGAGCATCAGACCGGACAGATCCGCCGTATCGGTATCGACACCGGCCTGACCAATAGCCTGCATGATGGTCATCGGAGCGGTAGTCACTTCGACTTCGCCAGCCGTATTGAATGCGCCGGAAAGCACGATGCGCTGGCTACCGAAACGCAGCAGGCTGACGTCGACTTGAGGGCTGTCGATGTAATTGGCCAGCCTTTTGGAAATATCGGAGCGAAGTTGCTCGATCGTCTTGCCAGCTGCTTCGATGTTCCCGATGTAGGGGTAGAACAGGGTGCCGTCGGGACGAACCAGGCGACCGTTAGCATCCAGTTGCTGTTGCGGGCCCGAAGGAGCGGTCAGTTCAGGATGGTCCCAGACGGTGATGTAGAGAAGGTCATTGGCGCCGATGCGGTAAGCCTCGGGCTTGAAGCTCAGTAGCTCTTGCTTGCTGGAGGTGCCTTGGTCGGAAGAGACTTCGCCCTTGAGCATTTCAGGGGTAATGCGCATCAGCTGGACGGTGCCATCTTCCGTTTCTGCGCCGTCTTTGAACTGATCGGGATCCAGGTGCTGTCCAGGAGAGAATACGCATCCCTGCAACACCAGCACGGAAGAGAAAGCGAGAGCAAATAGTGGTTTCATGGTTTCTTCATCCTTGACGGAATAGTTGTTTTTACGAAGTGAAACAGCGCAATTCACCTTTAGCTGAAGGAGCGAGCCGACACTGACTCGTCTATCGACAATCGCCAAAGCTCTTTCGGCGGTGCAACAAACGCATCCAGTCTCTGCTGTTCCTGATGCCGCTACTGCAAGCTCTGAGAGGTATACCTTCAGACTCTTTGTGAGATCGGTGCTGGATGAGCCACTGAATAGGTTCCGCTCAACCTTGGGTTAGCGTCTTTCCCGTATAGGAAGAAGGCGCTGCGTTGCTCACAGTAGCCATAGACCGCTCCGTTTCTCTGCGGTTCACGACGGATGTGCATAAATGAGGCGGGGCTGCAACGCTGCCGTCGCCAAGCGAAATAGAAAATTAAAAAAGCATGCCAGTGACGGTTTCCGACATTGGTTATTGCCTGGCCAGATAAGGTTAATTGGCCACACTAAGCACGGTAGGTCGCCGAGCGAGGCACTTTTTAAACTCACTGTTTTGTGCACTTAGGGGCGAGTACCGCCATAGACCGAGATCCGCCACCTCGATGCTGGTAGTAAAAAGCTGATTAGGTCATGCGCTCGCTGCGGAGGGATGCTCGATCATCCAGCGCAGCGTCTCCTTCAATTCGATTCGGGACATGTCGCCAATCAACGAGTCCAGCTTGGCTCTGCTGCCGAACAGGTTCTTCACATCCGCGCTGCGCACGAACGCTGGGTTGACCCGGACCTCCATGCGGTGACCGGAGATGGCCGCTGCCTGTTCGAGTACGTACTCCAGCGTATAGGCTGATCCAGAACAGATATTGACGGTTTGGCCAATCGCAGCCGGTGTTTCGAGCAAGCGTCGATAGGCTTGGACAACCTGACGGACATCGCAGAAATCGCGGGCGATATCCAGATTGCCGAGCTCGATGACCGCGGCCCGACGGCGCGTGTGCGTCACGATTTTCGGAATGAGAAACTGCTCAGCCTGTCCGACGCCCGTGTAGTTGAACGGGCGGCTGACTATCAGCGGCAAACGATCCTGGTAAAGCCTCGCGAGGAACTCCATGGCAGCTTTGCTCACAGCGTAATCATTGGCGGGAGCAAAGGGCGACGACTCATCCAGGACGCCTTCGGTAGCGTTTCCATAGACGTTTGCGCTGCTGGCTAGCAGCACGCCTTCGAGTTCGGTCGCAGCGGTGGTACGTAACGCTTCCAGCAGATGGCGAGTGCCGAGCAGGTTGGCTGTGTAGATTGCATCCGCATCGCTGTGTGCGACGAACGAGACCGCCGCCAAGTGCACAACATAGGTTGGGCGTATTTCCGTCAGCAAAGCTCGTAGCAGCTCTGCATTGTTCAGTGCGCAGCAATGGACGGCTGAAATAGCCGCAGGCAGTTCGCCGACGGGTTGACGATAGCTGAGGCCATGGACCTCGTAGCCGCAGCCTGCCAGCTCTTCTGCCATGTAGCGGCCAGTAAAACCAGTGGCGCCGGTAATCAGCACTTTACGCATGATCTTCCCGATAGGATGAAATTCCAGTTTCTACGGCGATGCAAAGCCTTGGTATAGGCGTGGGATATGGCGTTACGGTTACCGTTAACGGCTCCATTTAGGGCGAGCGGTGCCGTAACGCCAACGCGGGCTCGGTGTGCCAGCAGAGCCGGCCCCAACCGCTGGGACCACGAACAGGCCGCTCCGGATCGGGTATCGGCTGGCTATCCTGCGTGGCTACCCCATCTGGGTAACCTGATCCCAGCCGAGTGCCTGATCAAGAGCGGTAAGCCGCCGGTCGAAGGCCTTAGAACGAAAAGCCCTGCTGATTGCGGCGCATATCGGCGTCAACCATCATGCGGCACAGTTGCTCGAGTGTCGTTTTAGGCTCCCAGCCCAGCACGTCCTTGGCCTTCTGCGGATCGCCGATCAGCAGGTCGACTTCTGCCGGGCGATAGAACTTCGGATTGACCCGTACAACGACCTTGCCGGTCGCTGCGTCGGTGGCTTGCTCCTGTTCGCCGGAGCCTTCCCATTGAAGTTCGACATCAACCGCCTTGAATGCCAGTGTCACGAAGTCACGCACGGTTTCGGTTCGGTTGGTTGCAAGCACGAAAACATCGGGTTCGTCCGCCTGCAGCATGCGCCACATACCTTCGACATATTCCTTGGCGAAGCCCCAATCACGTTTCGCATCGATGTTGCCGAGCTCTAGCACGTCGAGTTTGCCCAGTTTGATCTTGGCCACCGAATCGGTGATTTTCCGAGTCACGAACTCACGTCCGCGCAGGGGCGATTCATGATTGAACAAGATGCCGCTGCAGCCGAATATTCCGTATGACTCGCGGTAGTTGATCGTCATCCAGTGCGCATAGAGCTTGGCAACGCCATAAGGGCTGCGGGGATAGAACGGTGTGGTTTCGGCTTGCGGAATGGCCTGCACCTTGCCGAACATTTCCGAGGTCGAGGCTTGGTAGAAGCGGATCTTAGGATTGACGATCCTGATGGCTTCCAGCAGGTTCACGGCGCCCGCACCGGTGATGTCCAGAGTGGTCAGCGGCTGCTCGAAGGAAACCCCTACGAAGCTCTGGGCGGCGAGGTTGTACACCTCGGTTGCGCCAGTGTTCTGAAGCAACCGGATGCTGGAAGACAAGTCGGTCAGGTCATACTCAACAAGATGCAGGTTGGGGTGCTTATCGATGCCCAACTCTTCGATTCGCCAGAAATTGACTGAACTGGTGCGACGAAACGTGCCGTAGACGGTATAGCCTTTTTCCAGCAGAAGTTCTGCCAGGTAGGCGCCGTCTTGTCCTGTGATACCCGTGATGATTGCTTTCATTTTCTTCCCTGTTCGAAGATTAGTTTTCTTAGGTGCTCTTGCTTCGCTCCTGCCTGGCACGTGGCGCTGAACGGCAGCGAAGTTTTTCAATACGCTTCCAGAACTGCCGACCACTGCATTCAGTGCCCGGTGTGCTCGTAAGATGGCTTGCAATAGTTGGTCAAGACTCCTGTTTTGCTGGGCTGCCTTTCTGCCTAGAGCTTTTTTCCCGCAAAAATGCTGGCACGATATACACCGCATCCGCCCAATAGCGTTTGGCGAGCCTGCGCGGTTCCATGCACATGCGATGAAGCCATTCGAGTTTGTATTCGCGCATCCACTTCGGGGCCCGCTTGATGGTCCCCGTCGCGAAAGAAATGGAGGCGCCGATACTGAAGCCCATACCCGTGCGCTCATAGGGCTGAGTGGCTGCGGCCAGGACTTCTCCGCGCGGCGTACCCACGGCATACAGAACCAGCTCCGATGGATTTTCACGAATGAACTGCAGGCAACGCTGCACTTCTTCCGGCTTCTTTATGAAGCCCATCGGCGGGTTGTAGTGATAGAGGGAAATGCCGGGATAAAGGGCTCTGAGTTTGTCGGCTTCGGATGCCGCCGAGCCGATCAGTACAATTCGCAGCCGATCCCGGTCCGCCCATTTGAGCAGATCGAGTGTCAAATCACTGCCGGGAATAGCTTCATCCAGATGCACGCCCAGGCGACTCAACAGCGACAGCAGAATTCGGCTGTCGCAGACTCTCCAGCGCGCTTTCAAATAAGCATCACGCAGCTGTTCGTCATGTTCCAGTTGAACGAGGTGGTCAACGTTTGGCGTCACCACAAACGAATAGGGTTGCTTGACTCCCTCGCGTATGCAGGTCAATAAAGTCTTCTTATTGCCGGAAAAGAAATCTATTCCGAACGCATTAGTATCACTTGACACTCATTGCTACTCCCTTAAAGGCGCCCTTGATACCTGACCAGGCGAGGGTGGGATTTTTGTATTCCTTGACAGTTGTAACGGCCGAAAGCAGGAACGCGGAGACAATCGCGAATGCCGGGCCGTAGAAACGCTTGTTGAAACGGGTGGCTGCTCGGTTGCGGTAGTAGTGATAAAACGCTGAGCGGTTGCCCAGACTGAGTGAGCCGTAGTGATATAGGCGGCTTTCAGGGATCACTCTCGTCGAAACACCAAAGCGTTTCGCACGGTATTGCCAATCCACTTCTTCGAAATACATGAAGTAATCTTCATCCATCAAACCGATTTCTTCAGTCAAAGCGGCCGAAAACGCCAGGCTGCAGCCCATGATGTAGTCTGGAACGTGCTGAGGATTCTGTCGCTGAGACGCTTCGATGCTCTGGTCTTTTCCGAGTAATCGAGCCTTGCCAAGAATCGGATAGAGCTTTCCGCCTCCGTAGCACTCCAGTCGGCCTGTGTCCGCGCTCAATACGAGCGAGCCAACAAACTGGCGATCATTGCGCTGCAATGCTTCCAATAGCGGTGAGAAGGCATCACTGTCTACATAGGTATCGTTATTGATAACCCAGAAATACTCGGGCTGCAGGTGCTCCATTGCCCAGCGCAACCCGTAATTGTTGCCACCCGCATAACCGCTGTTGTCTGGATTACAAAGCAAAGTCACATTTGAATAAGCTTTTTCATCCAGCCAGTTTTGAAGAGCGATGGCGGAACCGTCCTGCGAATCATTGTCGATGATGACGATATGGCCAATCGTCGTGCAATGCTCGAGCAGGCTTTCAGCGCAGCTGATCGTCTCAGTAGCAGCTTTGTAGTTGAGAATAAGTGCGACGTTCATGTACTCGTTCCTTGCTGCGAAGATGGCGTGCCCGTAGAGCATGTAATACGAAAAGCATACAAATAACTGGTTGGGTATATTCGAATAGACCGTTAAGTGGCCATATCACGAAGAAGGCAAGCATCACTGCGTAGGTGAACTCCATTTCGGTGTTGATACTGCGGGCGATCCGTCGGTAGACAAACAATGTCAGCGGGACCAGCAGGAAAGTGAGAAAACCGAAGCGAAACAGCGTCCCAATGATGCCAATATCGGACAGGAAGAAGTGCTCACCGAAATAGGGGATAAAGCCGTCCTGCCACATAAGCGACAAAGATCCGCTGGGTAGCCAGTTAACCAGGCTCAAATGACTGAAGACGGAGGCGATCGTATGGGGGCGCACGCCATCCTCCACGTCGCCGTCTAGGCTGTTCTCATAGAACTCGATGTTTAGGCCGAGGACTTCAAGAAGCTCTGGATAAAAAAACAACGGCGACAACAGCACGCAAAGCGAGGCAGCCCAGATAATTGCCTTGGCCCTCAATGAGAACAATGTGAATGCTAGACATAGCACAATCAATTGACGCGTTTGAGTGGCAAAGACCAGGGTCAGCAACAGTACGGCGGCAATGAGGAGGTACAGTTTTCGCTGTCGTTGTTCGCCATTGATAGGCGACTTGCCTTTTGCCCATACCTGAATGCAGTAGAAATAGGCGAAACAGATCAGGAACGGCCCGATGGATGAGCGGTCCGGGCGGTCCCAGGATGTTTGCTCCTCGCGCAGATCCGGGACCAGTCCGAACTTGAAACACCAAGAGAGGATCACAGCAATCAGTGCCGCGTAGATTAGTGCATGCTCGAACTGGCGGGTGCTGATGTGCTTGGCAAGCAATAGCAGCGGTACGAAGCCAAAGGTAAAAAGAATCCGACGTTCTTCGATTAGGCCGTAGGTGATTGGCTGGCCAAAGGTATAGAACGAGAAGATTGCAGGCAGCACGGTGAAGACGAAAACGCTATAAAAAGCGTAATACATCAGGATGCGAAATTCTCTGGAAGCTTCCTCGGTACTGGCGAGAATCAACAGAAGCGAAAGACCTAGGCAAACAGCCAAATAGGCTTCGTTGAGGAACTTGAAGCCGATCGGGTTATGCGTGCTGTCACCAAATACCGAAAAGTGCAAGACGATTGCCAGCACCGCCAACGGCAGAAAGAAAAATTTCGAGCTGATGTTTGTCATCACCTGGGTCCTTAGGTGCATTTCCATTCCAGATTAACTACGCCGCAACAAACTCAAGCTTCAGGATTGCCACATCAATTGCTTCGGTGCGCCGCCACCTTTCGTACCGCTGAGCGGTGTTAGGCTAACTGGCTCCAGCAATGGTTCAGTATCCAAACTGATTGGATTGCGCAGGGGTGTTTGAGTTCCGCCCGCATTAAGCCGCTCGATGTAAGGTTGAATTTGGACAAGCGAGGAATGGCAGGGTTGCGTGTGATTTTCAGGTTTCGCTGAAAACTTCTGAACGGCTTCACACCATTCGCCGCGAACCATGCCACAAGCCTGTCAAGGCTGCTGGGTAGGGCCATACTCCTTGCAGCTATTGGGAATGTGCTTTTGCAGGACATCCATCTGAGGCCTGTCTTTGCCGTTGAGCGGTTCTATAGCCAAAACATATTTGCCCCAGCCTGGTCCGCCCGCCCAGTAGGCGCTGGGCATGCAGTTTTCGTTGAGGTAGCCGAGCAGGTTGTCCATCGCGACCAGCATCGAATCTGAATGGCCAGGCACACCGTACTCGCCGAGAAAACCCTTCAGGTTGTTTTCCCTCAGCCACTCGACGAACGGCCGAACGCGCTCCACCCCTAACATTGGATCGACCACCTCGTCCTTCGCATAGCGCCCGGAAAAATCCTTGTCGAGGTACAGGTGTCCCTCGTAAATGATCTTGTTTGCCGGATCTTCGATCAGAAAATACTCATTGACGTAGCGCCAGTGAAAGGTGCTCGCCCAGCGGTCACCTTCGACGAATATCAAGCTGTCCATATCCACCTTGCGGATGGCATCGACCGCTGCCTGTGCTGCTCCAGGCCACAACCCATCGGTGGAGTGGGGCTCGTTCATGATGTCGTAGCCTAACAATGCAGGGTGGTCCTTGAATTCTTCGGCAAGCTTGCGCCAAACAGTTGCGTAAGCTTCGTAGGGTACTTGTGGCGAACCGATCAGCTTGCCCTTGTATCGCCCATAGTTGTGCATATCCAGAATGACTTTCTGGTTATGTTGGGCGGCGAAGTCGAGCGTTCGCTTGAGCAACCGCATCTGATCGAAATTCACGCCTTTGTACAGATCATGTTGCAGGCGCTCCCAGATGAAGGGGAACCGAATCAAGCGAATGTTCTTGTCCGCGTAATATTTGAAGTATTTCTCTTCAGGATAAAAATAATTGGTGCCCAGTTTTCCAGGCGTGATATGCGGAGCGAAGTTCGCACCAGACATATTGATGCCGATCAGGTCGATGCCTTTATCTTCGCTGGGCTGCGCTTGCACAAACGACACGCATCCGGCAATCGTCAGGCCGGCTATCAACCTTGCGGTGCGAAACAAAAGAGAAAGGGGGCGACGTTCCATGATGACCTTTATCTCCAGAGGGCCAACTGTCAACTCGACGGCCCTGTTGATGTTCAGCTAAGCACTCGATCCGAACCGTTCTCCTTGATAATCAGGAGAGCGGTTCGGATAGCATCATTGGGTAATGTGCCCGGGCTTACTTAGAGTCAGAGGAGCGCTACTTGCTCTGGTACTCGTACTGGTAATAACCGTACTCGCTGTAAGTCGACGCCTTACGCACCACGGCATTGAAGATGACGCCTTTGACCAGAATTCCGTTCTGCTCAAGGCGTCGCTTGGCAAACTCGATTTCCTTCACGCCGTTCAGCCCGTAACGCGTCACCATCAGGGTGGTGCCGGCCTGGCTGCCGACCAGTGCGGCGTCGGTGACGGCCAGGATAGGCGGAGTATCGAAGATCACCAGGTCGTACATGCTGCTGATCTCTTTGACGAAGCGCGAGAAGTTTTCGTGCATCAACAGTTCCGATGGGTTAGGCGGTAGCTGGCCGTGGGTGATCACGTGCAGGTTATTCAGCTGGGTTTTCTGGATTGCATCGAACAGCGTGATACGGCCAGACAGGATGTCGGAAAGGCCTTTTTCACCCTGGCAGCGCATGACCTTGTGCAGATACCCCTTGCGCATGTCGGCGTCGATCAGCAGCACTTTCTTGCCGGACTGCGCGATAACTGCGGCGAGGTTGCTGGTCACGAACGACTTGCCCACCGCCGGGCTCGGGCCGGTGATCATCAGAATGTTGTTCTTCGCTTCGATCATCGCAAAATGCAAGCTGGTGCGCAGACTGCGCATCGCTTCGGTCGCCAGATCGGCGGGATCATTGATCGAGAGCAGATACGAAGCGCTGCTCTTGTCCCGTTTGAAATTGGCGAGGCGCTTTTCCAGCAGGCCCTGCTTCTCGCTGAACGGAATCGCCGCGTACACCGGAATGCCAACGCGCTCGATCTCTTCTGGATTTTCCACGCCACGCTTGAGTGCTTCACGGACATACACGAAGGCGACCGCAAGGATCCCGCCAAGCAGCGTGGCGACGATGACAATCAACGGCTTGTTCGGCTTGATTGGTTCATCGATGTCTGCCGCAGCGTGGTCAACGATGCGCACGTTGCCCACTGTCCCGGCACGAATGATGTCGAGCTCCTGGGTCTTGTTCAGCAGCATCGAATAGGTTTCAGAAGAAACCTCTACATCGCGGTTGAGGCGCAGCAGCTCCTGCTGAGTAGACGGCAGGGTTCCGATCTGCTTTTCCAGTTCAGTCTTTTGCGCTTGCAGCTGATTGATCTGGTTCATCAGCGCCTGGAAATTAGGGTGCTGACGGGTGAAGCGGCTTTCCATCTCGGTGCGCTTGAGGTTCTGCTCGGAAATCTGGCTCTCCAGATCAACGATGCGATCAAGCACCGACTGGGTTTCCGCCGAGATATCCACCGAACGATTGCCGGTTTGGAACTCGTTCAGGGCTGTCTGCGCGGCGTCGAGCTTCTTGCGGACCTCCGGCACCTGCTCACTCAAAAATTCAAGGCTCTGAGTCGCTTCCGCCGCGTTGCGCGCAATGTTCTGGTCGACGTAGCGTTGCGCTACTGCCTCAAGCACCGTGACTGCTTTTTCTGGATCGGTGCCCTCCAACGTCACGTTGAGGATGCCCGACTGCTTGCCGCGCTCACCGGCATTCAGGCGATTCTGATAGTCCTCGGTGGTGGCGTAGGTGCGGTTCTTGATCACAGTAAAGGTGGTGCCCGGCCGTGCGTTCAGCTCTGCCACGGTGATGCCGTAATCCGGGGTCTCGATGGGCTCGCCGACGACCCCTTGCACGACTACCTCGCCTTCGGGGTCGCGCAGGATGAAGCCGTTGTTTTCGGCGGCTTCCAGCGTCAGCTCTTCGCCATGCATTTTGTCTGGCACGATCAGCTGCGTGACGCGCAGTGATTCGCCACCCCATGCGTAGGATTCGAAGCCCTCGGGATACCAGCCCAGCTCACCTTCCTCGGTGGGCTCGAATCGACGGAAGATATAACCGCCGACCACCGGAAAGTGGTGAGGCTCGATGATGATGTCGAGGTTCAGATCCTCGACCGCTCCGCCAACCACCGAGCGCGACTTGAGCAGTGCGATTTCGGTCTGCGCCGGTGAAACGGCAGGGGCGGTGCCAACCACATCGGTAAGGCTTGGCAAGCCACCTTTCGCCTGGATCTGAATCATCGCGCTTGCCAGATATACCGGCGTCGCGAGCAGGGCATAGGCAACGCCCAGCGCGGCGAAGAACCCCGTAATGGTGAGTATCAGCGCTCGGTTATTTAGAAACGTGTCAAAGAGGTGGGCCAGGTCAATGTCCTTGTCCTCTTTTGTTTCATAGATGGGTCGGGGCATGGTGGTCATTGAAGTTCCTTCTTCTTATTTCAGGTAAGGAAGCCAGCTTTCGACGGACTGAGTCAGAAGGCTGTGAACATGTTCGAATGCGGGCTTGGACTGGCGGTAGGGATCAGGGATTTCCGTATCGTCCAGCCATTTACCCAGCAGGAAGGTTTTGCCATGTACTTCGGGTGCGATCTGACGAATGTGCTGGACGTGGCTTTGTTCCATCACAAGGATCAGGTCTGCGCGATGCAGCATTTCGCTATCGACCTGACGGGCACGGTGGGACGCGTGTTCCACTCCGTGGTCGTTAAGCACCTCATGTGCAGTCTTGTCCATTGGGTTGCCTACTAGAGCACCTATGCCTGCCGAACTTATCGTCAGGCCTTTGCCTTCAAGTTTGTGGGCTAGCAACGCTTCGGCTGCGGGGCTTCTGCAGATGTTGCCCACACAGACAATCAATATGTTCTGGAACATTTCGCTCAGCCTCGTAGCCCAGGTGTCGTGGGCATACAGGTCTGCCTGTTGCAGAACGCAAATCTGATATTGGCTCGCTTCATTAGTTCAATCTTCCTGCTGCGCTCGCGCATGAATGTGGCTTGTTGCCAGGATGGAGCTGGTCAATGCGTGTGGCAGTCAGTAGACATCCTTGTTGAACAGAAGGGCGGGGATGGTGCGGGCAAGGATGTAGATGTCGAACCAGACCGACCAACGCTCGATGTAATCGAGGTCGTATTCGACGCGCTTCTCGATCTTCTCCAGGGTGTCGGTCTCGCCGCGGTAGCCATTGATTTGCGCCCAGCCCGTGATGCCCGGCTTGACGCGGTGCCGTGCGGAATATTCCGATACGGCGTCTTCGAACAGCACGCCTGCGGCCTTGGTCGCGGTTGCATGGGGGCGCGGACCGACCATGGACATGCTGCCAAGGAATACGTTGAGCAGTTGTGGCAGCTCGTCGAGGCTGGTTTTGCGAATGAAACGACCCACCCGGGTGATGCGGTCATCGTTGCGCGTCGTTTGCTGTTCGGCGTTGGCATCCGACTTGGCGTGGTACATCGAGCGGAACTTGAACACTTCGATCAGTCGGTTGTTGTAGCCGTAGCGCTTCTGCTTGAACAACACAGGACCGGGCGAGTCGAGCTTGATGGCCAGCGCGAGGAGGAGCATGACCGGGGCAGCCGCCAGCAGAGCGAGGCTGGAGAGCACGATGTCTTCGATGCGCTTGAACATTGGCGACCAGCCACGCAGCGGCAGATCAGAGGCAATCAGCGTCGGCAGTCCACCGACTTCGGTGATGCGCTTGTTGGCATGGCGGAAAGCGACCATGTCCGGTACCAGCAGAACGTTGACGGGGAGTCGGCGCAACTCGTTGATCAACTGACCGATGCGGCTGTCGGCAAACCAGGGCAACGCGACCAGTACCTGGGTGACCTTTTCCTCACGGATCATCTGTTCCAGGTCGCGGGTGTTGCCTAGTAACGGCAGGTCGGCCAACGTCTTCGGCAGGCGCTCGAGGCGGTCGTCAATGAAACCGAGCACGCCGGTGCGGATATCGCGGTGATTAGCCAGATACTCGGCAACGCGCACGCCGTTGTCGGTGCCACCAAGGATTACGGCATTCTGCAGGTACACGCCTTTCGCCATTAGACGACGGAACAGGGCGAGCATCATCAGTCGCTCGGCGCCGAACAGGATGCCACTGGTGACGAACCAGAAGGTCAGATGTTTGGCCTCGAGGTAGCCGAACATACCCAGGCCCTGGTGCATGAAAATCATCAAGCTGAAAGCCGCGGCCCAGGCAACGAGCATGGTGCGAAAGCGCAGCAACGTGCTGAACACTTCCTCGCTGTAGATGCCTACCGACTGAAAGATAACGACACTGATCACGCCGAAAAACATCAGGAAGGTGCTGAATGTGCCTCCGCCTGCGGGCAGGTCGAGGGGCAGAAACAGCAACAACAGAACGCCCGGCAGCACAGAGGTCAGCCCGTGAATCAGGCGAATGCTGGCAAGAAAGTAATCGACGAAACTGGGGTGGGCGTACTCAAGGGTTCCAACGGACTGTAAGCGCATACAAGGCTCCTTCCTATGGCTATTGCTAGCTCAATACTCGTTTTGATCGCCGCGATCCGCGGTTCTGATGGCAGGCCGCTATCGCAACCCTCACCTGGACAAGTGCTCCGACCGCCCTTCAAGAAATGAGTTCACCGGAATCGTGCAAAGAGCCAATTGCCTCAAAAGAATTAAATGCATCACGCAACTCATTGATACGTAAGTGATAAAGCGATCAAAAAGGTCGGCTTGCGGGCTTTTTTCGCTTCTTTCGCTGACCGATGGTCAGTGTTTTGCGTGGTCGGCTTAAGCCTGCAGGCGTGGGGCTCTCCACAACTTTATGTGCCTGAAGCGTGTCTATCTGCGCATACTGAAACGGATGACTGGAACGACCTGCATGAATGAACCCAAGGCATTGCTCGTCCTTCATGGGAAGCAAGGGCTCAACGAAGACCTTAGGGCGGCCGTAACCGAATGGCGTCAGCTGGGTAACGAGCTCGCCGTCCGGGTGACGTGGGAGCCGGGGGACACCGAGCGCCTGGTCAAGGAAGCGCTGGCGGCGGGTTATCGGACCCTGGTGTCGGGCGGCGGTGACGGGACCTTACGGGAGATGGCACAGGCTCTGATCGACAGCGGTACTGACGCGAGTTTGGCGGTGTTGCCGCTGGGCACCGCTAATGACTTCGCCCATGCGGCAGAGATACCGCTGGAACCCTTTGATGCGCTCACCCTGCTCAATCGCGAACCTGTTTGGGTCGACGTCGGTGAAATGAACGGCGAGCTTTTCATGAACATGGCGACGGGTGGTTTCGGCTCCAAGGTGACAGCCACCACCTCGTCAGAGCTGAAACGGGTTCTGGGCGGGAGTGCCTATCTGTTGACCGGCCTGTCGCGCTTCAGTGAGTTGCGGGCTACTTGGGGGCGCTTCGTGGCGCCCGGTTTTACCTGGGAGGGGGAATTTCTAGCGCTGGGCATTGGCAACGGTCGCCAGTCGGGTGGCGGCCAGCAGCTCTGCCCTCAGGCCTCGATCGTCGACGGGTTGCTCGATATCTGTATCGTCCCTGCGCCGGCTGATGCGGTCGGGACGCTCGGTACCTTGCTGAGTGGCGGATTGCTGGGCATCGATACGGTCTCGGTAAATGCCCGTGCGCCATGGTTCGAGGTGGAGGCGCCCGAAGAAATCAGCATTAATCTTGACGGCGAACCGGTCGCCGCAAAGCAGATGCGTTTCTCCGTGAAACGCCGAGCGCTGCGGTTGCATCTGCCTGCAGACAGCCCGCTGCTGCGTGACGAGCCACTGATCAAGCACGATGATCCATCCGCCTGATCCTTTACGGTTTCAGATACGAGCGCAACGAGCGGGCAGGGCTGACAAAATCTATCGCCAGCGGATAAAGCATGGGCACTTGCGGCCGATAGCTCCTAAGTCCCTTATTCGCCAAAGGAGCCCGCAATGGCCGGCATTCTGGAGTCAGTCGATCAACGCACCCGTTTGGTGGGGCAGAATCGCCTGGAAATTCTCATGTTCCGTCTGTCCGGACGGCAGCAGTTCGCGATCAACGTGTTCAAGGTGCAGGAAGTCGTGCAGCTGCCGAAGATGACGCTGATGCCGCACCGGCACGGCTCGGTATGCGGCGTGGTCAACCTGCGCGGGCAGACGCTGCCGGTCATCGACCTGTCGCGTGCCATTGGTTTGCGACCTTTGGTTCCAGATGAGCGCAGCACCATCATCGTGACTGAATACAATCGTTCGATTCAGGCGTTTCTGGTCGGCGGCGTAGACCGCATCCTCAACCTGAACTGGGAGGAAGTGTTGCCGCCGCCGACCACCGCGGGACGGCAGCACTACCTCACAGCGATCACCAAGGTCGAGGACAGGCTGGTCGAAGTCATTGACGTGGAAAAGGTCTTGGCTGAGATCGTGCCCTACAACACGAGCATCGCGCCGGAGCGCTTGACTGACCCGGTGCTCGAGCGCGCCCGGGGGCGTGAAGTGCTTTGCGTCGACGACTCGACCGTTGCCCTGGCGCAGCTGCGAGAAACCTTGAGCCAGCTGGGTATCACCGTGCATTCCGCCAGCGATGGCATGAAGGGCTTGAACAAACTGAAGGCCTGGGCAGATAGTGGGGAGGCGCTCACTGATCGTCTGCTCATGGTGTTCACCGATGCCGAAATGCCGGAGATGGACGGCTACCGGCTCACGACGGAGATCCGCAACGATCCGCGCCTGCGTGATCTCTACGTGGTGTTGCATACCTCCCTCTCCGGGAGCTTCAACCTGGCAATGGTGCAGAAAGTTGGCTGTGACAACTTCCTTTCCAAGTTTCAGCCGGAGAAACTGGTGGACGTCGTCCGCGAGCGTTTGTTGCTGGACGAAACTCGCTGACCTGACCAATCGCTCGAGGGCCCCGCATGCACCTTTCCTCGTTGTACCGTTTTCCACTCAAGTCCGGTTCGGCTGAGTTACTGGAACAAGAGCGATGCGACAAGCTGGGTGTGTATGGTGACCGGCGCTGGATGGTGGTCGACGCCGCAAGCGGAAAATTCCTGACCCAGCGAATGCTGCCCGGCATGGCGTTGCTGAACGCTCGTTGGCAAGGTGACGCCGAGCTACTGTTGACGGCGCCGGGGATGGATGCGTTGGCTGTTGCGGTTCCGGAGGAGGGTGGCGTTGAGCGTGGCGTGCTGATCTGGCGCGAAAGTCTACAGGCGCCCGATGCTGGCGACGCTGCGGCTGAGTGGCTGACACGCCTGCTTGGTCGTCCTTGTCGACTGGTGCATCTGCCCGCGTCTCGGGGCATCCAGGTCGATCAGGATTATGCCCGGCCAGGCGAACGCACGGCATTCAGCGATGGATTTCCGTTTCTGTTGATCGGCCAGCGATCACTCGATGATCTTTCGGCCCGGGTTGGGCAAATACTCGATGTGCGCCGGTTTCGGCCCAATCTGGTGATCGCCGGGGCGGCGCCCTACGCCGAGGATCGCTGGCGGCGCATTCGCATCGGTGATCTGGCGTTCCGCGTGGTCAAGCCCTGTTCACGTTGCATCATCCCGACCATCGATCCGCTGAGCGGTGAGCGGAGCCCCGTCCGCGAGCCACTGGCTACGCTGATGAACTACCGGAAGGGCGATGGCGGCGTATTCTTTGGTCAGAATCTCATCGCCGAAGGCACTGGCCAGTTGCAGATTGGCATGCCTGTTGAAGTGCTCGAGTAACCTCGGCTGGGGCAAGCCACCGCATCTGGAACGGCGCCACAACTAAGCCTTTCCGCGCCTGCTGCGGCGCCAGACATACGCCGCAGCTCATCCAATCTTTACGCCTTATCGCTGATTATCGAAGTAGCGCTCGTGCCATTCCACCAGTGGTTGTGGCGAGTTGAGCTTTTGCCCGTAGATGACCGAATAGGTCAGTACGTTCTGCACGTACTGGCGGGTTTCATCGAACGGGATATTCTCGACCCACACGTCAAACGGAAGGTGGTCTGCATTCTTCAGCCATTGGCGAACCCGCCCGGGTCCGGCGTTGTAAGCCGCCGAAGCTAGCACTCGGTTACCGTTGAACTGACCGTAAATCTGGCTGAGATAGGCGGCGCCTAGCTGAATGTTGATGTTGGGGTTGAGCACTTGCTGGGGCGACGACAACGGAATGCCAAAGCGCTTGGCCGTTTCTTTCGCCGTAGCTGGCATCAACTGCATCAGGCCTGTGGCGCCCACATGGGAGCGGGCGTCGGCCATGAATGCGCTTTCCTGGCGAGTGATCGCAAACACCCAACTCGGGTGGATTTCACGCGCTTTCGCGGCGTTCACCAGGCTGCTGCGATGGGCCATGGGGAAGCGGATGTCCAGGTCGTCCCAATACTTCGCCTGGCTAATGGTGCGAATTGCAGGGAAGTACCATTCCATTTCATAGGCCAGTCGCGCCTGTGCAACCAGCTCGTCGCGGCTGAACAACCTGCTGACGTGATACCACTCGCGGCGCCCATCAACGATTTGCCCGCGAGCATGGAATTCCATGGCGCGGCGAATCCCAGCGGTATTGCGGACCTTCTGGACCAGCTTTGGGTCAAGCGCGAGGGGCTGATGGTTGAGCTTGTAGGGCGCCTGGATGCGGTCAGCCGAAAGGAAACCGTAAAAATCCCGTTCGCCAGCGACCGGTTGGTAGAGCTGGGCGGCTCGCTCATCTTTGGGCTTCGCCAGTTCCAGGCTGCGCGCTTTCCAGTACCGCCAGCGATTGCTGTTGGCGAGCTCTTCGGGGAATCGCTGAGTCAGCGCATAGACGTCATCCCAGCGGCCCAGGCGGAGCAACAGGCGAGCCCGCCATTCACTGACCGTGTCATCACGCAGCTCTGGGTCGTATTCAGCCATGACTTTGAGTGCGCGGGGGTCGAAACGCTTGGCCAGGGTGAGGCCGATCTGACGTGCGATGGAAACCTTTTCCTCCGCCGAAAAGGACATCCGCCTGGCGTAGCTGTCGAGCAGACCAAGGGCTTGCTCCGGGTTTACTCTGGCCAACCGGCGTAAGCCGATCGAGACGACATCACCCATGGTCTCGGTGGCTGGCGAGAAGCGTTCAGGCTGGCTGAGCAACTGTGGCTTCTGGGCGACATCGAGCAGAAGCTCGCCCTGTGCTTTCAGCGTCGGCAGGCTTTTGACCAAGAACTTGGCCAGGCCATAGTTGCCGATCTCGACTGCCAGCTTGGCCCGTTTCCAGCGCAGAGCCTCGGTAAGCTGCCCCTCGTCTTCCCACCGTTCGAACAGAGCATCGCAAGCGTTGTGCTGGGACTTGCCCACCAGCCAGAGCTTTTCGGCTGTGGCATAGCCCTGTTCCTTCTGACCGCTGATGAGCTGGTATTGCCCATACAGGCAATCAAGTTCGGTGAAGTTCATCTTTGGGTCGTAGTGAGCGACGAAGGGGCGCCAGTCGCCGCGCGCCGCCAGCAGCCGAAGCCAGCGCAGCTTCATCCAGCTCGCCTGTGGCAAATCACCATGCTCGGCGAGAAATTTCTCCACTTCGTCATTGCTGGCAGTTTTCAACCGTGCGGTCAGATCGTCGTATGCCAGATAGGGCTCGAGCGGATAGTCACGTAGGGCGCTGGCATGGCGCCGGTATGGCCCGCTATCGCCCTTGGCCAAGGCCCGCTTGGCTTCGTCGTACAACTGACGCTGCTGCTGCAAACTCGCAGCTTGGGTGGTTTCAACGGTGACGACGGAGAGAAACAGAGACAAACAGATACTGGAGAGTCGACCGCGCATGAGACTTCCGAAAACGGGGGGAGGTACGGGAATTTCTGTGGCTAGCTTAGCTTGGCCGCTCAAGCAGTTAAACGAGGATTAAGCGCTTGAAAGGCTCAAAGCGAAACTTCCGACGAGCGTCATGTCCGTGCCGGGTTAGGGCTGTCCTGGTCCGCTCGGGCAGAAGCTGACGCGCCGGCGGAAATTTACCGTCAAACAGGCCGCCAGGCGTCCGCTGCAGCCCGGCGGGGCGATGCCTTCTGTTAGAATGCGCGCCCTGTTTTCCGGAGATAGTCATGACCCTGCTCAAGTTGACCGATGTGTCCCTCGCCTATGGCAACAATCCATTGCTCGATGGAGTGTCCTGGCAGATTGCGCGGGGTGAGCGGGTTTGTATTATCGGGCGCAACGGCACCGGCAAATCCAGCATGCTCAGCTTGGTCAAGGGCAGCCAGCTACCAGATGACGGCGAAATCTGGCGGGCGCCAGGGTTGAAGATCGGCGAGTTGCCACAGGAATTGCCGATTGCCGATGAGCGTACCGTCTTCGACGTAGTCGCCGAGGGGCTGGCCGGGGTGGGGCAGTTGCTTGCCGAATATCATCATCTGAGCCAGAACATCCAGAACGAAGCCGATCTCGACAAGCTCATGCATGTCCAGCAGGCGCTCGAAGCCAAGGATGGATGGCGCCTGCAGCAATTGGTGGACAGCACCTTGAGCCGCTTGCAGTTGCCGGCCGATAAAACCCTGGCCGAATTGTCTGGTGGCTGGCGACGGCGCGTGCTGCTGGCCCAGGCGCTGGTGTCAGAGCCCGATCTGCTGTTGCTCGACGAGCCGACCAACCACCTGGACATCGGCGCTATCGCCTGGCTGGAAGAAGCGCTCACCGGGTTCAACGGTGCGGTGCTGTTCATCACTCACGACCGCGCGTTCCTGCAGAACCTGGCAACCCGCATTCTTGAGCTTGATCGCGGCCATATGATCGACTGGAATGGCGACTACGCGAGCTTCCTGGTGCACAAGGAGCAGCAGCTGGCAGCCGAAGAGACGGCCAATGCGCTGTTCGACAAGAAGCTGGCTCAGGAAGAAGTGTGGATTCGCCAGGGCATCAAGGCGCGGCGTACCCGCAATGAAGGGCGCGTGCGAGCGCTGAAAGCCCTGCGTGCTGAACGTAGCGAACGACGCGAGCAGCAGGGTAAGGCCAACATTCAGATTGACGCCGCTGAAAAGTCTGGCAAGCAGGTCATCGTCGTCGAACATGCGAGCTTCGGACATCCGGGGGGCGAGTTGTTGATTCGCGACTTCTCGACGGTGTTGCAGCGTGGCGACCGTATCGGCTTGCTCGGCGCCAACGGTACCGGCAAGACCACGTTGCTCAAGCTTCTACTTGGGGATTTGCAACCAACCAGCGGCACGGTAGAACCCGGCACCAAGCTGGAAGTGGCATATTTCGACCAACTGCGTCACCAGCTGGAACTGGAAAAGACCGTCGTCGACAACGTTGCCGAGGGACGCGATTTCATCACCATCGACGGCCAGAACCGACATGTCCTGAGCTACCTCGGAGACTTCCTGTTCAGTCCCCAGCGCGCCCGTACGCCGGTTAAAGCACTCTCGGGCGGCGAGCGGGCACGGCTCTTGCTCGCCAAGCTATTCAGTAAACCCGCCAACCTGCTGGTCCTCGATGAGCCCACCAACGATCTCGATGTGGAAACCCTCGAGCTGTTGGAGGAAGTCCTGCTGAATTTCCAGGGTACGGTTCTGATGGTGAGCCACGACCGGGCATTTCTCGATAACGTAGTGACCAGCACGTTGGTATTCGAAGGCAATGGCGTGGTTCGTGAATACGTCGGTGGCTATCAGGATTGGCTGCGTCAAGGCGGCTCGGTAAAGTTGCTCGGCGTCGGTGAAGGTAAGGAGAGCAAAGAGGCGAAGGCTGAGGCGGCTCAGGCCAAGCCGGCTGCACAGCAAGCGCCTGCTGAGCCGGCCCCTGCGAAAAAAAAGCTCAGTTACAAGGTTCAGCGCGAGCTGGAAGCACTGCCGGGCAAGATTGACGCAGTGGAAAAGGGCATCGCTGCGCTGCAAGAGGAGATGGCACAGCCGGCGTTCTATCAGCAGAGTGCTGAGCGGACCGGCGAAACCATTGCCAAGCTCGAAGCGATGCAGCTTGAGCTCGATGCGCTGCTCGAGCGTTGGGCCGAGTTGGAGGGCTGAGCCGTCCCAACGGCGCGACCCCAGCCTGCAAGACCCGCACGTTCACCGATAGAGCGTGCGACTTACGAGTCTGCGTTGAGCGGGACTTCGTGAAGATAACGATATCTGCCAGCAGACGGAGCATAGATGGCAATCGAATACCGAATCACCCTCGATGACGAGCATGAGTTCTGCTATCGGATCGAGCCGGACCGTGTCTTTGATCACGAGACTGCGAAGCTGGCGCCGAGATGGACGCGCCTGGATCATCAGCAGTGCAACAATTGCCCGTTGAGTCGTAACGAGTTCAGCCATTGCCCGGCGGCGGTTGACCTGCATCGAGTCATCGAGGATTTCCAAGGTCTGCCCGCCATTCGTAAAGCGCAGGTGCATGTCCGTACCCCTGAGCGGGAGTACAACAAGCTGGTCGGGCTGGAAGAAGGATTGCGCGCGCTTCTGGGTGTGATCATGGCCACCAGTGCATGTCCGATACTTGGCCGGCTCAAGCCGATGGCCCATCAGCATTTGCCGTTCGCGAGCAATCAGGAGTTTGTACTTCGGGCGGTATCGCTGTACCTGGCGAGACAGTATTTCAACCTGCGCGAAGGACGGCACGCCGATTGGGAGTTGCGGGGATTGGTGAGGTCGTTCCAGCAGTTGCAGCTGGTTAATCAGGCGTTCTGGCAGCGCATCCACGATACCTGCCACGAGGACTCGAACCTAAAGGCCTTCCTGACCTTCTTCTCCATGGCATCGAGCCTGACCTACTCGTTGGAGACGCAGCTGCAAAAGATTCGGCCGCTTGTGATGAGCGCCGGGGACGGTGTTGAAACGGCCTGAACCAGCTGGCTCAGGCCGGGCGACGGATCACTCAGGTTTTTTCAGGCGTACGGCGAGCACATCGCAGGGCGCACCATGCAGGATGTCATTGGACGTGGAGCCGAGCAGCAAAGCGAGGCCGTGGCGGCCATGGCTGCCCACCACTACCAGATCACAACCTTGCTCCTTAGCCAGTCGGTGAACTTCCTGACGAGGCTGACCGTAGGCCAGGTGGCGTTGTTCCGCGGTTAGCCCCGGATAACGATCGGCGAACCCGGCCAAGCGCTCACGGGCCTGGTCGAACTGCTGTTGTTGCAGCATTGAAAGATCCATTGGCACGTCCCCACCGAAGGCCATCGCCATGGGTTCGATGACATGGACCAACGCCAGTTTCGCACCGCTGGCGGTCGCCAGCGCCTGAGCGCGCGCGACCACTGGATGGCAATCGTCGTTCAGGTCGGTGGCGACCAGAATATGCTGGTAGATCATGATGAATCTCCTGAAATGTCGGTTGCTACAAGTATGGCTTCTAGGCACGCGATATGGGCTGCAACGCGTTTTTTTTCAGGGTTTATACGGCGTTGGATGCGCAATGGCCAGCTGCATTGCATCAGTTGGCTAGCCGTGCCGTCGCTCACGACTGTTATCATGCCCGGCGTTAATGCCGGGGCTTCCTCCGGCCTGTACAGAGATCGCCATGTTCCTACCCGCCAATGAATATTTGCTTGCCTGGTCTGCCTACGGTATCGCTGCGCTGGGCTGCTTGCTGGTCTGGTTGCGCATCACCCGTCCCCTGTGGCGCTGGCTGCGCGAACCGTTGCGGCTGATCATGGCCGTATTGCTGCTGACGCCGACCATCGTCGATCCCGCCAAGGATCTGTTCGCCCCGGCGGTCGCCATCACAACTCTGGATCTGCTGTTCAAGGTCGGCAGTAATGCCTGGCGTGCCGTGGCTGACCTCGCGCTCTACGGCTTGATTGCATTCGCCATCTATGCGGTTTTTGTGCTTATACGTTGGCTGCTCGAGCGGCGGGCGAAACAGCACCCGAGCGAATCGCGCCATGAAGACCCTCGTACCCTGCGCGAACGACTCGAGGATGACGACGAAGAGGACTACCGTCCGATGAACCGCTACGAGGCGCGGACCGAACCCAGACTCTGACACTGAACCTTTCTCGCCCAAGGCGCAGCAGAACCTATCGGGAGATAGCGCATGTGTGAACTGCTCGGCATGAGCGCCAATGTACCCACCGACATCCACTTCAGCTTTACCGGGCTGATGCAACGCGGCGGCCGCACTGGACCACACAAGGACGGCTGGGGTATTGCGTTCTACGAAGGTCGCGGTCTGCGACTGTTCCAAGATCCGGTGGCCAGCTGCGAGTCGGAAGTGGCGAAGATGGTTCAGCATTACCTGATTAAGAGTCATGTGGTGATCGGCCATATCCGTCACGCCAACGTCGGCAAAGTCGCGCTGGTCAATACGCATCCTTTCGTCCGGGAGCTGTGGGGGCAGCATTGGTGTTTTGCCCACAATGGCCAACTAGCGGATTTCAGCCCGGCGCGCGGCTTCTATCAGCCGGTAGGGGATACGGACAGCGAAGCGGCATTCTGCGATCTGCTCAATCTGATACGCGGCGACTTTCCCGAGCGGGTCGCTGCGGAGGATCTGGTCCCGCATCTGCTCGATGCCTGTGCCAGTTACCGTACCAAAGGCGTATTCAACTGCTTGCTCAGCAACGGTGAATGGCTGTTCAGTTTCTGCTCAACCAAACTGGCGCAGATCACCCGTCGCGCCCCTTTCGGCCCGGCGCAACTGAAAGATGCCGAACTGACGGTAGACTTCAACGCGGAGACGACGCCAAACGACGTCGTAACGGTGCTGGCAACCGAGCCATTAACCGACAACGAGCAGTGGGATATTCATCAATCGGGCGAATGGACGCTTTGGCGGTTGGGCGAGTGTGTTGCGCGCGGGCAGGTGCAATGATGTTGAGAAGCTATCTGCGGCTGACCTTGTTTGCCCTTGGGTTGCTCATCGGTATTCAGGTGCCGGGCTTCATCGATGCGTACAGTGATCACGTCGAGGCGCGTCGGCTAGAGGCGCAGCTGGGTCTGGCTGGGTTCCAGGAAACAGCCGGGCTATTTTTCAAAGGTGATCTGAACGCCTTGGTCGAGCATTACCGAGCCAGCGAAGATGCGGTGTTTCAGAGCGATGCGCGCAGCGTTTCGGCATTGGTCGAGCGCGCACGTTTGCTTGATCGTGAATGGCGGATCATGGAAGGGCCCTGGTACGCACAGGCCTGGCACGTGTTGGTCGGGGCAAACAGTGAGATAAGACGCCAGGTATGGAATAGCTACCGCTTTCAGGTACTGTTGGCGCCCGAGGCCATCGCCTGGGGCCTAAGCTGCGCGCTGTTGCTTGCATGGATCATTGAAAGCCTCTTCGTCTTGCTTCGCCAGGCTCTGTTTCCACAGCGTTATCGACGCCGCCGTCGTACGGCTAGCCCGCTTCCGTCGAAGCGATAGTCCGGACGCCTTGGGGATGTGCTACTCGCGCGGTGACGCGGTAAGCCCATTCCCCCAAACCTAACTGAAGGATAGGCAAGCAGAATGTCGACGGGATTACCCATCTGAGCGAAGAGGCCCCAATGATCAGTAAGGCAGCTTGAATAGGCTCTCCATCGGATAAACCTGACACCTGCTGAAGAATGCCTAAGACAGCAGTCCAGATCACCAGCATCTGGACCAGTATCCAACTACCGAAGGCAGCATTTGCCAGCCTCAACCCTGGTCGGTGGGTCGGCTTGGCCGTTGCGGCTAGCCACCAAATCAGTAGCAGAGCCGAAGCGGCTAGATTCACGATGATGATGGTCTGCTTATAGCCCAACGCAAAGCGGGCTATCGCTGGCGCATTGGCACCGACGCTATGTATGGCACGCTCACCTGATAAGCCAAAGGCTGCTTGTAGCGCACCGGCCATGGTGATTGCCGTCACGGCTGTGACGGCCCAAAGGGCCAATCGTGTTTTCATCGGTGCGTCCCTGCAGCTGAAGGTCGATAGCGACCTATTTCGACAAAAACTTCATGCCTTCTTCCAGTCCGCTCAAGGTTAGTGGATACATGCGGTCCTCCAGCAAGTCGCGGACGATGCCGGTGGAAGAGGTGTAGCCCCAGGTATCCTTCGGGTAAGGGTTGATCCAGATGAGCTTCTTGTATTTTTCCATGAAGCGCTGCATCCAGACGTAGCCGGCTTCTTCGTTCCAGTGCTCTACGCTGCCGCCAGGCTGGGTGATTTCGTAGGGCGCCATGGCCGCGTCGCCAACGAAGACCACCTTATAGTCAGCGCGGTACTTATGCAGCAGGTCCAGGGTCGAGGTGCGTTCGGAAGTCCGGCGGAAATTATTTTTCCAGACCGACTCATAGATGAAGTTGTGAAAGTAGAAGTACTCGAGGTGCTTGAACTCCGTCTTGCAGGCGGAGAACAACTCTTCGCAGACCTTGACGTGCGCATCCATCGAACCGCCAATGTCGAACAGGATCAGCAGCTTCACCGCATTGCGACGCTCGGGGCGCATCTGGATATTCAGCAGGCCGCCGTCTTTAGCGGTGTGGTCGATGGTGCCGTCCAGGTCCAATTCGTCTTGCGCACCCTGGCGGGCGAACTTGCGCAAGCGGCGTAGCGCGACCTTGATGTTGCGCGTCCCCAGCTCGACCTGATCGTCGAGGTTCTTGTATTCGCGCTGATCCCATACCTTCACTGCCTTGCCTTGACGCTTGCCTGCGTCACCGATGCGGATGCCCTCGGGGTTGTAGCCGCCGGAGCCAAAAGGACTGGTACCGCCCGTGCCGATCCACTTGTTGCCGCCGGCATGTTTGCCTTTCTGCTCCTCGAGACGTTTCTTGAACTCCTCAATCAGCTTGTCCAAGCCGCCTAAAGACTCGATCTTGGCGCGCTCTTCATCGCTCAAGGAACGCTCGAACTCCTTGCGCAGCCACTCCTCAGGAATCAAGGCCTCGATATGCTGATCCAGATTTTCCAGGCCTTTGAAATAGGCGCCGAAGGCACGATCGAATTTGTCGAAGTGCCGCTCGTCCTTCACCAGAATCGCCCGGGACAAATAATAGAACTCATCCATATCGGCGAATACGACGTTGTATTTCAACGCATTGATCAGATCGAGCAGCTCGCGCACCGACACCGGAACCTTGGCGGCGCGCATCTCATTGAACAGGCCGAGCAACATGGCAGAACCTCAGGCGTGCCGTCATCGCGGCACCTTGTATTAATGGTCAGCGGTCTTCGTCGTGCGTCGGGAGTCCGTCGCGGATCTCGTACCAGTCCGCCTTCGAGCCCACAAAAATGTGCTCCTGGGGCGGGGCGGGCAACGGCGAGTCGAGCGTGCCGGCAGCAACGCCGAGCTCATGCTCGCGGTTGTCGACGAATTGCAGGTTGGAGCCGCAGCGAATGCAGAACGTCCGAGTTACATGATCGGACGAGTGATAGACACCCAACTGATCCTTGCCGGAGAGAAAGTGAAACGCATCCAGCGGCACGCCCGCATAAGTGGCAAAAGCCGCACCGTGGGCTTTGCGACACATCTTGCAGTGACAATGGGTCAGCTCATTGATCGGAGCATCGATGCGATAACGAACGACGCCACAGAGGCAACTACCGGTTAGCGTTTGCATGGATCTTTCTCCAGTAAGTGAGGCGTCCGGCTCCTGTGAGCCGCCGCCGGTCAGCGACTGGCGCGACGACTCATGAACGCCAGACGTTCAAGCAATTGCACGTCCTGCTCGTTTTTCACTAGGGCGCCGGCCAACGGAGGGATCGCCTTGGTCGGGTCGCGCTCGCGCAGGACAGCTTCGCCGATGTTGTCGGCCATCAACAGTTTCAGCCAGTCGACCAGCTCGCTGGTGGACGGCTTCTTCTTCAGGCCTGGCACCTTACGTACATCAAAGAACACATCGAGCGCTTCGGCCACCAGATCCTTCTTGATATTGGGGTAGTGCACGTCAACGATCCGCTGCAGCGTGTCGCGATCAGGGAAGGCGATGTAGTGGAAGAAACAGCGGCGCAGAAAGGCGTCGGGCAGTTCCTTCTCGTTGTTCGAGGTAATGATGATGATCGGCCGCTGCTTGGCCTTGATGGTTTCGTTGGTCTCGTAAACGTAGAACTCCATCTTGTCGAGTTCTTGCAGCAGATCGTTGGGGAACTCGATATCGGCCTTGTCGATCTCGTCGATCAGCAGGATGACGCGCTGCTCGGACTCAAACGCCTCCCACAGCTTGCCCTTCTTGATGTAGTTGCGTACGTCGTGGACACGGTCGGAGTCCAGCTGCGAGTCACGCAGTCGGCTGACGGCATCGTACTCGTAAAGCCCCTGATGGGCTTTGGTGGTGGATTTGATATGCCAGGTGATCAGCTGCGCGCCAAATGATTCAGCCAGTTGCTCGGCCAGCATGGTTTTACCGGTGCCCGGCTCGCCTTTCACCAGAAGCGGACGCTCCAGGGTGATGGCCGCATTAACGGCAAGTTTGAGATCGTCTGTGGCGACGTAGGACTGGGTGCCTTCGAACTTCATCGGAGTTTCCTTGGATCGGGCCTGGCACGCAGGCACTTCATGTTGATTTAGACGACCGACTATAAGTGATGGGCGCGCGAGTGTGAACGTGAGCGGATCATTCAGTCACTGAATGGGCGGCCGTTCCGTCGGTGTTCGCGCTTACTCCTCATCTTCACCCAGCGAACGCTCGAAACGCGCCGAGAAGGCCTCTACGAAGGCGTTACGCAGAATTGCGATGAATGCCTGGAAAGGGCTTACGTCGGTGTTCTTGGTACTGCCGTCCAGCTCTACGCGCGTGGCGAATTGCTCCTTGCGCTGGTTCTGTAGCACTTCCTCACCACCGCCAACAACCGCTTCCCAGATCCCGCGAAAGAAACCTTTGTCTTCGTTCTTAACGTCTTGCTCGAAGTTGAATACTTCGACGTTACGCAGCAGCGGCTTGATATAGCCATCCAGCTGAGCGTCGGTGGCCTCGGCTTCAATCACAAGATCGCCAGTGCCGCCTGCGAAATCAAAGCTTCCGTAGGCGTTGCTGAAGTCATTCAGTTTGGTCAGATCGACGTCTGTAACACGCAGGCTGAACTGGAAGTCTTCCCAGTCTGTATAGGGATCGAACTGTGCGCTGGCTTCCATCGGTGCCTGATTGAATAACTGTGCTGTGCCCTCGAATCGCGCGACGCGCCCTTGCTTCTGATCCGCTGTATTGGTCAGGTTGAAGAGGCTGGCGTCGATCGCGCTGGCATAGACATGAACGGGCGGGTCTGCCTGGAAGTTGCGAAACGAGACTTGCCCGTCGACGACTTTCAGTTCATTGAGCGTAAACGGCATCAAACCATTGAGACGATCACGCCAATCGACCCCATCGCCCGTTTGCGAGCTTTCCTTTTCCTCACCGTCGACGAAGTTCAGGTGAGGCTGTTCCAAAATGATCTCACCAACCAGCGCTTGATCTTTCCACAGCGCCCGCCAACTAAGACCGATATCGACAGCGTTTGCGGTAAACAGCGGCGCCTGGACTTGCTGGTTTTTTTTGTCAATCACCAGACCATCGAGCCGATAGGCGCCCCGCCACCAGGCGAGGTCGACGTCTTCGATGTGGCCTCGGTAGTCTCCCAAATCCGCAAGTTTGCCGTTCAGGTAGTTAAGTACTACGTAGGGCAGTGCCAGATGAATAACCAATAGCAGTAGTGCAAGTGACAACAAGACCCACAGCGGGCGGCGATAACGTGTCTTCATTGGAGGCCTGATCGAGCGGAAACATGGGCGGCTCTGCTTCTGGATGGACCCTTGTCGCCAACTATGAGTTCGGCTGGACGAGTCGAGAGACTGCGCTTAGGCTGATCAGTCTTGGTTTTTTCATCGCAGGGATACCGTCATGAGCCGCATCTTCGCTGACAACGCGCAAACCATCGGCAACACGCCACTGGTAATGATCAACCGTCTGGGGCCTAAGGGCGTCAGCATCATGGCCAAGATCGAGGGTCGAAACCCGGCTTATTCAGTCAAGTGCCGGATTGGCGCGGCGATGATCTGGGATGCCGAAGAAAAGGGACGCCTGAAGCCAGGTATGACGCTGGTTGAGCCGACCTCTGGGAACACGGGCATTGGCTTGGCCTTCGTTGCTGCGGCGCGTGGCTACAAGCTGATGCTGACCATGCCGGCCTCAATGAGTCTGGAGCGTCGCAAGGTATTGAAGGCGCTCGGCGCTGAGCTTGTGCTCACTGAGCCGGCAAAAGGCATGAAAGGTGCGATCGAGAAAGCCGCCGAGATTGCAGAATCCGATCCTGACAACTATTTCATGCCGCAACAGTTCGAAAATCCGTCTAACCCTGCCATTCACGAAAAAACCACCGGGCCGGAAATCTGGAACGACACCGAAGGCAGTATCGACGTACTGGTGGCGGGCGTGGGAACGGGTGGCACCATCACTGGCGTGTCGCGCTATATCAAGAACACCAAGGGCAAGCAGATCCTGAGCGTTGCGGTGGAGCCGGTCAGCTCCCCTGTAATCAGCCAGACCCTGGCGGGCGAAGAAGTCAAACCGAGTCCGCACAAGATTCAGGGGATCGGTGCAGGCTTTGTGCCGAAGAATCTGGATTTGTCGATCGTCGATCAGGTCGAACGTGTCGATGATGAGGAGTCAAAGGCCATGGCGCTGCGCCTGATGCGCGAAGAAGGCATCCTCTGTGGTATCTCCTGCGGTGCTGCGATGGCGGCGGCGGTTCGTCTGGCCGAAAAGCCGGAAATGCAGGGCAAGAACATCGTGGTGATCCTGCCCGACTCAGGTGAGCGTTACCTGTCGTCCATGCTGTTCTCCGATATGTTCGGCGAGCAAGAGCTGCAGCAGTAATCAACGCTGCGCCGGGATGTGTTGCAGCCTGGCGCAGCCACTACCAGAGGCCAGGCGCGCGGCGCCAAACCCGCCTAGCCGCGTTGGGGGTGGGGCGCAGCTTCAACTTCAGATGGTGCCTGTTTCAGCACGAGCCAGAGCGCCACGGCGATCAGCGCACCACCGTAGGCGTAGGCCCAGTCCAGCGGTTCGCCCAGAAACAGAGCTCCCCATAGCACCCCAAACGGCGGAATGATGAACGTCACCGTCAGCGTTCGAACCGGACCGATATCGGCAAGTAGGCGGAAGTAGAGAATGTAGGCAAAGGCCGTGCAAACGATGCCGAGGCCAGCAAGGCTTAGCCAGACGGTGCTGCCGCCCCAGGAAACAGGCGGTGCTGTCAGCAAAGAAATGGCGAACAGCGGCAGCAAACATAGTGCCGCTCCGACCTGGCTTCCAAAGGCGGCCAGTTCGCTGGTCAGACCGCCATGTTGGTTGATCCAGCGCCGGGTCAGGAAGCCGCCAAATCCATAGCACGCGGTTGCACCCAGGCAGGCGAGTGCGCCGATCAACAGTTGTAGGTCGAATGCGACAGGACCGGTGCGCGTCAGCAGCGCAACGCCGCTCAGGCCGAACAGCACGCCGAGCAGTTTTGCTGCGGTCAGTGCTTCGGCGAAGAATAATGCGCCGATGAGTACGCCCATCATCGGCGTGGTCGCATTGAAGATCGCCGAATAGCCAGTCGGTAGGAATTGCGCCGCCAAGGCATAGAGAGCGAACGGAATGCCTGAGTTGATCATGCCCAGAATCAGGCACAGCTTAAGTTTGCCGCGAAAATCCCAGCGGGTCCGCATGAGCGCCAGAATCGCCAGCAGGCCAATGCAAGCGAACAGCACACGGAAGAAAGCGGTGGGGAAAGTGCCAAGCTCCGGCGCGATGATTCGCATGAAGAGAAAGCTAGCACCCCAGATAGCGGCAAGACTGAGCAGACGCAACAGGTCGAGAAGTCGCATAGCAGAGCTCCGGCGGTCGAGTCGTCAGTGTTGGTGAGGCGGGCTCGCCTGACAACTCTAAACTCGCTTTCAAAACGCCCGTTGAGCTGACTCGCTTTCATTGAGAAGTTGCTGTGGATAAGCTCGACGCTTTCATGCAGCGGGATAAATGATATGGCGCAGCATTCGCCGAACCTCGAGATCGCCCAGCAGATCCTTCTGGGCTTCGATGACTACCGCGAACATTTCAGGTTGATCACTGAGGGCGCCCGGGCACGCTTTGAGCAAGCCCGGTGGCAAGATGCCCAGCGTGCATCGGCAGCGCGTATCAACTTGTACGAAGAAAAAGTCAGCGAGACAGCGGCAGCCTTGCGTTCTGCTGTGGAACCAGGGGTTCTGCTCGACGTGGACCGTTGGCCACAGGTCAAGGATGAATACATTGGACTGATCAATCCGCGCTTTGACGATGAGCTTTCGGAAACTTGGTACAACTCGATCTTCTGTACCTTGTTCAGCCATGACTGCATCAATGACAGCACCATGTTCATCCACACCACACGGCCGGCTAACCGCGCCCAGCGAATGGCGCAGACGCGGCGCTACCAACCCAGCGGCGATCTGCACGGTGTGCTCGAACAGATTCTCAGCGATTTTGCGTTCGACGTGCCGTACGCTGATCGGGAAGGAGATTTGCAGCGGCTCGAGACTCAGCTGCAGGTGTCCTTACCCGATTGGGTCTGCAAGGATCCGGAACTCGTCGTCGAGCTCTTCACCTCGGTGCTGTATCGCAACAAAGGCGCCTATCTTGTGGGGCGCATCTTCACCTGCGACGAGCAATGGCCGCTGGTGATCCCGCTGTTGCACCGGGAAGGCGATGGATTGGTTGCCGATGCCCTGATTACCGATGAGGCGGAAGTTTCGATCATCTTCTCCTTCACCCGCTCGTACTTCATGGTGGAAGTTTCTATCCCGGCGGAGTTCATCGGCTTTCTCAAGCGGATCATGCCCGGCAAGCACATCGCCGAACTCTATACCTCGATCGGCTTCTACAAACACGGTAAATCGGAGTTCTACCGGGCGCTGATTAACCATCTGGCTAGCACTGACGACCGCTTCATCATGGCGCCCGGCGTGCGCGGGATGGTGATGAGCGTATTCACGCTGCCTGGCTTCAATACCGTGTTCAAGATCATCAAGGATCGCTTTTCCCATACCAAGAACGTTAACCGTGCGACGGTGGTGGAAAAGTACCGCTTGGTGAAAAGTGTCGACCGCGTAGGGCGCATGGCGGACACGCAGGAGTTCGCCGATTTCCGCTTTCCAAAAGCTAAATTCGAACCAGAGTGCCTCGCTGAACTGCTTGAGGTCGCACCCTCTACGGTCGAGGTCCAAGGCGATACGGTACTGGTGCGTCACTGCTGGACCGAGCGGCGAATGACCCCGTTGAACCTGTACGTGGAAAACGCAAGCGAACAGCAGGTCCATGAAGCGCTGGAAGACTACGGGCTGGCTATCAAACAACTGGCGGCTGCCAACATCTTCCCCGGAGACATGCTGCTGAAGAACTTCGGTGTAACCCGCCATGGCCGCGTCGTGTTCTACGATTACGACGAGATATGCTTTCTCACCGAGGTCAATTTCCGCTACATACCCGAGCCTCGATACCCCGAAGATGAAATGGCATCTGAGCCCTGGTATTCCGTAGGGCCCAACGATGTGTTCCCGGAGGAGTTTCCTCGCTTTCTGTTTGCCGATATCGGGCAGCGCCGGCTGTTCGCGAAGCTGCATGGAGAGCTCTACGACGCTAACTATTGGAAGGGCCTGCAGCAGGCAATCAGCGACGGCAAAGTGATTGATGTCTTTCCGTATCGTCGCAAGATGCAGACCGCCCAGTAGTCGCGCCAGGCGAACGCTTTCGGACAGCGCGGGTCGCTACTCATAAGAGCCGGACGAACGGCGCGTTGGCTGAATACTCTGCAACACCTCTCGCAGGCTATGTTGCGATTGTTGGGTTATGCTGATCTCGAAGTCCCAGGGCTCCACCAAAAACCCGTATCAAGCAGGAGGGGTTAGTCATGAAAGCATTGCTCAATAGTGTGTGCTGGAATCTGGCAGTGGCGCTTGGGTTTGTCGAACCGCCTCGTTTGCAGCCGATCCCGGTACGAGCGCAACGAGACAAAGCAGCGGCCCAGCGTCGCTGATCTCGGCGGGCCGGGCGCGGTAGCTCTAGCGCCCCGGCATTACCGGACCACCTTTTTCAACGGCGCGCTGATAAGCGGGTCGCTCTCTTATACGTTTCAAGAATGCCGTCAGGTTTGGCCGACTGGCGTCCAGGCCTGCGCGCGCCTGAGCGGCTTCTAGCGGAAAGCTCATCTGAATGTCCGCGACGGTGAAATCTTCGCCCGCGAACCACTGCGTCTTGGATAACTCGCTTTCCATGTAGTCCAGATGCAGCTTGAGCTGCGGGCCGATGAACGCTTGATTGGCGCCTTTGGCGATCGCTCGGGCCACGGGCCGGATGAAGAATGGCATCGGTCCGTTGGCGACGCGATCGAAGACCAGTCGTAGCAGCAGGGGCGGCATTGCCGAGCCCTCCGCGTAATGCATCCAATAACGAAAGCGAAGGTAGTCCGGCGTACCGACAGCGGGCGCCAGCCGGCCTTCGCCGTAGCGTTCGACCAGATACTCCAGAATGGCTGCGGACTCGGCGAGGGAGAGGTCGCCGTCAGTAATCACAGGGGATTTGCCCAGCGGGTGCACCTGCTTCAGCTCGGGCGGCGCCAGCATGGTTTTCGGGTCCCGGGCGTAACGCTTGATTTCGTAGGGTAGCTGCAGCTCCTCTAGCAGCCACAGCACACGTTGCGAGCGAGAGTTTTCCAGATGGTGGAGCGTGATCATTGGCGACTGCCTCCCAGTTTTCAGTGAGTGGGACCAGCATAGCCTGCCGTTGCGTGCGATATGGCAGACTTCGCCGACCACAGGAGAAGTCATGTCCCGTCCGCAATGCCAATACTGTCAGCGGCCTTCCAGCCACTGCTTGTGCCCGTTGATCCCCTCGCTGACTAGCGAGACGCAGGTACTCATCCTGCAGCACCCCAGCGAAACCGCGCATGCGCTCAACACGGCTCGATTGGCCGTCTTGGGGCTGCGCAGTGCAAAGTTGGTGGTGGGCGAAGTCGTCAGCGTTCCAGCCGATGAGCGTAACAACTATCTGCTATTTCCGGGGGACGATGCCATTCCGCTGGAAAGCCTGACTCAGGGTGAGAGACCGTTGCGACTGGTCGTCCCCGATGGCACCTGGCGAAAGGCGCGCAAAATGCTGCATCTCAATCCCGAGCTGGCGACCTTGCCTCGCGTTTCACTGCCCACGGGGCTTGTCTCCCGTTACCGCTTGCGGAAGGCGCCGGCGCCAGGTGCGCTTTCAACCCTCGAGGCAATTGTCACGGCGTTGAACATACTGGAGGGCGAAGGGCGGTTCGATAAATTGCTTCGTCCGTTTGAAGCCTTGATCGAGGCGCAGATAGATGCGATGGGCCAAGAAACCTACCAGCGTAATCATGGTCGTGAGGCCTGAGGTCTCTCAGCGGGCAGGGAGCGTTTTCATGCGAAGGATATAGAGGCTGACCAGCGTTGCGCTGGTCAGCATGCCGATACGCGCCCAGAACATCGGTACCAGCCAGCAGGAGACGCCGATGCTGATCCACATGGTCGTAATGGCGTAAACCTTGCCCTTGAGTGGAATGCCTTTACCTTCCAGGTAATCGCGGAACCAAGGACCTAGCCGGGGGTGTGTTACCAACCAGTCGTAGAAACGACGAGAGCTACGGACGAAGCAGGCAGCAGCAAGAAGAAGAAAAGGCGTGGTTGGCAGGACTGGCAGGAAGATTCCGATGATGCCGAGCGTGACGCTTAACCAGCCGATCACCAGCAGCACATAACGTGCTACTGGATTGCGATACGTTGGAATATCGCGGTGAGCCAAGAGGCTGTCCGGCGTCAGTGCTTGCGAGGTTTGAGAAGAGCGGGCTTCTCTTCAGGTGCATGACAGATCAGGTACAGCGCCGTAAGGATCTCTGGAATCTGCTCGACCATCTCCGCGACCAGGTTCTGATCTGTGGCGATATCGCTGAATTCGGGTTGCTCGTCGAAAAGACCTGATCCGACCATGATCGGCAAGAGCAGCTCGCTGACTTCCTCTTCGGAATCTTCGAACCACACCGACTCGCGCATGAACACGCCTTCCATGAAGCCGATGCACCAGCCGCGCAGGTCGGACTCGTCAGGCTCGTCACCCATGTCGAGTTCGCAGGGGAGCTCCATGTCTTCATCACTGGCCAGTTGCCGTGCAATGTGTGCCTTGAGCTGGATCAGCGTCGCCTCGATGGCTTCGCGCTCGGTGTCGTCCGCATATTTTGGCGGCTCGGCAAACAGCGCGTCGATCCATTCGCGTTCCGGCACTTGCTCCGAACAGATGCACAAGGCGGTGAGATAGCCATGGGCGGCGATGTAATCGAGGGCTTCTTCGTGCAGATCATCTGCATCCAGAAACACTTGCAGGCGGGCGAGTTGCTCGGCGAAGGACATCGATGGCTACCTTGGAGAGAAAACAGCGCTGATTCTAGACGAGCTGCAGGCCTCAGGCTACCGCGCGCTTTGACGCTGCGGCGGCTGCGGGCATTTCCTGCCACTGCGTCTTCGACTGATTGAAAATTTCGCCCGGAGTTCCGCCGTGCCGCCGTGGGTCACCCAACTATCGTAGGCGCAGTGTTCTGCCTGAACCGGACGGCTGTGTCGCGTATACTCGCGCGTCTTGTTTCGGAGACCGGCATGCTCGATCAGGCACAGCGCATTCTCAAAGATGTATTCGGCTACGACGCGTTTCGTGGCAACCAGGGTGCGATCATCCAGCGCGTGGCCGACGGCGACGATGCGCTGGTGCTGATGCCGACAGGCGGCGGTAAATCGCTTTGTTATCAGGTGCCGGCGTTGCTTCGCGACGGCTTGGCCGTAGTGGTGTCGCCGCTTATCGCGTTGATGGACGATCAGGTGGCTACGCTCGAGGAATTGGGCGTTGCGGCGGCTGCGCTCAACTCGACGTTGACGCCCGAACAGCAGCGCGACATTGCCGACCGTTTGCGCCGTAACGAAATCAAGATGCTGTATCTCGCGCCCGAGCGGCTGGTCCAGCCGCGCATGCTGGCGTTCTTGCAGCGCTTGCAGATTGGTTTGTTCGCCATCGATGAGGCGCACTGCGTATCACAGTGGGGGCATGATTTTCGTCCTGAGTACCTGCAGCTCGGCCAGCTGGCTGAATTTTTCCCCAGCGTTCCACGAATTGCGCTGACTGCCACGGCTGACAAGCGCACACGGGAAGAAATCGTCCAGCGCTTGCATCTGGGGAATGCCGAGCGATTCCTTTCAAGTTTCGATCGGCCAAACATTTTCTATCGCATCGTGCCGAAGGAACAGCCTCGCAAGCAGCTCATGGCGTTCCTTGCTGAGCGCCGCGGTGATGCCGGAATCATCTATTGCATGTCGCGCAAGAAGGTTGATGACATTGCCGCCTTTCTTACAGAGCAGGGCTTTCCGGCGTTGCCCTATCATGCCGGTCTGCCGAATGATCTTCGGGCGTTTCACCAGAGGCGCTTTCTAAATGAGGAAGGCCTGATCATGGTTGCGACCATCGCGTTCGGTATGGGCATCGACAAGCCCAACGTGCGTTTCGTTGCTCATCTGGATCTGCCGAAATCGCTGGAAGCCTATTACCAGGAAACCGGCCGCGCGGGTCGCGATGGTTTGCCCGCCGACGCCTGGATGGCATACGGGCTGCAAGACGTGATCTTCCTCAAGCAGATGCTTAACAATTCCGAAGGCGACGAGCGACACAAGCGCATCGAGCAGCACAAACTCGACGCGATGCTCTCGCTTTGTGAGGAAACTCGTTGCCGTCGTCAGGTGCTGCTGGCGTACTTCGATGAGGATATGCCGGAGCCCTGCGGGCATTGCGACAATTGTGTCGACGGCGTGCAGACATGGGACGCCACCGAGCCGGCGCGGCAAGCCCTGTCGGCGATCTACCGCAGCGGCCAGCGCTACGGTGTTGGTCACCTGGTCGATATCCTCCTTGGGCGAGACAACGAAAAGATCCGCAGCCTCGGTCATCAGCACTTGTCAGTATTCGGCGTTGGCAAGGCGCTGTCCGAAGGGGAGTGGCGATCACTGTTTCGCCAGCTGGTCGCCCGCGGGCTGGCCGACGTCGATCTGGAAGGTTTCGGTGGCCTTCGCCTCAGCGACAGCTGCCGTACTTTGCTCAGGGGCGAGGTCACCCTGGAGCTGCGTCGAGAGCTGTCCACCAAGGCGCCGAAGTCCGCCGCGAGCGCAGCGAGTCAGCTGGTGCGCAGCGAAGAGCGTGAGACCTGGGAAGCATTGCGCACCCTGCGCCGTAAACTGGCTGAGGAGCATGGTGTACCGCCTTACGTCATCTTCCCGGACGCGACGCTTCTTGAGATGCTTCGCAGCCAGCCCGGCACACTCAGCGATATGGCGCGCATCAGCGGCGTTGGGGCACGCAAGCTCGACCGTTACGGCCAAGCGTTTCTTGAAGTGCTGCAAGGCACGGCACCAGCGGCCAAATCGCCAGCCGATGTTCGCCACGAACTGATCACTCTGGCCCGCGCGGGCATGACGCCGGCGCAGATCGCACGGCAACTCGATTGCAGCGAAAAGAACGTCTACGCCATGCTTGCCGAAGCCATAGGCCAGCAGCAGTTGAGCCTTGAGCAGGCGCTAGACTTGCCAGAGGAGTTGCTCGGGGAAATCCAGGAAGCGTTCCTTGATGGCGAAGGGGAATTACCTCCGGTTGCGGCCGTTGCTGAACAGTTTGCCGGACGAGTCCCCGAGCCGGTCTTGTTCTGCGTACGAGCATCGTTGCAAGCCGAATTCGAGCTCTAGCGGTCACCCTCAGGGGTGCGGCGTATTGCCGCTGCGCTTGTTCGCTATACGGGCTAGCGCGGTGCGCCGCAATACAGGGTTACGTACCGGGCCGATGGTAGCCTTGCCAGCCTCTCGGAGCTGTGGTTAGCTCGCTAATAATTAGTTTTTCCGGAAAGACCGCTCCATGTATCCCGACCAACATCGCTTCGCCATGCAGTTGGCTCAACTTTCGCGTGGCTGGCGCGCCGAGCTGGACCGTCGTCTAGCAGACCTCGACCTTTCTCAGGCGCGATGGTTGGTTCTATTGCATCTGGCCCGATTCGACCACGACCCTACACAACGGGAGCTTGCACAAAGTGTTGCAGTCGAGGGGCCAACGTTGGCGAGGCTACTGGACAGTCTCGAAGCACAAGGTTTAGTCCATCGCCAGCCGGCTCCCGGTGATCGCCGCGCCAAACTCATTACGCTAGGTGCCCCAGCGCGCCCGCTCATCCAAAGAATCGAGGCGATTTCCACTCAGGTTCGCCACGAACTCTTCGACGGGATCGACGAAGAAGATCTGCGCAAGTGCCAGCAAGTACATGAACGCATCTTGGCGAACCTTGTAAAAGCCAAGCGTTAAGGCAGCCCTGCCATATACGTTCCTACGCACAGGCCTGCGCGCGATCTGGCTATGGCTAGGTTGGCGCGCCGGGCGTCTACGCAACATTCTAAAGCGCGTGCATAAGCCGCCTGATTTCAGGCACTGCCTTCAGCTGCCGTTTGTCTTTTGACGCTAGGCTATGTTTTGCAAATGATGGCACAATGCCTTCGCGCGCACGCCGACGAACTGCCTCTAATTTTTTCCGCATCAGTCGATAACCGCGTCACAGTTCAGTAATCGAACCGTGGACCGGCGAAGAAGCACGCCGAACGCCACCTGCGGAGGTTTCATGGCACTCGGTCGTCGAGTCTTGTTTACGGTGGCCTCTGGCTCGCTGATCTATTCCGGTATGGTTTCCGCCCTAGGTATGGGCGACATCACGCTCAACTCTGCCCTGAATCAACCGCTGAGTGCCGAAATCGACCTATTGGACGTAGGCGATCTGGGCGCCGATGACATCCGCGTGGTGTTGGCTTCTAACGCAGACTTTGCGCGTGTGGGCGTCGAGCGCCTGGCGTTTTTGCAGGATCTGCGCTTCACGCCGGTTATCGACGGTAACCGGAGCCGGATCCGCGTTGCGACCAATAAGCCCGTCCGCGAGCCTTATCTCAACTTTCTGGTCGAGATCACCCGGGCGAAGAGCCGGATGCTCCGTGAGTACACGGTTCTGCTTGATCCGATGCCAAGTTCGTCCGAGGTTTCGAGCAGTTTCGTCGTGAATAATCCGCAAGCCGAGGCTCGGCCGGCGCGTGTCGAACCCGCGCGTTTCGTGCCGCCTGCCGAGCTGCCGCAAGCGTCTCAGCGTAAGCGTCACCGGGTGGCTAGAGGTGAGAGCCTGTGGGCTATCGCCGGCGCCTACGCAGATGGCACCCAGGCGTCACAGGCGCAATTCATGCGCGACATTCAGGCCTTGAATCCCGATGCCTTTGCCGATGGTGATGCGGCACGTCTCAAGGCGGGGGCAGATCTGCTGTTGCCAGATGCAGCCATACAAGCCGCTGCAGAGTTCGTAGAGCCCGCTTCGCCAGCGCCGATCGCCGAGACCACCGCGCAGAGCCAGCTGACAGCTGATGCCAAGCCAACTGCACCGGCGCCTGCCGATCCGACACTCGTTGACGATCAGGTAGCCATGTTGCGTCGTCAGCTGTTCGAAGAGCTGGCCGCCAGCCGTGAAGAGAATCAGCAGCTCAAGCAAATGCTGATCGACATGCGGCTTCAGCTCGAAGCTGTTACTGCACAATTAGTGGAGCAGGGGCGGCCGCAGGCGATTGCTTCGACAGCCGTGGAGCAACCGGCACCAGCGATAATGCCGGAGGGTCAGCCGATCGTGCCGCCGCCAGCTGAGGCGGCCCCAACCGAGGCTATTTCGTCGTTTCGATGGCAGAAATGGACGTTGCCCGGCGGCGGAGTGTTGATTTCCATGCTGTTGGGTGGCCTGTGGTTCAGTCGCCGCAAAAAATCCGAACCCAAATATCCAGATGCGGTGCCCGTTGCCGTTGCCGCTCCCCAGCCGACGCGTGTGCCGCCGGTGGCCGTCGCAGCTGCGCCGGAAATGCCTCGCCAGCCCGCGCATGCCTCTGTCAGCGAGACTGACGTGCTTGAAGCGGCAAATATCTATATCACCTATGGCCGCCGCGATGAGGCGATTGACGTGCTGTCGCGCGGAATCGAGCGGGCGCCGACGCAACTCGATATTCGTCTTCGCCATCTCGGGCTTCTTGCTGAGGTCGGCAACGTCGCCAGTTATTGCGTGGCTGCCGACGCCTATCTGCAGGCGGGGGGCGAGCGTGCACAGCTCGATCAGCTGCTCGCGTTTCATCCCGCGCTGGCTTCGGCGGTTTCTGTCGCCAAACCAGCAGTAGCTGAGCCGTTCCTGGATTCGGATATCACCTTTGTTTTGGACGAGTCAGTGGCGGCAGACTTTCTGGACTCTGCATCTGAACCCGTCCCGCGAACTTCAGCGGTGGAGGCCGGACAGGCGTACCCCGCTCAGCCATTGATTGATGGTTTCGATGAGGCATTGACGCTTGGCGAGCTGACATCGTTGCTCGGCAATGCGGAGCCGGTCGAATCGAAACCGACAGCGGAAGAACTTCGCCAGCTCGAGCCGAATCCCGAACACCTGGTCCGTCTCAACCAGGCCGTTGCGTATATCAAGCAGGGCGACATGGAGAATGCTTGCATCATTCTCGAATCCCTCGCGACTGAGGGAGATGCAGCGCAGCGGCAGCAGGTCAACGAGTTGCTTGCACTGATCGCCTAACGGAGCAGGTTAGAAAGGGGCGCAGCGATCAGAAACTTCGCCCCAGATTCAGATACAGGGCGCGCTCAGCTTCGTCGTTCAGACCGTAGCTGAAATTCAGCGGCCCTAGCGGTGTCTCGTAGCCGATAAAGATGCTGCCTGCGTTGATATAGCCGCTATCGAACGCGTTGTCGTTGTTCCAGGCGCGCCCACGCTCCAGTGACGCACCCAGATAGAGCGGGAAATCCAGCGGCAGAAACGAGCGGGGTGTCATTCGGCGGTAATAGATCATGCGTGCCAGACTGATGTTCTGGCCGGACAGGGCGTCTTGCCGGAACCCCGACAATTGCCGCGCGCCGCCGAGCAGAAAGCTTGAGGTGACGATCTCGGCATCATCCAGTGTTCGTCCGTAGCGTCCGCCAAATACCAACGTATCCAGGCCGAAGCTGAAGGCCTTGTCCAGGCGAAACTCCCACTGACGATAGCGCCTATCGGAGCCCAGACTAGGATCGTACTGGCGAAGGGTAAGTCCGATGTCCTCGCCCTCACGAGGGAAGTCGACGTCGTCCACCGTGTCGAACGAATACCGCAGCTGGTAGTAACCTTCCTCGAATGAGAAGTCTGGCAGTTGCTGGTCACCGACGCGAACATCAGCTTCACCCCAGGCTTGCCCCACACCAAAGCGGATTTCGCCGTTATTGGCAATCTGTCTACCCAGGCTTAGCCCATAGCCATAGCGCTGCAGGCGGTATTCGGCGATAGGGTCGTTATCCAGGATAGCCTCGACGTTCTGCGCTTGCGCAATGAGGTTCGGCGCGACGAACCAGCGGGAGCCAGCGTCTAACGGCTGGTAGAACTCACTGAAGAATTCTTGACGATCGCCCAGTTGCAGACGCGTCAGCCACTCGGCACCCAGTTCGTTGATGCCGTTCTTGCGGAAGCTTGCGCCGATGTTGAATGCGCTGTCGCCGCGAAAATCATCAGAGAGGTTGATTCCAAGACGCAAGTAATCGGTGCCGGAGCGCTTTTCTCGGGCTGTGACGACCAGCGTATTGCCGGGTTTACCGTGGACGATGCGGTACTCGACCTGTTCGAAGTAATCGAGTCCGTACAGCGTGCCCATGTCCTTTTGCAGGTCCTGCACGTCCAGCCGCTTGCCGACCTGTTGGCGGATATGCCGGCGTATCACTGCATCGCCGACCTTGGAATCGTTCTCGATGCGAACGGCGGTAATCAGCGGGGTGCGCGGTTCGGCCGAACGGGCGAGGCTCAGCGAAAGGTTGCCGCCGCTTTCGCTGCGCATGGTAGCCAGCCGACCACCCAGCGCATCGGCAGCACGATAGCCCGCGTCGATCAGCTGTTCGGCTCGTCCGAAATCGGTCGACCCAAACGCCGCCAGCATCGGTTGCACCAACAGGTCTTCCGGTCTCAGGGTGGTCAGCTGCGCTTCGGAGTTGCGCCGGGTCATCATGGTGATCGACTGGTTGAGCACATCGACGACGGTCAGCAGCTGTTCGCGCGGCAGCAGTGGCGTGCCGATGTCCACTACGATCAGACGGTCTACACCCATGTCGCGAGCGACATCCATCGGAACGTTGTCGACCATCCCGCCATCGACCAGTAGCCGGCCATCTATTTCCACCGGGGCAAAGACGGCTGGGATCGACATGCTGGCGCGGATGGCCTGGGGTAGGTGGCCGCTACGGAAAATGACCTTCTTGTCATTGGCGATATCGGTCGCCACAGCGCGGAACGGGATTGGCAAACGGTCGAAGTCACGGATGTCACTGGCATGAACCAACAGCCGTTCGAGCAGCAGCGCCAGGTTCTGCCCCTGGATCACACCAAGCGGAAGGCCGAGGCTGCCATCGTCGCGAAAGCTAAGCTTGCGTTTGACCAGAAAGTCCCGGTCGTCCTGCTTGCGCCGGAAGGGGATGTCCTCGCGCGGAGGATCGTCGGAAAGCACCTGCTGCCAGTCCAGTTCGAGTGCCAGTTTTTCCAGTTCATCGACACTGTAGCCAGCGGCATACAGGCCGCCGATCACAGCACCCATACTGGTGCCAGCAATTGCATCGATCTGCACGCCTTGTTCTTCCAGCGCCTTAAGCACGCCGATATGCGCCAGGCCCCTCGCGGCGCCTCCGGAAAGGACCAGGCCAGTGCGCGGCTGGGTTTCGGCAAAGCCTGCCAGGGGGACGAGCAGGATCAGCAGAAAGAGGAGACGAGACATGAAGGCACACCGGACGGACTGACGTGAAATGGCAGCTATTATAGGGTCCCGTCAGCTACCCGAGCGCCTCGACATGGCCGATACCAAGCCCGAAATTGTGATCACCTATTGCACCCAGTGCCAATGGATGCTGCGTGCTACATGGCTGGCCCAAGAGCTGCTTTCAACCTTTGCGGATGACCTCGGCAAGGTGTCGCTCGTGCCCGCAACGGGCGGGACCTTTCACATCACCTGCGACGGTGTGCAGATATGGGAGCGCAAGCTGGACGGCGGCTTTCCTGAAGCCAAGATCTTGAAACAGCGGGTGCGGGACCAGATCGACCCGGAGCGAAATCTGGGGCATAACGATCGGGCCTGAGCCTGCTCCAGCGGCGAACCGATCAGACCGACAGCTGCTCGGTCTGCAATTCTTCCAATAGCAGCTGCGCCGCTGCTGACAGCGTGCTGCCGTGGCGGGCTATCACGCCATAGGGCTCGCTGCGTGACTGCAGGTTCAGTGGCAAGCGGCGGATCATGCCGAACTTCTCGCTGAATTCGGCCACGGCTAATGGCATAACGGCCACCAGTTCGGGATCCTCCTGTAAGAGGCTGAGCATGGTGAAGGTCGAGGCGGTTTCGACCGGGTAACGCGGGAATTCCAGCCCACATTGACTGAACTCGCGTTCGAGCAGCAGGCGCATGGGCATGTTCGCTGGGTAGACCACCCAACGGTAGATGCTAAGTTCGGCCAGTTCGAGCGTGGCGGCGCGCGCCGGATGGTCTGGGTGGGCCACGACCGTCAGTTGTTCGGGGTGTAGCGTCAGACAATCGTAGGCGTCCGGGCGCTGGCTGACGCTGCTGCGGCAGATCGCCAGATCGAGCCGGCCCTGATCGACCAGACCCAACAGCCGCGCGCTCGTATCCTCGACGATCTCGACCGAAAGCTCCGGCTGCTTGCGCCGCAGCTGGCCGAGTGCGCGCATAAGCATCGGTACGGCACCCATGATGGTCCCAACGGAAAGCCGCCCGCCATGACCCTGCAGAATTCCCACCATTTCTTCGCGCAGGTGCGCCACGTCGCTGTGAATCAACCGGGCGTAGCGGATCACGCAGCGGCCCAGATCGTTGGGCACCAATCCTTGGCTATTGCGGGTGAAGAGCTCGGCTCCGAAGGTATTTTCGATCTCATGCAGCGATTTGGTCGCGCCAGGTTGGCTGATGAAGACCTGCTCGGCCGCGCGGTGCACCGAGCCCTGCTCATCCAGCGCAATCAGTAACCGCAGCTGCTTGAGCCTGAGACGAGAAACAATGGAGGGGAGGGCGGCAATCATGGGATGACTGGAAGTTATCGCTCAATCAGAAGTCGTCATTAGGCACCAGCGGACACGGTTTTTAAAGTGATCGCAACAAGACCCCCATCAGGCTGGGCGTCATCACAACAAAAGGAAGGTGCGCATGCGGTTGATTCAATTCGAGAGCGAGCAGGGTTGCAGGCACGTGGGGCTGGTAGCCGACGAGCGAATCGAGGTCCTAACTGGCGTCACCAGCACGCGCGAGTTGGCTTTGGCGGCCATACGCGAGCATCGTCGCCTCGCTGAACACGTCCAGTCCCAGGCACGCGAAGCCGGTCCGCTGTACCGCGAGCTGCTCGAGGCAGGGCGGGTGCTGCCGCCGCTCGACCATGAAGATACTGCCCATTGCCTGGTCAGCGGCACGGGTCTAACCCACATGGGCAGCGCCGCGACTCGCGACAAGATGCATCAACAGGGCGAGCAGGACGAAGCCAAGCTCACCGATTCAATGCAGATGTTCCGCTGGGGTATGCAAGGCGGTCGCCCGAAGTCAGGCAGCGTTGGTGCCCAGCCTGAATGGTTCTACAAGGGAGACGGCAGCATTGTGGTGCGTCCCGGTGCGGACTTCCCGGCGCCTGATTTTGCCGAGGACTACGGCGAAGAGCCCGAGCTCACCGGCCTCTATGTGATCGGGGATGACGGCCAGCCGTACCGCTTGGGCTTTGCCCTGGGCAACGAGTTTTCGGATCACGTGCTTGAGCGCAAGAACTACCTTTATCTTGCGCACTCGAAGTTGCGCTACTGCTCGTTTGGTCCCGAGTTGCGGGTAGGGGCATTGCCGGCGCACTTGGCTGGAGTCAGTCGTATTCGCCGAGGCGAACAAGTGCTGTGGGAGAAAGAGTTTCTGTCCGGCGAGGAAAACATGTGTCACACGCTGGAAAACCTTGAGTATCACCATTTCAAATATGCACAGTTCCTGCGCCCCGGCGATGTTCACGTGCATTTTTTCGGGACAGCGACGCTCTCGTTCGCGGACGGAGTCAAAGCCCAGGCGGGCGATCAGTTTGAGGTCAGCCTGGATGAGTTTGGCGCACCACTGCGCAACGGCATCAGCATTTGCCGTTCGGGTATTTCCCCGGGCGGCGTGAAGCCACTCTGACATCCGCATGGCTAGTGACTGGCCGCAATGCCCCGGCGCACCTCGCGCTGGGTTTTACGTTTCAAACTCTTCGCTCTTAGGCGGACTGGGCGAAGCCTCATGAACCACATCATCAGAGGAACAATTCCATGCCGAATATCAGCGGTCAGAACTACATAGCCGGGGCCCGCAGCGCTCAGGGTTCGGTTGTCGTCCAGAGCGTCGACGCCAGCACCGGCGAAGCATTGCCGTATGAATTTCATCAGGCGACCGAAGACGAAGTGAATGCCGCGGCGCAAGCGGCAGCCAGCGCCTATCCAGAGTACCGAGCGCTTCCTGCGGGCAGGCGAGCCGACTTCCTCGATGCCATTGCCGACGAGCTGGATGCATTGGGCGATGACTTCGTTGCGCTGGTCTGCCGCGAGACAGCATTGCCAGCGGGTCGAATCCAGGGTGAGCGTGGCCGTACCAGCGGGCAGATGCGGCTGTTTGCCAAGGTGCTGCGCCGCGGAGACTTTCTGGGCGCACGAATTGACCGAGCGCTGCCAGAACGCAAGCCGCTGCCACGCCCTGATCTTCGCCAGTGCCGCATGGGGCTGGGACCGGTTGCGGTATTCGGCGCGAGCAACTTCCCATTGGCGTTTTCGACTGCCGGTGGCGACACCGCCTCTGCGTTGGCAGCCGGTTGCCCGGTGGTATTCAAGGCCCATAGCGGCCATATGGTGACGGCTGAATGCGTAGCCGACGCAGTGATTCGCGCGGCGGAGAAAACCGGCATGCCCAAGGGCGTGTTCAACATGATCTACGGCGGCGGTGTCGGTGAGTGGCTGGTCAAGCATCCGCTCATTCAGGCGGTAGGTTTCACCGGTTCGCTACGCGGCGGTCGTGCACTCTGTGACATGGCCGCCGCGCGTCCGCAGCCGATCCCGGTCTTTGCCGAGATGTCCAGCATCAACCCTGTGGTGCTGATGCCTGATGCGCTCAAGAGCCGCGGCGATGCCATCGCTAACGAGCTGACCGCATCGGTGGTGATGGGGTGTGGTCAGTTCTGTACCAACCCGGGTCTGGTCATTGGTGTTCGCTCGCCGGAGTTCAGCGAGTTTCTGCAGCGGCTGGTCGGCTTCATGAACGAGCAACCGGCGCAGACGATGCTCAATGCGGGCACGCTCAGCAGCTACGGAAAGGGCGTCCAGCATCTGCAAAGCCATCCGGGGATCAGCCATCTTGCCGGCCAGGATCAGCAGGGCAGCCAGGCGCAGCCGCAACTGTTCAAGGCTGACGCAAAGCTGCTGATCGATGGCGATCCGCTGTTGCAGGAGGAGGTGTTCGGCCCGACCACCGTTGTGGTGGAAGTGAATGACAAGGCTGAGCTGATGCGCGCCCTGTCAGGCTTGCATGGCCAGCTCACTGCGACGCTCATTGCTGAACCTACTGACCTGGCGGACGCCGCCGATCTCGTAGCGCTGCTGGAGCAGAAGGCTGGACGGATACTGCTCAATGGCTATCCGACCGGGGTGGAAGTCTGTGATTCCATGGTTCATGGCGGGCCTTATCCTGCCACCTCGGATGCCCGGGGTACGTCAGTCGGCACCTTGGCGATCGACCGCTTCCTGCGCCCGGTCTGCTATCAAAACTTCCCGGATGCGCTGCTGCCGGACGCGCTGAAGAACACCAACCCGCTGGGTATCAAGCGCTTGGTGGATGGTGAAACCACCGACGCGGCGCTCTGATGGGCGGAGCGGCTCGCTCGACTAACGCTGTGCCGCTCCGTGACCTAGCCCCATCTGCTGCGCGGTATCGCGCAGCAGTTCCAGCACGCTGGCGGCTGCTGGCGAAAGCTGTTGCGGGGTCTTGGTGATGATGCCGTAGGCCATCAGCCCTTGGTTCAGATCGGCGTCGATGCTCGCATCGACCTCGATCTCCTCCAACATGCCGTAGCGCGCGTAGTGCGCTAGCACATCGCGTGGCAGGACGGTCAGCATGTCGTCCTTCTCGACCAACGTGGTCACCATCAGCAGGTTCTCCGCATTCACGACCTTTCGTGGCGGACGCATGCCGACGCGCTGGAACAGCGCATCAAACTCCTGTCGCAACACACTGCCGACTGGGGGTAGCACCCAGTCAGCGGCGTTCAGTTGCGCGCGAGACATAGGGCTTTTGATCAACCCGGCGCGCGCACAGATCTGCAAGGGCTCCTTGGCCAATGGCTCGAAGTGCAAGTCGACTTGCTGACTGCTGGCAAAAAAGCGCGCGACCAGAAAGTCCAACTCCCCATCGTCCAGGATCGTCAGCAAATCGCGGCTCGAGCCGGTGCGGATGGTAACTTCCAACTCTGGGAAACCAAGCTTGGCGCGTCGGATCACGTCTGGCAGCAGCTCTGCGCAGGGCGTCAGGATGGTGCCGATGCGCACATGGCCTTGTTGTCCGTGACGCAGTGCGTCGACCTCGCTGTAGGCTCTATCCAACGTGTTAAGCATACGCTTGGCGTGGCGAATCATCGCTTCGCCATACAGCGTCGGGACTACGCCGCGGGCATGTCGTTCGAACAGCTCAACGCCAAGCCCATCTTCCAACTCCTTCAGAAGCTTCGAGATTGCCGGTTGGGAAATGCCCAAGCCGGCGGCAGCACGATTGAGGTTACCGGTATCACCAAGAGCGGCTAGCAACGGGATATGACGGTTCTTAAGCCGTGCCCGGACAAACCAGTTACTGTTGATTGGCTTCATCAGGTATATCCATTCGTGTATCGGTAGTGCTGAAATATATATTTGTTGATGATGTCTTGTCTCTCTAGGCTTCAAAACAACGAGAGCGCTGCTCTGCTGCTTCCGGTGGCTAGCGCCTCGATCGTGACGGTGCCTAATAAAAATAATCGGAGAAGCCTTTATGCAATTTAACGTCCAGCGTTTCGGGTTTGGTCTCGCAGCCACTTTGATCCTCGCGTCCGGCAGTGCCTTTGCCAAGCAGGAATGGAAATTCCAGATCAACGTCAACGCCGGCGATGACGAATACCGCATCGCTCAGGAGTGGGCAAAAAGTGTCGGCGAGAAAACCAATGGTGAAATCACCGTAGAGGTTCTGCCAACCGGCACCATTGTCGGTAACAACGAGACACTGGATGCCGTCGGAGCCGGCATCATTCAGGGCCACATCACCGATCCTGGCTATTTTTCCGGTAAGAATCCTGCGTTCGCGGTCTACGGCAACATGGTCGGTGCCTGGAGCGGCCCGGCACCGTTCCTGGATTACATGCGCAACGCCGGCGGCGAGGCGGGTTACAACCGTCTGGTGGAGCCGTACAACGTTCACCTTATCCGTGCTGGCGCTGTGGGCGCGGAGTCCCTGATCAGCAAGCGCAAGATCGAAACCCTTGACGACCTCAAAGGCCTGAAAGTGCGAGCGCCGGAAGGCATGGTTTCGAATATCTTCAAGCTGGTCGGTGCAGCGCCGGTGAACCTGCCGACCTCCGAGGTCTATACCGGGCTGGAAAAAGGCGTGATCGATGCAGCCGACTACACGGTGTTTTCCACCAATTACCAGCAGGGCTACCACAAGTACGCGCCGTTCGCCGTCTATCCCGGCTTCCACTCGATGCCGATGAAGGACATCTCGGTTAACAAGGCGTTATGGGATGACCTGTCGCCTAAGCAACAGAAGATCCTCGAAGACTCGGTCGATGCCTTCACCGAGCAGCTGGTCACTGATCTGCAGAAGAAAGACGAGGAGCAGGTTGCATTGGCCAGGCAGAAAGGCGATGTGACGCTGACTTCGCTTCCCGAGGATGAGGTGAAGAAATTTCGCCAGTCCGCGCGGGACGAATGGTCGCGCTGGCGTGACCGCAGCCCCCAGGCGAAGGAGGCGGTGGATTCCATCCAGGGCTACCTGCAGGACAAGGGCATGCTCTGAGCCGCGCAAGCCGGCCATTCAATATTCGAGTAACCAAAGACTTTCCGACCCATGTTGGAGAGTCGGAGGAGTTTCGCTGTGAAAAAAACTCAACCTTCGTCTGACGATCATCTGGATGTCTGCGCCCCAGAGCCGGGCCAGGGCATGCTTGATCGTGGCATTCGACGTGGCGGTCAGGTAATTGCCTGGCTGGTGTTCATCGCCATGCTGGTCAGTGTGTTTGAAGTCGTCATGCGCTACGGCTTCAATTCGCCTACTGAATGGGCGCACGAGACCACGACCTTCCTCGTCGCGGCCATCTTCGCCCTGGGCGGACCCTATGCATTGGCGACCAACCGGCACATCCAGATACGCATCCTGCTCGACCGCCTTTCACCACGTAAGCGCAGCTGGCTGGAATTGCTCAACCTGGCGCTGGGCATCCTGTTCTGCCTGGCGATCGGCTATGCCGCCTGGGTGCTGGCCTACAACGCCACCCACGCGCCAGATGGCAGCTGGCGGCTGGAGACCTCGGGATCGTCCTGGAACCAGCCTTTGCCTGCATTCACCAAGATAGTCGTGCTGGTCTCCATCGCGCTGATGGCGGTGCAGCAAGTGGTGCGGATTGCAACTCACCGGCGTGCGCGTCTCGATGGGGATGGCAAGCCATGAGTATTGAGATCGCTACGTACCTGATGATCTTCGCGATCTTCGCTCTGCTGGTGCTGGGACTGCCGCTGGCATTCGTCACAGGCCTGGTCGCTGCCGGCTTCACGTTAGGCTGGTTCGGCCCGGTGGCCGTGCCGCTAGTAGCCAGCCGCCTGTTCGGTTTCATCACTGAATATTCGTTGGTGGCGGTGCCGATGTTTGTGTTTATGGCCGGCTTGCTGGACCGGTCAGGGCTGGCGCGGGATCTGTTCAACGCCATGCGCTTCTTCGCCGGGCGGCTGCCGGGAGGGGTGGCAGTGCAGACCATCGTGGTGGCGTTCTTTCTCGCTGCCATCTCCGGAATCATTGGAGGCGAAATCGTCCTGCTCGGTGTGCTGGCGTTGCCGCAAATGCTTCGGCTGGGCTACGACAAGCGCATCGCCATCGGTGTGGTCTGCGCCGGCGGTTCGCTGGGTACCATGGTGCCGCCATCCATCGTACTCATCATTTACGGCCTGATTGCCAGTGTCTCCATCGCTGATCTGTTCAAGGCAGCGATCGTTCCGGCAGCGCTGCTGATGGGCAGCTACATGCTCTACGTGGTGGTGATGTGCATGCGTTATCCGCACATGGGCGGTGCTCATCTGGAAAAGGACTCCAGCCTTCCGCGGCTTACCCTTGGCGAAGCCTTCAAAGGCATGTTCTTTCCGATTGCCATCGCCGGACTAGTGCTCGGCAGCATCTACGCCGGCATCGCCTCGGTGACGGAAGCGGCAGCCATGGGCGCGATGGGTGTACTGCTGGCGGTGCTGGTACGCGGTGAATTCAGCATCAAGTTGCTGCAGGAAAGCCTGACCCAGACCCTTGAAACCTGCGGCATGATCGTCTGGATCGGCATTGGCGCAGCCTGCCTGGTCGGGGTTTACAACCTCATGGGCGGCAACCGTTTCGTCTCTTCGGCGATCACCGGCCTTGAGGTTGCGCCTTTCGTCATCGTGCTGGTGATGATGCTGATCTTCCTCTTGCTGGGCATGTTCCTCGACTGGATCGGCATTGCCATGCTCTGCCTGCCGATCTTCGTGCCCATCGTTGTAGAACTCGGCTACGACCCGGTGTGGTTCGGCATCCTCTTCGCGGTGAGCATGCAGGTGTCCTACATCTCGCCCCCGTTCGGGCCTGCGGCGTTCTATCTCAAAAGCGTGGCACCGCCCGATATAACGCTGACCGATATCTTCCGCTCGATGGTGCCCTTCATCGTTATCCAGATCGCGGTACTCGGCCTGCTGCTCTACTTCCCAGCCATTTCGACCTGGCTGCTTTGACCCAACCCACAAACGATCAACCCGGCAGGCCCGTGCGGCCTGCCGCTGGAGAGGTGCACGCAAAATGACTGATAAACGCCCCCTGCGCTCCGCTCAATGGTTCGGGACTACCGGCAAGAACGGTTTCATGTACCGCAGTTGGATGAAGAACCAGGGCATCCCAGATCATGAATTCCAAGGCAAGCCAATCATCGGCATCTGCAACACCTGGTCGGAATTGACCCCCTGCAACGCGCACTTTCGCAAAATCGCCGAGCACGTGAAGAAGGGCGTGCTAGAGGCTGGCGGATTCCCGGTGGAGTTCCCCGTCTTTTCCAATGGCGAATCGAACCTGCGACCGACCGCCATGCTGACGCGCAACCTGGCCAGCATGGATGTCGAGGAATCGATTCGCGGCAACCCGGTCGATGCGGTGGTGCTGCTGGTCGGCTGCGACAAGACCACCCCGGCGCTGCTGATGGGGGCGGCGAGCTGTGATGTGCCGACCATCGTCGTCACCGGTGGGCCGATGCTCAACGGCAAGCACAAGGGCCGCGACATTGGTGCGGGCACCATCGTCTGGCAGATGCATGAGCAGTACAAGGCTGGGCAGATCGACCTCAACGAGTTCCTTTCCGCCGAGGCCGGCATGTCGCGTTCGGCGGGCACCTGCAACACCATGGGAACCGCCTCGACCATGGCCTGCATGGCCGAAGCACTGGGCACCTCATTGCCGCACAACGCGGCGATTCCGGCGGTGGACTCGCGTCGCTATGTGCTGGCGCACCTGTCCGGTATGCGCATCGTCGACATGGTTCATGAAGACTTGCGCTTGTCCAAGGTGCTGACCAAAGAGGCCTTCGAGAACGCCATCCGGGTCAACGCGGCCATTGGCGGCTCGACCAATGCCGTTATTCACCTCAAGGCCATCGCCGGGCGGATTGGCGTCGAGCTCGAGCTGGATGACTGGACGCGTATTGGCCGGGGCATGCCGACCATCGTCGACCTGCAGCCGTCGGGGCGCTTCCTGATGGAAGAGTTCTACTACGCCGGGGGATTGCCTGCGGTGATCCGCCGGCTGGGTGAAAATAATCTGCTGCCGAACCCTGACGCATTGACGGTCAACGGTAAAACACTTTGGGAAAACTGCGTGCAGGCCCCGATTTACGGCGAGGACGAGGTCATTCGTGCGCTGGATAATCCGCTGCGCAAGGATGGCGGCATCTGCGTCTTACGCGGCAATCTAGCCCCCAGTGGCGCTGTGCTGAAACCCTCGGCGGCGACCCCGGAATTAATGAAGCACCGCGGCCGTGCAGTGGTCTTCGAGGACTTTGACGACTATAAGGCGCGCATTGCCGACCCCGATCTGGACGTCGACGAAACCTGCGTACTGGTCATGAAGAACTGCGGGCCGAAGGGTTATCCGGGAATGGCCGAGGTCGGCAACATGGGCCTACCGCCCAAAGTGCTGGCCAAGGGCATCACCGACATGGTGCGGATTTCCGACGCCCGTATGAGCGGTACCGCTTACGGAACCGTGGTATTGCACGTCGCGCCGGAGGCCGCCGCTGGCGGACCGCTGGCGGTGGTGTGTAACGGTGATTTCATCGAGCTGGACTGTTATGAGGGCCGCCTGCATCTGGATATACCGGATGCCGAACTGCAAGAGCGTCTGACTGCCTGGAAAGCCCCGCAGGGCCTGTTGTGGGACGGTGGTTACCGGCGGCTGTTCGTCGAGCATGTCATGCAAGCCGACGAGGGTTGCGACTTCGACTTTCTGGTTGGCTGCCGCGGTGCCGATGTACCACGGCATTCACACTGATAGGCAAAGCCCAGCGGTCAAGAGGTAGCGTCTCCTGCCGCTAGGGCGTTTTGGCCAATGGGGAGGCAGCGGTTACTGCAGATGGCGCCTTCAATCGGCTGGTGATGACCGAGGCGAGGATGATCAGTGCCCCGCCAGCGAGCATCCCCAGCGAAGGTTGTTCGTTGAACAGCCACCAGGCGATAGCGATGCCATACACCGGCTCCAGCGAGAAGATCACCGACGTCGTCCGAGCCTTCAACACTTTCAGGCTCGCCACGAACAGGCTGTGTGCGAGGCCGGTGCAGAGCACGCCGAGCAAGGCCAGCCACAGCCAGTCCATGGCCGGGACGGCCGGCAGCGACGACCATGAAAAAGGCAAGAGACACAGCAGAATGATGCAGTTCTGCCAGAGCGCAGCCTGAACCGGGTCCACGCCGCGGGTAACCGCGCGATTGAGCAATGAAAGCAGGGCAAACATCAGCCCGGAGAGGATGCCGTAAATCAGGCCCAGCGTGCTTTCGCTAGCCAGGTCGAATTGTGGCGTGACCAGTAGCAGTCCGACACAGACCAGGGCGACCATGCCGAACTCAACCGGTCGGGTGCGCTCGCGGAACAGGACCCCTTCCAGCAATACGGTGAAGGCGGGAAAGCTGGCAAAACCCAGTGTGGCGATACCGACACCGGCGATCTTCACGGCGATGAAGAAGGTGAGCCAGTGGCCACCGAGCAACAGCCCACCGAGCAGTAGTCCGGCCCGCTGGCGTAGGCTTGGGGCCGCGCCACCGCTACGCAGGAATTGTGCGGCCAGTAAAAGCGCCACGACAGCAAAGCCTGCCCGGCCAAGGGTAATGATCAGAGGCGTGCTATCGGCCAGCTTGCCGAAGACCCCGGAAAGCCCAAACATCAGCGCGCCGAAGTGGATCGCCAGCAAAGCGTTGCGATGGGTCATGGCCTGGCGTCCAGCGGAGCAGATGTTTGGAAACCTGATGAAGGGGAGTCGAAACGGTCCATGAGCTCTCCTGGTGGCGTGCGTGCGTTTGCGCATCTGCAACGTGAGTGCTCATGGTACGGCGCGGGATGGGGTGGGTCTGTCGCGTTACTCTCGCGATTTGTCGTGCGCCTCGCGCCGGACAGCCCGTGGAGTAAGGCCGTAGTGGCGGTTGAGCGCTGCGGTAAAAGCACTTTGCGAGGCATAACCGACCCGCGCAGCGATCTCGCCGACCGCCAGATGGGTACTGATCAGCAATTCTCGTCCCTGATGCAGACGCCGCAACCGGACAAATTCTTGAGGCGTAAAGCCCGTTTCGCTGACAAAGCGTGCGTGGAAGCGTTGCACGGAAAGGCCCGCAACTCTCGCGAGGTCCCTGACTTCAAGTGGATGTGACAGATGTCGGTCGACATACGCATGCAGCGCCGTCAGCGGGAGCGAATATTGCTGATCGGCTGGCTCGCAACCGGAGGCGAGGCTCGTCAGCAACAATGCTGCGCCTTGCTCGCTAATAATCGGATCGTTGATTGGGCTGGCCGCGAGCCAGCCGACCAGCTGGCTTTGTGTCGGGCTCAGGCGCAGCGCCGCGGGCCGTTCGAGCAAGCGCTGAGCGGAATCTGCGTGGTGGCCTAGACGTTGCCGCAGCCAGTTCCAGTTGGGGATATCGACCACCAGACAGAGGCTACCCTCGGCGCTGCCGCAGGCATGGCGCGCATCGCTGGGCACGACGGCCAAAAGCTGCTGCTGGACGCGACTGCCCTGGCCGTCAACCTCAAAATCCAGCTGCCCGCGCAAGCCGAACACCAGCTGCGTGTGCTCATGGCTGTGGATGATCTGGTCGTGGCTGTAATGACGCAGGGAAAGGATGGGCGGCAAGGTAGACCTCGACTGCATGCGGAACGCCGGCAGATAGCGATGGGTGATGACCCTTTGACCCGAGCCGGGCCAGGCGGTGCTACATGATGACCTTGTCGCGCAACTTGTCGGCGGCCTGATTGAGCGCCTGGATGACGCGCTCTTTGTCGAAGTTCTGAACGCCGTTGGTGTCGAGATACATCGAGAAACCGGGCAGTTCGTGCTCGACGAAGCTGTTGGTAGCACCGAGGTCGCGACGGAAGTCGACCACTTGGTAGATCTGCACCGGACGGGTGAAGCCTTTGACTGTGATCTGGCCTTTGTCGCGGCACATGATGACGTCTTTGACCAATGAATAGGTCTCGTGGGAAATGAGGATTTCCCCTGCCTCGGCGGAGCTTTCCAGGCGGCTCGCCAGATTCACTTCGCGACCGATGATGGTGTAGTCCATTCGGGTGTCGGCGCCAAAGTTGCCGACGGTGCAGTAACCGGTGTTGATGCCCATGCGGATTTCCATCGGCTTGGTAATGCCTTGGCCGCGCCATTGTTGGCGAAGGACTTTCATGTGCTTGCGCATGGCAATAGCCATCGAAACGGCGGCCACTGCATCCTTTTTCGCACCCTGGCTGGCGGGGTCGCCAAAGAACACCATCACGCAATCACCGACGAACTTATCGATTGTGCCGCCGTACTTGAGAGTGATCTTCGACATCTCGTTGAGGTAGGTATTGAGCAGGTCGGTGAGGGCTTCAGCTTCCAGTTCTTCGGAGAGTTCGGTGAATCCCTTGATGTCGGAAAAGAACACCGTGAGCTTCTTGCGTTGGGTTTCCAGTCGCACGCTGCGCTTGCCGGAAAAAATCGATTCCCACACCTGTGGAGACAGGTACTTGGCGAGATTGCGTGCCAACCGCGCAGCTTTCGCCTGCTGGGCTTCGACTTCGCTGCGTGCCTGAGCCAGTCGGATTCCCTGTTGGTGCACGTAATAAGCCGTTACGCACACGTAAAGGGTGGTGAGCAGGATGCTGACTGCCGATACCAGAACCGAGCTGACCCCCTCGAAGCGCAAAGGAACCAGCAAGCTGGTCAGTCCGACGCCGATGCACACCATCAATAGCGTCATCAATAGATGACGCAGACTACCGACCACCAGCGCGCTGAAACTCAGCGTCAGTAGAAACATGAGGCTCGGCACAAGGCTGCATCCGAGCAGCACAATACCGGCGCCCGCGTTCAAGGCATCGAGGCACAATAGGGTCTGGGAGGTTGCCTCCGGGTGTTCGCGCTTGAAGCGGTAGCTCAGGTGATAGGCAAAGTGCGGATACAAGAGCGTATAGGGCACCAACCACAAAAGGTCGAGTGCGAACTGCTGGCTATAGACACCGGCGGCGAGCGTGGCGGCGCAGATCAGATAGGCGAAGACCCGCGCGTAATATTCACGCAGTGGACGAGTCGCGAGCCCGTTACGTCGTTCACCGGTCACGGTTGACATTATGGTTGCTATCCCTGAAAGAAACCGGCGCTCTGGAATGCGCCGTTGGAGGCGACAGCGCATCGGTCGGCGCTGGCTCGGCGATCATAACCAAGTCGCCACCACTGCGCCAAACCGCCGGTCCATTCCGTGACCGGCAGCCGTTGCGGCGCGGCCCGGATGACCTAGTTGGATCAGAATCGAATCTTGCCGGTGAGCATGTCCTTCAGCATCACCCAGTCGCCAAGAAAGCTATACAGCGGGTACTGAAACGTCGCTGGACGGTTCTTCTCGAAGATGAAGTGGCCGACCCAGGCAAACCCGTATCCAGCCAAAGGCATCGCCAGCAGCCATAGCCACTGTTGACTGATCACCGCATAGGCCAGGATCGCCAGTACCAGCAAGCTGCCAATGTAATGCAAGCGTCTGCAGGTGGGGTTGCTGTGTTCGGCCAGGTAAAACGGATAGAAATCTGCAAAGCGGCTAAAGCGTTCGGCGGTTTGCGTGCTCATGCCGCACCTCCTGTCATTGTGGTCGCTGGAGTCTAGAACCTTAGGTAACGTAGGCCACTGACTCCAAGTGCCAGTTTAGTACCCTTGTGTGCCATCGATCCGCGATTGAAACTGCGCAGATCGCTGTGGTGACGGCGTGCCACGTACAGTCTGAGCATGAGTGAATCGATTGATGAAAGAACGCACCACGTCCTCGAGCTGGGCCTTGAGTATTGTCCAGGCGCTTGAACTCGACGGCCTCGACTGCCAGGACCTGTTCGTCAATCTGGGGCTCGACTATTCCGCACTCAACGACCCCGATGCGCGTTTTGCCCAGGATGGCATGACCCGGCTCTGGCAGCGTGCGGTGGAGATTACCGGCAATCCGGCGATCGGCTTGAATCTGGCGAAAGTGATGCGCCCCGGCGCGATGCATGTGGTCGGATATGCGCTGATGTCCAGCAGTACGCTCAGGGACAGCTTCCAGCGCTTGGTGCGGTACCAGCGCATCATTGCCGAAGGCGCGGATGTGCAGTTTGGGTCAACCAATCGCGGGGCGTTGTTAACCTTGGCGATCCATGGCGATCAACTGCCTCCGGCGCGCCAGAGCGCAGATGGCTCGTTGGCCAGTACGCTTGCATTCTGTCGGTGGCTGACCGGTAAGCCGCTGGTCCCGATCGAAGTCTACTTCCAAGGCCCGCCACCGGTGGATATCGAGCCCTACCAGGCCGCGTTCCAAGCGCCGTTACGCTTCAATGCCGAGTTCCACGGCATGCTGATGCGCCATGTCGATATGGATATTGCGCTACCTACTGCAAACGCCGAACTGGCCCAATTGCATGACCGGTTTGCCGGCGATTACCTGGCACGCTTCTCGGACAGCCGCGTGACCCATCAGGCACGGCAGGTGATCTGCCGCCTGTTGCCGCAGGGAGAACCGCGGCGCGAAACGGTGGCGCAGTCGCTGCACCTGTCTGAACGTTCTTTGCAGCGGCGCCTGGACGAGGAGGGCACCAGCTTCCAGCAATTGCTAGACGACACGCGGCGAACGCTTGCCGAGCAGTACTTGGCGCGAGCGGATCTCGCCTTGCTGGAAGTGGCCTATCTGCTGGGCTTTGCCGATCCGAGTAATTTCTTTCGCGCCTTCAAACGCTGGTTCGCAATGACTCCTGGCGAATACCGGGCGCAGCGTTGACGTGGCCCTGCCGGAACTTGTGCTCTGCCGCTATAGCCTTAGCTTGCGTATATATGACCGCGGCGCCCTCGCGCCGCTTTTTGAAAAAACCAATAGGATGACCCGCATTGGCCAGTAGCCTTCTTGCCTTGATCGACGATATCGCTTCGGTCCTGGATGACGTATCCCTGATGACTAAGGTCGCGGCGAAGAAAACCGCCGGCGTGCTGGGAGATGACCTTGCACTCAATGCTCAGCAGGTCACCGGCGTCAACGCGGACCGCGAACTGCCGGTGGTTTGGGCCGTGGCCAAAGGGTCCATGCGCAACAAGCTGATTCTGGTGCCGGCTGCGTTGCTGATCAGCGCATTCATCCCGTGGGCTATCACACCGTTGTTGATGCTTGGCGGCGCGTTCCTCTGTTTCGAAGGTTTCGAGAAGCTGGCGCACCGGTTCCTGCATCGCGATGAGGACCACCATGCCAAGCAAATCGAGGCGTTGGCGGACGAGAGCGTCGACATGGTGGCATTCGAGCGCGACAAGATCAGTGGGGCGGTGCGCACCGATTTCATTCTGTCTGCCGAGATCATCGCCATTACGCTGGGTACGGTTGCCGCCGCTAGCTTCGTCGAGCAGATCGCCGTGCTCGCGGGCATTGCGATCATCATGACCATTGGCGTCTACGGTTTGGTTGCCGGCATCGTCAAACTTGACGACGCGGGCCTGGCGCTGAGCAAACGCAGCAGTTCTGCAGCGCAGTCGCTGGGCCGCGCCATTCTCTCGGTCGCGCCCTGGTTGATGAAGTCCTTGTCGGTGATTGGCACGGCCGCCATGTTCATGGTCGGCGGCGGCATCCTGACCCACGGTTTCAAGGCTATCCACCACTTCATCGAGAACAGCGCAGAGCACACTGTGGCGCTGCCATACATTGGCTCGGTTCTGGCCGGGCTGTTGCCGACGCTGCTGGATGCCGCCTTCGGGATGTTGGCCGGCGGTCTGGTGTTTGCAGCGGTCGAGCTGAGCAAACGCCTGTTCAAGCGTCGATCCGAAACCGCTTGATGGCGATAACACCATCTACCAAGACAAAAAGGGGGGCAGTGTGAATGGATGAATTCATGCAGGCGGCGATTGAGGAAGCGGAGAAGGGACTTGCCGAGGGCGGCATTCCAATCGGTTCGGTAATCGTCCACCGGGGGCGAATCATTGGCCGCGGCCACAACCGGCGGGTTCAGCAGGGCAGCGCGGTGCTGCACGGGGAGATGGACGCCTTCGAAAACGCTGGTCGGCAACCGGCCAGCGTCTACGCCGAGTCGATCCTCTATACCACACTGTCGCCGTGTCCCATGTGCAGCGGGGCGATCCTGCTGTATGGCATACCCAAGGTCGTGATCGGTGAGAATCAGACCTTCATGGGCGAGGAGCTGCTGCTACGTGGTCGCGGTGTTGAGGTCGAAGTGCTGCAGGAGGCACGCTGTGTCGAGATGATGCGCCGCTTTATCGCCGAGAGCCCTGAGCTGTGGAACGAAGACATCGGCGAGACGTAATCCGGTCAATGACGCCAGAACGAAGGGGTCAGCATTACCAGTACCGTGATGATTTCCAGCCGGCCGAGCAGCATGCCGAACGACAGGAGCCACTTTGCCGAGTCTGGCAGAGTGGAGAAGTTGCCCGCAGGACCGATGATTGGACCGAGCCCTGGGCCCACGTTGCACACTGCGGTCGCTGCTGCGGTGAGCGCGGTGAGCATGTCGAGCCCGAGTAATGCCAGCGCCAGCGCCAACGCGCCGATGGTAATGGTGAAGAAGAACGAGAAGGTCAGGATCGAACGCACGATTTCTTCGTCGAGGGTGTGCTTGTTGTAGCGCTGCTTGATGACGGCTCGCGGATGCACCAGCTGCGCCAAGTTGGCGCGAAGCAGGGCATAGGCGACCTGAAAGCGGAAGATCTTCAAACCACCCGAGGTCGAGCCGGAGCAGCCGCCGATGAAGGTCAGGTAGAAAAAAGCCAGCACGGCGAACTCGCCCCACTGCGTGTAATCACCTAGCGCAAAGCCGGTCGTGGTCACCACCGATACGACGTTCAGCGAAACAATGCGCAGGGCGTCGAGAAAGACATAGTCGGAGTTGAAGGTCAGCCAGATCGCAAACGAGATGCAGATGATCAGCAGCATGCCAACGAAGCCTTGCACCTGCTGATCATGGAGCAGGGCGTAGCGGTTACCCCGAACCGTCGAAACCATCAGAATGAAGGGCAAACCACCAAGCAACATGAACACCACGGCGACCCAGTGCGCCGCGGGGGTGAACTTGGCCATCGAACTGTCGGATGTCGAGTAGCCACCGGTGGCAATGGTGGTCATGGCATGGTTGATCGCTTCAAAAGGCGTCATTCCGCTCAGCCAATAGGCCAGCCCGCAGAGTAAGGTGAGCGCGAGATAAACGATCAGAATCGACTTGGCCATGACGTGCGAGCGCGGCATGGCTTTTTGCGACCAATCCGATGATTCAGTCTGGAACAGCCGCATGCCACCGATGCGCAGCAACGGCAGAATCGCCACGGCCATGCCGATGAAGCCGATCCCCCCGAGCCACTGCAGCATCGAACGCCACATCAGCAAACCGGGCGATGCCGAATCCAGGCCGGAGAGTACCGTCGAGCCTGTCGTGGTGATGCCCGACATGGTCTCGAAGAAAGCGTTGGTATAGCTGATGTGGTGAATCAGCATCATCGGCAATGCGGCGAAGCAGCAAACGATCAACCAGCTTGCGGTGGTCAGGAAATACATGTCGCGGGGGCGTAGTTGGGTAAGCTCAGGCCTGCCGGGCGCGATCAAGGCGATACCGCTGCTGAAGGTGATCAGGCTAGCCCAGAGGAACGCTTGCAAATCGTCAGTGCGATCAAATGCGAACAGCGTGATCATCGGGATGACCATGCTGACAGCGAGTGTGATCAGAAAAATGCCGAGAATGAAACCGATGATGCGCAGGGTCGGCAAGGCCATGTGTGATTGCTGCTCGGCTCGAAAAATGAGGTAGCCATTCTACGCCTGTCGCTGCGGCAGTAAACCGGCTATCGGCGTGCAGAAAAATCTTTTGCCCGGCGCCCTGTAGGCCTCTTCCCAAGTTCGCTGCGATGAATAGAATAGCCGCCCGGTGCCGGCCCTTTGCCGGTTTCTGAGTGTTCAGCTCCCATGTCCATCGACAATCCCTGCCTCACGTGCGGCGCCTGCTGCGCGTATTTTCGTGTGTCTTTCTTTTGGGGCGAATGCGCCTCATCCGGTGGTGCAGTTCCTGACAGCGCAACCGTGCAGGTCAGTCCGTTTCACGTCGCCATGCTCGGGACGGAAGCCAAGCCGGCGCGTTGTGTCGGCTTGATGGGCGACGTGGGATGTGGCGTGCGCTGCACCATGTACGAGCAACGTTCGAGTACCTGCCGCGAATTCGAGGCCTCTTGGGTAGATGGTCAGCACAATGCGCATTGCGACACGGCTCGGGCCGCCCATGGGTTGCCGCCGCTGATGCCACCGTTGGAGCCGCAGCTTTCGCCTGATCGAGTGGCTTGAGACGAACTGGCCAACGTGGCGATTGCCACGCTCCCACTGCCAAACGAACGGCTCGGGCCTCTAGAATGTCCGATTCGTTTTGGAGGTAGTCGGATGGAAGCTCTCGACCTGATGCTCAACCGCGTGTCTGTCACGCGACTTACTGATCCAGCGCCGACGTCGGCCCAGCTAGACCTGATGTTTCGTGCGGCCTTGCGTGCGCCCGATCATGGTCAGCTGCGCCCTTGGCGGTTCCTGACCATTCAAGGCGAAGCCCGGGAGCGGTTGGGGAAGTTGATGGCTGAGTCGTTGCGTGTGCGCTCGCCTGAGGCCAGCGATGATGCCGTGCTGAAAGCCCGCAAGATGCCGTTGCGCGCGCCGCTGCTGGTGGTCGTCATTGCCCGCGTGCAGCCGCACCCGAAGGTGCCGGGTTCGGAGCAGGTGCTCGCGGTGTCTTGTGCGGCGCACGGCTTGTTGCTGGCTGCGCATGCACAGGGTCTCGGCGCCGTATGGCGTACCGGTGAGTTTTCCTACGATCCATACCTGGCAAAAGCCTTGGGGCTGACCGGCGACGAGCAGATCTTGGGATTCATCTATATCGGTACCCCCGAAGGGACCCTGCGGACCCCGCCGGCATTGGAGCCCAAGCAATTCGTCAGTGAATGGACCGGGGCGAACTAGGTCACTCCGCTTGTAATCGGGCCTCGTCAGCTGGGTTCAGTGGTAGCTTCAACGTGGCGATGAAACCGCCGTCCGGGTGATTGCCCAGCAGGAGCTCGCCGTTATGCCGTTCCGCGGCTCGGCGGGCAATCGCCAGCCCTAACCCGTGTCCAGCGGTGGTTTGTCCCGGTGCGCGGAAGAAGGGTTCGCTCAGTTGCGCGAGATGGGCCTCGTCGACCCCAGGCCCTTGGTCGCGGATACTCAGCAGCAGGTGCTGTGTGTCGCTGCTGGCTCGCAGTTCTATCGGCGCGCCTTCGGGGTTGAACCGCAGAGCGTTGCGTAACAGATTGTCCAGGGCACGCTCGAGCATGTCCGGCCAGCCTTGCAGCTGGGCTTCGGTTTCGACTTGGCTGTCGATTCGCTGATTCGGCGAGACGATGCGGGCGTTCTCCTCAAGCTGCTCGAATATCGAACGCAGGTTGATGGGGTTCGGCGCCCCTGGGTCGGCGTCCAGCCTTGCGAGCTCTAGAATCTCGCTAATCAGGGCTTCCAGACGATCACACTCCTTGGCCAGCCGAGGCCAGATGACCTCGCGTTCGGCCGGCGTGGCCCGCTCCGCCAGTGCGAGTGCGATTCTCAGGCGGGCTAGCGGCGAACGCAGCTCGTGAGAAACGTCACGCAGCAGTTGTCGCTGGCTGCCGATCAGGCTTTGCAGCCGGGCGCCCATGCGGTTGAAATCCTTGGCAAGCACGCCCAGTTCGTCGCGTCGCGTTGCCAGGCGCGCCAGAGAATTCTGCTGGTAGGTGGTTTGGCCAAGGTCGTGAACAGCGCCGCGAAGCCGATCGAGCGGACGGGTAATGGAAAGGGTCAGTAACAGGCTGAATCCAGTCAGGACGATTAACGCGATGGCCAGCGCACTCAGTGGCCAGAACAGGCTGCCTCGGTGCCAGGCTTGTAGCTCCTGATTCGGGATGCGGTAGATGAAGAGGTAAGTATTGCCGGTCTCGGGGCTGGTGTAATCGGTGGTCAGCCGCCGCCAGGGTAGGCGACCGTCGCGGTGTTCCTGTCGCGCTTCGAACGCGGCGGCGCGAGCCGGGAAGGTACCGCGGATGATGGGCTGGCCGTTCTCGGCCAGCACCTGGACATCGACACCGTAGCGGTTGCGATGCCGCTCGAGCAGAAACTGTGCAGTGATCGGCCCCTGGCGCTCGTAGACCTTGGTCCATACTTCGGCCAGGCCATTGACGCCCGGGTGACGGTTGAGAATCCAGGCGTCCTGATTGAGCGCATGCCCCAGGAGCATGGCCAAGCCTGCCACCAGCGCAATGGCTAGCCAGAATGTCGCAAGAATGCGCCAGAACAGTGATCGCACCGGTCAGATACTCCAGGGAAAAGCCCGGCGCGTGTAATCCCTAAGGGGCGAACCGGGCAGGTTTGCTGTTTGAGTGGATCAGTTGGTTTTATCGCGCTCGGCTTTCCACTGCGCGAACTCAGCACGGTCGGCACGCTTGGCCGCCATCTCTTCATGCAGCTCGTCGAACTTTTTCTGCTGTTCCGGCTTGAGCAAGTCACGCACCTGCTTCTGAGTTTTTTCCTGGTTGGCTTTCAGCTCTTCCTGCATCGCTTTGCGTTGGGCTTCGGGCAGCTTGCTCAGGTACTGTTGGGTGATCTCGCGATGATTCTTCATCTGTTCACGCATCAGTTGGCGCATCTCGGTCCGTTGCTCCTTGGTCAGATCGAGCTGCTCGAAGGGCGAGTGCTGGCCGCCATGATGGCGCTGGCCCCCGTCTGGCATGGCCATCGCAATGGTGGGCAGGGTGGAGGCGAACAGTACGGCGATGAGAGTCTTGCGCATCATGAGTTTCTCCTTGATATGGAAACCGGTTGCCAGTAAAGCGCCTGTCTAGGGCGCCTCAACAGGCTTCGACCGGATGACTTCAGTCTAGGGCGCGCAAGGTCAACGGCGGTCAGGGCTGGGTAAAGGCTCGGTAAAGGCTATCAGGAGGCGTAAAGGTATCCGCGGCTGCGCAAGGCAACGATGCGCTGACGGCCGTCTGGATGGGGGCCAAGCTTGCGGCGCAGGTTGCTGACGTGCATGTCCAGGCTGCGGTCGTAGAGGGTGAGTTTTCGACCGAGCGCCAGCTGCGCTAGGGCCTGCTTTTCCAGTGGTTCGCCTGGCTGGCTGAGGAGTGCTTCGAGGATGCGTCCTTCAGAGAGTGTGAGGGTGACTTCATGATCGCCGATGCTCGCCACGCCGCGTGCGGGGCTGTACCAGAGGTCCCCCAGCGCTAGCTGTGTCGGTGTGCTGGCCGGCTGGCTGCGGCGTAGAACGGCCTTCAAGCGAGCGGTCAGTTCGCGCGGATCGCAGGGCTTGGCAAGGTAGTCGTCAGCACCCAGCTCCAAGCCGAGAATGCGGTCTAGCGGCTCGCCGCGGCCGGAAAGCATCAGCACCGGCAGGTCAGGATGCTCGCTGCGCAGCTGCTTTAGCAGGTCCAGACCGCTGCCGTCGGGCAGCATCACATCGAGCACGACGGCAGCAGGTTGGTGTTCTGCAAGTGCGGCGCGGGCGCTCTTGCCGTCATGGCACGCGCGGGCAACAAAACCTTCCTGGGCCAGCCAGCTAACCAGTAGCTCGCAGAGCTCTTGGTCGTCGTCTATCAGCAGCAGTTCGCTCATGGTTCGCTCGTGTCGATTCAGTTCAGCCATTGCCGGCGACGACGGCCCCGCGTGGTCAGGACGCCAAGCAGAAAGCCCAGCACGCCAACCCCGCCCCCGACCGCGAACCATTGTTGCTGGTCGTTAAGCAGCGGTGGCTGCAGCTGCGTCTGCGCTTGCTCCTGTTCAAGTTGCAAACGCAGGCGCTGGTTTTCCTGGCGCAGCCTCAACAGCTGGGCTTGGCCCGCCGCACTGGCGGCTGCGTCGAGGTTTTCCTTGAGCGCCTCTCGTTGCTGTAGATTTTCACTCAGGCGGTGCTCCAGCTCGGCCTGCCGTTCGGCGGGCGGATCGATGGGGGCTTCTTGAGCCTGCAGCAAGGGTGTTGCAAGACCTAGAACAAGCAGCAGGGACAGCGGACCTTGGCGCATCGGAACTCCTTTTTCCTCAACGGTTTTGTCTCTAAGTGGCCATGACGAAGCGACGACCTGGAGTCGGCAGATCGACTCAGGGGTAGACCTGTTTGAAAGGTTTGACGACGACATCACCATAAACGCCCACCGCTTTGTATGGATCGGCCGCAGCCCATTGTTCAGCCGCGATCAGCGAGTCGAACTCGGCGACAACCAGGCTGCCGGTAAAGCCGGCTGCGCCCGGATCATTGCTGTCCACCGCCGGGTGCGGGCCAGCCAGCACGAGCCGGCCTTCGCTTTTGAGCTGGTCGAGACGCGCCAGGTGAGCGGGGCGCGCAGCCAGGCGGTCCTGCAATGAGTCAGGTACATCGGTAGCGATGATGGCGTAGAGCATGGTGAACTCCTATGATTCTTGAGGTTCGGGTTGCATGTGGCGCACCAGATAAAGTGCTTGGCCAGCCATGAACAGTAACGTCAGACCAAGGCTGCCAAAGACCTTGAAGTCTACCCAGATCGCGGGATAGACGAATGCAACGAAGAGGTTGGCGAAGCCGCAGACGAGAAAGAACAGAATCCAGGCGACATTGAGCTGCGACCACTGCGCCGCCGGCAACCGGACCGCGTGGCCCATCATTCGCTGAATCAGCGGCCTGTCACCAAAAAAGTGGCTGGCAAAGAACGCCAGGGCAAATAGCCAGTTAAGAACGGGCGCTTTCCACTTCAGGATCGTTTCGCTATGCAGCGCCAGCGTCAAGCCGCCGAATAGCAGGCAAGCCGCCAACGTCAGCCACTGGTTTTTTTCAAGACGACGCTGATGGACGAATAAGACGCCGTAGATCACGACAGAGCTGGAGATCAGAACGGCCGTTGCGCTGAAAATGCCGCCCACACCAAGGCTGAATCCGGCGATCTCGACCGTTGTAGGCTCGATTTTGTACGTGATGAAGAACAGCAGTAGCGGAATGAAGTCGATGATTTGTTTCACGAGGCGCGCCAGAGGGCAGATGTGCCCGGCATAATAACAAACCGCGCTTTTGGCGGAACGCTGTCCGCCTGCCGTTTCCACGACATTGCGCAAGCTTTGGCAAACTGGACGACGGCACGAGCGCTGGCGCTGGCGGTCACACGCTGTGAGCTGCCAAGCCCCCTGGAGAATCTGTCCCGAATGATTGTTGATCTGCATTGCCACAGCACCGCCTCTGACGGTGTGCTCGCGCCTGATGTGCTGGTGCAGCGCGCCCATGCGCGTGGAATCGAGCTGCTTGCTCTGACCGATCACGACACCCTCGAAGGTCTCGATGATGCTCGCGCCACGGCTGATTCGCTTGGCGTCCGGCTGGTCAACGGCATCGAACTGTCCTGTGTCTGGAGCGGCGCCACTATCCATGTGCTTGGCTATGCGTTTCGCCGTGATGCAGTTGCATTGCAGCAAGCCATTGCCGATTTGCACGCCGGTCGCTGGCAGCGTGCCGAGACGATCGCGCAGCGCCTGGAGGCCAAGGGCATGCCGGGTGCGCTGGAAGGCGCGCGGGCAATCCAGCAAGAGCTAGGGGACAGTGGGAATGCTCCTGCACGCCCGCATTTTGCAGACTATCTGGTGCGAGCCGGTCATGTTCGCGACCGTGCCGAGGCATTCCGCAAGTGGCTCGGCTCGGGCAAGTTGGGTGATGTGAAGCAGCATTGGCCGACGCTTGAGCAAACCGTCAGTACGCTGCGGGACGCCGGCGCCTGGATCAGTTTGGCGCATCCCTGGCAGTACGACTTTACGCGCAGCAAACGGCGCCGGCTGGTGAGTGAGTTCGCCCAGGCTGGCGGCCATGCGCTGGAAGTGGTTAACGGCATGCAGCCGTTGGAACAGGTCGGGGGATTGTCGATTCTGGCGCGCGAGTTCGGCCTGATGGCCAGTATCGGCAGCGATTTTCACGCACCGGGCGACTGGTCGGAGTTGGGCATGTATCGAGCCCTGCCTGACGACCTCAGGCCGCTATGGAGGTCTTTCGATCATGAGCCTGGCGAGGCTATGGCCCGCTGAACATGGAGTTTTCATGAGCCAGTTTTTTCAAATACACCCGGAAAATCCACAGGTCAGGCTGATCAAGCAGGCCGTGGAGATCATTCGCAGCGGCGGCGTGGTGGTTTACCCCACCGACTCTTCTTACGCTGTGGGCTGCTCGATGGGAAACAAGACCGGCATCGAGCGCATTCGTCGCCTGCGTCAGTTGGACGACAAGCATAACTTCACGCTGGTCTGTCGCGACCTGTCCCAGCTCGGATTGTTCGCAAAGGTCGATACCGCTGCTTTCCGTCTGCTCAAGACGCATCTGCCAGGACCATACACCATCATTCTCAGCGCTACTCGGGAAGTGCCGCGAATGCTGTTGCACCCGAAGCGCCGTACCATCGGCCTGCGCGTGCCTGCCCAGCCGATTGCACAGGCATTGCTCGCCGAGCTGGGTGAGCCATTGATGAGCGTCAGCCTGATACTGCCCGGCGAGACCGAGCCGATGAGCGATCCTTACGAAATGCGGGATGCGCTGGAGCATCAGGTAGACCTGATCATTGACGGCGGTTACGGTGGCGTCGAAGCGTCGACTGTGATCAGTCTGGTGGATGGCGACCCGGAAGTTGTGCGGGTCGGCTGCGGCGATCCCGCACCGTTCGCCGGCTGAACCGTTCGTCTTTCTCAAACCCACGAAGGAAACCCTTTTGAGCTCCATGGATTCGCAGCGACGTGTAGTCTCCGGAATGCGGCCTAATGGCCGTCTCCACCTTGGCCACTACCACGGCGTGCTGAAGAGCTGGGTCAGGATGCAGCACGAGTACCAGTGCTTTTTCTGCATCGTTGACTGGCACGCACTGACCACCGACTACGCAGCGGGCGCAGATGTCGCCCGCAACGTCCATGAGATGGCGGTCGACTGGCTGGCAGCTGGCGTCAGCCCGAGTTCTGCCACTTTGTTTGTCCAGTCCCAGGTACCTGAACACGCCGAGTTGCACCTGCTGCTTTCGATGATCTGCCCGTTGGCCTGGCTCGAGCGCGTGCCGTCATACAAGGAGCTGCAGCTCGACTCGGAACATAAGGACCTCGGCACTTACGGTTTTCTCGGTTATCCGTTGTTGCAGGCCGCCGATATCCTGGCTTACCGCGCTGGTGTCGTACCGGTTGGCGCCGATCAGTTGCCGCATATCGAATTCGCTCGCGATGTCGCCAGGCGCTTCAATCACCTGTATGGCAGCGAAGAGGATTTCGCGGTTAAGGCCGAAGCGGCAATACGCAAGCTCGGCAAAAAAAGCTCCAAGCTGTACGCCAGCTTGCGTAAGAGCTACCAAGAGCAGGGCGACCTCGAGGCGCTGAACACGGCCCGTGCGTTACTAAAGGATCAGCAGACCATTACCATCGGCGATCAGGAACGCCTGTTCGGCTATCTGGAGGGCAGCGGCAGGCTGCTATTGCCTGAGCCGCAGGCTCTGCTGAGCGACTCTCCCAGGGTGTCGGGGCTCGATGGTGGCAAGATGGCCAAGTCCGCCAGCAATTCCATCTTTCTGCGGGACACGCCGGACGAGATCGAAGAAAAGATCAAGCGTATGCCGACCGATCCGGCACGTGTTCACCGCCATGATCCGGGTGAGCCGACGCGTTGCCCGGTGTGGCAGATGCACCAGGCCCATTCGACCGAAGACGTTTGTCAGTGGGCAGAGCAGGGTTGCCGCACCGCTGGAATCGGCTGCCTCGAGTGCAAGGCGCCACTCATCGATGCGATCAAGCTCGAATTAGCACCACTGCAGGAGCGCGCCCATGACTATGAGTCGAACCCGGATCTGGTGCGCAGCATATTGGCTGAGGGCGCTGAGCAGGCCCGTGACGAAGCACGCGAAACGCTGGTCGTCGTGCGTCAGGCCATGGGTCTGAATTACCGCTAGAGCCATCGGTCAGCGTACAGCCTGCTGAGGCAGTTGCCGCTTCCACTATTTGTTCGTTTCGGAGAGAGCATGCAGGACACCCAGGCCGAGGCGATCGTCAAAGCGCCCGGCGAGCAGCTGCGGCTGGCGCTTGTCTACGGCGAGGCTTTCAACAATCTGCCGCAGGATTTGTATATCCCGCCAGATGCACTGGAGGTGTTCCTCGAGGCGTTCGAGGGGCCGCTGGATTTGCTGCTCTATCTGATCCGCAAGCAGAACATCGACATTCTTGATATTCCAGTCGCGGAAATTACTCGCCAATACATGGGGTATGTCGAGTTGATGAAGGCCGTGCGCCTTGAACTGGCGGCCGAATATCTGGTGATGGCGGCCATGCTGGCTGAGATCAAGTCGCGCATGTTGCTGCCGCGCTCAGCAGAGGTGGAGGAAGAGGAACTCGACCCGCGCGCCGAGCTCATCCGCCGGCTGCAGGAATACGAGCGGTTCAAGGCGGCGTCGGAAGATCTCGACCAGCTGCCGCGGGTGGGGCGTGACCTGCATGTACCGAAACTCGACGCGCCCGAAGCTCGGGCCCGCAAGCTGCTGCCCCAGGTCAGTCTGGAAGAGCTGTTGATCTCCATGGCCGAGGTCTTGCGACGTGCCGACATGTTCGAAAGCCATCAGGTCACGCGTGAGACGCTGTCGACCCGCGAGCGCATGAGCGATGTGCTCGAACGACTCAAGGGCGGCGGCTTTGTCCCTTTCGTCGCACTGTTCACCGCTGAGGAGGGCCGTCTGGGGGTGGTGGTCACCTTCATGGCGGTGCTTGAGCTGATCAAGGAGTCGTTAGTGGAGCTGGTGCAGAACGAGCCCTTCGCGGCGATTCATGTCAGGGCACGCAGCGATGAGCCCTCGTTACACCAGGAAGAGCCAGGGGAGCCAAGCCTGTGAATCTATCCGATCCCAAGGATCTCGCATCACTGCTCGAAGCCTTGTTGCTGGCATCCGGCAAGCCGATGTCGGTTGAGCGAATGGTCGAGCTGTTCGACGAAATCGAGCGGCCGACGCCAGCCTTGCTGCGCAAGGCCCTTGAGGTGCTGGATAAATCCTGCAAAGGCCGAGCGTTCGAGCTGAAAGAGGTCGCCAGTGGCTATCGCCTGCAGGTGCGCGAGCGCTTTTCGCCTTGGGTGGGCCGGCTCTGGGAGGAACGGCCGCAGCGCTATTCACGGGCTTTGTTGGAGACGCTGGTTCTGATTGCCTATCGACAGCCAATTACGCGCGGCGAGATCGAGGACATCCGTGGAGTGGCGGTTAACAGCCAGATCGTCAAGACGTTGTTGGAGCGCGAGTGGGTGCGGGTGGTTGGTCATCGCGACGTGCCAGGGCGGCCAGCCATGTTCGCCACCACCAAGCAGTTCCTCGACCATTTCAACTTGAAGAACCTTGATGAGCTGCCGCCGCTGGCAGTGTTGCGTGAGATGGAGCCCGAACCCCAGCCGATCGACGTTGAGGACGCGCCGGTGCCGGCGGCGCTGCAGGCTCGCGCTGATCTCGAGCAGGATCTGGAGGCGCCGCGTGAGCAAACCAGTTTCCGCAGTCTTCTGGCTGAGCTGGATAGCATGGAAACCGGTTTGAAGACCGATTTTGACGACCTGCGTGACGAAACTGAGCGTGAGGAAGATCAACCCGTTTCGGACGAAGACCGCCGCGACTAGTGATCCTCTGCTTGGCGGTCTGCCAGGTAACTGGCGTAGTTCGGTATGCTCAGCGTATGCGCCTGGTCCAGCAGCGGACTGGATAGCAGGTAGTCAGCGCTGCTTTCGTTGGCCGCCAGTGGAATGTTCCACACTGCTGCGACCCGTAGAAGCGCCTTTACATCCGGGTCATGGGGTTGTGGCTCGAAGGGGTCCCAGAAGAACACCAACATGTCGATCCGGCGCTCAGCAATACGTGCGCCAATCTGCTGATCCCCGCCCAGCGGGCCGCTGATCATGCACTCGACCGGCAACCCCAGCCGCCGCCCGAGCAGCAGTCCCGTGGTGCCGGTCGCCAGCAGCTCATGTTTCTCCAGCTGAGGTTTTTGCCGATCTGCCCAATCCAGCAGGCGCTCCTTGCAGTGATCGTGCGCGACCAGTGCGATACGTTTACGGGCCGGGAGTGTCGCGCTCACGAAATCGATGCGGTTCATGTTCTTCCTTGGTCGCTGGGATGGGCTGATGCGGTTATGACGCTTCGTGAAGAGCGCGGCAAGTATCGAGCATCCGATTGGAAAAACCCCACTCGTTGTCATACCAAGCCATCACTTTCAGCAAGCGTCCGCTAACCTTGGTGTGGTTGGTGTCGAAGATCGAAGACATCGGGTTGTGGTTGAAGTCGCACGAGACCAAGGGAAGCGAGTTGCAGGCCAGTATGGGTGATTGCTGGCTGGCGTCGAGCATCAATGCGTTGACTTCCTCGGCGGTCGTCTCGCGGCTCAACTCCAGGGTCAGGTCGACCAGCGAGACGTTGATCACCGGAACGCGCACTGCCATGCCGGTAAGCTTGCCGGCCAGTTCCGGCAGCACCAGGCCTACCGCTTCGGCGGCGCCGGTCTTGGTCGGAATCATCGACTGGGTCGCCGAACGTGCCCGGAACGGGTCGCTGTGATAGACGTCCGAGAGGTTCTGGTCATTGGTGTAGGCATGGATGGTGGTCATCAGGCCGTGTTCGATGCCGTATTCGCGTGACAGGATCTGTGCAACCGGCGCCAGGCAATTGGTCGTGCATGACGCGTTGGAGATGATCTGGTGCGATTGGCGCAGCGTGTCGTGGTTGACGCCATAGACGATGGTGGCGTCAACGCCGGATGCCGGGGCAGAAATAATGACCTTGCCAGCACCCGCCTGAAGGTGCGCGCTGGCTTTTTCACGGGAGGTGAACAGCCCGGTACACTCAAAGACCACATCGACATTGTGCTGGCGCCACGGCAGCTCGGCAGGGTTGCGGATCGCCGTGACGGCAATCGGGTCGCCGTTGACCCACAGCTGGTCGTCTGACACCTCAACTTTTACGTCGAAATGGCCATGGACGCTGTCGAACTGCAACAGGTGGGCGTTCATCGCCGGGCTGCCGAGGTCGTTGATCGCCACGACCTGCAGATGCTCGCGATAGCTCTGGCTGTACAGAGCACGAAGGACGTTGCGTCCGATACGGCCGAAGCCGTTGATGGCGATGCGAATAGTCATAAGAGGTCCTGGGCGGAATTTGTTGTAGGAATTACAAGATTATTCCTGTCAAAATAGAAATCAAGCCCAAATCCATGTTGTTTTGTTGGTAAAACTACAGATTCATGAGCAGGAGTGATGGCATGCACCCGCGGATTCAAGAAGTGACCGAGCGATTGATCGAACGCAGCCGGCCGACCCGACAGCGTTACCTGGCCCAAATGGCCGGTGCGGCGAGTGACGGGCCCCAGCGCGGCAAGCTGCAATGCGCCAACTTCGCTCATGGCGTTGCCGGGTGTGGCTCGGCGGATGACAAGCAGCGTTTGCGATTGATGGATGAGGCCAACGTGGCCATCGTCTCGGCCTACAACGACATGCTCTCGGCGCATCAGCCGTATCAGTATTTTCCCGACCTGATCAAAGAAGCCCTGCGGGAAGTGGGTTCGATCGGACAGTTCGCCGGTGGCGTGCCAGCGATGTGCGACGGCGTGACCCAGGGCGAGGCGGGGATGGAGTTGAGTCTAGCCAGTCGCGAAGTGATCGCCATGGCGACCGCCGTCGCGCTGTCGCACAACATGTTTGACGGGGCGCTCTATCTAGGGATTTGCGACAAGATCATCCCGGGCCTAATGATTGGCGCGCTGCGCTTCGGTCACCTGCCGTCGGTGTTCGTGCCCGGCGGCCCGATGACCTCGGGCATCCCCAACAAGCAGAAAGCGGAAGTGCGCCAACGGTACGCAGAGGGCAAGGCCAGCCGCGAGGAGTTGCTGGAATCGGAAATGCTGTCCTACCACAGCCCTGGCACCTGCACCTTTTACGGCACAGCCAACACCAACCAGGTGGTGATGGAGATCATGGGCCTGCACCTGCCGGGATCGTCCTTCGTCAATCCTTATACACCGCTGCGCGACGAACTCACCCGTGAAGCAGCGCGGCAGGTGACTCGCTTGACGCCGCAGTCGGGCAATTACGTGCCGCTGTGCAAGATCGTCGATGAGAAATCGATCATCAACTCGGTCGTAGCCCTAAACGCTACTGGTGGCTCGACCAACCACACCTTGCACATTCCGGCGTTTGCACAGGCCGCGGGAATTCAGCTGACCTGGCAGGACATGGCAGATATTTCCGCAGTGACGCCGACACTCGCCAAGGTCTACCCGAACGGGCAGGCAGACGTTAACCATTTTCATGCCTGCGGTGGCGTTCCGTTCATGGTGCGGACGCTGCTGGAGGCCGGTTTGCTGCACGAAGACGTCTATACGGTCTTGGGCAAAGGCCTTAACCAATACACTCAGGAACCCTTCCTCGAAGACGGCAAGTTGGTCTGGCGTGAAGGGCCGACCAGCAGCCTGGATGAAGCCATCCTGCGCCCGGTCGAGCGCGCGTTCTCGCCAGAAGGTGGTTTACGGGTACTGGAAGGCAATCTGGGTCGCGGCGTAACGAAAATCTCGGCCGTTGCGCCTGAACATCGCTTCGTGGAGGCGCCTGCGCGGGTGTTCAGTGACCAGGCCGAGCTGGCCCAGGCGTTCAAGGATGGCGAGCTGGAGAAGGACTTCGTTGCGGTTGTGCGGTTCCAGGGTCCCAAGGCCAACGGCATGCCCGAATTGCACAAGCTGACGCCATTTCTGGGCGTGCTGCAGGATCGTGGCTACAAGGTCGCACTGGTAACCGACGGTCGTATGTCAGGCGCGTCGGGAAAAGTCCCTGCCGCTATCCACGTCAGCCCGGAAGCGTTGGATGGCGGCCCGTTGTGCCGTGTGCGCGACGGGGACATCATTCGAGTCGACGGCGAAACCGGTGAGCTGCGAATCCTGGTTGATCAAGCCGAATTCGATAGCCGTGACGATGTGTCTGCCCCGAACGATCTTGGCATCGGCTGTGGGCGCGAGCTGTTCGGCTTCCTACGCGCGGCCTTCAGCCCGGCGGAAAAGGGCGCAAGCGTATTCACCGAGGGGCTGGAGGCGCTCAAGTGACGGCACTGGTAGGCGATATCGGCGGCACCAATGCGCGCTTCGCGCTGTGGCGAAACCAGAAGATCGAGTCGGTGCGTGTGCTGCCCACCGTGGACTACCCGCGTCCGGAAGATGCGATCCGTGCCTATCTGCAAGGCACTGGGCAGAGCGTTGACGCGCTGCAGGCGGTCTGCCTCGCCTGTGCCGGGCCGGTCTCGGGCGATGAGTTCGCGTTCACCAACAACCATTGGCGCTTGAGCCGTAAAGCCTTCTGTGAAGACCTGGGTCTGAGCGATCTGCTGCTGGTCAACGATTTCACCGCGATGGCATTGGGGATGACCCGCCTGCGCGAAGGCGAGCTAATCGAGGTCTGCCCGGGTCGATCCGAGCTAGGTGCAGCACGCCTCGTGATAGGCCCAGGCACCGGCCTTGGCGTCGCTACGCTTCTGCCTTTGCCAGGAGGCGGCTGGCGGGCGCTGCCGGGGGAGGGTGGTCATGTCTGTCTGCCGATCGGCACCTCGCGTGAGGCTGCGCTTTGGGCGCGTTTGCACGACAAGCTCGGGCACGTGAATGCCGAGGCGATCCTGAGTGGCGGTGGCTTGCTGGAACTCTATCGAACCAGCTGCGTACTGGATGGAAAACAGCCAAGCCTGGCCACGCCAGCCGAAGTCACCGCGGCGGCTTTGACCGGCGACGCATACGCGTCATCGGTGCTGGAACAATTCTGCGTCTGGTTGGGTCGGATCGCTGGCGACAACGTACTGACTACGGGTTCGCGAGGCGGTGTCTACATCGCCGGCGGAATCGTGCCGCGCTTCGTTGAGTTCTTCATCCGTAGCGGGTTCAGCCAGAGTTTTCGCGACAAAGGCTGCATGAGCCGTTATTTTGACGAGATTCCGGTCTGGGTGGTAACCGCTGACTATCCTGGGCTGGAAGGCGCGGGCGTAGCGTTACAGCAATTGCTGGAGGGCCCATCCAGCGGAGGCTGACCCGCTTCGATACACCTACATAACAAGAGAATGGATGCCAGTGAGCCAGGTTGGAAGATCGATTCTGCTGGTCGACGATGACCAGGAAATCCGCGAGCTACTAGACGCCTACCTCAGTCGATCAGGCTTTCGGGTGCGCACCGTTGCTGACGGCGCGCAGTTTCGTGAGGCCATGAACCACGACCCTGCGGACTTGGTCATTCTCGATGTGATGCTGCCTGACGAGGACGGCTTCAGCCTCTGCCGCTGGGTGAGGGGCCACCAGCGGCTGGCACAGATGCCTATCATCATGCTGACGGCCAGCTCCGATGAGGCTGATCGAGTGATCGGCCTGGAGTTGGGCGCTGACGATTACCTCGGAAAGCCTTTCAGTCCGCGCGAGCTGTTGGCGCGGATCAAGGCGCTGTTGCGTCGGGTCAACTTCGGCCAGGAGCGTGGCAGTGATGTGCGGACATTCGACGAGTGGCGGCTGGATATGGTCAGTCACCGATTGTTCCATCAGGACGGTGAAGAAGTGCTGCTGTCCGGCGCCGACTTTGCGTTACTCAAGCTGTTTCTCGACCATCCCCAGCAGATTCTCGACCGCGACACCATTGCCAACGCCACCCGTGGCCGAGAGGTCATGCCCCTCGAGCGGATTGTCGACATGGCGGTCAGTCGCCTGCGCCAGCGGTTACGCGATACTGGAAAGTGCCCGCGATTGATTCGAACCGTACGGGGCAGTGGTTATATGCTCGCCGCGCAGGTCGCACCGCACCATGACGCGCTCGGTTAAGCGTCGCTGGTTGCCTGTTCCACGCTCACTGCTCGGCCGCATGCTGTTCCTGACGCTGCTGGTGGTGCTGATGGCGCAGGCGCTGTCCAGTTTCATCTGGGTCTCGCAACTTCGCGCAAGCCAAATGGAAGGGTTGCTCACCAGCGCACGCAGCCTGGCGCATTCGATGTCGGCCAGCGTCAGCTACTTTCGCTCCCTGCCGTTGGGCTATCGTCCGTTGGTGCTTGATCAGCTGCGTAGCATGGGTGGCACACGCTTTTTCGTGTCGCTGAACGACAAGCCTCTGGAGATGCAGATTCTGCCGCCGACCGAGCGTAAGCAGGCGGTGCTGGCCGAGGTCGACGAGGTGCTGCGTGAACGCCTCGGCAAGGACGTCGACATGTCGGTGAGCTTCGTCAGTCCAGACGATCTGCGCATATTCAACGGCGGCCTGAAGCTCGATGAGCTACCGCGATCCTGGGCGCATTACGCATTGAGCCTGGAACCGCTGAACCCGCCGGTGCTGGTCACCCAGATCCAGATCGCGCCGAACGAATGGTTGTATCTCGCCTCGCTGATGCCGGCGCCCTATGTCAGCCTCGAAGACGAGGGAATCCCCAGGCAGCAACTCTGGTTCATCTTTCTTACCAGCAGTTTCCTGCTGCTGTTCATTGGCATTCTGGTGCACTGGCAGAGCCGCCCGCTCAAGCAGCTGGCGCAAGCGGCGCGGGAAATGTCGCTGGGCAGCGAGGTTGAATTGCTGCCCGAGGCGGGTGGTAGCGAAGTGGTGGAGGTCAGCCGTGCATTCAACAGCATGCGAGAGCGCATCGGGCGCTACCTGACCGAGCGTAGCCAGCTGTTCAGTGCGATCTCGCATGATTTGCGCACGCCGATCACGCGGCTGCGGTTGCGTGTGGAGCTGCTGGAGGACGAAGCCTTGCAGCGCAAATTCAGTCGCGACCTGGACGAGCTGGAGCTTTTGGTCAAAGGCGCGCTGCAATGCGTAAAGGACACCGATATCCACGAAAACATCGAACCGTTGGATCTCAACCTCCTGCTCGATTGCGTCACCGAGCCGTATCTGGCGCCTGGCGGCAATGGACGCGTTACGGTCCAAGGTCGCGCTCGGGCACCCTATGCCGGCAAGCCGCTGGCACTGAAACGCTGCATAGGCAACTTGCTGGATAATGCATTGAAGTATGGCGAGCGCGCCCATCTGCTAATCGAGGACGACAACGGCACCTTCGTGCTGCATGTCGATGATGAAGGCCCTGGCGTACCCGAGGGCTGGCTGAAGCAGGTGTTCGAGCCCAACTTCCGTCTGGCTGCCAAGCAACCCGGCTATGGGCTTGGCCTCGGTATCGCGCGCAACATCGCGCATGCCCATGGTGGTGAGGTCAGCCTGCGCAATCTGCCTGCCGGTGGTTTGCGCGTGACCTTGAGTTTGCCGCGCACGACCGAATGAAGCCCCTCCGCACCAGACGACTCTCTCCACTTGTTACAAAACCCGAGCTTTGTAACGAAACGGTGACCAATCACTATCCCTTCGTTACCCGGCGCGAAGGTTGGCGCGCCTAGAATCGATGCAGCGCAAGCAAAGACTTGCATCGATAACAACAAGAAAAGGAACCCTCATGAACGCGATTCATCGTTTAGTTACTGCTGTTTCCCTTGTTTCTCTCGTTCCGTTTGCCCAGGCCGGCGAAGTTGAAGTTCTGCATTGGTGGACATCCGGTGGCGAAAAGCGCGCCGCCGATACCTTGCAGCGACTCGTGGAGGAAGAGGGCCACACGTGGAAGGATTTCGCTGTCGCCGGTGGGGGTGGCGAAGCAGCCATGACCGTCCTCAAGACCCGTGCCGTATCCGGCAACGCACCCGCCGCCGCCCAGATCAAAGGCCCCGACATCCAAGAATGGGGTGAACTAGGGCTGCTGACCGACCTCAACGATGTCGCTGAAAAAGCCAACTGGGACGAACTGCTGCCCAAGCAGGTGTCCGCCGCCATGAAATACGACGGCGATTACGTCGCCGTGCCGGTGAACGTACACCGCGTCAACTGGCTGTGGATCAATCCGGACGTGTTCGAGAAGGCCGGCGCCACGCCCCCGAAAACCCTGGAGGAATTCTTCGCAGCCGCCGAGAAGTTGAAAGCGGCGGGCTTCATGCCGCTCGCCCATGGCGGCCAACCGTGGCAGGACGGAACCGTTTTCGAAGATCTGGCACTGGCGATCCTTGGGCCTGAAGACTTCCGCAAGGCTTTTGTCGAGCTCGATCGCGACGTGCTGACTGGCGACAAAATGGTCAAGACCTTTGAGGCGCTGAAGAAGCTGCGCAGCTACGTTGATAACAACGCAGCGGGCCGCGACTGGAACAGCGCGACGGCCATGGTCATGAACGGCAAGGCCGGCATGCAGATCATGGGCGACTGGGCGAAGAGCGAGTGGAGCGCGGCGAAGAAGATCGCGGGTGAAGATTATAAGTGCGTGCCGTTCCCCGGCACCCAAGGCAGCTTTGCCTACAACATCGACTCACTGGCGATGTTCAAGCTGAGTAACGATGACAATCGCAAGGCTCAGCAGGATCTTGCTCGGATCGTCATGGAGCCGGAATTCCAGCAGTTCTTCAATCAGAACAAGGGTTCTATCCCGGTGCGGCTCGATCAGGACATGAGCGAGTTCGATGCCTGTGCCCAGCAGTCGATGAAGGATTTCAAGGAAGCGGCGCAGGGGCCAGGGCTGGTGCCTAGCCTGGCTCACGGCATGGCCGCATCGAGCTATGTGCAGGGCGCTGTCTTCGACGTCGTGACGAACTTCTTCAACGACCCGTCGGCCGATCCGAAGAAGGCGGCCCAGCAACTGGCTGCTGCGATTCAGGCGGTCCAGTAGCGCATTGGGGCGCGGGTTCTCGCGCCCCGTCTTACGAACAACAACCTGATGCTCCCCTGCGGTCTGCCACGGGCTGGCCGCAACGGGATCGGCTTGCTCGAAATCTTTGTTGTGACTGTCCGTTTGCTGGACTGCTGACATCGACGCTTTCTGTAACGGGACTGTGATGAAACCTGCAAACAATCGGAGCCAACCATGAGCTCAACAGCCGTTTTCACCAAGGCTTCCCCGCTGGATGCGCTGCAGAATTGGCTACCCAAGCTGGTGCTCGCACCAAGCATGCTGATCGTTCTGGTCGGCTTCTATGGCTACATCTTGTGGACCTTTCTGCTTTCGTTCACCAATTCAAGCTTCATGCCCAGCTACAAGTGGGTCGGGCTGCTGCAATACGAGCGGCTCTGGAACAATGATCGCTGGTGGGTGGCAAGCAAGAACCTGCTGGTCTTTGGTGGGCTTTTCATCACGATCAGTCTCGCGATTGGTGTGTTGTTGGCGGTTCTGCTGGACCAGCGCATTCGCCGCGAGGGCTTCATTCGCACCGTCTACCTCTACCCAATGGCGCTGTCGATGATTGTTACCGGCACGGCATGGAAGTGGCTGCTGAACCCTGGCTTGGGTATCGACAAGATGCTGCGCGACTGGGGCTGGGAGGGCTTTCGTTTCGACTGGCTGGTAGACCCGGATCGGGTGGTCTACTGCCTGGTGATCGCTGCCGTATGGCAGGCCTCGGGTTTCGTCATGGCTCTATTCCTTGCCGGCTTGCGTGGGGTCGATCAATCCATCGTGCGTGCCGCGCAGATCGACGGTGCCAGCCTGCCGAGCATCTACCTGCGCATCATCCTGCCTAGCCTGAGGCCGGTGTTTTTCAGTGCATTGATGATTCTTGCGCATATCGCCATCAAGGCGTTCGACCTGGTGGCGGCGATGACCGCAGGCGGCCCTGGTTATGCATCCGACCTGCCGGCGATGTTCATGTACACGCACACCTTCACTCGCGGGCAGATGGGGCTCGGCGCTGCCAGCGCCATCCTGATGCTGGGCGCAGTGATGGCAATCGTCGTGCCTTACCTGTATTCGGAACTGAGGAACAAGCGCCATGACTAGCCATGCAGGGCGCAAGCGCCTGACGTTCAGCCGAGTGGCGATCTACGCGACGCTGCTTCTGGCTGTTGCGATGTATCTCATACCGCTGGTGGTCATGCTGCTGACCAGCTTGAAGACACCGGCCGACATCCGAACCGGCAACCTGCTTTCATGGCCAGAGGTCACGACCATCATTGGTTGGGTCAAGGCGTGGGATGCGGTGGGCGGCTACTTCTGGAACTCGGTCAAGATCACCGTTCCAGCCGTCATCATTTCGACTCTGCTGGGTGCGCTGAACGGCTACGTGCTTGCCATGTGGCGCTTCCGCGGCTCGCAGCTGTTCTTCGGGCTGCTGCTGTTCGGCTGCTTCCTGCCGTTCCAGGTGATCTTGCTGCCCGCGTCGTTCACCTTGGGGCAGCTGGGATTGGCCAATACCACGCCGGGGCTGGTACTGGTGCACCTGGTCTATGGCCTGGCGTTCACCACGCTGTTCTTCCGCAATTTCTACGTGAGTGTGCCAGACGCGTTGATTCGTGCAGCACGTCTAGACGGCGCCGGCTTCTTTACGATCTTCGCGCGGATTCTGCTGCCGATGTCGATCCCAACGATCATGGTTTGCTTGATCTGGCAGTTCACTCAGATCTGGAACGACTTCCTCTTCGGTGTGGTGTTCGCCAGTGGCGATACACAGCCGATCACCGTGGCGCTGAATAACCTGGTGAACACCAGTACAGGCGTCAAGGAATACAACGTCGATATGGCCGCGGCGATGATCGCCGGGCTGCCAACACTGCTGGTGTACATCCTCGCCGGCAAGTATTTCCTGCGTGGCCTCACGGCCGGCGCGGTCAAGGGGTAGGAGAACAATCATGGCTGCACTTGAACTTTGCAACGTCCGCAAGAGCTATCCCGGAAGCAACCACGACACGCTGAAAGACATCGATTTGAAAATTGACGACGGGGAATTCCTGATCCTGGTCGGGCCGTCCGGGTGCGGGAAATCTACTCTGATGAACTGCATCGCTGGGCTGGAAGAGATTACCGGTGGGGAGATCCGTCTGGACGGAGCCGACATCAGCGGTGCCAGCCCGAAGGACCGCGACATCGCCATGGTGTTTCAGTCGTACGCGCTGTACCCGACCATGACCGTGCAGGAAAACATCGCCTTCGGTTTGAAGATGCGCAAGGTGCCAGCGGCGAAAATCGAGGAAGAAGTTTCGCGTGTCGCCAAGTTGCTGCAGATCGAACATCTGCTGGGCCGTAAACCTTCTCAGCTATCCGGCGGTCAGCAGCAGCGCGTCGCCATGGGCCGGGCACTGGCACGGCGGCCGAAGATCTACCTGTTCGACGAGCCGCTGTCGAACCTCGATGCCAAGCTGCGGGTAGAGATGCGCACCGAGATCAAGCTGATGCATCAACGGCTGAAAACCACGACGGTGTACGTCACCCACGACCAGATCGAGGCAATGACCTTGGGGGACAAGGTCGCGGTGATGAAGGACGGCATTGTCCAGCAGTTCGGTACGCCGAAGGATATCTACAACAACCCCGCCAACCTGTTCGTGGCGAGCTTTATTGGATCGCCGCCGATGAACTTCATCCCGCTGCGGCTGACCCGTCAGGCCGATGGTTGGCGCGCGCTGCTGGAAAGCGGTCAGGATCGCTGTGAGCTGCCGTTGAATCTGGCGGATGGGCAATCACTGGAAGGGCGAGAGGTCATCCTTGGCATCCGCCCGGAGCAGATCAGTGTGGGGACCGAAGCCGATCTGCCTTCGCTACGTGCCGAAGTTCAGGTCATCGAGCCGACAGGGCCTGACACCATGATCTTCGTCAGCCTCAACCAGACCAAGGTGTGTTGCCGGCTGGCGCCGGACGCCGCTCCGAATCCGGGTGAGAGCCTGACGCTGCAATTCGAGCCGGACAAGGTGCTGCTGTTCGATGCGCAGACCGGTGAGCGACTGGGCGTCACGCCCGGAAACGGCTCCTCGGGTCGCAACGGCACCGTGACCCGGTTGGTCGCGCGGTGAGCCGCGGGCCACAGCAAAGTGAAGAAAAGGCCGGGTCGCCGTGTATCTGCGTACCGGCGCCTGTCTCGTAGGAATGTTATTGATATTTCGGGTTTTTCAGCGGTAGGTGACGAAGGTCGCCTGCCGTGAAAAATAGAGCCGCAACGACCAGCGAAGCTGGCATGCGGATCGAAAGGAGAGCCATACCGGCTCAATCCAAGAGCAGTAACAACAATAAGAGCTAATTGGAGCGGATATGAAAAAAACGACACGCCTGGGCCTCGCTGTCTCGCTGGCCAGTCTCGCTATGCCGTTTGCTGCGCAGGCTTTGGACTTCAACGGCTATGTGCGTAGTGGTATTGGCGAATCGACTGCGAGCGAATCGCAGGCCTGCTTCCAGCTACCGGGCGCAGCATCCAAGTTCCGACTGGGCAACGAATGCGAGCAGTACGCCGAGTTGGGGCTGCGTCAGGACCTGTTCACAATGGATGACGGCTCGGTGCTGAGCGTCGAGGGTATGGCTGCGCTGTATAACGAATACGACCACACTCCGAAGTTCACCGGCGACCATGGCTTCGCGCGGCTGGTACAGGCCTACGCCGAATGGAGCAACGTTGCTGCGCTGAACAACGGGTCGTTGTGGGCCGGCCGTCGATTCTACAAGCGGAATGACATCCACATATCCGACTTCTACTACTGGAACCAGAGTGCAACCGGTGCCGGCATCGAGAACGTCGAAATTGGAGGGTTGCAATACAGCTACGCGTTCTCGCGTAAGGACAGCGTCTTCCAGGAAAACTACACCAATCGTCACGATTTCAACGTCGGCGGCTTCGACACCAACCCCAACGGCGAGCTGCAGTTCGGCGTCAGCTACATCGCCGATCCGGACCGTGGCGACTCCAACAGTGGCTGGTCCGTGACGGCTCAGCATGAGCAGGTCGGGTTCCTGGGTGGCAGCAATACCTTCGCAGTGCAATACGGCGAGGGCCCAGGCACCGGGCTTGGCTACACGGGCGATGTGACCCTGGATGAAAGCGCCAAGAGCTGGCGGATCGTGGAGTTCTTCGATTGGCAGGTGACCCCGCGTTTCGGTGGGCAATTCCAGGCCGTGTATCAGAAGGACACGCGTCAGGATGGCGGCGACCAGGATTGGATTTCGGTAGGCGTGCGCCCGGTTTATGCGTTGACCGAGGAGTTCAAGCTGGTGGCCGAGGTGGGGCACGATCAGATCGACGCTGAAGCCGGAACTCGCAAACTGACCAAGTTCACCATCGCCCCGACCTGGTCACCCGCAGGCCCTAAGTTCTGGGCGCGTCCCGAGTTCCGCCTGTATTACACCTACGCTCAGTGGAACGACGCTGCGCAAGAAGCCGCCAATCTCATGGCCGCTGGCAGCGCGCTGTCCGAAACGGGTGCTTTCGGCAGCGCGCAGCATGGGTCCAACTTCGGCGTCCAGGTCGAATATTGGTGGGATTGATCGAGGCGATAGCCTAACTCGCTTAGAACCTAGTGGCGGCAAGGGCTTCTACTGTTGGTAGGGGTCCTTAGCTGAACTGGAGGTGGTTTTGGGCGACAAGGCGAAAAACCCGTGCGTCAGTATCTGCAAGCTCAAAGACGACATCTGTATCGGCTGCGGGCGCAGCCGGGACGAGATGAAAGCCTGGAAGGGGATGAAGAACAAGGAGCGCAAGGCGGTCAACGAAGTGGCCACCGAGCGACTCAAGCAGCTAGGCAAGGCGAAGAAGAAAAAGAAGTGATCAGCTCTCTTCGCTTGGGTAGCGGGTCGCCATCAGGCTTTCCTTGATCTTGCGCAGATGAGGTTGGAAATCCACGCCTCGCTTCAATGTCACGCCCGCTGCCAATGCGTCCAGCACCGTTAGCTGGATAATCCGAGACGTCATTGGCATGTAGATATCGGTGTCTTCCGGCAGCGGTATGTCCAGGCTCAACGTGGAGACTTTCGCCAGCGGCGAGCCGGCGGCCGTTAGTCCCAGAACGGAGGCGCCGTTATCCCGTGCGATGGTTGCAGCTTCCACCAGTTCACGGGTGCGGCCAGTGTAGGAAATGATCACGAACAGATCACCGGTATGCGCAACCGATGCCAGCATTCGCTGCATCAGGACATCGCTGTGTGCGGTCACCGGCAGGTTGAACCGGAAGAACTTGTGCTGTGCGTCGAGCGCGACCGATGCGGATGCACCCAGGCCGAAGAAATGAATTTGACGCGCCTGAATCATCAGGTCGACCGCATGGCTGATCGCCTGAGGGTCGATCGCCTGGCAGGCACTGTCGAGCGACGCGATGGCGCTGCCAAAAATCTTTCTGGTGTAGGCCTCTGGGCCGTCATCGGCCTCTACGGCCCGGCTGACATAGGCAGCGCCACTGGCGAGACTCTGTGCCAACTGGATTTTCAGAGCGGGATAACCGGCCGCCCCGAATGAGCGACAGAAGCGATTCACCGTTGGCTCGCTGACCTTTGCTGCCTGAGCCAGTGCCGCGATGCTGTAGCGCGTCGCCTCCTGCGGGTCGCGAAGGATCACCTCAGCGACTTTGCGCTCCGCCTTGTTCAGCTCGTCGAGCCGATTTTTTATCTGTTCCAAGAGATTTTTCATGCGATCCATGTCTCTTCCTTCAGGGACTCGTGCCCGAAGCTACGGATAGTAGCGAAACTGGAGCACGAAAAAATCGAGTTATGTTGTTTTAATAACAACATTTTCTGCTTAAAATGCGGCGATGAACCTGTCACGCAGCCTAATTTGGTTAATATAAAAATCATGCCTGCTATTACTGTTGACGCGACTACCTTTGCCTTGTTCGGCGCCCTCGGTGATCTGGCGCTGCGCAAGTTGTTCCCTGCACTCTATCAGCTCGACCGAGCGGGGCTGCTCAATAGCGATACGCGCATATTGGCGCTGTCCCGCGACAAGGGAGAGCCAGCGACCCATCTCGAGCGCATCGATCAAGCGCTGCGGCGCTACGTACCGGCAGCGCAACTGGATGAGGCCGCCCTTGGCCGCTTTCAGGCGCGTCTGGGCTATCTGACCATGGACTTCCGCAACGCAGAGGACTACGCAGCGCTGGCTGAACAGGTGTCTCCGGCGATGCCACTGATTGCCTACTTCGCCACGCCTGCTGCTGTTTACGGCTCTATTTGTGAGCATCTCGCCGGTGCCGGACTCGCCGAACAAACCCGTGTGGTGCTGGAAAAACCGATTGGACACGATCTTGAGTCGTCGCGATTGGTCAACGACTCGGTTGCGCGGTTCTTCCCCGAGACGCGCATTTACCGGATTGATCATTACCTTGGCAAGGAGACTGTGCAGAATCTGATTGCACTGCGCTTCGCCAACAGTCTGTTCGAGACCCAGTGGAACCAGCACCACATCTCCCACGTCGAGATAACGGTCGCCGAGACGGTCGGGATCGAAGGGCGTTGGGGGTATTTCGACCAGGCGGGTCAGCTGCGCGACATGATCCAGAACCATCTGCTGCAGCTGCTGTGTCTGATAGCGATGGATCCGCCAAGCGACCTGACTGCCGATAGCATTCGTGACGAAAAGGTCAAGGTGCTCAAGGCGCTGGCGCCAATCACGCCAGAGCGTTTATCTCGCCAGGTTGTGCGCGGCCAGTACGTGGGGGGCGCGGTCGGCGGAAAGCAGGTTCCAGGTTATCTGGAAGAAGAAAATTCCAACGCTGAAAGCAGTACCGAAACCTTCGTCGCGCTGCGAGCCGACATCTGCAACTGGCGTTGGTCCGGCGTGCCGTTCTACCTGCGGACAGGCAAGCGAATGGCCGAAAAGGTCTCCCAGATAGTCATCCACTTCAAAGAGCCGCCTTTCTATATCTTCGCGCCGGAGCAACGGTCGTTGATCAGTAATCGGCTGATCATCCGCTTGCAGCCGGATGAAGGAATTTCGCTGCAGGTCATGACCAAAGAGCAGGGCCTGGACAAAGGCATGCATTTGCGTAGCGGCCCGCTGCAGCTGAACTTCTCCGAGACATACAAGAGTTCGCGCATTCCCGATGCCTATGAGCGGTTGCTGCTTGAGGTGATGCAGGGCAATCAGAACCTCTTTGTCCGCAAGGATGAAATCGAGTACGCCTGGAAATGGTGCGATCAGCTTATCGACGGCTGGTCGCGCATCGGTGACGCACCCAAGCCCTATACCGCCGGTTCCTGGGGGCCAGTCGCCTCTATTGCATTGATCACGCGCGACGGGAGGTCTTGGTATGGCGATCTCTGAACTTGAACTGCCGTCGGACGTGATTGCGCACAGCCTGCCGGGGCCGGAACAGCTGGCGCAGGCGTTGGCTGATCGGGTTGCCGGTGCGCTGCAATACGCAGTCGCCAATCATGACCGTGCGAGCCTGGTGGTGTCGGGCGGACGGAGCCCTATAGCGTTCCTCGAAGCGCTGTCAGTGCGCGAATTGCCGTGGGCGAAGGTGCAGGTCAGCTTGGCCGACGAGCGCTGGGTCGATCCGTCAGATCCGGAAAGCAATGAGGGCTTGCTCCGCCGACACCTCCTACAAAATGCCGCGGCTGATGCGCAGCTTGTGGGCCTGTATCAAGCAGCTCAGACCCTGGAGCAAGCGGCAGAGCGGGCAAGCGAGAAGCTGGCTGGCTTCGCTCAGCCGATCGATGTGCTGGTGCTTGGAATGGGCAGTGATGGGCACACCGCATCGCTCTTTCCGAACAGCCCGCTGTTGGCGAAAGGGTTGGACGAAATCGGTACTGACTTCTGTCTGCCCATGCTGGCGCCTGTCAGTCCGGAGCAGCGCATCAGCATGACCTATCCGCTGCTGGCATCCGCTCGCGTTCAATGCCTGGCGATTCAGGGTTCCGCCAAGCTGGAAACGCTGCGCCAGGCCATGCGGCTCGAACCTTCGCAGATGCCCATTCGGGCGTTTCTGCATTCTCCTTTAGAGATCTACTGGTGCCCGTGAGGCCCGAGGACTTTTCCATGACCATGGACCAGAAAAACGCGCTGATCGAGAAGATCTGTACCGAAGCTCGCATCCTGCCGGTGATCACCATTGGCAGCGAGGAGCAAATCCTGCCGCTGGCCGATGCACTCGCCGCTGGTGGGCTGACGGCCCTTGAGATCACCCTGCGGTCTGCGCATGGGCTTACCGCCATTCGTCGCTTGCGCCAGGAGCGGCCCAACCTCTGCGTCGGTGCGGGTACAGTGCTGGACAAGCGCATGATGGACGAGGTCGAGGCGGCTGGCGCCCAGTTCATCGTCTCGCCGGGCTGCACCGACGAACTGTTGCAAGCTGGCGTCAATTGCTCCGTGCCACTGCTGGCCGGTATCAGCAATGCATCCGACATCATGCGCGGCTACGCGCTCGGCTATCGACGTTTCAAGCTGTTCCCGGCCGAAGTGTGCGGTGGAGTTGCCGCCATCAAGGCGCTGGGTGGACCTTTTGCCGATGTGCGCTTCTGCCCGACGGGTGGCGTCAATGCAAACAACGCGGCGCAGTACTTGGCGCTTCCGAATGTTATGTGTGTCGGCGGGACCTGGATGATTGATGGTGCCGCGCTCAAGAGCGGCGATTGGGAGGCCATTCAGCAAGCCACGGCTGAAGCGCTGGCCTCGTTGAACATGAACAAAGGTTGACCGCAAATCGAGGCGCGCCGGGCGCGCCTCCTGTCTGGCTGCTAACCTTCTCGTGCTTCAGCATTCCGTTGCGCGTATAGTGCGCGGCCGTTCTATCGGAACTGCCACACCGGGAGGTGCCCAGATGACCGAACACGAAGATACAACCCCGCATATTGCCCACGGCGAAAAATTGCAGAAGGTATTGGCCCGTATTGGCCTTGCCTCGCGCCGCGACGTGGAAAACTGGATCGCAGCTGGCCGAGTCAAGGTCAACGGATCCATAGCGACGCTCGGACAGCGTGTCGATTTGCATGACGCCATTGCGGTCGATGGCCGCTTGCTCAAGCGCGAAGAAGCGGCCGAAACGGTCCGTCGTGTGCTCATCTACAACAAGCCTGATGGTGAAATTTGCACCCGTGACGATCCAGAAGGTCGCCCGACGGTTTTCGATCGCCTACCGCGTCCGAAAGAGGGGCGTTGGATCAACATCGGTCGTCTCGACATCAACACGACTGGCTTGCTGCTGTTTACCACCGATGGCGAGCTGGCCAACCGTCTGATGCATCCCTCTTACGAAATGGACCGTGAGTATGCGGTGCGGGTGCGTGGCGAGGTCGACGAGGAGATGATTGAGCGCCTGAAGACGGGCGTCATGCTCGAAGATGGCCCGGCTCGTTTCACAGACATTCAGGAAGCGCCGGGTGGTGAAGGGTTCAACCACTGGTACCACTGCGTCGTGATGGAAGGTCGTAATCGAGAAGTCCGACGTTTGTGGGAGTCTCAGGGGCTGGTGGTCAGCCGTCTGAAGCGTGTGCGCTTTGGTCCGGTGTTCATGACCTCCGACCTGCCGATGGGGCGCTGGCGCGAAATGTCGCAGAGCGAAGTCGATATCCTCAGCGAAGAGGTTGGCCTCAAGTCAGTGGCGCTGCCAGGCATGAAAGCCAAGACCAAGGACAAGCTTGATCGCATGCAGCGCAAGGTGGCCAAACCAATCGGACGTGGCGACCGTCGGCCTCGTGTGTTGCGCTCTTCCCATGAAGCTGATGTGGCTGGGGACGCAGGTCGCGGCCGGGGCGCTCGCGGTGATAAACCTGCACGCAAGCCGCGCGACAATGATGAACGCGGCAAACCAAGTCGCGGTACGCCCGTGGCGGAGCGGCCAGGTGCTGTGGGCCGAGATCGCAAACCGTCACCGGTGAAGCGCGGTGGTCCGGCAGCTACTGACGGACAGCGTCCTGGGTTCGGACGTGGTGATCGCTCCAAGCGGCCATGACGGTTTAGCGTAAAGCGAAAAAAGAAGGGCGAAGCCATTAGGTCTCGCCCTTTTTTGTTTGTTTGAACCGCGGATAATTTCGCTACGCCGAGGCCACGCGCGTCAGATTGCGTCCGTCTTGTTTGGCTTGGTAAAGAGCCTGATCGGCGCGACGCAGCAGATCGTCCTGTGACTCGCCTGGCTGGTGGGTCGCACAACCAAGGCTGGCCGACAGCCGGACCTGTTTGTCTCCCACCAGCAAGCACAGATTTTGAATGGCGGCCCTGATCCGTTCGGCCACAACGGCCGCAGCCTCCGGTCCGCTGTTGGACAATACGAGAACGAACTCCTCGCCACCAAAGCGGAACACCATGTCGACGTTGCGCAACTGCTCCTTGAGCAATAGCGCGGTGGCTTTCAGGGCGGCGTCTCCGGCCTGGTGTCCGTAGGTATCGTTGAGGCGCTTGAAATGATCCATATCCAACATGATTACCGACACGGCTTGGCTGTGGCGGCGGGACAGTTCGGTCTCTCGCGACAATGCGTGGACCATCGCCGCGCGGTTACCGGCGCCGGTCAACGGATCCTTGAGCGAGGCTTGAACGGCTTGTCGGTAAAGCAATGCGTTGCGCAATGGAAACAGCAGGCAGTCGAGGGCGTTTTCCAGTTGTTCCAAGACTGGGTCGGGTACGTACTGCGAGCTGAACAGGCACAGTTCGCCAAGGCAATCTCCGCTATGGGAAAGTGAATAGCTGACATCAAAGCCGTTGGCTTCGCCTATTTGAAGCTGGAAGTCGGTGCCGGAGTGGCTGTAGGAAAGGGCTCGCAGTGGAACCAGATTGCTGACTTCTTCAAAAAAGAAATCCAGCAGGCGGTCGAGTTCCAAGCTGGTTTGCAAACGCAGCGTCAGTAGCCTTAGCCGCTCGGAGAAGCCATGTTGGTCCGTCGACAGTGTTTTGCTGAAACTGATGTCCAGCCGTCGAACGCGCGCGGTGCTGATATCGATTGTAGAAGGGGTCTGCTTATCTGCCAGCATGGGAGTGAACCTCAGAACGCTGCCTGCGTTGATAGAGGTTCTATAGCGAATATGATGCCAACTTGAAATATCTAATAAAAACAGCTGGTTAGATAGAGGCTGGCGAATCCGGCGGCAACAGGTTGCCAGCGAAACGGCGGACTGATGCCAATTTGACATGCAGGCCGCCATATCGGCGCCAGTAAACAGGCGCCGCTGCTGGATATTCTACTGGGCGTCAAATGCCCGCCCATTTACGTCCTGACTATCGGGGCCCATCAGATACAGGTAGGCAGGCATGATTTCCGCGGGCAATGGATTCACTTCTGGATTCTCCCCTGGATAGGCTTTTGCGCGCATGTCGGTACGGGTCGCACCTGGGTTGATGCTATTGCTGCGCACAGAGCTGGTACCGTCGAGCTCATCAGCCAGCACCTGCATCAAGCCTTCGGTGGCGAATTTAGAGACGGCATATCCGCCCCAATAGGCGCGTCCTTTCCTGCCAACGCTGCTGGAGGTGAAAATCACGGAAGCGTCATCAGCCAGTTTCAGCAGAGGCAATAGGGTGCTGGCTAGCATGAAGGTTGCGTTGACATTCACTTGCATGACGCGCATGAAATTGTCGCCTGACAGCTGTTCGATCGGTGAGCGGGGGCCGACGATGCTGGCATTAAGGAGCAGGCCGTCCAACCGTCCGAACTCCTGTTCAACGGTGGCGGCAAGTTCGTCGTATTGGTGCGGTAAGGCCGTTTCCAGATTGAGCGGTATCACGGCGGGTTGCGCCCAGCCGGCTGCTTCAATCTCGTCGTAAACACGGTTGAGGTTGTCCTCGTTCTTGCCCAGCAAAAGGACGGTTGCTCCATGTGCTGCGTAGGCTTTCGCGGCGGCTTCGCCAATTCCGCGCCCTGCGCCGGTGACCATGATGATCCGATTCTTGAGCAGGTCGGGATGGGCGGAGTACTCGAACATCTGAAGCCTCATAAACAGAGCGGGGCAATTGCCCACTGAAGGTTGTCGAAAGAAGGTGATGGCTGAGAAGGGTCAGTCCAGCGTTCGCAGCTCGAGAAACTGACGGAGCTCGAGCGGATGATTCACCACCACGTCTGCGCCCCAGGTATCCGGATCGTCATCAGGGTGGATGTAGCCGTAACGCACGGCGGCCGTACGGCTACCTGCTGCACGGCCGGACTCGATATCGCGAAGATCATCCCCAACGAACAGGACCGTTGCAGGGTCGAGGTCGAGTTGGCTACAGGCCAACAGCATAGGCTCAGGGTCGGGTTTACTCTGGCTGACATGATCGGGGCAGACCAGAACAGCGGAGCGAGAAGCCAGGCCCAATTGCTGCATGATCGGCTCGGCGAAACGCACCGGCTTGTTGGTGACCACACCCCAGATCAGATCTGCTTGCTCGATCTCGCTCAGCAGTTCTGCCATCCCTTCGTATAGCTTGCTCTCAACGGCACAGTGCCGTTGATATCGCTCCAGAAACTCCAGTCGAAGTATCTCAAACTCATCAGAAAGCGGGTCGACGTCAAAGGCGCTGAGTACCATCGCCCGAGCACCACCGGAAACGACGTCACGTACCTGCTGATCGGGAACACGATCTAGGCCGCGCGCGATGCGCATAGCCTGAGCCACGGCGATAAAGTCCGGAGCGGTATCGAGCAGCGTGCCGTCCATATCGAATAACACTGCGCGCAAACGCATCAGGCCTCCCGCAGTGTCTGGATCATGTAGTTCACATCCACGTCAGGTGAGAGCTTGTAGTGTTTTGTCAGGGGGTTGTATGTCAGACCGATTATGTCCTTCACCAGAAGCCCGACTTCGCGGCTCCAGGCGCCCAGCTCCGATGGGCGGATGAACTTGCGGTAATCATGTGTGCCACGCGGCAACAGTTGCAGCACGTATTCAGCGCCGACGATTGCGAACGCATAGGCCTTCGGATTGCGGTTAATCGTTGAAAAGAACACCTGTCCGCCAGGCTTTACCATCTTGTAGCACGCGCGAATCACAGAGGCGGGATCAGGGACATGCTCGAGCATCTCAAGGCAGGTCACTACATCGAACTGCTCTGGCATTTCTTCTGCCAAGGCCTCAGCAGTGATCTGCCGGTACTCGATCTCTAACTCCGACTCAAGCAAATGCAGACGGGCAACGGACAAGGGTGCCTCGCCCATGTCGATGCCCGTCACCGTAGCGCCGCGCTGAGCCATGGCTTCGCTGAGAATTCCGCCTCCGCAGCCAACGTCCAGGACCTTCTTGCCCGCTAGCGATACGTGCTCATCAATCCAGTTGACCCTGAGCGGATTGATCTCGTGCAGCGGTTTGAACTCACTTTCGCGGTCCCACCAGCGATGGGCGAGAGCTTCGAATTTGGCGATTTCGGCGTGGTCGACGTTGCTCATTGTCTGTTCCATTTATAAGCCTGAGGGGGAAGCTTGAACAGCAGAGGCCCATGTTGCCAGGTTCGGTCAGATGCGGGACATCTACTGAAACGCTTCGTGTAAGTCAGTTTGTCGCGGTGGTTAAAACTGAGGGTAGCCCCGTCTCAGTGTTTTGAGCTGATCTTCTCTCCCCATTCTTGGGCGGTGGCGATGAGCTGCTCCTCGTCCATGCGGGTGAGATGACGGTCGTCGAGCAGTTGCTTACCTGCAACCCAGACATGACGCACGCAGTCTCGGCCGCTGGAATAAATAAGTTGGGATACGGGATCATAAACGGGCTGCTGTGCTAGGCGCGATAAATCGAAGGCCACTAGATCCGCGAATTTCCCGATCTCGAGCGATCCGGTGTGATCGTCCAGCCCAAGAGCGCGTGCACCGTTGAGCGTGGCCATACGCAGCGCGCGATGGGCGTTAAGAGCGGTCGCCGATCCCGAAACGGCCTTAGCAAGCAGCGCCGCGGTGCGGGTTTCTCCCAACAGGTCGAGATCGTTATTGCTGGCCGCTCCATCAGTGCCTATGCCCACATTTACGCCGGCTTCCCACAAACGCTCCACTGGACAAAAACCGCTGGCCAATTTCAGGTTGGACTCAGGGCAATGGATCACGCTGCAGTTATGTTCGACCAGCAGAGCAATGTCGTCGTCGTTCACCTGGGTCATGTGCACGGCTTGGAAGCGAGGCCCTAAAAGCTGTAGGCGCGCCAAGCGTGCAAGCGGGCGCTCACCATAGTGGTTCAGCGCTTCTTCCACCTCATGTGCAGTCTCATGGACATGCATATGTATGCCGATGTCCATTTCTGCGACCAGCGTCCGGATGCTTTCCAGCTTATCGTCGCTTACCGAATAGGGAGCGTGGGGGCCAAAGGCGATACTAAGGCGTGGATGGTGTTTGAGGTCGTCGAACAGTCCCACACCTTTACGAAGCGCTTCGTCGGCGTTGCGGGCCCCAGGAACAGGAAAGTCCAGAACCGGAATCGTTATTTGCGCGCGAATCCCGTGTTTATGTACGAGTTGGCTGACGACCTCAGGAAAGAAGTACATATCAGAAAAACAGGTAATCCCGCTCTGCAGCTGTTCCGCGATAGCCAGCTCGGTGCCTGCTTTGATAAACGCCTCGTCGACCCACCTGCTTTCTGCCGGCCAGACATGCTCGTGCAGCCAGGTCATCAGCGGTAGATCATCAGCCAGGCCGCGGAAAAGAGTCATAGCTGCGTGGCCGTGAGCATTTACAAGCCCTGGAGCAAGAAGCATCCCGGAAAGGTCACGCGTCTCTTTGGCCACGTGCTGTTCGGCGTGTTCACGGGGTGCTATCAGCATGATGCGCCCGTCACGGATTCCCAATGCGTGGTTCTTCAGCACAACACCTGCTGGCTCGACTGGGACGAGCCAGGTCGGAAATAGCAAGAGGTCGAGCGGCTCGGCAGAAGTGTGAGGCATCTGGATCATCGGATACGTAGAGTTGAGGGGGCTGAGTGTAAAGCCTGTCGATCCCGGTTTGAAGAAAGCCTAGGCAGACTTTGAAGCCTCTACATATATATAGGAACACGATCGTCAGACTCAGCAGCTGAATAATCAACAAAGCTCAAAACAACGGTTGACGTGAGTTTCTGAGTGCCTATAATGCGCACCTTCTCCGGCGCAGGCCTTTAGCGAAACCTCTTGTAAATCAAGAAGTTAGCGAAAATAAAGGCTTGCGCGGATGGCGAATTCGAGTAGAATG